>Ga0164310_10000035_pt1 | contig 65706 bp, 63 predicted proteins | sample GuaBasSedimGuay1_FD_121795 | JGI IMG/M metagenome (GOLD analysis project Ga0164310, IMG submission 121795) | Subseafloor sediment microbial communities from Guaymas Basin, Gulf of California, Mexico - Guay1, Core 4569-9, 0-3 cm | ecosystem: Environmental > Aquatic > Marine > Hydrothermal vents... | reverse complement strand
TCCATTGTAAGTACATCAGTCACTTACTATTCATTATATCATACCAATTAATAACTTTATCAAGTATAAATTATTAATTATCTAAATCTCAGTAGTGCCCCCACACCTCCATATCTCTTAAGTTCATCCGTTGCTTCAACCACCCATATATCTCCATTCATCCTGCTCGCTGAAGAAATCATCGCCTCCTTCAGGTCTGACCTAACCACATCAGAGCCACACAGCGGGCAGGTCTTCGGCTCGCCAGCAGCGGTTATGAAGGCGCACTTTGAACACCTGATTGATTGCCTGTTTAAGTCAGATGACAACACCAGAGCGTCCACCTGTCCCTTGGTGAGAGCAACGATGGTTGGCTCTACACCCACCACTGCAAGACCGTCCGACAAATTCTCCTCTACCAGTATCTTTTGTATCTCTTTTCTACTCCTCTCTAAAAACGAATGGTATATCTCCTCTGCACTTTCTAAAATTAATAAATCTGAGCTAAAAGGCTCAATACGGCGACTACCTATAAGCATCTGTTTCACCTTCTGATGAAGTGCCTTGTCCAAAAGGATTATAAAATTCTCATTTCCCATCAAAATCAGGTGTTTGTATCTTTTATCTCTTCGCCATCTATCAAGATGCTCACTTACATCCTTCACGAATGCTTTAATAAGAGATTCTTCATATGCATCTACCTTCTTTGAGTAACCACCATAGGTAAAACCTTTGCCACCTGCTTCGGACACCCTAGAAGAGAATCTCTTCATCCTTACTTCATCAACATCCTCCCTTTCAAGAAATTCTTGTTCAACCTCTTTACCAAAGACCATAAAGAATATTCTTACTGAATTAGTATCTCCCACAACTACTGCAACCGTTTCACCCTGTTTCATTTTTGATGCAAGTTGTGATAACTGTGGAAAAGATGATACGGTCATCTGATTATTAAAAGGAGCAGGTATCTGAAGAGTTTTGAATATGCCTTCTTCATGACAGGCAAATATAGCCACACCAAGCGTCTCGCTTCCTATTTCAAAATCAAGATACCTCTCTATCTTCTCAAGGTCGTTCTTGAAACTCTCATACGCCCTTTTATCACCCTTCAAGCTCTCTTCTATCTCAGATGACTTTTTCTTAATAAAATGTTTATAGTTCTTCCTGCCCCTTGAGTTAATAGAAAGGTTAAAGTAGAGAGAAATAAATGGACTACCAACACACTCAATAGAAGATAACTCTTTTATAAGGTCTCTTATCATAAACTCACCTCTTCTCTATCTGTGAGGAGAGAGCATCACCTGTTCTTCAGGTTTAACAGGCAGGGGAGAGACCATCGGCGTCTCCTCTTTCTCCCCGCCCTCCTCACTCTCACTCTGTTTCTTCTTTACTACCAACAGGTTGAACATCTTCTCTTTAAATATCCTCTCCCTCAACTCAGGAGAGAGAAGTTTTTTTGTATTTATGGCAATATTTCTGACATACCCTAATACTTCCCTATCCAACTTCATCAGCGCCGCTTCATCCCAGCTTATCCCTGCGAACTTCCTATGCCAGTAGGGACCGAGCCACTTAATTAATCTGTCTATGGTCTCCCTACCCTTCTTTGCCCCCTCAACCGGAAACATATATTCCCCCCTCATCCTCAATTCCAGGTCATTACGAAACCTCTCAAGATACGGCTCTATATCACCTCCAAACTCATCAAAGAATACGGAAACCGACTCATTCTCATCAGTATCCGGGTCGTCATAGGGATACTCTATCATTACCCTGACCGCTTCAGGACCTGCATTATACGAAGCACCGGCTAACTTCACCCTCTTAATGAAACCATCCTCATCGGTGACATCAAGAATTCCACCCGCCTTAATCTCCTCAGAGAATCTCTTATCAAACCTCTTTGACTCAATGTTATACCACATCTCCCTCAGAAATTGTGCCCCTATCTCAAGATTACTTCTGTTGATATTTCTAAGAGCATATCTATCCTTAAAGGAGAAATCACCTAATCTCACACTCTTCAGACCACCATCTGAAGGAAAGGTCAATACGAAGTTGTCATACTGAATAACATCAGCGGTTAACTGCATATAACCAGTTGCCGACCCCCTGCCCCTGCCAGCACGAAAAATCCTTCCACTTCCCGTATGGTGAGTTATACCCGACTCTTGATAACACACAGCCACCATCATAGCCACAAAGTCGTTTTCACTTATATCATATACGACACCCTCATATGGCTCATCCCCTGATTTAAGAATTTTATGCCTTCTCCCCGATGATATTGTTCTTGCTCCTATCTCCTCAAATAGATGATACAAACTATGATATTCGTCATCAGGGTCATAAGCGGGAAGATTATCCAAGTCAGCAAGTGTTATAGGGACAGAAATCCCCCTCACCCTGAACTCGGTATCTATCATCGCCTTCAGAGTGTCACCTGCAATGATATACGAAAGTTGCTTCTCCGTTGGTGTCTGGTCATAACGGGGAGGAATATTGTCATACTTCTGTAGAATCTCTACCTCCTTATCCACGCTGACATCAAAGTTCTCTCTGAACCACCTGACCATCTCAGCGGTCTTGTTATCATATACACCATTCATCTCCAGGAGTTCAGGGTATGTTGACGACGAGCCATAGAATTCCCAGTATGAAGAGCGAATGAGATTAAGTGTCCTCTGGATTGACAAGATTGTTCTTGAAGGTGTATAACACCACGACGGTATAATACCTCTACCACCATAATACAGAAAGTCATCACCCACACCCTCATCCTCAGTGTATATTCCCTCAATTTCCCCCGGATATGATTCCACAACTTTCAAAGCACGATGTGTCTGGTAGGGAAATAATGAACCATATGATGAAGACCTCTGAACCACCCTGGGGAATGAGCCGGTGAACCTGTGGGTAAGTGCAATATGGAGCATATCTCCCTTCTCACCCTCACAGAACGCATGATAAACATTTCTACCACGCCTGAATGTCAATTCAACCCAGTAACCACCCGGGGGAAGAACCCTTCCCCTGTATTCACCTTCATTGGCAATTCCATACCATATAAACTGGTTCAACTCAACACCTGTCAATTTTGACGAAGAACCACAATCAATACCTGTTTCATCATTATTGCATACCATAAAAACAGGGTTGCCCTCCTCGTCATATACCTGTAATGCAACCTCATCATAACTCCTTGGTATTGGGTCTAAGCTGTAATGGAATAATATTCTCTCAGATTGAAGAAAGGGCTGAGCGTCAACCCATAGTTTAAAATCCGCTTTATCTATTGAGATGCTGAGACCTGAATCGTTTTTTCCAATGATATTTCTAACCGACGATGTATTCAGGTCAACCAGGACAGGGTTGTTTTGCCCCGGAATGTAATAGACATATCTATGGCAATAAGGGAAAGAAAGGTCGGGTCTGGAATTTTTACCACCTATCATTATAAGATTAGATATACAGTCATATCTACCAGAACTGCTCTTGAGTATAGCATCCGAAAGAGCATAGTGGTCTAATATGCCCTCAATTACCAGTTTGTAAAGATGACCCCTCTCCAGAAGCGGTGTAACAACAGAATTTGCACCCGATTTAATTGTAAGACCTGCGCCAATCTCAGCAGTTGGAATGATAATCAGGAAGGTTACGGGTAAGATAATAACCAGATATAGAAGTGGATGTATTGATGGCATTAACCTTGTAATCTTCACGCTATCCATCACAACTGAAAGGTTTATGTAGCAGGGTATATCCTTTATATCGTTTTTTATCATCTACTTACCTTTAATCGTTGCGGTCTTATTGTTGAGCCAGACCTCACGAAATTCCCTATGACTTCCTCCCCGGTGCCCGGATATATCAGACAGTTTATCCCTACAACCGCACCTGGGGTTACTCTCACATTCTTACCTATGAGGGTCAAACCCTCTCCAAGAAGATGCTGAATCTCCTCATTGTCAATTTGCTCATCGCTTAAGCCAACTCTTGCACCTTCGCCTATCACCGTTTTCTTATCTACTATCGTCCTTTTGACAATTGCTTTTGGTCCCACAATAGTGCCATCCATAATAACGGAATCTTCTACCTGGGCACCCTTATGAACAATTGCTCCCTGATGTATCACCGACCGTCTGACAAGTCCTTCAATTATTGCCCCACCACCCATCACACATCTCTCTATGCGCGCCTCAACACCAAGTTTCACCGGTGGAAGACCAAAACTATTTGTATATACAGGCCACAGAGAGTCATTGAGATTGAATCTGGGGGGTTCTTCTATCAAATCCATATTCGCCCGCCATAATGAATACACTGTCCCCACATCCCTCCAGTAGCCCTTAAAGTTATATACATAAACAGAATAGCCCTTTTCTAACATATAAGGTATGACATCCTTCCCGAAGTCATAACCACCCGACTCAACGCACTCAGAAACCACTTTCATAAGAACATCGGTCTTGAATATATAAACACCCATAGAAGCCAACCTCGTTTCCGCCTGCTTTGGCTTCTCCTTGAATTCAACCACTCTACCCTTCTCATCAGGGACGATGATTCCAAATCTTGATATCTCTGACTGGTCAACCTCAATGGCGGATACAACCAAGTCAGCATCTCTATCAATGAAATGCTGAAATAGGGATTTATAGTTCATCTTATATATGTGGTCTCCTGATAGAATCAATGTATATGGAAGACCCCTTGATGCAATAAACCTTATATTATGATACACTGCATCTGCTGTTCCCCGATACCAGAAACCACCCACCGCATCTATATGCGGTTGTAATAGCTCAATACCACCCTTCCGCCTGTCCAGGTCCCATGGTTTGCCAATGCCGATATGCTCGCCAAGAGACCTGGGACGATACTGAGTTAGAACCGCTACATAATATAAGCCAGAGTTAACACAATTAGATAAAGTAAAATCAATTATACGGAACTTACCTCCAAAGGGAACAGCTGGCTTAGCCCTCTCAGCAGACAAAACTGACAACCTATCTCCCGCCCCACCTGCAAGAATTACAACCAGAATTTCATCCATCCTCTTAAATATAACAAAAATATTAACCCCATAGAAACCAAAATATACCAATTATTAAAAAGAACTTTTATAGTATCATAATAAAGTATATTCTGATGGATTATAATTGGAGGTTATGTAGTTATGAAAAAATTAAATAAGCATATCTTCTTTGTTTTAGTGTTTCTTTCCATTTATATCGTTAATTGCTCTGAAGATGCCAACCAGCCAGAGAATCCTCCTCAACTGGTCGGTTCCATTGACTTGTCATCATACGGTAGGGTAGAAGATGTAGCAGTGAAAGGCAACTATGCTTACATCGCCGCTAAAGACGGCGGTCTCATCGTGGTAGATATATCCGACCCCGAAAACCCGACCTTCAAGAAAAAGTTTACCACACCCAATCCACTGTGGCGCATATTTATATCAGGTAACTATCTCTATGGAGCATGCTCATCAGGTGGATTGGTTATATTTGATATATCGGACATCAATTCAATTCGTATCATCGGTGATGACAGGACAAATAATAGCTGGGCGTATGGAGTATATGCAGATAGCAATCTTGCATTCTGGGTAGGTGCGAGTCATAATGCAGAAAAGGGAGTTCTTGCTATCACTGATATATCGGACCCTGACAATCCTCTTAACATAAGTTATATAGAGGTTGGAGTTTCATGGTGCTACGGAGTGTATGCCTCAGGAAGTAGGGTATTTGTGGGTGATGCCTCAGGAACCCTACATATATATGATATCAGCGACCCAACCTCCCCAGAGAAAATAGCCACATTAGCAGACGGCGGAGAGGGAAGTTGTATCTTCAATCTAACGGTCAGAGATAACAAAGCATACCTGTGCAACAACCTCAAGGGTTTTCTGGTTATTGATGTAGAAAACCCAGAGGAATTAAAATTGCTGGGGCGACTGGATATTAACTATGGTTTCTACGATTTGGTTCTCAATACAAATGATATATGCTATTCATCTGCGTCCTGGGGTGGTCTGAGAACAATAAACATATCAAACCCTACAAATCCTACAGAGACCAGGTCGGCATTCTGTCCAGAGTTTACCTGCATCCACGGCATTGATAAGTATAACAACTATGTTTACATTGCTGACAGCGGGACACATTCGCTTATGATTGTGGATATATCAGAATAATAAGGCAGATTCCCGTCTTTCAGACAATTACATCTTTTTACGCAATAACACAGTATGGGCAACAGAGAACGATAGGTCAAAAAGAGCAAGATAGATGAATGTATTAACCATCCCACCGAACAGTGCAAAATAAATCATAAAAACAAAACCCAGAAAGCGAGAGATTATCATCATCAATACTATTCTGATGCCTTTTTCAATATCTGAATAAGCAATGAAATATCCAATAGATAGAATGAAAATAAACAACCCACAAAACTTAACATAGAAAGGATTTTCAGGGCATTTAATATTTAAGAGCGTGCCTGCTTTCTCAGGCAAAAAGAGAATTGGAATAGAGAAGATAAGGTCATATAAACCTCCCAGCAACATTGTGAACCTGAGCCACCTGTATTTAGAATCCACTCCCGAGCTCATCTATCTTATCTAACCTTCTTTTGTGTCTCCCACCCTCAAACTCTGTATTCAGAAACACATCAAGAACCCTAAAAGCCAGCTCCTCCCCCATCAATCTACCACCAAGAACCAGAATATTTGCATCGTTGTGTTTCCTTGCCATCTCACATGAAAACACATCCAGACACCTTGCTGCTCTCACACCCCTGTATCGGTTTGCAGATATACTCATACCAATTCCGGTTCCACATATCAACACACCTCTACCTCCCTCCTTAACCACCTCCACAACACAGGGGACAAAGTCAGGATAATCAACAGAGGCAGTATCAAAGGTTCCACAATCTTTTACCTCATACCCCTTCTTCTCAAGATAGTCAGCAATTGCCTCTTTGAGATTAAATCCTGCATGGTCAGAACCAATTGCGATGAGATTACCACTGGACACCATCATTATCCCCCATCTTCCATCTCACTTTTCCTCGCAATCTTTATTCTCTCTATAATTATGTCTATATACTCCTTTATTATTTCTCTACACAACCTGTATTCATCAATATCCTTGCCATAAGGGTCGTTGATATCCTCTTCAATATCGCTAAGTTCAAGCTCCATATCTCCGCTCTCCACACACCACTTTCTCAGCGAGTGAGCGAAATTAGAGAGGAGGAAGGTCCTATCTAAAAGCTCGTCATCAAAGAATTGCAAGTGTTCTTTATCCATAACCAGAATTAGGTCTGATTTGTAAAGCGTCTCTCTCTTAAATTCATTGACGCAGTGCTCTGAAGCATCTATTCCCACCTCTTTCAATACCTGCATTGTCTGTCTGGATGGTCTTCGATTTGGTGAATTAACATCCACTCCCATTGACTCCACCTCAATATTAATTCCATTTTTACACAAAGAATTCCTAAATAGGTATTCAGCCATAACGCTCCTGCAGGTATTCCCCGAACAAACGAAGACGACCTTCAACTTCTTCTCACCTCACCCAGTATCTCCCTTAACGACTTCTCTGAAACTCTCCCCTCTCTCACTATTTCAAAACAATCACTGGTGAATCTTACAATAGTTGAGGGCAGAGTGCTATAACTACCCCCGGCATCAATAACTAGGTCCACATTGTCACCAAACTCCCTAATCAGTAATTCAGGGTCATTAATGGGTTCAACACCAGTGATATTGGCGCTGGTAGATATTATCGCTGAACCGACTCTTCCTAACACCATCTTGATTAATCTGCTATTTGGAACCCTGAAACACATTGAACCATTATAAGATATCGGCAAACCATAATCACATATGCTTTCCATAATAACGCTAACAGGTCCGGGCCATATCCTCTTTATGAAACTATACTGCCAATCATCAATTATTATCCCCATCCATCTAAGAACTCGGTATGTTGGTATTAACAATACAAAGGGCTTCTTCCCATACCATCCCTTTATCCTTGATATCCTGTCAAGAGTATCCTGATAGAACGGGCTTGCATGAAATCCATAGACAGTATCCGTAGGCATTATGACTATGCCACCATTCATTATCACATTTGCAACTTCATTGATTACTTTTTCATCAGGCGTATCTGGATTTATTTTTACAATTTTTGCCATCTTTGCATTCAGGACCCCCTCAACTCTTCCGAATCTCTCTCAATACCTTTCTCTAGCTCCAATATATACTTCTTTAGACGTTTTCTCAACTTGGTATCCGATAGGGCAAGAATCCTTGCTGATAATACAGCCGCATTTACAGCACCATCATTATCAAAGCCCATAGTAGCAACAGGCACCTTTGATGGCATCTGGCTCATAGAGAGAAGTGAATCCAAACCGTCAAAAGCACCCGACCTTATTGGTATCCCAATAACAGGCAGATGAGTCAGTGATGAGATAACGCCTGGAAGATGGGCTGCCTTACCACAGGCAACCACCACCACACCCTCATCCCCCAGTGATTTCGCTATCCTGTATGTTCGGTTGGGACTTCTATGTGCTGAGGTGAGAATAAGTTCATATTGTATCTCTAACTCATCAAGAGTTGAAAATAGACCCTCAATATTTTTTAAATCGCTCTTGGAACCGATGATTATCTTAACTTTTGCCATATAAAAAAATAACTTTCGTTTATCTACTCACTATGGAACTAACTAAAGATACCTTTCAATTGCTTTATACCCTATATCTTTTCTGAAATAGATACCATCAAAGTGAATATTCTTTATGGCATTATATACCCTCTCCTTCGCCTTAAAAACATCAGTATCAACTGCTGTTATACCCATAACCCTTCCACCTGATGTAACCAGGTCTCCATTATTATATTTTGCACCAGCAATATAGACATATACATCTTTCTGGTTGAGGAGATTTTCAAGCCCTTTTATATCCATCCCTGTTGCGTATTGCCCGGGATAACCACCCGATGCTAATACCACACACATTGCACTTCTCTCATCCCACTCAATCTCTATTTCAGACAACCTACCCTCAACAGTAGCCCTGATAACTTCGTAGAGGTCACTCTTCATAAGCGGTAGTAATGACTGTGTCTCAGGGTCTCCAAACCTCACATTGAATTCCAGAACTCTTGGTCCATCAAAACCTACAACAAGCCCTCCATACAATACACCTCTATATTCAACACCCTCCTCCTTCAATCCTTCAAGAGTTGGTCTGAATATCTTATCTACAACAAAGTCAGTATACTCAGTGGGAAGTATTGGAGCAGGCGCATAAGAACCCATACCACCTGTATTCGGTCCCTCATCTCCATCATAGACACGCTTGTAGTCCTGCGAAGATATCATAGGCACAATGGTCTCACCATCTGTAAAAGCAATCATTGACACTTCCTCTCCACACAGATATTCTTCAATTACAATTTTATCACTGGAACTCCCAAACACCTTCTGCTTAAGATTCGCCTCTACTGCATAGTATGCCTTCTCCTCTTCAATTGCTACTGTTACGCCCTTACCCGCCGCGAGACCATCTGCCTTTATTACCAATGGAGTTCCCCTCTCGTTTATGTATTCAATCGCCTTATCATAATCCGAAAACACCCTGTATTCAGCAGTGGGAACACCCTTTTTGGACATTATCTCCTTAGCAAACACTTTGCTCGCCTCAAGCATCGCCGCTCTCCTTGTGGGACCGAATATTGGCAACCCCCTATCCTGAAAGAGGTCAACTATACCATCAGCAAGTGGCTGTTCAGGTCCAACAATGGTGATGTCAACCCTCTCTTTATCTGCTAGGTCAGCAAGAGCTTCTATATCGTTTGCCTTTATTGGAACACATTCACCCAACCAACTTAATCCAGCATTGCCCGGAGCTGATATTATCTTCTCTACTCTGGGACTCTGTGCAATCTTCCATCCCAGGCAGTGCTCTCTTCCTCCGCTCCCAACAATAAGAACCTTATCTCCCATATCTACAATTTACATCAGAATTTATTCTAACAATCAATACATAATAAATAAATACTCAATGCCTGAAGTGCCTTATACCCGTAAAGACCATAGAGGCACCAAACCTGTCAATCTCCCTTATCACCTGCTCATCCTTCACTGAACCTCCGGGCTGAATTATCGCTCTCACCCCCGACTCAATTGCAAGTAGTGGCGCGTCAGGCATTGGGAAGAATCCGTCCGAGGCAAGAACCGCCCCATCGCAACCCCCATGGAATTTATCCGCCGCCTCAATGGCTAACTTAACCGAATTTACTCTGTTAGGTTGTCCTGCTCCCACACCTATTATCATCTTATCCCTTACTATCACCACTCCGTTTGACTTCACATACTTGACTACCGTAAAGGCGAATATCATATCTTCCATCTCTCTACCTGTAGGTCCACGCTTCGTTACCACCTGAACTCTATTCTTCAGCTCTTGCGTCCTGTCCTGGTCCATGACCATAAGCCCCCCCTTCAACCATCTGGTCTCAAGTTCGTCACTCTCCTCTATCTTACTCGCCTCATAGATAATCAATCTCTCTCCCCACCCCTTCCTCTGCCTCATAACTCCAACCGCTTCCTCTGTTATTTTTGGAGCAACAACGACCTCCAGAAAACCCTTGGGACCTACAATATCCCGTGCAGTATTTGCATATATCGTCCTATTTAAAGCAACAATCCCACCAAAAGCAGACACGGGGTCACCAGCCCTCGCCTTTGCTATTGCATCTGATATATCATCAGATATAGCACAACCACAGGGATTCATATGCTTTATCACAGCAGAGGTCGGCTCATTAAATTCCATCACCAGATTATAAGCCGCCTCCATATCCATCATATTATTCAATGATATCTCTTTTCCCGACAATTGCCTTCCACCCGCAATGGGACCAGAAACCGCCATCACCGGGGTATACAAACCAGCCCTCTGATGTGGATTCTCACCATATCTTAAGTCCTTCTTCTTAGTATATGCCTGGTAGAAGACATCAGGAAGTGCCTTTGGCAGTTCAAGACGCGAGAAATAGTGCGCAATCAATGAATCATACCTGGAGGTGAGAGCAAATGCCTTCTGAGCCAATCGCCTCCTAACAGGATAGCCATCCACACCGCTCTTCAATGAATCTATTATCAAACTATAATCATCAGGCGAAGTTGCCACATAGCATCTGTGGTGCGCCTTTGCACCCGCCCTTATCAATGCGACACCACCTATATCTACCTCCTCCATCGCATCCTCCACATCCATCATACAGCCAAGAACTTTCTCCTCAAATGGATACAGATTAACCGCCACTACCTCAAAAGGGGCAAGACCGACCTCTTCAAGCTCTTTCATATCTTCAGGTTCATCCCTGGCGAGAATGGATGCGAATATGTTTGGATGCAGTGTCTTCACTCTGCCACCCATCAACATAGAGAACCCTGTAATCTCCTTCAACTCATATACCTTAATGCCATTTTCTCTCAAATACCTTGCTGTTCCTACTGAAGCGAATACATCAAACCCTATCTCCTTCAATTGCTTCGCGAACTCTAATACCCCACTCTTATCAGTTACAGATATAAGTGCTCTCCTATTCATAGTCCTCCCAACCTTCTATTATAACCCTCCTCCCTTCTATCGACAACCGACCTTCAGAGAATAATCTAACCGACATAGGATATATCCTGTGCTCTTCCCTCAATACTCTTTCAGCAAGGGTCTCAGGGGTGTCATCCTGTCTAACCGGAACACATGCCTGCAGTATTATCGGACCCGCATCAACATCCGCCGTGACAAAATGAACTGTGCAACCAGTGTATCTACATCCATACTCAAGAACTCTCTCGTGAACATTCAAGCCCCTGAAGGAGGGAAGAAGAGAGGGATGAATATTTATAATCCTTCCCTCATACTCCCTCAGAATACCGTGTGAGATAATCCTCATAAAACCCGCAAGACAGACAAGCCCTACATCCCTATCTTTCAATTCCTTAACGAACATATCTTCTTCCTCGGGAGTAAGTTTTGCTCCATTTGATTTAACTGGTATGTAGATGGCTTCAACACCCAGTGCATTTGCCTTATCTAGTGCGGGAGCATCCGGGTTGTCTGATAAAACCACTATCTTATCAACCCCAAGGCGACCTTCTCTGTTTGCCTCTATAATCGCCTGCATATTGCTTCCACGACCGGAAACCAGTATACCAACATTCAAAACCAATTCTACCTATACCTCCATCACACAATCTCTACTTTTTTATCTCCCTCTACCACCTCTCCAATTATATAGAAATCAACTCCTTCAATATCAATAGTTCTCCTTCCATCTATGATTATTACCATACCAATTCCCATATTAAAAGTATAAAACATCTCCCTATCCGACACATTGCCCGCTCTCTGAATCTCTAAGAATACCTCAGGAACTCTCCATCTATCCCGATATATCCTTACTGAGACGCCCTCCGGAAGAACCCTTGGTATATTACCGTAGAAACCGCCGCCTGTAATATTCACCACACCCTTCACATCTACCCCCGACTTCTTCACCTCTCTTAATGCATCTACATAGATAATGGTCGGCTCTATCACGCATTCAATAAATGTCTTTTCATCTGATAGTGTCTTATCCGCTTCTAATAGTCCATCATCAAGCAACCTGCGGATTAGTGAGAAGCCATTTGAATGGAGACCAGACGATGTAAGACCCAGAACCAAATTGCCCGGTGCTATCTTTTCTCCAGTTATTATCTCCTCCTCCTCCACGACACCAACCGCAAAACCCGCAAGGTCATACTCTCCCTTTTGATACATACCAGGCATTTGGGCTGTCTCACCCCCGACAAGAGAACAGCCAGCCATCTTACAACCATCCACAACCCCAGAGATAATTTCACGATAGACCTTCTCATTGAGCGATTCAGTAGCAATATAATCAAGAAAGACCAAAGGGTCAGCACCCACACATAGAAGGTCATTCACATTCATCGCTACCAAATCTACCCCCACATTAAAGTTGTAGCCATACTCCACCGCCAGTTTCACCTTGGTCCCCACACCATCAGTAGTTACAGCGAGAACCGGCTTCCTATAACTGGATGGCACCTTGAACAGTGCAGAAAATCCACCAACTCCAGACATCACCCATGGCTTTAGGGTTGAATTTATATTTGCCAACAGTCCAGATATCAACCTGTCTGCTCTGTCTTGGTCAACTCCCGAGCCCTTGTAATCTATTCCCATATACTAAAATAAGCGAATTCTGGAGATAACCTTCTCCAGTGCTTCCTTTCCCGCCTCCTCCGGTATCGGCACTGGGTAATCACCAGTAAAACAAGCAATGCAGTGCTTGCCCCTTTTGGTTCCCACCGCTTTCATAAGACCATCCAGTGAGAGATATCTCAGCGAGTCCGCACCTATGAAACTCTCTATCTCCTCCACACTACTTGATGACGCAGCTAATTCCTTACGCGTTGGAGTGTCAATACCATAAAAGCAGGAATGAGTTATGGGGGGGCTAGATACTCTCAGATGAACCTCATCTGCGCCCATTCTCCTCAGCATATTTATAATCTTACTACTAGTGGTCCCCCTCACAATTGAATCGTCCACCACTACTACTCTCTTCCCGTCCAATAGATTTCTCACCGCATTGTACTTTATTCTGGCGTCAAAGTCCCTTGTCTTCTGCTCCGGCTCAATAAATGTCCTGCCAATATAGTGGCTTCGGATTAAACCGAACTCAAATGGAATCCCCGACTCCTCTGCATATCCCAGGGCGGCACAGTTGGAAGAGTCGGGAACCGGTATTACTATATCCGCATCAACAGGGCTCTCTTCCGCCAGAATCCTACCCATCTTCTTTCTGGTCTGATAAACACTTTTTCCCTCAAGACAGCTATCAGGTCTTGAAAAATATATATATTCAAATATGCACAGATTATTAGATACACTTTTATGTATCATCATTGACTCAATGCCGTCTTTGGAGATTACAACCATCTCACCCGGTTTGATATCCCTTATATATTCAGCCCCTACCATATCAAAGGCACAGGTCTCAGATGCAACCACGAACACCCCATCCATCCTCCCAAGACATAGGGGTCTGAAACCACAGGGGTCCCTTGCTGTAATTAACCTGTCCTCATCCAAATAGACCAGTGAATATGCTCCCTCAAGCTTTCTAAGAGCAGTGAGTATCGCCTCTACCCTGTCTCTATCTTTGCTCCTGGAGATGAGATGGAGTATTATCTCACTATCAGAGGTGGTGTGAAATATAGCCCCGCCCGACTCCAGTTCTCGTCTCAGAGAATATGCATTGACAATATTGCCATTATGTGCGACAGCAAGTGAGCCATCTAAGAGGTCAACCTTAATCGGCTGAGCATTATAGATATTACTGGTCCCAGTGGTAGAATACCTCACATGACCAATTGCCCTTGAACCCTTTAGCTTTCTGAGGTTCTCCTCATTGAACACAAACCGAACCTCACCCATACCTTTGTAATGATACAGGATAGAACCATCGCTTGAGACAATACCCGCACTCTCTTGACCCCGGTGCTGTAAAGCATATAACCCCATATATGTAATCACCGATGCTTCTGAATGCCCATAGATACCGAATATGCCGCAATCACCCATTCCCTATTCCCCCACTTCCAATATCCTGTGATATACAATTTCGCAAAAGAAGCCCATCAAAAGCAAACTCAAGAAAGAGAGAACTACGAGATTAAATGTAAATACACCAGGAACCATAATCACTGTTCTTGAAAACATTATGAATGGAAAAACTAACCCAACCCAGGAAATCATACCCAGTAATGCCCCCCTGAATGGATAAACACCAGGTAGAGACCTTTGAACCACTATATACAATAATGCAAACCCAGCACCAGCAACAAAAGAGACAACAGTTGCAAGAACAACATCTGGGTCTGTTTTCCAGAAAATAGAGCCACCCATATATGTTATTAAATTATTTGAAAAATACCAAGTAATACTCATCAATATGGCATTTATCATACCTGCAAAACTTCCACATATAAGCCAATTTACTATATCACTAAATCTTCTCAGAAAAACACCTCAACTATACACAACTCTCAATAATCTTTCATATATCACTCTATAGCCCTCAATCAAATCACCCTTATCAAACCTGAACCTGTCTTTATCAAGAGTATTATCGGTCTCCCTATCCCACAATCGGCATGTATCCGGAGTAATCTCATCACCAAGAATAACACAACCATCCCTTGCCCTACCATATTCTAACTTGAAGTCCACCAGTTTCATACTTGCTTTATTGAATACATCCACCAATGCATCATTGACCTTGAGCGCCTCCACTTCAAGTTCATCAAGCGTATCATCATCAGCAATACCGAGTGCCTTAATGTGGTATCTGTTCACAATAGGGTCGTGGAGCTCGTCTGCCTTCAGGTAAAACTCAACTATGGGGGGTGATATCGCCTTTCCCATCTCAAACCCAAGACGCTTGACCAAACTACCCGCAGCAATATTCCTTACTACCACCTCTACAGGTATCATCTTGAGCTCTAATACAAGATGGGATTTATCATCATAATCATCAACATAATGGTTCTCAAGCCCCCTTCTCTTCAACTCCCTGAATAATAACGCAGATATTCTGGCATTGAGGTAGCCCTTGCCCTCTATCACCGCAAACTTCTCCCCATCAAATGCGGTTGCGTGGTCCTTGAACTCCTGGATTAATACACCATCTCTATCAGTCCTGTAATATATCTTCGCCTTACCCTCGTATATCTTCTCCAATTTCTTTACCTCCACAACCAACTCCTTCATACCACATATAATTTAACAATCATCCTATATACCCAATCTTTCATAAATATCATCAACCCAGCGAATATACCAACTGATATCAAACACCTCCTCAACCTCATCTTCTGTCAGGTGAGACATTATCTTGCCGTCTGACAGCACCTCCTCCTTTAGTTCTCTGCCAACATCCATTGCCCTGAAAGAAACCAACTGAACGAGATTATGCGCCTCCCCCCTTGGAACACCCTTCATCACCAGTTTATGAAGCAGTCCACCGCTGAATACCGCACCTTTAGTGATAAGAATATTCTCCTCCATTCTTTTCTCATCTACAGTAATGTTCTCTAGAATATAAGCCATCCTACCAAGCATATACTCAAGAAGAGTAGTGGAGTCGGGAAGTATCACCCGCTCCACCGAGGAGTGGCTTATATCCCGCTCATGCCACAGGGCAATATTCTCAAATGAAGCAAGCACATAAGACCTGAGCAAGCGAGCAAGACCGCATACCCTCTCGCATAGAACAGGATTCTTCTTGTGCGGCATTGCACTAGAGCCCTTCTGAGACCTATCAAATGGCTCAAACACCTCACCCACCTCGGTTCTCTGGAGAAGCCGTATCTCTACCGCTATCTTCTCAAGAGTAGCACCTGTAATTGCCATTGATGTCATAAGTTCTGCAAATCTTTCCCGTGATACAACCTGGCTTGATATCGGTGCGGGTTTCAAACCAAGATAAGAGCAGGCAAGTCCCTCCAGTTTCGGTGAGATATGAGCATAATTTCCTACCGCACCCGAAATCTTACCGTATGAGATGCCATCAGTGGCTCTCCTCAATCTATCATAATCACACTTCATATCATTATAAAACAATGCCATCTTCAACCCGAAACTGGTTGGCTCTGCGTGAATCCCGTGTGTCCTGCCCATAACAACTGTCTTCTTATACTTTATTGCCAGTTTTCTCAACGCACCAAGAACACCCTCACATGCCGATAACACCAAATCCATCGCTTCTTTCAATTGCAGTGCCAGTGCGGTATCCATAATGTCGGATGATGTTAGACCAAAATGGAAATATCTGGAGAGCTCACCTATGTGTTCTTCTACATTCTGGATAAAGGCGACTACCTCGTGATTGACACTCTTCTCTATCTCATCAATTCTCTCAACCTCAAAGTTTGCTCTCTTCTTAATCTCGTCATAGATGCCCACATCCACAACTCCAAGTTCACACCATGCCCTTATAACCGCTAGTTCAACCTCCAGCCAGTGAGAATACCTTGACTGACGGGACCAGACCTCCTTCATTCTATCACTGGTGTATCTTTCTATCATCTACCTGCCTCTCCCTCAGGGGGTCTTCCCAATCTTATCTTACCCGTCATCTTCTTTCCCGCCCTCCTAATCGTAAGTTCAACCTCATCTCCCGCTCTATGAGAAAAGACAACTCTGTCAAACTCCTCGGTCTTATGCACTTTCTTACCATCAAATGAAACGATAACATCCCCACTTCTGAGACCGGCATTATATGCAGGGCTATCAACCACAACCTCTGCAATGAGCAGTCCACCTTCATTCTTAAACTCCATGACATAGGCAATTGACTCTGTTACCGGTATAAGATATACCCCAAGCCATGACTTCCTCTTATCATGATTCTCAATGATATATCTTGCTACCTTTCTGGCTGTATTTATTGGCACCGCAAATCCAATCCCCAGCGACCCCCCACTGGTAGTTATTATCGCTGTGTTTATCCCTATAACCTCACCATTAGCATTTACCAAAGGACCACCCGAATTGCCCGGATTGATAGCAGCATCTGTTTGAATAAGGTTCTCACTTATTCTTATGGTATTATCCACCCTTCTCATCGTCCTTCCTTTAGCGCTTATCACCCCCACCGTAACCGATGGCTGGGGACTGCCCACCGCCTCGGCAAAAGGATGACCTATAGCAATACTCCACTCTCCTACTATTACACTGTCAGAGTTACCAAGCCGGGCGGGAGGTAGATTGTCCTTATTCACCTTCAGAACCGCCACATCCGCATAGTAGTCAGAGCCAATAAATTCAGCAGGGATTTCACTACCATCAGAGAACTGAACCTTGACTGAATCCACCCCGTGGACTACATGCTCTGCGGTAAGAATATAACCATCATCTGAAATAATAAAGCCAGAACCAAGTCCGGGAACCTCCTGTTTATACTCCTTCAGGGGTGGGCTCCAGTAGAACTCCCTGAAGAAGTCGCTGAAGAAATCACTAAAGGGGTCAAAGACCTTTCGCCTGACTGTCTTTACTGTCTTAACCGTCACCACAGATTTACCAACCTCTTCTGCGGCAACTACTATGGCATTCTGCCTTGATAGCGTTATATCAGATGTTGTCTCTGCTGTTCCATCATTAGGAGGGGTATGCATAAGGGCTTCGGGTGTCTTCTCTGACTGGTCACAACCAGCAATATTTATGACTGAAAATATCAGAACGGCTGTTATTAGCAATCTGTTCATATCTCTCACATCAATGAAAATAGAATGCTCTATTATAAGTTAATAAGTAGTTATTTAGAATAATTTTCTATGAGAATCTAACCAATAAGTTCAAGGAAGACCTTCAGATTATCACCATCTGTTGCCCTGTCATCTCGGGGTGTCTCCATAATTACAGGTAGTTCTGCAACATCTGGATACAGTAAAAAATTCCTCAAGCCATCCCTTCCGATATAGCCCATTCCCAGATGTTCGTGCCTGTCCTTATTAGAACCCAACTCAACCTTTGAATCATTGAGGTGAAGAAGCATCACTCTATCACCGCAATCACCCAGTTCATTGAATATTCTGTCCATTCCATCCTTCACCCTCACATCATAACCGCTACCAAAGGCATGAGCAGAGTCAATGCAGAGACCGAGCAAGTCCCTGTTCTCTACCCTCTCCATCACCCACCTCAGTTCGTCCATCTTATTCCCCACCAGATTTCCAGCACCAGCGCTATTCTCAAGAAGCACAACAGGATAAGCATCAACAGATTTCACATCAAGAACCCGATTAATTCCTATAAGAACATTTTTCAACCCCTTCTCCCTCCCAACACCCCTGTGACTTCCAAGATGGGTGACAATATAATCAATTCCCAGAACCTTTCCTGTCTCTAACTCATCCCCCAATACCTTTATTGACCTTTGATGGAGTTCATTATCAGGAGATGCAAGATTTATTAAGTAGTTTGTGTGAATCACGCTGGTCTTTATAGCACACTCTTTATAAAGCTTCTTGAACCTTATTACATCATCGTCTGGTATTACTCGCGACTTCCACCCCCTTGGATTACGAGAGAAGAACTGGAAGGCACTTATACCCATCTTACCTGCGGTTAGACAGGCATTATAGACACCACCTGCGATGGAGAGATGAAAGCCAAAGGGTCTCATTGGATGTTCAAGGGGATAATAATGTTATTTAGATTCTCCCTCAACTCTTGAGGTCTTAACATCGCCTTTGGTGGTAGTGGTCTCTTCTTTCTTCTCTTCCTCAACCACGCTGGTCTTTTTCACCACAGAAGTAGAAGTCCTCTTACTGCTGAGAATGGCAAGCGTCATAGATGTCACCATAAACATAATAGCAATCGCTGTGGTAATCTTGGTCAAGATACCACCAGCACCCCTACCACCAAAGACCGTCTGGTCTGCGCCACCCCTCGCTCCAAAGACACTTGCAAGACCTGCTCCCTTGCCGACCTGCAGAAGAATGATTACCATCAAACCTGCACATACAAGAATGTGTATTACAAGTATAAAATTAAACACGCTTAAATCACCTCAACCACGATTATATAAAACATATATAAATTTATCTACTATTTATAACACCTTTGATATAATTCCAACAAACTGCTCAAGAGCCAAACTCGCACCACCAACCAGTGCTCCATCTATCTCATCCTTTGCAATTAAATCATAGGCATTATCGGGCTTGACACTACCACCATACATAATTCTCATTTCAGACGAGACATCTTCACCATACATATCACCAATAATACCTCTAATGAACCTGTGAACCTCCTCTGCCTGTTCAGGGGTAGCATTCCTTCCTGTGCCTATTGCCCAGACGGGTTCATAGGCAAGAACTACTTCCCCTACCTCATCAGAACCCACCTCAGAAAGACACTTTCGCACCTGCTCTCCCACTACCTCAAGGGTTTCACCTGCATCCCTCTCCTCAAGCTTCTCACCGACGCATAGTATAGGTTTAATATTATTATCAATAAGTGTTCTCACTTTCCTTGCTATGAACTCATTGCTTTCGTTGAAATACCGTCGCCTCTCTGAATGACCAACAATGCACATATCAACTCCAATATCAGCAAGCATTGGAGGGCTTATCTCACCCGTAAATGCACCCCTACTCTCTGGATAACAGTTCTGGGCAGCAATGGCAAGAGATTTCTCTTTAGCCAAACAGACCGCCATAGGAAGATAGACAAATGGTGGTGCTACCCCCACATCCAGATGTTTGAACTCACCAAGTCGTGATACCAAACCTGTTATAAGGTTCTCAACACTCTTCCCATCAAGATTCATCTTCCAGTTTCCAACGATTATCTTACGTCTCATAGAAACTACTCCATTGCAATATAACCTTACTTACTTATCTCTTATAACAATTATGCCTGGCAACTCCTTCCCCTCAAGAAATTCCAAACTTGCTCCTCCACCAGTTGAGATATGGTCAAACGCATCTATAAGACCTGCCTTCTTTATTGCAGAGACCGTATCACCACCGCCAACAATCTTCTTACCTGCTGTCTCTGCTATCGCTCTTGCAATCTCTCTGGTGCCCACAAAAAATGCGTCATTCTCAAAATATCCCATTGGTCCGTTCCACACAACAAGATTTGCGTCTCTAAGTGCTTGTTTGTAGATTTCAATGGTCTCTCTTCCAATATCAAGACCCATAAGCCCATCAGGGATATCAATGTTGTCTATATAGGTGCCCCTTTTAACTTCTACGCTCTCTGCAACTATGTGGTCAACAGGAAGCAGAATCTGCTTCTTTAAGGCATCTGCTCTTGAGAGGGCATTCTCTGCCTCATTCACAAACTCCTCATCAAAAACTGAGTTACCAATATTGAACCCCTTGACCTTGAGGAATGTGTATGACAATGCCCCACCTATCAGAATTCTATCCGCAATCTCAATTAGTTTGTCTATAACCCCTATCTTGGTCTCAAGTTTTACACCACCGAGAACAACAACATAGGGGTGCTCTGGACTGTGAAGAGCAGAACCAAGATATTCTATCTCCTTCATCATAAGGAATCCAGCATAAGAGCCCCCCATCTTCATAGGTGCGAGATATACTGAGGCATGGGGTCTATGAGCCGTTCCAAATGCTTCACTTACATATACATCACCTAAAGAGGCAAGTGAATTTGCAAAAGCATCATCACCAGAGGTCTCACCTTTATGAAATCTCAGATTTTCAAGAAGACAACAATCACCTGTATCTAAATTTGAGATGACATCTAATGCCTTATCACCTATGCAATCTTCAGCGAATAGAACCTCCCTACCAAGAAGATTAGACAGTTCTGCTGAAACAGGTCTTAAACTCATTTCAGGAACTATCTTCCCCTTGGGGCGACCAAGGTGAGATAGAAGTATAACTCTCCCACCTCTCTCAAGCAGATACCTGATGGTAGGAAGAGACCGCACAATTCGCTCGTTATCAGTAATCTTCCCATCCTTTAGGGGGACATTGAAATCACAGCGAACCAAAACCCTCTTACCCTTTGGGTTGAAATCCTCAACTGTCATCTTTGCCATAGTTTGTTGACCTCCGTTATCTAAACGCCCTTCATAACGAACTTTATGAGGTCAACCACCCTTGCAGAGAAGCCCCACTCGTTATCATACCAGGCGAATACCTGGGCGAGATTACCATCCTTCACCTTGGTTAGGAGAGCATCAAATATAGAACTTGCATAGGTGCCGATATAATCTACAGAAACCAACGGCACCTCAGTATAGTCAAGAACACCCCTCAACTCATCTTCAGAATATCTCTTCATAGTACTGTTTATCTCTTCTACTGTGGTCTTCTTCTCCAGTTCAACAACAAGGTCAACTATGGAGGCATCTGGTGTCGGAACCCTGTATGCCATACCATCTATCTTATCCTTCAACTCGGGGATGACAAGTGCCAGTGCTTTGGTAGCTCCTGTTGTGGTAGGTATAATAGAGAGATTACATGCTCTCGCTCTCCTCATATCCTTATGAGGACCATCAAGAACCATCTGGCTGGTAGTGTATGAGTGGACAGTTGTCATAAAACCCCTCACAATGCCGAATTCTTTGAGCAATACATAAGCAACCGGTGCAAGACAGTTGGTGGTGCATGAAGCAGTTGAGATAATATTATGCTCCCTCGGTCTATAGACATCGTTATTGACACCGTAGGCAATGGTTACATCTGGCTCTCTTCCGGGCGCAGTAATAATTACCTTTTTTGCACCCTTCTTAATATGCTTCATTGCATTTGCTCTGTCCCTGAATACACCTGTTGCTTCAATCACCACATCTATACCCAGTTCACCCCATGGCAGGTCATCAATGTTCCTCTCAGAAAAGACCTTCAGTTCTCGTCCATTAACAGCTATTGATTCTTCACTGTAGCCGACCTCAGCATCAAATGTTCGGTGAACAGAATCATACTTTAACAAATGTGCAAGTGTCTTCGCATCTGTTATGTCATTAACTGCTACAATACTTATATCATTATCATTACAGGCAATTCTATAAACACACCTACCTATCCTTCCAAAACCGTTTATCGCTACTCTTATCGCCATACTTTCAACAACCTCCTCCTTGTGAATTAAATTTTTAAATGATAACAAAAATAAACTATCCAATCAAAACATAACTATCAATTGGCTCTTGTAAGTGTAAAAATTCCAACCACATTACAACCTGCCTCCTTTAGAATACGAGCACACTCGGCAACAGTTGAACCAGTAGTCAATACATCATCAACAATAACCACTTCTCTCTGAACATTACAATTTCTCATTGCAAATGCGCCCTTCACATTCCGCTTTCGCTCTTCGGGTGAAAGTTCAACCATTGGAAGGGTGTATCTTATGCGCTTCAATGCGTTTAATACATCGCATTCAAGACGAGATGAAAGTGCCTGCGCCATAATTTCTGCCTGGTTAAATCCCCTCTCTCTAACCTTTGCCGGATGAAGCGGAACCGGTATTAGAGTTTTCTCTCTCAAGAACTTACTGGGTAGAATACCAATCTCATCAGCCCTGGTTATAAGACGCTTTGGAATACTCTGGACACCTTCATACTTCATTCTATGAACATACTCCTGTAATATGCCATTATGGATACCCAGTGAAAATATATACGAGAATTGACAACCGGAAATAGTAGCGTCCTCTTCATATTTCGGCTGAAATTCAAATTTTGAGAAACAACTATCACATAATATCACTTCACCAAAAGATAAAATACCACCACAATTCCTACACTCATCCGGATAGAAGAGTTTTATCAGCGGATTTACAACACTTTCAACAATGTGCTCTGAAAACCTCTTCATAAGACCTTACTGATTAACATTTTTATCTCCTCAAATAGGTGCTCTCTATTTACTTCATCCAATACATAGCACACAACCTCGTTCCTCTTATGTAAATTTTCAATAAACCTATCTCCCTTTAGCTTTATAGTGGCGAGGAAATCAACATCGGATTCAAAGAGAGAGGTAATTATGCTCTTAAACTTTCTGCTCTTTAGTTCCATAGGTCCAATCTCATCCACAACCAGGAATCTATGCTCACCAAGCGCCCTCTCAATCTGGGGTATCATCAACCTCTCAATCTCATCAATATATACACTATACGAGCCGACAGCCGGCAAACCTATCCCTCCCTTCCTAGCAAGTCGCCCTCTTTCGCCTCCCGTTGTGATAATGTCAAAACCAACCCTTCTGCCTCCTACCCTCACCTCTGTGGTATAGAAACCACACAGGTCAATATTGCCTGCCTGCTCTATCAATCTCTTCACCAGTGTGGTCTTCCCAACACCTGGTCTTCCGGTTATCAAAACTCTCACTTTGATACCCTGACCTCTTAAACTCAAATATTCTATCCCGAACTTTTATATAGTTTGTCAATCCTTTCTACTGTATTCGCAACCATATCTATCAACTCGGGAGGTTGAAGAACCCGTGCATATTCACCAAAAGATAGCACCCATCTCTTGACCTCATTCAGACCAGATAACTCCATTTGGAGTATCAATGAACCATCATCAAGCTTCTCAATGCTCTGTGAACTGTGCCATATTCTCTCCCCAATTAACCACGCTACCTCGGGCGCAAATCTTATCCTTACCTTATATTTCCTCTCTCCTCTCTCAATAACGAACGAGTAAGCGAGGTATTCATCTATATTGAAATCATCCCGAACAGTGAATGGTTGTTTCAATACTTTTATTTTATTTATGCGACTTAATGCAAATGTCCTTACCTCTTTTCTCTTATGACAATAAGCAATAACATACCAGTCACCCCTGATGTTTATCAAGTGATAGGGTTCTATCACCCGCTCTGACGGTCCGCTTGACATACTGAAATATGATATTTTACATTGATAGTTTTCAAATAGTGCCTCTAAAAGATGGGAGTAGGTATTACTGTCAAACACTCTGGGCTTACCAATCCTGAAATTAATCCTGCTTGCCTTATCCTCAACACCGGTGATTATCTTTTCATCAATGTAGTTCTTCACCCTGCTTATAATCTTCTCGGGAGACAACTTCGTATCATTATCCCACAGTTGTTTTGATACTTTGTTCAACAGAAACAATGTCAACACCTGGTCTGAAGATAGACCATCGGGAAACAGGTCAAAGGGGCGGGTGAATATATAACCGTTTTTCTTCCTATTGAACTCAATAGGAGCATTCAACTGGTTCTTCATCCAAGCGATATACCTGGTTATGGTTCTTTTATCCACCCCCAGTTTCTCCGCCAGCTGCTCTCTATTGGGATAATTACCCGAGGATATTAATCTGGAGATTTCCATAATTCTCTCCAGAAACTTTCCCATATAACCTCTCATAAAACCACCTTATTTTTATGAATTTAAGTTCAAATTATTATAACATCTATAGGGTATGAAAAAGGGAATTCTGTTGGTATTCACTGGAGAAGGCAAGGGAAAGACCACCGCTTCATTGGGTGTGTCAATCAGGGCAATTGGATATGGATTGAGCACCCTAATCCTTCAGTTTATTAAGAGGGGAGACACAGGGGAAGTCCTGTTTTCACGGAAGTATGGTGAACCCTTGATTGTCCCCCTGGGAATGGGGCAATTCATAGATAAGAAATCATCTAACCCCATAGAGACCATAAACTGCTCATTGTCACTGTCATTGGCACGTGCCCTCATCAGCTCAGAATTATTTGATGTCATTGTTCTGGATGAAGTAGGTGTGGCTGTCTCATTGGGTTTATTAGATGTGAAGGCACTTTTAGATATGGTTAACAGCAGACCGAAGGGTGTCACAATCATCATTACAGGAAGAAACACACCCGAGAGTATAATAAAGAACGCCGACATTGTAAGTGATATTGGAGACCTAAAACATCATTTTAAGAGTGGAATTAAAGCAATAGAGGGAATTGATTTTTAGTTATACCATATCATCTATTCAAGAAAACTATTTAGAGAGGTTTATTCTGAACACACAATATCCCTGACCAATTATAGCGTTACATTCGGTCTCTATCACGCTTATCTCGTCTTCTGAATAACCCGCCAGTTCCACCACTACACTGATAAAACCAATAAGAAGCTGGCACATATTGACATCATAATTAGAAATCTCATCGCAGAGGGGGCACTCCTCTACCACGATATCAGCGGTGTTGTCAAGAGCCCTCCTTATCCACACATTAGCATCAAATGTTCCCTCAATCATCTCGGGGAGGTCTCCCAGAACCTCAGCCCAGTTTGATGGAAGCTTTGACTCGTACCTAACACTCCATTCACTGAGTAACTCCCTCGCCATTCTTCTTCCCAGGAGCTCCATTGTAACACCAAATCTCTTCTCACCGAGAATGTCAAAAAGAGAGTGATTGATAATGGAGAGAACACGCATAGGAACAGAGCGCTTCTTGAACTTTGATGGATATTTGAAACCACTGGACTTCGGCTTCACAACCATAAAATGCCGCCTCCATTAAAAAACAATATTAGATTATAAAATTAATCAACAAATATTAACAATGTTTTTTAGATTCAGGCTTCTTTTAGATATCCGTCTTTCGCCAACGACTTAAACAGCTCACTTATCTCTGCCTGCTCCACACCAAGAAGAGCAGTTATCTGACCAACGAACCTCTTACCGTTAGCATATATCAAAAACTCTATACCCATCTTACCATATTTATTAAGTAAGGTTTTATACTCCGAGTCCATCGGGTCTAAAGCCCTCTCAGCGGCAGGAGTTCTAACTGGAACTACCAATGGTATCTCTTTGGTAAACAGGGGCTCTTCTATTTCTATCAGTTCTTTCTTCTTGAGAACCTTTGCTATCTCTTTCGCTTCTTCTATGTCAATCCCCAGGTTTGCTGATATGTCCCTTATTGACCTGCCATCACGAATGTTGGAGAGAAACCTCCACTCATCACTGTTGATTGTAACATCAGTAGATATCTCTGATGTCTTTCGCCATATCATTGCTCTTGGTGACAGCTCCTCCTCCAACTCCTCTTCCTCATCTACACTATGCTTCCTCGCATAAGAGACCATCTCATCTATGGTTATGTCTTTAATGTTTACTTCATCTACCTTCTCACGATTGATGAACTGATACTCTCCCTCATTTACATTTATCAACTTTACAAATGCATCCTTACCGTAACTATCGTTAAAACTGGCATATAAAACTCTGCCGTTTTCAAATGAGATTTTCCCCTCGCCATTCTCTGTCTTGATTACTAATATACCCGTCTCTTCAAGGTCAGCAATCACCTTGATTATCTTCTCAACAGATTCCTCTTCTATGCTACCCCTTATCTCCATTTCTATCTAAAAAACCTAATCATCTCAAACTCACTTTTAAATACCACCAAAATACTTTGTAGGTTTGACAACTAAATATATCTATCTTTTAGAAACACTTATGTTTATTATATGAAAAAAATCCATATTTATTAAAACAAAAATATTTTCAATGCTTCCCTGGAGGTATAAACACTGCATTGGACTACTTACTGTGTGTCAAATAATATGATAATCCTTCCATCTCAATGGAAAGGTCAACCTGGTTTACTTTTATACCATTTGAAAAGATACTTGGTAAATGTGCAAAAGATAGAATTGCCTTTATACCCGCATCAATCAATTTTGCCACAATAATCTCTGCAACCTCTTCAGGGACAGTAACGATGCCCATTTCAATCTTTTTACTCCTTATTACCTTATCCATCTCATCTTGATGATAGACCCTTACTCCGCTGAACTCCTTCCCAACCTTTTCAGGGTCATTGTCAAATGCTGCTTCAATTATGAAATTCTGTTTTCTGAAGCCCTTATAGGCGAGAAGCGCCCTGCCCAACCTGCCCACACCGACTAGAGCAACAGACCAATCTCTATCAATGCCCAATATGGTCCTAAGTTGACTCTTTAAGTGAGAAACAACATATCCCCTGCCCGGTCTTCCAAACTGACCATAATAAGTTAAATCCTTCCTTATCTGCGCCGCTGAAAAACCCGCTATCTCAGAAAGGTCTGCTGAGGATATTGAATCCACCCCCTCTTCCTCAAGATTACTAAGAGCCCTATAATATACACTCAATCTATAAACGGTGGTCTTGGGTATTCTCTTTTTCTCTTCCCCACTCATACCTCAACAACAAATGCTAATAACTATCAACATTCAAATCAAGTGAAAAATTTAACAAGTTATTGATGCTATAATAATTCATATATACACCCTATCTACCGAATAATCTGTCCACATCGCTTATAAACAACTTTGATACCTTCTCCCTCGCCTCTCTCATATCATCAGGTATCGCCTCTAATTCCTGCCTGTTAACAGGTCTCTCGCCCTTAAACTTCTTGTAGAATCTACCTGAACGAATGCTTTCCAGAAGGGAGAGCATCTTATCTCTTACCTCATCATCTATCAAGCTCTCCCCCGCTACCTTTCCACCATACAGTGCAGTGGTGCTTATCCTCCGCCTCATACCATCAATACCATATCTGAACATTAAATCAGCAATAGCCCTTATCTCCTGCACTGTCTCAATATATGCCTGTTCTGGTGGATACCCCTTCTCAATCAGAACCTCAAACGCCCTCAAAGCGAGATAAGGAATGCCACCACATAGAACTACCTGTTCGCTGAATAGGTCTAGCTCTGCTTCGGTCTTGAATGTGGTCTCAATGCATCCAACTCTCGCACAACCTAATGCTCCTGCATAGGCAAGGCACATATCAAGCGCCCTACCGCTTGCATCCTGCATTACTGAAACCTTCGCCGGGAGCCCCCTCCCTGCCCTATACTCACTCCTCAGGGCATCTCCGGGTCCCATTGGACCTACCAATACAACATCAATATTGCTATCAAAATTCATGCCTTCAAAGTGAACCGCAACAGTTGAGGCAAAGACCACCATCGCCTTCTCCCTTAACCTGCCTTTCAGATATTTATTCCACACATCCATATGAAACTCATCGGGAATCAACATCGCAATAACATGCACCCTACCAACAACATCCTCAATCTTTCCAACTCTGAAGCCATCCCTGGTTGCGGTCTTCATCCTCTCAGAACCCTCCCTCAATGCAATCACTACCTTTACACCTGAATCACGGAGGTTCATCGCTTGTGCCTTCCCCTGATTGCCATAGCCAATCACCGCCACCTCCCGACCGGCAAGTGCAAAACTATCTACATCTTTCTCCCTATATATCTTCATAACGCACCCTCCCTGAAATCCTTCATCATCGCCCTATAGTAAACAGTAAGTGAATAATAACCGAATATAAGTGCAAGTATAGCCAATGGATAAAATATAACTCTTATATTAATTATGAAGGCGAGAACAGATAAGGAGGTTAGATTAATATACACCTTGCCATATAACATTGCCGACTGAACTTTTCCCATTGCTCTGATATATCTAATAGCAATATATATTGAGAAGCACTCCTTTACAATGAGAGCAATCACAAACCATGCCGGTAAATCTCTGAACACCACAAGAAAAACAATCAATGGATAATAAAGCATTTTATCCGCAATAGTGTCAAATGCTTTCCCGAACTCCGTTACCTGACCCAACCTTCTGGCTACTATACCGTCAAGAAGGTCGCTCAACAAAAACAGCCCGAATAATCCAATCACCACATACTCAGGTCTTCCTTCCATGAACACCGAATAGTATATAATGATTGGTATTAGAAAAACCCTGCCCAGTGTTATCAGATTTGGAATGTTAAAAATACTCATTATCAATGGAATATAATAATAACAGAATTGCTCTTATATCAATTACAGAACTACCTTTCATTTAATTTATTTCTGCCTTTCTTCCACGACCTCAAATACCTGTATATGACCATCAGAATAGCGGTCACAGGGACTGCGATGATTACGCCGATTACACCGAAGAAATGAGCCCCTACCATCACCGCAATTACGACAAGAACGGGATGCAAGCCAACACTCCTCCCTAATATCTTTGGACCGATGACATAGGCATCAAGAACCTGAACGGTGGTGTATAAAGCACCAACAAGTAATAGCGACCTGATACGATGTTCAGCAAATAATGCTGATACCACCGCAGGAATAATACCTATCACCACTCCCAGGGTGGGTATGAAGTTCATCAACCCTCCGAAGTAGCCAATCCATAATGCAAAGGGTATGCCTATTAAGTAGAGACCCAGTGCAAGAATACTACCCTCAATAAGGCATATCAGGAATATACCCCTGATATAACCACTGATAACCCTCAATATGTTACGACCCAGTTCCTTTATATCCCTATTCTTGCTATGCAAATGTCCATTCATTTATCCCTCATAAATAAACTCTGGTTCACTATTAAATAACTTATTAAATTCATCCAATTAAATCCATAAAATAACTGCAAGTATTGTTAAGAATTAAAATTCATACACTTAAAATGAAAGGATTTTTCATATTAATAAATTCAATCTCACAAGAACTTTTGTGTTTGACATTTTTCTACCTTTATGTTATTTTAATAGATGCCGAGGTTATTATGAAAAGATTGTTAATAATTATTCTCCTTTCTTACTTGTCCTTGTTCGCGGAACCCACTTCTATTAAGTTTCCATATTATACTGAACACGAAGAACCACTACTACTACCTGACCAAGCTGATATGAGCTATCACAGTGACCCAGAGTGGTGGTGGACATTTGATGTTTCTAATTATGTTCCTGCTTGTTGTTTTGACCCTGAAGGTGATTATGGCATCAACGAAGGATTTAAGATATTAACTATCGGTTTCATTGGTTTCCGTGAAGACGGCAATTGCACCATCTATATCCAAAAAACCAGTTCATGCGATGAACTTCCAACTGTAAACCCCGACGATGGGTGGAGCGATGCTGATTATGGACCATTCTACGGTCACATCAATGCTACATATCCAAACTACGACGACATAGATGTCAGTGAAGAGAACTGGTGCTTTGGCTATGGTCAACCATTCTGGTTGATGTATCACATTGAGAGTGCATCTCCACCACATCCGGGAAGCGACGATGGTAATAACTGGTCTGGACATAGTTATACATGGGACCCAACATCTCATGAATGGAAAGACAAACTTGGAACCCCTCCTATAGGAATTGATTGGTGCATTCACTGTGTGGTCTTTTATCCCACATCTGTTGAAAATACTTCAATTGGTAAAATAAAATCTCTCTTCTACTAAACATAATATATACGAACGCATTATAAAGAACCCCAACCACTCTTTAAGTGAAGACCCTATTATTGAACAATTATTATCTTGACAGAAAAATCATTTTTATTATCTTATTAAACTATGGCTGCTGATGTTTTCTTTATACCCTTTGGCGCTTCAGGTAAAAATGGTCTCGCGAAAGGTATCAAAGCTATTCTTGAAAGGGCAGGACTCCAAAAGATAGTGCTTGATGGCGAAATGGTCGCAGTGAAAACCCACTTAGGCGAGAAAGGAAATACCGCCTTCGTTAAACCCATATTCGTGGCTATGGTAGTCAGGGCAATCAAAGAGACAGGTGGAAAACCATTCCTTACTGACACGAACACACTATATGTGGGTAGCAGGGGCAACGCAATAAGCCACCTTGAAACCGCATACATACATGGTTTTCTACCCTATCCCGTGGGGGCACCTGTGATAATCGCTGATGGACTTAGGGGTAGCGATGGTGTAGAGGTTGAAATAGATGGCAAGCACTTCAAAGTAGTTGAGATTGCCAAACATATTTCAGAGGCGGACTCAATGGTGGTGATAACCCACTTCAAGGGTCATGACCTCACCGCCTTCGGTGGCGCTATAAAAAACATAGGAATGGGATGTTCAACCCGGAAGGGCAAGTTGAATATGCACTCAAATGTAAAACCATTCGTTGAGGAGGATAGATGCACCGGCTGTAAGTTATGCACAAAATGGTGCCCGGTAGATGCAATAAAGATTGTGAACAAAAAAGCAATAATAGATAGTGATACCTGCATTGGATGTGCTGAATGCATCGGCGCCTGCCCCGAGAAAGCAATAAATATTATCTGGGATGCCGCATCCAACTCCGCACAGGAGAAGATGGCGGAGTTCGCAAGCGGTGTCTCTAAAGTGTTAAACAATAAATTTTTATTCATTAACTTTTTAACTGAGATAACACCTGCCTGTGACTGCTATCCATTCAGCGGTGCACCTATCGTCCCGGATATTGGCATATTAGCATCAAGAGACCCTGTCGCCATAGACATGGCTTCCTACGACCTGGTGAACAATCAACCAGGTTTAAATAGAGAGGTTCTTGGAGACGCAGTGGCTATAGGAGCAGACAAGTTCAAGGCGATATACCCGCACTTAGACGGTCTCATCCAGTTGAGGCACGCACAGGCACTTGGACTTGGAAGCATAGAATATAACCTGATTAAGATGGAGGATTAGATATGAGGTCTGCGATATTCACAGTTATTCTAATCATAGTAATAACTTTTCTATCCTGCGGTGATACAATTATACCTCCCAACACGGCAAAGAGAACGGTATATCTTGTGAGCGAGGAGGATATTACTGGCAGGGGCGGTTATATTGATATAGCAGAACTGGCTGGCATCACCGATGTGGATGGAGAAACCGAGATGCCCTGTATTATGGTTTATGGTGACAGAAGAAAATCAGATAGCTGGTCACCGTTATCACCACAATATTACAAACTTTATGAAGGGCAGATATGGATAGATTCTGAAGGCGGGGACTCGGAGTTTTATAGGATAGTTGTCATCAAGTGATTTTGTTATTGGTTTAGACATTATCTTTATAATAGAATATAAAAAACTTGATTTGAATTGAATAAGATGGATGATAGTAATTTCTATCAGTGTGTATTATGTTTATATAATACAAATAGGAGGGATTCATTATGTTTGGAAAGAAAGGGAAGATCTCGCCCGATGAGTTCGCCGACTTCCTTAATCAGTATTTTGTGGACTACTCTAACCTCCTGGAGAAGGGAGAGAACATAAGAAGCACCCTGGAGAAACAGATTACAAAAGGAAGTGAACTGGAAGAGAAGATAAACCGTCTTGAGAAAAGCGTCGCCGATAGCGAAGCAAGGATAAACTCAACCACCTCCAATGCAGAAAGCAGAATGAACTTCATCACCAGCAGGATAGACGAGGTATCCACAATTAAAACCGAATTAGAGCAATTGAAGAGAATCGCAGATGAAATCAAGAACAAGGTTGATACATCTTTAGAGAAAGACCCGACCGAGAAGATTGAGCGAGCCAACGCCATACTTGACGACCTATCAGCCCGAGCGGTAATCATTGAAGAGCGTTATAAGGACATTGAAGAGAAGAGCAAGCGTTTTGAGGAAGTTCTGAACAGAGCCGATGACCTTACAGAAAGAGTAAACAATCTAACCCTGACGCTTGACAACCTTAATTCCAAGTCGTCCCAGATTGAGAGCAAGACCACCACTTACGAAGATATCATTAAGCGTATCAGTTCGGACATAGAGCGAGTCAACCAGGCGGTAGTGAAGACCGATGTCATTGAGGAGCGACTGGACAGCATTCTCAAGGATGTTAACAATGTTAAATCCCTTATTGACGAACTTCAGAGCGATGCAAAAGATACCCAGACCTCAATGGACAAGGTGGAGGAAAAATTTGACCAGCTAAATAGAACAGCAGATACACTTCAGACAAGATTCAAGGATGACTTGAAGGATATTGAAACGAGGGTTTCAAATGCTTCCACAAGCATCTCTGAGCTGGAGAGCAGATTGAGGGACTTTGAGAGCGTAAAAGATGATATAAGCACCTTAACTAACCGACTGAGCAACATTGAGAACAGCGTGAACGATGCCTTTGATGTATTATCAAGGTTCAAAGAGGTGGAGGATAAATTAAATACTGTTGAGGGCAAACTGAACACTCTAAAGAATACATCAGATGAACTTACGGGAAAGACCGAGGAGGCGCAGAGGTCAGTGAGCAGTATATCTGAGAACCTCAACATCTATGGTCAACAGATTGAAACCTTTACTGGGCAGATAAAGGAGATAGAGAACAATATAAAATCAATTGATGAGAAGGTTGACAAATGGGTTCAGGCGAGAGACCTCTTTGAGGGCGTGGAGGATACTCTCATTGAACTACGGAAGATGAAGGGAGAAGTAGAGGCGTTCTACAACAGCATGCAGGACTACAAGACCATCTTTGAAAAGGTTCAAGATGAACATAGCCGGCTGAATGTTCAGATATGGGAGATTGAGAAGAAACTGACCGACATAGACGAAAAGATTGTTAGCATCAATGAACTTGAGACGAAGATAAGGATGCTGGAGGAGAAGCGAGAGAAGCTAACAAGTGATATGAAAGTTCTTGAAGTATGGGAGTCCCGCTTAAAGGATGCCAGCAACTACTCTGATGAAGTTGATGACCAGATGAAGAAGATTGAGAGAGGAATAAACCAACTAACCTCAAAGATAGAGTTCATTAGCTCTACCTCCGATGACATAACACAATTGAAGGAGAAGGTGGATAGCATCATAAAGGAAAGAGATGAACTGCTTTCCACTGGAGACGACCTCAAGTCGCTTAAGAGCGAGATGGATTCAATTATCAACAGATTAGAGCAATACACCCACAAGTTCCCCGAACTTGAGATGCAACAGAAGGGACTGGAAGCCAATCTATTTAATATTGAACAGCGTCTTGATGCGATAGGTCAGGCAGTGATAAGCGAGAGGGAATTTAACGAGAAATACAATGAGATTATGAACAAGCACTCAGAGCTTGCCAATGTCAAATCGCAGATTGATGACTTATCCACTAAACTTGAGAATGTGAGGGACTACAGTGCTTTGTATCAGGAGGTTGAGAGCAGGATAAAACAGTTTAGTGCCGAAAAAGCTCATTTTGAAAAGTCGGTTGCTGACCTCCATTCATCATTTAGAGCCATAGAAGACGACTTCTCAAGAAAGGTGGCCGATTTCAACCGCGAGAAAACCCTGCTTGAAGAGAAGGAGCGAGATATTAGGTTCATCCGCAACAATGTTGATAACCTCTACAATCGCCTAAACGAGTTATCAGACCTCCGTGCAAAACTTGACAGAGACATAAACACCTTGAAGGACAAAGAACAAGACATACTCAGAATAAAAAGTGAAGTAGCGGAGATTGAGAAGATGGAGGCGGACACCAGAGCTATGATGGATACTCTGGTCAAAACCCGCTCAGAGATAAGTGCTTTTGAGAACGAACTTAAAAATATTAGAACCCATCAGGAGCAGGTAGAATCCACATCCAAGCAGATATCCCAGATGCTTGACGATGAGCATATTAGGATGAATGAGATGGTATCATTGAGGGATAGTTTTATAACCCTAAGAGCGGAAGTAGAGGAGAAACTAAATGAGCTAAAGGCAGACAGAAAGGTTCTGGAAGACAGCATTGAAAGGTCTAAGAAAGAAGTAAGTGCACTAATCAGGGAACTTGACGAGAAGAAGGACATTCTGGTGACATTGAGAGACAGATTTGACTCCATCAACATGATTATGGATGATATCGACTCACGAACTGAGGAATTAAACGCCAACAGGGATGACCTTGAGAAGATGGAGAAAGAGATCAACCAGTTGACCACCAGGATGAAAGAAATAACCGAAGATGCAAGCAATATCAACCGGATGGAGAAGGATTTACACAGGATTGAGGAGAAGATGAATGAATTGGTGGAGTTGAGGTCAAAGATACTCTCCGAATTAGACGAACTGAGAGCCAAAGAGGCAATAATCTCTGATTTGAACCACAGGATATTGAACCTTGAGTCAAAGATGAGGTCATACAAATCTGAGTCAAGAGAGACAGAGGAGTAATCAACTTCATATATTGTTGAGATACTAATAGTTAATCAACTGCTTTAGAAGGAAGGTTTAATGGCAAGGGTTATCTCCATTGCCTGTCAGAAGGGTGGAGTAGGAAAGACGACGACTGCTCTAAATCTTGGAATATCCTTGAATATTCTTGGTAAAAAGGTACTACTTATTGACCTTGACCCACAGGGATGTCTTGGGATTGCCTTTGATATGGACCAGGACTCACTATCACGCGGAATATTTGAGATGGTAGTCAAGACCTGTGAACCAAAGGATGTGATACATAAGACCGGCATAAAATCACTTCATATTATCGCTAACAATGTCTGGTCAAATCCTGCAGGTGAGGCGATAAAGAAAGCAATGAGCAATCTACGAGTTCTAAAAAAAGCGGTAAATTCTCTGAGATGTGACTATGATTATATTATAATGGATTGTCCCCCTTCTATATTTGAGAACACCATAGCCGCAATATACTCATCCGACTCCGTCCTTATTCCTGTCCAGAGCGATTACTATGTGTTTATGGTGTTAGACCAGTTTCTTCAAACAATTTGTACCATAAAGAAAAGCATCAACCGTGACCTTGAAATTGAGGGACTACTACTCACAATGTTTGATAGTCGCCTTAAGTCATCCAGGGAGATACTTAAACTCTCATGGGAGCGATATGGTTCTCTGGTATTCAAAACAATAATTCCCAGGTCAACAGAGATAGCCCAGGTGATATATTCAAGAAAGCCAATAAGTATATATCTCCCCAAACCATCAAGGGGAGCACTTGCATATCTGTCACTGGCAAGAGAACTGATACAGAAGCAACAGAAAGATAGAAGATGATTGAGGGCAAAGCCATAATCCTTGGGAACAATATTGATACAGACCAGATATACCCTGGTAAATATCTGCCCATTACAGACCCTGTTGAGATGGCTCCACACGCTCTGGAGGGTTTAGCAGAGGACTACTCCGAAAAACTTAAAGGTGCAATAATCATAGCGGGTAAGAACTTCGGGTGCGGAAGTTCAAGAGAGCAGGCGGCTATATCGCTTAAATATGCAGGTGTAAATGCAATAGTTGCGGAATCGTTTGCCAGAATCTTCTACAGAAATGCTATAAATCAGGGTATACTGCTATGCCAAGTTGATAAGAAACCAAAAGCTGGTGATGATGATATCATCAGTATAGATATTGATAACTCCATCATCATCACACCCTCAGAAAGGGTGAACTTTACTCCACTACCTCCCTTTCTTCTGGAGATAATCAACAGAGGTGGTCTCATAGAATATACCAGGGCAATACTCACTGAAGATGAATAGATAGTAGGTTTATAAATTAAATCTATACCAGGACTTCTTGAGTTGGTGCAGGTCTCCCCTGACAATCATTATCGTCGCCTTCAATATCCCAAAAACCTCCCCTAAACCATAAGATGTATGCATAAGCATAGCGCTTAATCCTGTGAGAATACCCTTAACTATCCCATGCTTTCTCGCATTGTTTATAACAAATGCCAGAACTGTAGTGATATATAAGCCGAATGGTAAAAAAGATAGAATGAGTGCCCACCACCCACCATAAATAAGTGAAGATACCACAAGCCCAGCAAATAGAATAAAGGATACAGGGAGAATCTGTCTCAATCTTAAAAAATGCGGGTGGAGATATAGAACTACAGGTTTATAGAACCCATAACCATACATTTGTTTAATGAGCTTGAAAAAACTTCCTCTGACAATATACTTTACAGGCAAGTCAGCAAGCACAATCATTCTCTTCCCCATCTCTCGCATCCGATAGTTGTGCTCTTCATCTGAATTCCTTGTAAGATATGGTATATACTCTCCGGCGCTCAATAGGTCCTTCCTCCTATATAAACCAAAAGCAAGGGTGTCAACCAACCTGTCCTCCCGCATTGTCCTGAATGACATTCCAACTCCCACAAATGATGACATAGTGATAGCAACTACCTCACCTATAAGTCCCTCCCCCTCCGAGACGAGACGACCACCAACCACATCTGCCCTGCCATCCATCATTGCAGATACAGTCCTACTTAAGTAGTTAGGTGAAAAGCGGGCATGACCGTCCAGGCGGGTCAATATCTCGCCTTTTATGTTCAGCACCCCCAGCGTCATTGCATAGGGCACGGTCTTGCCCCTATTGTCTATAACCCTTATATCAATGCCTCTCCCGCAATACGACTTAACCACTTCCCTGGTATTATCATCGGACATGCCATCAACCACCACTATCTCCATCCGCTCGTGGGGATAGTCCTGAGTGAGTATGCTCTCAATCGCACCACCAATGTATCTTCCAGCATTCCTCACCGGCATCACAACCGATATAAAGGGAAAATCCCTCATTACAATCTACCACCAACCCTCAGATAGAAGTCCTGATATGACTTCACCATTGCATCCATATCATATGCTCGCTTCATATACTCCCTCCCCCGTTTACCCATTTCTTCTTTAAGCCGGTCATTATTGATAAGTGTTAGAATCTTATCCGCCAGTTCCACACAATTTCCCCTTTTGACAACAAAGCCGGATCTACCATCCATGACCAGTTCGGAATTCCCCGGAGCATCGGTCACCACACAGGGCAGACCACTTGCCGATGCCTCTAGTATAACATTGCACATACCCTCCGATATACTGGAGTTCACAAATATATCCATCGCATTATAGTAAGGCGCTGTGTCATCAACTCTACCGGTGAATATGAAGTTATCTTTAAGACCCCTTTGCTCTACCTCACTTACTGCCCTATCGTAATCAACTCCACCACCCACAATTAGGAACTTAACATTCCTCTGTCTTGAAACTACAATCTCTGATGCGGATATAAGCGTCCAGAAGTCCTTCTCTGGTCTGATATTCCCAACCCAGCCAATTACAACCTCGTCAGAACCGATACCCACCTCACCCCTCAATTTATGTGCATCCCTGGGAGCAAATCTCTCTACATCAACCCCATTAACCAACACCTCTATCCTACCTTCAGGGATGAAATACTTTTTTGACACGGAATCTCTCAAACCGTATGAATTAACTGTTACAACATCTGCTAAGCGTTGACAAATCCTTAACAAAGCCCTTCTCAATATACTATCACCCCAATCTTCTCCCCAGAGTGATACAATAAACTTTGAGTTCAAATAAGAAAGGGAAGCGAGAGTCCCCCAGATTATTGCTGTTGATGAAATAAGATGAATAATGTCAGGTTCTATAAAGTGTAGTAAAGATGACAATTTCAACGCAAATAATGGGTCAAAACCAGGTGATTTATTTATTACATAATGATATTCCGGTAGTTCTCTTCTTTCATTTAGACCTCTGTTAAGAGTAAGCAATACCGGATATATGAGTTCACCATTGAGACCATTGAGCATATAAAGTGTCTGCCACTCAGCACCACCCAGCCCTATCTCAGGCAAAAAAACCAGAACCTTTAATGGTTTTTTCTGCATATAATCATCAAAATAGTAAACAATTGAATAATATATTCCACTATGTAAAAATATCATAGAATGAGAGAATTTCTCATCATTTTCTATATCTTTATCTTTCTAACAATAACCCTGAATATACATTCAGAAATAGATGAGATTAATGAATTAAACCTTAAACTTACTGATGGTGTCTTAACTGATAGTAGTGTGAATACACTCCTTGCAAATATCAACTATGCGCTTGACAATGGGCTTACTGATAGGGCTGGGGAACTGGCTGACTACCTTGATAACCATAAGCCGGTTAATTTACCTTTGAATAGCGAGTTAACCATAATAAAAGCAATATACTCAGAAGGGAATAAAAGTAGGTCAAAAGCGTATAGTATGCTCAAGAAGATTAAATCAACCATCAGTGATGAAGAAAAAGAACAATTAATAAAATTCATTCAGGATATATCTGTCACGCCCATAAAGAGGAGGATGGAAATTACGAAAATGGGTTTGAACCCTGTTGACAATTTAACAAAAGAATACAGAATTACTGAAATTATGGACCTCCAATGGTCGGTCAATATTATATGGCTCCTTAAGGATATGGATTCCTCGTCATTTATGGAAGCAAAGAATAATCTAATTGCAGAATTGGATAGAGAGAGAGAGTTTTCTATTGACTTCATAAACCAGTCATCCCCCCAGATAAGTGTAGAGAGGGCGAAAGATGAAGCATTCGCCGGTATTATTGGCTGGACTAGTGGGGACATAATTCCAGGCAAACTGGCTCATCTTATAGATGACAGAATGAACATAATGGGTTTTTCAATATGTATTGGACATCCCATAACATTCAAGAGTTTGAGCAGAGCACTTAAAGACCTCATAGATTACTCTGAGCCGGAGATAGTTAAGGTTCTGGAATTTACAGAGGAGGACTACACAATTTACCGTTCGGTTGCCAGGGCGACAGCAAGCGTTAAGATAAGCATATCCCAAATTTTTACTCTTCTTGGATTGAACCCATACAGGTTCAAACCGTTCGTTCCAAAAGCCCCAATAATAGAAATAGAAGAGAAGAAAGAAAAAGACAAAGACCTTGGTTTATAGTAACAATAATTTATTATATGGTATTATATAGGGAAATATGAAACATTATTTCAAAATTGTAATAATCTTTCTGGTCTCCACGATTTTTATTCTTACTACTGGGTGTAAGATAACTGCGGAGAAGCGAGCTGAAGCACTCAACAACTTTGCCCTTATGTGTGCAGACAAAGATGTATGGAAGGAGGCAGAATACCGCCTCAGGCAGGCAATAGATTTGAAACCTGAGGATGCCCGGCTCCACAACAACCTTGGTATAGTTCTGGAAGCACAGGGTAAATTGAAGGAGGCACTCAATGAATACAAGAAGGCGCTCTCCATAGAACCAGATAATAAAATCATAAAAAGAAATCTGAAGGAGTTCATAAATGCACATAAAATTGAGGTTGATAATTAGTATTGCTTTGGCTCTACTGCTGGTAACCCTATCTTGTCAGGGAACCACGAAGATAGTGATACCCATATCAGAGGAACCGATTATTAAAGCAGAAGAAGGTAAGACCATCGCCATTATCCCCTTCACCGGTGATGATTACGATATTGATGCACTTAAGAAAGCATACACAGAGATATCAAAAGCATTAGAGGTGAAGACCAACCTTGTAGTAATAGATAGAGATGAGGTGGAGAAGGAGTTAAAGTCAGAATCAATGAAGGAACTTAAACCGGGCACGAAACAATATGGTTATGTTCTGGGCAAACTTCTGAGATGCGACTATGTTATCTATGGTGAACTCACCTTCTTCTCCGAGAGATATAGCGAACAGGGCTATGCACCAAACGAAAGATACACAGCAGACCAACCATACGCACCGGAACTCTTGTTCGGACCAAGATATTCCATGTCTGACTATGATATTGAAGTTAAATATACTCTGAGAATAAAACTTACCTGTATAAACATAAAAGAAGCAAAGGAGGTCTTCCACGAAGAGTTTGAAAACTCAATAAACCAATTATACAGCCCCCAAGAGCTTCCAATAGACCTTCACAAACTCTATCAGATATACTCATCACTATTATATAACATAGGTGATGAATTCAGAGAAAAACTCACCCCACATAATATCACTGGAAAGAGGTACGCCTTTGATTAAAGGAAACTATACTTCTTCTGGATTTTCATTCATTCTAACAATTAATCTCGCTCTTCTTATGCTAATGGTTATAAATCCTTCTCACTGCCTTGCAAGATACAAGGTGAATGATTACCCTTTCAACTGGAATAAATACACAACTGAACACTTCAATATCTATTTTTACGAAGAAGAGGGTTTCCTCCTTGATTATACAATAGAGGTTTCAGAGACAGCATATCAGAAGATTGCGAGAATTATTGACTTCTATCCGTCTAACAAGATTCCGGTTATAGTATATAAATCACACCAGGAGTTTGAGCAGACCAATATCGTAGATATGCCTCTTGGAGAGGGTGTTGGAGGATTTGCAGAGATATTCCATAAGAGGGTGGTGGTTCCCTTTGATGGCAACATAGAACAATATACCAAGACCCTCATACATGAGATTACCCATGTCTTCACCTTTGAGATGTATTTTGGAGGTATGGGCAGTATATTCTCGGGTTCATTTATATACCCTGCTGAGTGGTTTATGGAGGGTCTCCCCGAGTTCATCGCCGACGACTGGACACCGGAGGGAGTTCAGGTATTAAGAGATGCTGTTCTCTCTGGCAAACTCCACAACCTGCGTGACTTAGATGATTTTGACCGCATACCATATAATGAAGTATATCTAGCATACAAAGAAGGTCAGTCCGCAGTTGAATACCTTGTGGATGAATATGGATTAGATTCGCTCACCGAGTTTGTTCATCAGATAAAGAGGACAGCATCAAGAGATGTTGATAAGGCACTCAAGAAATCTATTGGTGTATCCCTCGATGAGTTCAATGAGGACTGGCAGGTATATCTAAAGCGGAAGTTCCTACCAGAGGTCAAGAGAAAAGAGCGACTGAAGGAATATGGTGAACGATTGACCCCCTATGAGGAGATATATGATGGTAAATCCTACTTCGTCCCACAATTTACACCTTCGGGTGAACTAATAGTGGCTTTGAGTAATCGTGGCAGATTCATTGACGCCTACCTGGTGAAGGTCAAGGACGGAGAGGTCATTGAGAACATAACCAAGGGGTTATCATACAGTTTATTTGACTATATCTCACCTATGGACAATTCAATATCTATCTCTGAAGACGGCAACCTACTCACCTTTGTCGCCAGAAAGGGCACCAGAGACCGTCTTTATATTCTTGACATTGTATTCAAGAAAATTGTGGATGAATACGAACTCCCACTTGACGACATCTCATCCCCTTCATTTTCACCCGACGGCAATCATATCGCTCTGGCAGGTCTAAAAGATGGAGCCAAGAATATATATGTATTCAATATTAAATCAAATGAGCTCAAACGAATCACCAATATATCAGGTGAGGCAGGAAACCCAAAATGGTCTCCCGATGGCTATAAAATCGTCTTCTCTGCTGAAACCACCACCGGGGAACACATCTTTGAGGTTGAAGTTAAAACGGGTAACATTGTTCAATTAACCTTTGGTGATTGGAACGATAGGTCGCCAGAGTTCTCACCTGACGGCAAAGAAATTATTTTTGTATCCGATAGGGGCGATTCCGTGATGGATATATATGTCTATAACATTGAAAGTAAGATGTCCAGAAGAGTATCAAACCTATGGGTCGGCGCTGATAATCCAACCTTCAGTCCATCAGGAGATATGATTGCCTTCACTGGTATGGAGGATGGTGTATATCAGGTCTGCACAAAACGGCTCCCCCTACCCAACTACGGAGAGATATATGAAGAGAACCCCACTGGTGATGAGGAGGAATATGTTGTGCTTGAGACAAATGAGGAGACCTTTGAACATACAGAGAAATATGGAGTTGACATGGTTCTTGACTACGCTACCAGCAGTTTAGAATACACTACTGGCGGTGTTTTCAGAAACTATACAGAGATTGCCTTCTCAGATATCCTGGGCAATCATCGCTTTGATATCCTCTTTGACCTGACCAGCGTCTCAAGCATTGAAGATGTGGATGCAGGATTTCTCTACCACAATCTTGAACACCGCACTGATATGGGTCTCCTGGTCCAATCGTGGCGTGATTACTACGGTGGAACCAGACCAAAATACTACTGGGAGCGTCTATCAGGGGGGGAGGCGCTGTTCTCGTATCCAATCACAACTGTGAATGCCTTCATGATAAACCCATTTTTCTATCATCGGAAACGGGACATTTATGAAGAGAGACAGGGAACTACTGTGATGGTTCAAGAAGTGGAAAACAACCTCTGTGGTGTTGAATTAATGTTCATCAGGGACTCACGACTATGGGGCTACTATAATCCCACCAGCGGGGGCTATAATGCCTTCATCTTTGAACAAACCATACCCCTCCCCAAAACCAAAAGCGACTTACTATACACCAATCTTATAATTGACCAGAGAAAGTATATTTATATGTCGCTAAGAAATAGTTTGGCACTCAGATTCGTCGGAGGAACTTCATTTGGTAGGGACCCGCAGAAATTCTTTGTAGGTGGTGGGTTCAGCATAAGGGGCTATCCATACTATTCATTCTACGGCACCAAGTTCTTCTATGCCACCGCAGAGCTTAGGTTTCCAATAATTGATGCAATCTTCACCAGCATCCCTGAGTTCATAATAGGTGGTTTCAGAGGGGTATTATTCATAGATGCGGGAAGTGCCTGGTCAGGTCACAATGTAGAGTGGGATACAGGTAAGGGTGGTGACAAGTTCAGACCCTGGACAACTGTTGACGGCTTCCACCTACATCACATAAAAGCATCAATCGGGTTTGGTCTGAGATGGGCATTGTTCAGCTCGTTTGACCTGCGCCTTGACTGGGCATTTCCAACCGACCTGTCGTCAATCCACACTCCACCCTACATACATTTTTCACTCGGACCCTCATTCTAAACAGTATAAACTATTGAAATCCCGCCACCCATGGAATTTCTCTCATTGGACCTCTTCTATCTCAACACAACTCTCACTCAGAAATGCTGATATATAATCATCCACAGGCAAAGCCCTCTCGGGCGTTAGAACGCCTTTATCCACCACTTTTCCCTCAGCAATAAACTTCGCCACCAGCACAGTTGGTAACGATGTCCCCACCATCATTGCGGACAGACCCATGTCCTCATCTGGTTCAATTATGAATTTATACCTGAACTCGCAACTCTCCCCGCCACTCTCGCCCCTCGCCCACCAATATACCAGAACCACATCATCCCCATCCTTTGGTAGATAATGCTCAAGAAGCGCTGAGAGAACCCTTCTCGGTGATGAATTAAGCCCTGATAATCCAATTACCCTATCTTCGCCAAGACCCAGATACTTAAGACCCTGCATCAATTTACAGTGCCCCCTATACCTCAGGGTCTTGTAATCTATTTCCCTCACACAGCCCTGATAGGTCTCTGGGAGTGTTGATGAACCACCAGAGGTATTAAACGCCTCCAGCACCCCATAATCACCACCAAACCTAACCTCCTCAATATCAGTAAGTGCCTCCACCCAGCATACATCACCGCCCCTGAGAACCTTACATGGCTCCACATATTCATTAACCAGACCATTCACCGAGAATACTATCTGATAATTAAAAGGAGGTACAGGGTCTATTGGCAATCCACCCACCCTTATGTGAACCTCGTCGCATCTATCAAATTCTGAGATTGCCTTCGCCACCAGGACATTGCTCAATCCTGGTGCGAGCCCGCAATCGGGCACAATAATTACACCCGCCTCTCTGGCCCTATCATTCATTGCCAATTGAGACATTACCACATCATTGTTGCCCCCCATATCACACATACTTACACCTGCATCTATGCATGCCTCAGTGATGGTCAGATTTAGGTAGTATGGAAGCGCACATATCACCGCATCAGAACCGTTCACAATATCAATAATGTCGCTCTTATCTATAATCGTTGTATTCAAGACCTCCACCCTTTTATCGGACACTACGCTCTCCAATTTGCTCAGCAGTATTTCATCCCGTTCCACAATCCTCAGATTAGTGGTCTCATCCCAGGAGAGGAGATATTCAGCGCAAGCGCCGCCCATCTTACCCGCACCTAATAGTGTAAACCTCATAATAGAAGATTATAAGAATATTCAGTTGAAAGAATAAGTAAATTTTAATTATGCATTATTTAATACATATAAATCTCATGGTGTCAGATGCTATCCCGTCGCTTAACCTCAATACATAGACACCAGAATTGAAATTGTCAAGCAATATAGAAAACTCTCCCTCACCACCCGAGACATTAAAAACCCTCTTAAGCACCTTCCTGCCTGATATATCAAATATGTCAGCAGATAACACACCACAGGGTGAACTAAACATAACATCTATGTAATCATCTGAAGGTGATGGACTGACACTAAGTATCTTAACTACACCAACCTCAGTGGGGATTTCTCTGTTTGCGCATTCACTTGAAAGCATCTCATTGCATAATGCATTCTCCACACTTATGATTCCGCTCCCCATAAGACCCTTTTCCCACTCCTCATCGCCAATCATTGGCTTCGTAGAATTATGAACTACCCACATAATCGCCTTGCCTCCGAGAGAGGGATTCTGCGCCTTTATCAGAGCACACAGACCACTTACCTGTGGGGCTGACATAGAGGTTCCAGAGCGTGATACATAGATATGCTCGCCAAGGTAACGCCTGTAGGTGCTCATAATAGAGAATGCAGGTGCAGATACATCCACATTACTGCCATAAGATGAGAATATCGCCCTCCTTCCATTCATATCACTACCCGCAACACAGAAGGTATCACCCCTTGAGGCAAGGTAGTGAGAATACTCATCACCAGTATTTCCCACAGCCACAACAACAACCACACCCTTTGAGACGGCATAACTTACCGCAGCGCTTATCCCACCCGAGTTTGATGAACTCCAGCTACAGTTAACCACACAAGCGCCCATATTAACAGCATAGAATATGGCTCTGGCGCAGAAATCCATCCTCACGAAGCCGTAGGGACCCCAGCCCCATCCAGCCCTCAACACCATTATCCTGGCACCCCAGCCCACTCCCGATACCCCCACACCATTGTCTGTGGTAGCAGATGCAACACCGGCAACCAGCGTCCCATGCCCATACCAGTCCATAGGGTCATTATCCTCAATAAAGCAATCCTCATATCTGTCCCCCCTCACCCCGTGGACGAAGTCCCAGCCGATTATGTCATCAACATAGCCATTTTTATCATCATCAACACCATTATCAGGGACCTCACCATCATTTATCCATATAGAATTAATCAGGTCAGGGTGACGATAGTCAACTCCCGTATCAATAATGGCAATTATGGGGGAGGCATCGCCGTGCTCATATATCCAGCCCTCGGGAGCGTCAATATCAACATACGATTCGGAATCAAGATACCACTGCTCGGAGAAGAGGGGGTCGTCGGGATAGATGGCAAACACTGGGCATACACCGATTCTCTCCACATGCTCAATACAGCAGCAGGAGGAGAAGTCATTGATTACATCTTCCAGCCGGTGGAGGGGTGAGAACTCAACTATATAGTAGCCGGAGAGGTCAACAGATGTGTTAGAATACCTCTCAGATGCTGGAAACTCCCTTTCAAAGCGGTATATACCATATTTACCAATTAGCTGATCAATCTCAGCAACACCCGTTTCCAGTTCTCCATTGTTAAATACAGGGCAGATAATATCCCTATATTCAGGGGCAATGTTAACCACAAAGCCATTTTCCACATATTGATTACTCATATCAGCACTTGAAGGCAAATAAAGGAATAAATATGAAAGGATTATAAAGAGAGGAAGAACTGTCAACATTGTCTTCATATATCAATTATGCAGATTCTGATGTCAGAGTATGTCACTGATTATAAATTAGAGATTTCATTATCTTCATCGTAGTCGGTTTGAAACCTGGTAACTCAAGATAGAATATATCACTCCCCCCCGCATATCCGGGTCTGTCGGATGACCATACCAAATAATCACCCTCAAGTATTGCCAGCCCCCAGTCATTGAATTGAGAATTGATGGGAGCAGGAAGGCGAACCACAGTGGATATACCTTTCAATACATCCTCAGTGAAGTAGATGTCATATCCCTCGCTATCATCCCTGCCATCGGAGGACCAGAACAGACCAAACTCAGAAAGAAACGGGTATTTCTCATTCCCCGAAGTATTTATCAAAGGACCCAGATTGACCGGTGCTGACCACTTACTATCACTCCTCATAGAAAGCCACAGGTCAAGACCTCCATAGCCACCATTCCGGTTGGAGGCAAATATCAGAATTGTTCCATCATCATTTACGAATGGACAGACATCAACATAACTGGTATTTATACTATCACCAAGATTACTAACATCCCTGACTATCACCCTCTTACTGCCTCCAACCACTAACGCTCCATAGATGTCCTCACAGCCATACCCTCCCGGTCTATCAGAGTGAAAAAACAGTTTGCCTAAATCACTACTGTATGATGGCGATGCCTCAACATATCTGGTATTCAAACCAGTCAGAGGAGTTCCTGATGTGCTCTTGATGAAAATGCTTTCCACCAACTCACCCTCTGCGCTCATATCCGCCATACCACCAAATATGGTATCGCAGGAGACGAACCATATGTCCCAGTCGTATGGCTCATCGCCATACCCGGAGGCAGAATATATAAGCCAGTTATCAACCAAAGTGATACCACTTTCATTACCTGACCCGCTTATAATTGCTAAATTCGGCTTCACAGAATATATCTCATAGAACGAATAAGACATCACAGTTAGCGATGATAACAACATAAACAGAACTAACAATCTACAAACTTCCATATATGAAATGATAGCATAACATATTCCATCATATTACATGATAATTAACAGATACAATTAAAGTTTTATATCACCAAAGAAGCACAACTTCTGGTAATATTCTTAATAAGTATTATGAGGGAGGAATAATTGATATGAAACATATTGTAACCGGGGGTGCGGGCTTTATTGGTTCTCATCTCGTAGACCGATTGATTGATGCAGGTGATGAGGTAATGGTCATTGACAACCTCTCAACCGGCAAAAGAGAGTTTGTGAATGCAAAGGCGAAATTTATAGAAGGCGACATAGTGGATAAGGACATGATTGAAAGGGTCTATTCAGAATACAAGCCCGACTATCTCCATCACCTTGCTGCGCAGATAGATGTCAGATACTCGTTTGACCATCCTATCATAGACGCCCAAGTGAACATCATCGGCACCCTCAATCTTATTGAGTCGGCAAGGAGGTATAGTACCAGAAGGATTGTCTTCGCATCCAGCGGGGGAACGGTCTATGGTGAGCCGGATAGAAATCCTGTGCCTGAGAGTTATCCCAATATCCCTGTCTCTCCCTATGGAATGTCCAAACTTGTCTCCGAGAAATACCTGGACCTCTATAAGCGCCTTTATGGGCTTAATTATGTATCCCTCCGCCTGGGGAATGTCTTTGGACCCAGACAGAGTCCCAAAGGTGAATGTGGGGTCTTCTCCATCTTCGCTTTGAAGATGCTCAAAGGTGAGAGACCCAAAATCTATGGCGACGGCACAGCGACACGCGACTACATCTTTGTAGATGATGTCATAGATTCATTCATTGCATCTCTTGATGAAAATATCCCCTCTGATTACTATAATATCGGTAGAGGGGAGGAAACATCTACGAAAGAAGTATATGACCTCCTTGCTAAAGTGGTTGGATACTCAGAAGAACCAATATATAGCGACCCCAGACCTGGAGAGGTTTACCAGATATCCCTTGATATTTCAAAGGCGAAGGAGAACCTAAAATGGGAGCCGAAGACCTCTCTTGAGGAAGGGGTGAGAAAGCTCATTGAGTATATAAAAGAGAAGGAATTTTACTAAGGAGGGAAAAGAAATGAAGATTGTATGGTTTGGTCACTCATCATTCAAGATTACCACACGAGACGATATCAGTATAGTTACTGACCCATATGAGAGCGGGGCATTTGGTGGGGCACTCAACTATAAGCCCATTGACACTAATGCAGATATTATAACCATAAGCCACTCACATGCTGACCACAACTTCATCCAGGCGGTCAGTGGGAATCCGGAGGTAGTCAGGGAATCAGGCGAATACACCATCAAGGGCATAAAGATTATCGGACTTGACACATATCATGACAAAAGCAAGGGTAGAGAACGTGGCGAGAATGTTATATTCATATTTGAGGCAGATGAACTCAGAATAGCGCATCTTGGAGACCTGGGTTGCGAGCCATCACCCAACATCATAGATGTTCTGAAGGGCGTTGATATTCTAATGATACCAGTAGGCGGAACCTACACTATAAACGCGAAAGAAGCAAGAGACCTGATAGAGAAAATCGCGCCCCGCATAGTAATCCCCATGCACTTCAAGACCGATGCAGTGGAATTCCCCATAGATAAAATTGATGCCTTCATAAGTGAATTTGGTAAAGACCATATCAAGAACCTCAATACCAGCACCTACGACACAGAAACGGACGGATTTCCAGAGGAGACACAGGCGATAATACTGAAACCACTTAGAATGTAAGTATTCAAAACCGCTTTGAGAGAGATTGACATATTGAAGGTCAAGCAGACAGTTTACTGTATGTTCCTAGAGATGAACAGGAGATTACCGAGGGATGTCTTCAATGTCATCAAATCCGCCCATAAGAGAGAGACACACAAGGTAGCCAGAACCATTCTGAAGCAGATACTTGATAATGCAGAAATTGCGGAGAAGGAGGGTCTGGCACTATGTCAGGATACAGGGACTGCTGTTATCTATATTGAGAAGGGAGAGAAGGTGCTGGTGAATGGCAATCTTATAGAAGCGATAGAGGATGGCGTTGAGAAGGCATACATAGATGGCTTCTATAGAAAGAGTATGGTCAAGCATCCACTTGACAGGGTAAATACCAATAACAACCTGCCCGCATCGGTCCATATAGAGATGGTTGGTGGCGATGATTTCGTAATTATGGGGATGGCGAAGGGCGGTGGGTCAGAGAACGCATCCAGGGTCTATATGCTCAATCCCACCACCACTGAGGATGAGGTTGCAGATACTGTAGCAGAAGACCTCATTGAGATAGGAGGCAGGGCTTGTCCACCGTTATTTGTCGGCATCTGTATAGGCGGTGACCTCACACTGGCGCCCTCACGGGCAAAGCAACTATTATTCCGCGAGGTTGGAAAAAAATCGGGCGACCCAACCTCAGATAGAATTGCCAGCAAGGTTAAAGAGCGTCTGAATAGAAGCGGTGTGGGTCCAATGGGTCTTGGTGGCGATACAACCTGCCTTGAGGTCTGGGCTGATGCCCTGCCCTGCCACATCGCATCCCTTCCGGTTGCGGTGAGCGTATGCTGTCACAGTTTGAGACGGGCAGTAGTGAGAATATAATATAATGGAAATATCTTTGAATTAAGAAGCGGACTCTTTCTTCCTCTCTCTGAATTCTCTGGATAGTTTCACTGCACACAGGGATGAGCACATTGAACAGGCATCTGTATCACTTAAGGGGCATCTATCTCTCACTTTCTCAACTATAAAGGGGTCAATCGCCTCTTCAGCCTGACGGCGCCAGTCAAGGTTTCTTCTTGCAAGACTCATTCTTAAATCCCAATCCCCTGCACCAGACACACCCTTTGCAATGTCTGCGGCGTGAGCGGCTATACGGGCTGAGATAACGCCGACCTTCACATCATCCACATTGGGGAGAGTGAGGTGCTCTGCTGGGGTCACATAACAGATGAAGTCGGCACCATTCCATGCAGCTATGGCTCCACCAATAGCAGATGTGATGTGGTCGTAACCCGGCGCTATATCAGTTACAATGGGACCGAGAACATAGAACGGTGCTCCATCACATATCTTCTTCTCCAGGGACACGTTTGCCCCAATCTGATGCAATGGTATATGCCCTGGACCCTCAATCATAACCTGAACACCTGCTTCTTTTGCTCGCTTGGCAAGTTCTCCAAGAACAGTCAGCTCTGCAAGCTGAGACACATCAGTCGCATCCGCAATTCCACCCGGTCTCAAGCCATCACCCAAACTCAGGGTCATATCATATTTGAGCGCTATATCAAGAATTGTGTCAAATCCCGAATATAGTGGATTCTCCATCCCCCTCTTTTTCATCCATTTAATAAGATAAGCCCCGCCTCTACTCACCACCCCCATAATCCTTCTGCCAACATCTTCGCTGGACTTCAGGGTAACCCCACAGTGCACGGTAATGAAATCAATACCATCTTCACCATGCATCTCTATGGTCTCATACATCTCATTGGGTGAGACCTCAGAGAAGTCAACACCCTCATCTGCACACTTAGCGATAAGGTCATATATGGGCACGGTTCCCATTGGAACAGGACATTTCTTTCTTATCATACGCCTGATGGCACGAATATCGCCGCCCGTTGACAAATCCATCACCGTATCGGCACCACTGGCGATTGCGGTATCAAGCTTCTTAATCTCTAACTCAGGGTCACATAAGTCCCTTGAGGTTCCTATGTTGGCATTAACCTTGGTTATCAGACCCTCACCTATGGCAACCGGTTTTATTGCTCTACCTTCATCTTTATGCAGAAGATTGTAAGGAAGGACTACTCGCCCTTTAGATATTTTATCTCTGATGAATTCTGGTTCAACTCCCTCATACTGGGATGCTTGAGCCATCTCGGGAGTCACTTTACCTACCTGTGCTTTTTGAAGCTGAGTTGCTTTCTCACACATTATTCACTCGTGCCTTTCTATCAATAACATACTTAAAACTCTTCAATTAATAAGAAGGGTTCAGGGTCAATATATTTACCATTATATCTCACCTCGTAATGGAGATGAGTCCCTGTTGACCTTCCAGTGTTCCCCATATAGGCAATCAACTGCCCACGCTTGACCACATCCCCCACCTCTACTACATTGCCCTTATTGTGGCAATATGCGGTGATATACCCATTGCCATGGTCAATCTCTACAGTAAGACCATAACCACCTTTAAGCCCCGAGAATATCACTACCCCATCAGCAGAAGCAACTATCGGCTGTCCGCGCTCACCAACTATATCAATACCCCTGTGCATTTGAATTGTGTTGGTAAATGGTGACTCATAATAACCAAATTTCCTGTATATCCACCCTTTGGTTGGCTTCAAACTTGGGATTCTCCTGCTGTCATCACCCATATTCTTGACTCTTGAATATATTGTCTCTAACCTCTGCCTCATTGTCCTTGCAGACAACAACGCCTCACCTATACTCATTTTCTCATACCTTTTCAGATTACCTTCATCTCCCCTCAATTTATCAAGCTGTAGCTTCCTCTCCACATCATCCTGTGCCAACCTTATCTCTGAAAGCTTTGACTCCAGCTCAGGTATGGTCTTCTCCATTATCTCTATCTTACGTTCTTTCTTCTCTTTCACCTCCTCAAGATAGGTAACCAATCTGGCATCCACCAGCGAATGCGTATAACAATATATCAAATAACCGACACCTGAAACAAAGAGAATAAACCCGACAAGTATAATTATAAGCACAGGAGGTGAAATATAAACATTCTTAATTTCCCCTTCCTTCTCAGGGGCTATGATAACCTCAATCCCTCTCTTCTTTTTTTCTCTCAAACTACTCCTTGCTTATAATTTACTGAACAAATAGAAAAATATCCATAAAACATCTTAATAACACTATATATTCTTTTAATTATATCACATACTCTACTGTCCATAAACTTAAAAAATAAAAAACAATACATCAAATAGATACATCTTTTAACATTAAATATTTGTCCTGTGATATTGTTGATTACTAATTTTGACTAAACTACTGCATAAGGTTTCGCATTCGTCTTAACATTTCTGCCTGCTCTTCTTCTGACTGCGGTGCTAATAATTCTTTTACATCCATCTTTACCTCAACCTTGTTTCTCAATGCAGTATAGAAATCCATATAGATACCCTGTCTTATACTCTCTCTCATTGACTTGAGGGTTGAACTAAGATGCTTCTCAATCTCCTCATCAGTTGGTTCTTTAACTGATTTCACTAATACGAAACACACACCATCCCTACAGCGAAGTGGCTTGCTTACTTTACCTGTCTCTAAATTAAATATGGAATCAAGTATTCTAAAATCATTACCTATGCCAGGTGCACCCATTCCCTTTGATATATTTTCCCTCCTTTCTATCTTCTCTCCAGTCATTTCTGCAATATATTCAAGTGTCAACTCCCCATTCGCCCTGCTACGATTGATATTCTCAACCTCCTCAAGAGCAAGTTCAAACGCCTTCTCCCTCAATGCATCCTTCTCTACCTGCTCCCTAACATCCTCAATTCTTGCTATCTCTGACGGTTTCTTGTCCATTACCTGAAACACAATGTAACCAGTTAATTGTGGTGGAGCGTAGGCAATACTCTGTGTGATGGGGAGAACTCTACCCACATCTCCAATATTTAGTTTAAATGCCTCGTTGGCGAGCGAGGGCATCCGCCCCAGCTCCTTGATAAACCCATCTTTTGAGAAGTAATCTGTCTCAACCACCTTCAAACCAAGTGTCATTCCCTCAACATCTATAGAATTTCCACCCTTAACTGATTCATATACTTCTTGTGCCTTCTTCTCAGCCCTCTCTTCCGCTATTGCACGCGTCAATATCTCCTTAATGTTCTCCTTCTGCTCATCATAAGGAGGGACATCCTCCTCCCTGAGAATTATATGATAGCCCTCCTCATCGCGGACTGGCTCTTTCGTGTATTCTCCAGCGTTAAGTTCAAGGGCATTCCTATCAAACTCATCTCCCCACTGACCTGGCATATAGAAGCCAAGGTCTCCACCAAGTGACGAACTTGGGTGGTCAGAATACTTCTTGGCGAGCTCTGAAAAATCAGCCCCACTATTGAGTTCGGCAATCACCCTTAATGCCTTCTCTTTAGCCCTTGCATCTTCTGATGGCGAAGCATCTTTGGGAACTGCAATGAGAATCTGTCTGGTATGTATCATACCCATATCAAGATAATCATTTTTGTGCTGTTCATAATAAGCCCTCATCTGCTTCTCACTCACTTCTATATCCTTTGCTATCTCGTTTATGTCAATATAAATATATTTAACCTTCACCCTCTCCGGCTTCCAGTATCTCTCCTTATGTTCCTGATAGTAAGAGATTACATCATCTTCTCCCAGTTTCACATCATCTTTATACTTTTCAACAGGTATCTTCACATATTCAATATCTGCTGTGGTTAAACTATCCCTTATAAGTTCTTCCACCTCTTTGGCAGAGATTCTGCTATTAGATGCAACAATATCAATAACAAAGGAACAAACCATCTCCTTCCTCAAGTTCTCCTCAAACTCTGCAGGGGTCATATATAACTCGCTGGCAAGCAACTCTCTATAGAGCTCTATGTCAAATTCACCCCCCCTCTGGAAGGCGGGAGAAGAAATTACCCTGTCTCTTATTACATCATCCGCAATCTTAATTCCCATTCGTTCAGCGATATTCAATAGTGACTGCCTGTATATAAGCATCTCAAGTGTCTTCTGCGCCGATATAGTCCTCAAATAGTTATCCATATCTTTCGTGATGCTCCCCTGATACTGCTTGCGCGCCTCCCTCAACCGAAGAGCATACTCCCTCTGCATCTCAATGAAGAACTCATCCCGCTTTATTGCTTCACCATCAACCTTGGCAATGGTAGAAGCTCTCCTCTCAGTAAATAATTTAATACCAGTTGAAGCACCCCACAAAAATATCGCTCCAACAAATGCAATTATCACCACCCACATTATTGGTTTCATTCCCTCTCGTATTCCCCGAAGCATCTTACTTCTCAACCTCCAGACCTATAATGTGTCTCATATCTAACTCTATTTTCAAAGTATTTCTGAAAAGTCCCTCACCCGCATCCCTCGCAAGATTATCTGCCCTCTTATTACTCTCCCTCTTAATATATAAAACTTCAATATCTAGACCCTTACTAAGGTCAAAATACCTCTTTACAAGCTCCCTTATTCTATCATTTTTTACCCGATACTCTCCATTAATCTGCTTGGACATCAACTCACTATCAGTGTATATCTTTGCCTTTTTTGCACCCATTTGTTTTATTATCTCAACTGCTATCAGGAGAGAAATGTATTCTGCCATGTTATTGGTGGTCTCGCCAATACCCGCTGAAAAGACACCAACTTCATTACCATCTCTATCTTCCACCAAAACACCAATCCCTGAGGGACCGGGATTTCCCTTTGAGGAACCGTCTATATAAATATTCAGTTCTCCTACATCATTCATCCTTATGCTCCTCATCATCCTTATGATACAAGTAGCATGCACAGTTAGGACAGCGCTCTACGGTCTCACCTAAGATTACTCTATTAACCAACTGTGGTGGAAGATTGACAAAGCAGTTCTGACACACACCATCTACGACAATAGCAGTTGCTCTACCCTGGTTATGTTCTCTAGTTCTCTCATATCTGGAAAGTATCATCTTATCTATCCTGCCTGCCAATCTCTCTCTCTCTATCGTTAACTCATCAATTGTCTTCTTCAATTCATTCTCACGCTGTTTAGAAAAGTCGCGGAAGGCATTGACATCCCTTCTTTTACTCTCAATAGAACCTTCTAACTTTTTAATACTTTCTTCATAGTTATCTATCTCTTCCAGTAGCATTATTACCTCATCCTCGAGAACCGATATATCATTCCTGGTATTATCAATCTCTTTCAAGATAGCGGTATATTCCTCATTGGTTTTGACCTCAAACAATTGCTTCTGATACTTATTAAGAAGCGATTGTGTTTCTTCAAGATTTCTCTCTTTACGAATCCTCTGCCTTTTGGTCTCCTCCAACCTTGTTTTAATGTCTTCAAGCTCCTCTTGAAGCGCCTTCAACTCGTTAAACTTTTTTGAGATTTGAAGGGGGAGATTTTCTAACTCTTTTCTTGCAGTATCTATCCTGGTGTCTATTTCTCCCAGTGATACTATCAAGAAAAGAGTTTCGTTCATCTTCGGAAAATCACCTTCTCAAAGAACTTACCCACTCTATCTGGAAGGACAATGAGTTTGTATAAAACCCTATGCCTTCTCTCAAAATCGCTGGTGTCGAAAAACAGAGCGACAAATGCAACCAGACAACCCAGGAATATTCCAAATAAAAATCCAACAAGAAGATTGAACTTCTTGTTGGGTGATACTGGGTCTTCATAAGCATACGGTTTATGCAGATACCTAATCTGCTTTTCTACGGGTCTTTGTTGTATCTCTTCAATTTTCTGTCTTTCATACTCAGTTACTAGGACAGTATATATAGATTGCAGTTCTGTTAATCGCTTGGTCAGGCGAGCCATTTCCATCTGCTCTTTAGGCATCTTTGATGTGATTTCTGCAAAGGTTTTCTCATAACTTGATATCTGGCTGTTGATACCCACAAGCCTTGATTTTATATTGCTTAAAACCATCTCATAAAATCTCTCCTTGAGATTCTTCAGCTCTCTCTCTTTATTTTTAACAGAGGGGTGTTTCTCAGTATATATTGATTTCATCCTCGCCAGCTCTGTGCTTGCGGTATCAACCTGTGTCTTAAGAGAAGCAAGAGTAGGGTCATCAGAGACCAGAGGGATAGAAACACCGAAGGGGATATCAGTAACATCTATCTTATCCTCCACCAATAAGGTGAAGTATCTGTTAGAGAGGTCCCTCTGAATTTCAAGTGCTATCCTCTGTCCGGTCAATTCAGAGAGGATTGCAACCACCTCTGAAATAGCATCGCCATAATACAATGTTTTATGTTCTTTCTGATATTCAACCAGTTCATCTTGAATCTGCTCCATCTCCCTGTTTACCTCTTCTATCTCTTCTCCAAGTATCGCCAAACTTTCCTCCATAGATGAGAACTCATATTCCGAAGTCAACTTAAGGTATTTTTCAAGAACTAATTTCAGGATGTTTTTTGCTGTTATTCTATCTGTCCAATCAGCCGTTATTTCAATAATCCTTGGTCCTGGGTTCTTAGTAGTTATTGCAACATTACCCAGATATTCCAGCAATGCAAATTTATCCCACACACTAAACTCAATCTCATCACCCTTCTTGAAATCACCGGTTACTACAAATTTCAATCCGCCACCAGTATATCTCTCACCAATCTTCCCACTGCCTACATATTCATCATCATTATAATAGACATTATAATCGCCACTATTATTTACAAACCTAATGGTGTATTCACCCGCTGAATTAAGTTTGTTTATAGATATAGGTCCCACAACATTCTCACCATATTCATCCTTAGGTATTTTACGCCTGTCAACATAGAGATTCAATTCATCTGCAACACTCTCTAAATTCCGCAAACTGGTCATCACATATGTCTCAGTATCAAGCGCAGAAATCTCACCAAAACCGACCATAGACATCAACACATCAACCCCTGTGGATACGAAGCCAGGGGTCGGTCCAGTCGCCTGAGGAACCATAATAGCGGTAGTCGCCCGATACTTCGTGGTCATCATAAGAGTAGCCGCAACTGCACCAAAGGTAACCAGAATAGCAATAAAAAGAACAAGATATCTCCTGCTCCAGATTGCTTTTATATAATCTATTATGTTGAACCTTCTTTCATCCCGCATCTCTTTAGCCATAATAATTTACCTCTGAAAAGTGTCATATACATTCCCGCTTCTGATTATCATACTCATTGCTGGAGTGACATTCTGAAGCACTTCATTCAATCTGGTCATCATGGTCTTGGGAACAAAGATGATATCACCTGGCTGTATCATAATGTTATCTTGCAGATTGCCTTCTGTCATTACCTCATCAAGATTGCAGGAAACTAACTCTGGATTCTTAAGTCCACCCCTTATTACCTTGACATCATATTTCAGAGCAGTTCTAAGAAATCCTCCTGAAGATACTATTGCCTCCAGTATAGATATATCCCTATTCAATACATATACACCTGGTTGTCTAACCTCACCACATATAATATACCTGGCATTTGCCACCTTTTCAACCGATACAATAACTTCTGGCTCTATTATATACTCACTCAACCTGCTCTGCAGTTCTTCCTCAAGCATAGAAGTGGTCATACCTGTAACTTTTATCCTCCCTACCAGATGGAGATTAATAGTTCCATCGCTATCAATAATTACCCTGCCACCTACAGGGTATTCTGTCTCCACTCCCTCGTGGGAGCTCATCGGTAAAATCGGCTCGAAAACAGGTAGAACAGAGATATACAGAACATCCTGTGGTCCAAGAATATACTCTGAAAGACCCTGACCTGTTAATGTCATTGCGATAAACAACAATATACATACTGGTCTTAAAACCATAGCTATTATCCCCTTATCTCCAGAAAGACCTAATTACACCTCCTGGGTGCTTCAGGATAAGATTATACAATATGCTCATAATATTAATTTCTCTAAAATGCCTATTATCTATTGCTTTTTTTAACAATACTACTATTCTTTCTACCTCCTTCTCAGATAGATTATAAAACCAATTTCTTATCATATATAACCTTCTATTGGGTTTCAACATATTTCTATTCACTTTATCAATATAGTATCTATTCACATCCGACTTTCTACCAGATAACAGGAAATTATACACTGCTTCTCCAGCCCATCTGCCACTATTTATGGCATTACAGATACCTTCACCAGTCAATGGATTGGCAAGAGACGCAGCATCACCTACCAGCAATACCCTGCTACCATCATAAATATTTCTTCTACCAACAGGAACCACACCAGATAAATATTCTACAATGTCAACTTCCAGTTTAAGTTCTCGCAACCAGCAATCAAGAATTTCCTTGGGTTTCAATTTCAGCAACCTAAATAGAGTAGCCACTCCAACATTATACAGATTATCTCCCTTGGGGAATATCCATGCATAACTATAAGGAAGGAGTTCTGGATTTACAAAAAAGTATATTTCGTCATCTCTATCAATTCCCTCTATATAAGCTTTGTATTGGAAACATACATATAAATCCCTTTTAAATCCTTTTATAAGCCCCATACGCCTGCCAACAATTGATGAAGCTCCATCTGCACCAATGATGAATCTTCCAACCAAGACCCCTTCACCTCCACCACTATCAGTATATTTCACCTTTATTCTATCAGTTCCTGATTTGCATATATCAATAACCCTGCAATTAAATAACATCCTTGCCCCTGATATTCGGGCTTCTTCCTGAACAACTCTGTCAAACACAGTTCGCTCTAAAATATAACCACCTGAGGGATATAGAACTTTAATACTATTCCCATCAGGTCCATGAAGGACTCCACTATTTATATAGGAACTCACCCATTTATCATCTGGTCTGAACAGTTGATTGAATTTATCCGATGGAACACCCTCAGCACATTGCGGGGGACTTACTATATCAGCTTCTTTTTCTAATACGACTACGCTAAGCCCCTTTTGAGATGCTACTCTTGCTGCGCTGGAACCTGCTAAACCACCTCCAACTACTATTAAATCATAAATATGGGTCAGAATTAACCTCCCTTTACAGTATATCCTCCGGACTCCTTCTTCTCTATAACGAGGTTAAGATTTATGACATCACCCTCCGAGACATCAAGAACCTTATTATATATTTTATGTGATTTGATAGAATAATCATTCATCACACTTTCGCCTACATACAAATAAATACTTACTTCATGACTGCCTGGCTCAACTGGTAGGGAAAAACTGGTATCCCAACTTGCCTTGAATGAATAGACCTCTCTGCCACCGATGGTCAGAACATTTATTTTATCCCAGGATGTCTTTCTCGCTTTGATACTTTCATCAAGAGCAATACAGGCATAGATATAGAAATCCATAGATTTATGGCTATCAGAGAAATCCCCCCTGCACGCAATATTGACAGTTCCTATTTTTGGGAGAAACTTAGACATATCATCTTCAACCGGTGCGCTCTTTGACTTCCGCGATATCATAAACACAATAAGATTTTCAGGTATTCCCTCCTCCCTGAGCTTTATTATGTCATCTGATGTCAGCACAAACTCAGCATCTCTCGCCTCAATGGTCGCTACTATAACATCCACTCCAGCACCCTTCTTATAGAGGTCTATTACCTCACTTACAGTCATGTTGTATGCGGCAAATATCACCCCACACAAAGATAAAATAATTGTAATTAAAACCACTGCTTTCATAGACCTCTCCTTCATCAGAAGATGATTATACCATTATACCTTTGTTTTTCATAATATAATATTTATTCACTAATGTTATAATATACTCTGCTTACAACATAAATAAGAAAGAGAGAATAGAATCTAAGATATAAGTTCTTGAAAATAACAGTGATTTTTGGTAGAAATGTTTTTGAAGGGGTCGTAGTTCAACCTGGTTAGAGCACCGGCCTGTCACGCCGGAAGTTGCGGGTTCGAGCCCCGTCGACCCCGAGTAAATTTATTAGGAGGTTCGCCTATGAGAAAGTTGTTAATTACTATATGTATTTTTATAACATTACTGTCATTAACTGGTTGTAATGATTACGACCTGAAGAAACCACTGGCGAAAATCGAGAATAGGGTCATCACTATTGGTGACTTTGTTGAATATTATATGAGAGCCACAAAAAATGGAAGACCCGTGTCCATTCCAGAGATGAATACAAAGAATGATGTAAAGGAATTTCTCCACACACTACTTATAAAGGATGCTCTGGTAATTGAGGCAGAAAACCGTGGGCTTTATGAAAGAGAAGATTTCATCCAAAAATTAAACAGAAAACAAAGTAATATAGCAATTGAGGACCTTGAAAAGACAATTACTGCAGGAATTGAAGTTACTGATGAAGAGTGCATGGACTTTTATAGACATATCAGCAAGGAGTTGGTTGTAAATGCTATATCTTTTAATACTAAAAAAGTTGCTCAAGAAGCATTAGAAAGAATACGAAATGGTGAGGAATTTGACAAGATAGCCAGAGAATATGACCCTTATTGGTCGGAGACAGGAAAAGCAAAAGAAGGTGTATTAACATATTCATTTCATGAGGGAATAGCGGAAACAATGGAACTAAAAGAAGGACAGGTTAGCGAGATAATCAAAGTCCCAACAGAACCTGGCTATGTCATATTTAAGGTTATTGAAGTAAAGCCCAGGGAAGTAGAACCTTATGAAGAAACAAAAAAGGGCATAAAAAGATATATTGAAGGGTATAAAAAGAGAAAAGTAATAGAAGAATATCAAAACCGTCTTCTTGAAGAATATGATTTTGAAATATATGAAGATAATGTAAGAATTGCTATTGATGGAACCGACGAAGACATACGAAAGGCGACAGAAGAAAAAGTCATCCTGGCAAAAATAGATGATGAATATCTGACTTTTGATATGCTATTCCCAACAGGCGAACCCTCAGAACTATTCAATAAAGTTAAGGAAGAATCAAAGGAAGAAGCATTTGAATCACTTCTTGAAATAATCCGCAAAGGAGCAAAAAACAAATTGTTTAAAAAGAGAGCTCTTGAACTGAAAGGATATGAGAAGCCAGAATATCAAAAAGAACTTAAGGATTTGAAAGAGGAATGGGCAATAGACACGCTCTATGAGGAGGATTTCAGACCAACAATTGAAGAACCAACTGATGAAGAGATAAGAGAATATTACTATAAAAACAAGGAATGGTATGATGACCCTGCAGAAGTTACTACCTATATAATCAAAGTTGAGAACGAAGATATCGCAAATGAAGTATATGAAAAAGCAGTGGGAGGTGAGGATTTTAACGAACTTGTTAAGAAATACTCAATAGACGAGCCGAGCAAGAAACACAACGGTTTGATGATACTACTTGAAGATGACGAGGACTACCCAGAGATATTCAAATCTGCTTTTGAGAGCGAGATAGGAGATATAACACCACCAGTAGAAGCATCTGATTCATCTGGCTACTATATTATCAAGTTGGTTAACAAAAAACCAAGAAAAGAGCATAGTATTGAGGAAGATAATATCTATAGGAAGGTCAAGCGTGACCTAATTCATGAGATTGAGACCAGTGAAGATGTTGATGCGAAGTGTAGAGAGTGGATGGAATCCATTCTAAATAAATATGAATACGAAATCTATAAAGAGAACTTTGATGAAACACTAAGAGCAGTAAGAGACAAGATAAAAGAGAGGGGACCAGTGCCGGTTATTGAACCGACCAAAAAGAAGAAAAGGAAGATTCTGTATTAGAAGGATACGAATTTAGGAATATAATCGTGATGTTTATAAGGCATAAATACCTAATATTCATTTTGGTAGTGCTTGCAACCATAAACTGCACAAAAAAAAGCACCGATGATATTGCTATAGTAGGCAATATAAGCATCACAAGAGACGATATTAAAGCAAGAATCGCTGAATACTCACTTGAGGAAGCACAACTGACATCTGAAGCAATTGACGCAATATTAAATGAACTTATAGAACGTGCCTTGATACTTAACCGCTCTATAGAACTTGGAATTGACATCACAGATGAAGAAACAAGGTCTTTTCAAGAGAAAATCTCAAGAATAGGTGGCTCAATTGACTCAGATTCAGCCAGGAGGGAGTTATTGATTCAAAAGACCATTGACCTTGAAGTCGGTCAACAAATAAAAGTAACCAAGAGTGAGGAGAAAGAGGAAAACCCTTCTGAATCAAAGATGGTAATATTCAGTGAAATAACCACCCAATCAGAAGAAGAAATAAAGAGAATATCCGCCCTTTTATCAGAAGGAAAGGATTTCAGAAGCGTGATAGATGAATCACCAGATACAGACACACTTCTCTCAACAAGTTCTACTGGTCCCGTTGACATTGCTTCACTACCACTAAGCTTTCAGGAGGTTCTGAAAAACATTCCAGAGGGAGGAATATCTTCGCCATTCAAATCACCATATGGATACCACATCATTCGTCTGGATGGATGGGTGGAAGGAGGCGAGATAGGTGAGTCCGTTGAATTGAAGATAAGAAATAATTACCTTGAAGCATATAAAAAATGGATAGATAATATGAAGAAGGAAATATATATAGACATAAACAGAAATAATCTTAAGGCATTCAAAGAGGAAATTCTGAAGTAATTGATAATGAAACATTTAATTACTACAATAATATGCACAATTATTCTATCTATGGGTGGAAATGTATTCAGCACTACACTTATAGATGCTACTGTAGCTATAGTAAACGATGAGATAATACTCTTCAGTGAGCTTCAAGAACAGATATATATAGAGAGCATCTATAGGGGAATAACAGGTCTCACCGCATCGGAATACCAGAAACTTGCGGGAGAGATACTGGAAAATATGATAGATTCTATCCTTCTCAGGCAGAAAGCCGAAGAAGAGAATATATTTATCTCAGCGGAAGAAGTAGAAAATTACCTCCAGTTGCAGTTTGAGCAGTTCAAGAGCAATTTCGTATCGGATGAGGACTATCTGAACTACTTGCAGGAGATGGGAATGAATGAATATGAACTGAAGAAAGAAATTAAAAAACAGATAGAAGGTGACCTATTAATAAAAAAATACTTATCTATGAAGGTATTGCCGGAGATAAATATTGACGAGGCAGATATAAGGGACTTCTATAAGGAAAACAAAGAACAGCTTATAGAACCTGTGAAGGTCTCCATAAATGGAGTATTCATTTATAAATTGCCTTCTGAGAGTAAAATAGAAGAGACAATTTCCAGGATGGAGGCGATAAGAAAAAGAGCCATGAGCGGTGAGGACTTTGGAGAACTGGCAAAGAAATATTCGGAATTTCCGGACGCCAAGAATGGAGGTTTTATTGACTTCTTTCCAAGGGGGACATATCTTACAGAGTTTGAGGATGTAGCATTTGCTCTGGAAGTGGGTGAGATAAGCGAACCATTCTATACCCCATATGGCATTGAGTTGGTAAAACTTGAAGCAAGAAAGGCAAACGAAATAAGTGTGAGACACATAGTTCTTAAACTGAAATTAACCGAGCAAGACCTTCATTGCTTAAGTAAAAATATTGAGTATATTAGAACACAACTGGAACAAGATAAAACCCCCCAGGAAATCATAGAAAGTGCACCTTATGAGCAATTCAAAATGGAGGCGGTGGTCCTGGATGAGGCGAATTTGATGGAAATTGAACAAATATACCCAACAGTGAGCGCTGAGATTGAAAATATGAAAGAGGGAGATGTATCGCTACCCATAGAACTCACAGATGGCTATTTCATACTGCGAGTTCAGGAGAAAAGCGGTGGCAAACAGCTCAGCTTAGATGAAGCGCGGGATATAATCAAGTCAGAACTAACTAATATACGAGTAGATGAGAAAAGGAGAAAATTAGTTGATAACCTAAAAGAAAAAGCGTATATAAGAATAATGCTGGAGGAGGTGGGATAAGTCCGACTGGACCTATTCTTAAAACTATCCCGAATAATCAAGAGGAGAACTCTAGCAAAAAAACTATGTGAAGAAGGTCGCATTAAGGTCAATAATATCGTAGCAAGAGCATCAAAAAATATCATACCTGGTGACATCATAACCATTGAGCAAAAAAACAGAATAAGAACATACTGCGTTATTTCAATACCACAGAAGAGCACAAAAATAACTAAAAATGAGATAGCAAAATTGCTATCAGAAGAGGATAGATAGATGGAAGAGGTAAAGAAAAGGACATTTGCAATAACCATTGGTGATATAAGAGGTATAGGTCTGGAAGTGCTGTCAAAGGCAGTTTTAAAGCTCAATCTACACGAGAAAGAACTACCCTTCCTTACATTGATTTCACCTGTGGAAGAAATAACTCTAACATCTATACCTGACCTAAAAGACATAACCATCAAAATCGTTCAGAAGTTGAACGATTGCGACAACAAGAAACTGAACATACTGATAACGGATACTATAAGAACTGAACCAACAAAGACAGATAAAAAACTCGCAGGTTTAATAGCCATCAAATCGCTAAAGACCGCAAAGAAACTCGCCATCAAAGGTGAGGTAGAAGGAATTATCACACTTCCAATTGAGAAGAGTGCAGTATCACTGCATTATAAGAATTTTATCGGTCAAACAGAGTTCCTTGCAGAAGACACCGGAGTTGAACCAGAAATGATATTCTACCGGGACAACCTATCTCTCATACTGGTGACCAGACATATCCCCCTATCCAATGTATCAGCACAGATTAACAGAGATAGGGTTTTGAATGCTATAACATCACTTATCAACTTTATGAGGATGACGGCAATAAACGACATAAGAATTGCAGTGCTTGCCCTCAATCCACATGCCGGGGAGGGTGGCTTAATTGGGGATGAGGAAGAAGAGATATTAAAGGCGATTGAAGATATAAAAGGCAATAAGAACTATTCAGATTGTCTGATAACCGGTCCACACCCACCGGATGCCCTCTTCGCTCACTTAAATAAAGGCGATTATAACGGTATTATTGCTAT
>Ga0164310_10000034_pt1 | contig 65880 bp, 66 predicted proteins | sample GuaBasSedimGuay1_FD_121795 | JGI IMG/M metagenome (GOLD analysis project Ga0164310, IMG submission 121795) | Subseafloor sediment microbial communities from Guaymas Basin, Gulf of California, Mexico - Guay1, Core 4569-9, 0-3 cm | ecosystem: Environmental > Aquatic > Marine > Hydrothermal vents... | reverse complement strand
TCATTGAATCTTCGGATTGGAAAAATGGCGCTTTCATAAATCTGCTTAAGCGTCTCCTTCACAGATATGCTGTTCCTTCCTCCGTAGACTATCAAGTCTATATCTGAAAAACTCTGATGGGCATCTATAAGTATAGAACCCGTCACTCCGAAGAATCTTAGCGGAACACTGCTTTCTTCAGAGATCAAACTAGCTAGATCAACGGTCTTTTTCTGAAGAGCGTCAAGGTTTTCCCTACGTGCAAAAGATGAGAGCTTCTTCTCTGGCTTATAATGGATCAGTATCTTATTTAATGGTACAGCTGATATCTCAATGTTCATCACTGGTGAAAAGAAAAGATATTCCGGATTGTTAATCTTTAAGAATTTAAATGTCTCTATGAGATCATGCATTATATAATTGGGCAAAGCCCGCCTCAGCCTTTCGTGACTTCTGCCCCATTTCCCATTAGGATCTGGAACATACTTCAAATAAGCTATTACGCGGTCTTCAGGATGTATCGAGTCAAGCACGCAAAAGAAATACCCATCAACCGTCTTCAAATAATCTCTGTCCCTGAACCCGCGCATGCCTTTGCACCCTCGGTTATACCAAGAAAAACAATGCGCCAGTACTATTTATGTTAGCGGTTTACGATCCTTAGGATGATAGTTACGCCTTTTCTGTTTAAGTTTTAAATCTAACAATAGGGAATAGTTAATTCATCACGAGAAATTATTGAATAATCCGAGGAGATTTAACTGTGAAGCTTAAAGCTAGGATTCTAGGTCTTGAGGCTGGTGGAAAACTCGTCGCGTTATTAAATAGAGAGGATGCAGAAGATCTAGGAGTCTCAAGTCTTGAGAGAGTCAGGATAGCTAAGAACAATAGAGAAGCAATAGCTATCGTGAATACCGCTACTAAGCTTATTGAGAGAGGAACCATAGGAATCTATGAGGAAGTGAGAGCTATCTTAGACATAGAGGCTGGGGAAGAAGTAGATGTTGAAATATCTCCTCTGCCTAAATCCGTTCACTTCATCCGGAATAAGCTAAGGCAAAGAAAGTTAACGTATGAGGAAATCCTTGAGATCATAAAGGATATGGTTAGAGGCAACCTTAGCGAGATAGAGATAGCCTCATTTGTCACGGCGCTACATATTTTTGGACTGGATCTTGACGAGGCGACAAGCCTTTCACGCGCAATGGTTGAAACTGGGAGCACCTTGAAGGTCGATAAACATCCAATAGTCGATAAGCACTCGATAGGAGGTGTACCTGGAGACAAAACAACGCTTCTTGTAGTCCCTATAGTTGCAGCTGCAGGATTAACGATACCTAAGTCATCTTCTAGAGCAATAACATCAGCTGCTGGTTCAGCTGACAGAGTTGAAGTTCTCATGCCTGTTAGCTTAAGCATAGATGAGATGAGAGAGGTGGTTGAAAAGACTAATGGATGTATGGTTTGGGGAGGATCATTAAATCTCGCCCCCGCCGATGATATGTTTGTGAGAATCGAACATCCTCTCTCTATCGATCCTCTCCTCTTACCATCGATTATGAGTAAGAAGAAAGCCGTTAATGCGGAGCTACTAGTTTTGGATATTCCAACCGGGAGAGGAACGAAGGTTAAGACTATAGGAGACGCTGAACTCTTAGCGAAAGACTTCATGGAGTTAGGACAGAGATTAAATATTAAGGTTCAATGCGCAATAACGTACGGGGAACAACCAGTCGGATATACTGTTGGACCGGCATTAGAAGCCCAAGAAGCCCTAAGAGTCCTTATGGGTGAAAGATACGTGCCCGATCTCGTGGATAAGGCAACGGATATAGCTGGAATACTATTGGAGATGAGCGGGATGAAGAATGGAAAGACTCTTGCAATGGAGATTTTGAAGTCTGGAAAGGCTGAGAAAAAGCTACGGGAGATTATTGGAGCGCAGGGTGGAAATCCAGAGGTTAAGCCTGAAGATATATACGTTGGCGAGGAGACATTCACTATTAGATCGAAGAAGAAAGGCTATCTTCTTTGGATAAATAATGCATCACTCGTGGAGATCGCTAGGCTTGCTGGGGCGCCTAAGGATAAAGGAGCGGGAGTGCATCTTCATAAGAAGATAGGAGATGCCGTCAGAGAGAATGATCCGCTCTTCACAATTCATGCTGAAAGGGATATTAAGCTACAGAGAGCTATAGATAGACTTAAGAAGTCTTATGTCTTAGGAATCGGCGAGAGAATGGAGATGCTGATTCACGAAGTTAGGGAGCCTCCCATCCCAAAGAAGATGTTCATGCTTGAACGATAAAAAAGCGGATGAGACACGCAGAGAAGCCTCTTAATCAGCATCTATCTTAATTCCACAAGATTTTCGCGTCCAATCCTACGAATCCTAACGATTTCTTCCTTTTCGAGTCTTCTGATAAGCCTCCAAAGCGTAGTTCTAGGGATCTCTGGAAATCTCCGTCTTATCTCAGATTCGAAGGCTCTACCATCATTCTCGGCTAAGAATAATAGAACATCTTTTTCCTCTTCTCGCAGGTGAGGATTCTTCTCAAGAATCTTCTCGACATTTGGCTTCCTACGCCGCTGAGCAAGTACAAAAACCGCCACAGCGACCAATGTGATCGCTGCTGAGATAAAAAGTATGTAGTTTAAAGAGAATACTATTGGCAGTCTCTCTTTAACTCTAAATTTTCCCTTTAAACCATCTACTTCAACGATGTATATTCCAGTCTTCTCCCTCGAGACTCTAAACCTTACATTAATTGATTCTCCCGCATCAAGCGTGATAGACCTAACGTCCTCCACGGATCCATTAACCTTGAGAATAACATCAAAAGATCCCTTCTCGCCTCCGATATTCATAATTGAAACCGATATTGTCACGTTTTCCCCGGACTCAGCTTCCTCAGGAGATATCTTAAGATTAGAAATCTCGAAGTTTATTGATGGGATGATTGAGAGAATATAGCTGATCTCCCAGATCCCGGGGGGAAGATGAAGCAATATTCTGTTTCCTTCAGCATCTATAGATGATGGAGTATCATTTATGAAGATCACTTCGGCATATTCAGGAAGCTTGATAGTCGCATTATATCGATTCTGGAAAGATAAAGTCCACACTCCAGCATTCATGCTTGTAAGCGACCACGTATCATATTCCAAAGCCACCCTTTCAGCACCTAATGTGAAGATTGTGATGTTTGATCCGTCTATTTCATAATCGAGAAGCGTCTCATTCTCATCAAGAACCAATACATTATCGACTGATTCTGAGAGAAGAAATAGACTAACCTCCGGAGTGATATCGTCGACACGTATGATGTGGCTTATATGAGCTAAACCGTCCCGATAAAGAGTGATTGTGAAAGATTCGGTATGGAATCCTAGTTCCTTACCTACAATGCTTGAGAAGACGGGATCAACGAAGATCAGCAGCACAATCAGAAAGGATATCCAGAGGAGCCTCTGGCCTGCAGGATGCAAATCTCATCACTTTGAGAATATTGTAAGCAGAGATAAAAGTTATGATGAGAGAATAAAGGTTAATCCTTTATCCCCCATGAACCACCGGTATGATCAATATCTCGTCGCCGTTTCTTATAGGAGTATCCAACCCGCCGAGTACGCTTATATCCTTTCCATTAACAATCATCACAGCGTTTGGCATGGGGCTTTCAAGATCAGAATTGATCAGAACACGCTTAAGAGCCTTAGATGTACACGTTAATTTCTGAATAATCTCTTTCAGTCTCACGTCACCCTCAATCTTCAACTCTACTTCTCTACTTCCATAAGCCGATCCGAAAATTCCTAAAAGCTTAACCTTAACCATGCCGATCACAACTCTTTCACAAACATCTATCGCAGATTCCAGGAAGCAATACAAGAAGCAACGTGAAGATAACATATATTTATTGATTTTGATGCCTTCATTAGAATCTATATTTGGGCTAAATCAACATTTCTAAACTTTCAATCAAAGATAAGGCAAGCAACATTCTACAAGCAATAAAAACCATTGATGTGGCGCCCTGGCCGGGATTTGAACCCGGGTCGGGCGGGCGACAGCCGCCTATACTAGGCCGGACTATACTACCAGGGCTTTCTTGAGCTTTATTTTTCAAATTCTCCGATATATTTTTTACTTGTAACTTAAATTTCAGTATGTAAGCACTTCTATGGCTGATTTATTAGGCATAAGCGCATTAATGACTGCTTCCTTTGAAGCCTCTACTTCGATGGGTTTCGGGAACCGCTTCATTATTATATTCGGATCTTTTAGTCCATGTCCAGTGAGTATACAAACAACTACTTCGTCTCTCTCTATTAATCCTCTCTCTTTAATCTTAATTAAGCCAGCTATTGAGGCTGCACTTGCTGGTTCAACGAAGATCCCTTCCTTTTGAGCTAGGAGCCTCTGGGCCTCAAGTATCTCGACGTCAGAGACTTTCTCAACCATGCCATGCGACTGCTTCACTGCTCTAACTGCCTTCTTCCAGTTAACTGGGGATCCGATTCTTATAGCCGTAGCAACTGTTTCGGGATTCTTAACAAACTCAACATGATCTAAGTTTCTCTTTAGAGAGTTCACTATTGGGGCTGCTCCTTCAGCTTGTATGCCTATCATCTGTGGGAGATTATCAATTAGGCCTAGCTCGTGAAGTTCAGTGAAACCCTTCCATATTGCACTTATATTTCCAGCGTTTCCAACGGGAACTACTATCTTGTCTGGAACTTCTCCATCTAGTTGATCGCGTATCTCGAAGGCTATTGTCTTCTGCCCCTCTAGGCGGAATGGATTTAGAGAATTAAGCAGATATATGGGATAAGAGAGACATATTCTCCTCACAATCCTTAGGGCTTCATCAAAGTTTCCTCTTATCTGAATTACCCTCGCGCCGTGAATAATAGCTTGTATTAGTTTTCCAAACGCGATTTTCCCAGAGGGAATCAACACTATGCATTCGATTCCAGCTCTTGCAGCATAAGCTGCAAGGGAGGCGGAAGTGTTTCCAGTAGAGGCACATGCAACTTTTTCCATTCCCAACTCAACAGCTTTTGTAACGCCGATGGTCATACCTCTATCCTTAAATGACCCTGTAGGATTCTCCCCTTCATTTTTTACGTATAGTTTTTTGAGGCCTATCTCCTCCGAAAGCCTTAGGCACTTATTGAGTGATGTGCCGCCCTCTCCCAGCGTTACAATCTTTTCCTCTCTCTCCACGGGAAGCAGCTCTTTATATCGCCATACAGAGAGAACCCGTCTCTTCCATTCGTCGTCAAGTCGACTTGGAAGTTTTGAGAAATCATATTTTACGGATAATAGGCTACCGCATTTGCTACACGTATAGATAACTTTTCTTGGATCATATCTTTCTCCGCAATCTATACACTCAAGATGAAAAAATGTTTCAATCAATTCAAGGATACCTCTTACGTACTTATATGGTGAAAACGAAGAGCCTCATCCTTAAAAGATTTTTTATATGCCAGAGAATATAATCATCTCCTTTCTTCAAACATTTAAAATATAATTAGTCGTCATTATCTATTGGGTGTCCTTCTTGTACAGTTTGCAGTGTATACAATGTGGGAGAAGAATAAACGTTGATCGGTCTCCTCCAGCTAAATGTCCAGCATGTGGAGGCATAATTGAATATATTATTGATTTGGAAAAAATGAGGGGCACCAAGTTTACGGGGGAATTCACGTTTTGGAGATATCGTTCTTTACTTCCAGAGGTTAAGAATATCGCATCGATGAAGGAGGGGGGAACGCCTCTATATAAGGCGAAACGCCTCTCAGAAGAGTTTGGGATAAAAGATTTATATTTAAAGGATGAAACCCGCAACCCGACAAATTCTTTCAGAGATAGAAGCGCCGCCCTGCTCATCTCCAATATTCTAGATCTCAAAATGAAAACCGTCATATGCGCTACAAATGGAAATATGGGAGCCGCGCTGGCCGCGTATTCGGCAAGATATGAGATTAACTGTCACGTTATAGTTCCGAGAATCGTAGATGTAGGGAAATTAGCTCAGATGCTTATCTATGACGCTGCCATAGAGGAGTATGGGGAAACAGTTGATGAGGCACTTAAGAGAGCTGAGGTTTTGGCTGAAGAAACCGGGTGGTATCAGGCAACTCCGGAGCTGAATCCCCTCGTGATAGAGGCTCAGAAGACAATAGCCTTCGAGGTTGCTGAACAATTTGGAGTTCCAGACTGGTTTATAGTATCTATGGGAAGCGGAGGAATGGCATACTCCATATGGAAAGGATTTAAAGAACTTTATGAACTTGGCATGATTGATTCTCTCCCTAAAATTTTAGGAGTTCAAGCTGAAGGATGCTCTCCAATAGTTGATACGTACCTAAAAAGTGAGAAGCACATTGAGAAGCCATTTACACATGCGATTGGCATTTTAGTCGCAAATCCTCTCCAAAAAGAACTTGCATTAAAAGCTATCAATGACTCCGGAGGCTCGGCTCTTTCAGTATCCGATCAAGAGATCTTCGCAGCTGAGCAGAGCATAGCGAGATTAGAGGGGATCTTCGCTGAGCCGGCGAGCTCAGGAACGATAGCTGCCTTAGGAAAAGCGATAGAAAAATCTCTTATCAGTAACGATGAAACCGTCGTATGTTTGATAACTGGAAGCGGATTGAAAGCGACAGATATTCTGCAGGCTCTTTCTAAGAGAAGAAAGTCAGCGATGCTTGGAGCAGAGCTAAGCACGAAGGAGAAGATTCTCAGACTTCTGTCAAGCAAGGATCGGTATGGCTATGAGCTTTGGAAAGATCTGGGAAAAATCATGACCCGACCGGCTGTCTATCAGCATCTAAATGATCTTTTGAACAAAGGCCTGGTTACGCATTATATTAAGGATGGAAAGAAATACTTTAGAATAACTGGGAGAGGAAGAGACATCTTAGAGGCCATAGATAAGGTTAAGATTCTTCTCTGACCTTTTCATAGATGACCTTGATCACCACAAGATTTTTATTTTTCGAATAATATTAAAGTTATAATTATACTATTTGTGGTTAAAATGCCTAAAAATAAAGCCGCATCGTCATTAAGAGTCGCTGCGGCAGCGATCTTCACATCCTTCGTATGCGTAGCTACAATAGTCTTCTCGATATATATTCCATCAACTAAAGGATACTTCAACATAGGAGAATCTATGGTTTTTCTCTCAGCACTCCTATTCGGCCCATATGTAGGAGCCTTCTCAGGAGGCGTAGGCTCAATGCTTGCAGATTTAATTCTAAATTATCCATATTATGCCCCTGCAACTCTACTAATAAAAGCGTCTGAAGGCTTCGCAGTAGGCTTTCTAAGCAAGCACAACCCAAAAATCAAGTCAAAGATAAAATGGAAGGCTTTCACCGTGATCTTAGGAATAATCGTTGGAGGCCTCTTGATGAGTATCGGCTCGACAAAATACAGCGGCGAAAGCGAGCTTACCCTTGGATTCACAACATACACACTTACGTTGCCTAGAGAGGTTTGGCTTGTTTTAGGCGGATTAGCCGCCATACTTATCTCTCTCCTCGGCCTAATCGCTGATCCTCGGCTGGGATGGACTATATTCTCCGTGACGCTTGGAGGACTCATCATGGTTCTAGGATACTTCATATACGAGATGCTCTTTCTAGGATGGCTCTTCGGCATGCAAGTCTATGCAATCGCCGAGGTTCCAGCAAACATTGGGCAGATGATAATAGGCACGTTAGTGGCAATACCAGTAGCGAAGATGATCAAGCGTATGTTCCCACAGATAAGTGGATTCTGAGCGCTTAAGAAATTCACGAACCCGCCTTTTTTGTTAGAGCCTAAAAAATAATTAGAATACTAATCTTTTATATCAGCAATCACTATGGATCTCCCGGAGACATTATGCTTATCTCGGAGGGTGGAAAATGCATGCAAGCGAGTCTAAATCTGACGAAAGCATAGTGGATAAGATAATTGCTTGCATATCGAAGAGTGAAGGGATAGATAGGGGAGAGGCGAGGAGAGCGCTTCATAAGTATGTCTGTGAAGGACGATGCGAATGGTATAAGATGAAAAGTAAAGCGTCAGGTTTTGATAGAACTGACTTAACAGAGAGACAACGGGAAGATATTGAAAGATTAGTGAGACAAGTCATGAAAGGATGCGATATAGAATATGCGAAATGGCGTATTCATAATGTCTTATGCCCCGGTCACCCAAGACCTAAACCCTCAAAGAATAAGGGATGAGCAGCAAATCAAGAGAATACGTGTAGTGAGATGCGCAGCGACGTAACGTAATTCCTTCTAGTCATATCTGCATCTTTATGATACCCATGGCATCTATCTCCATAAGCCTAAAGAGCTATGAGTACCAAGCCGAGATTAACAGCAAAACATGAAAATTACTCTATTCTATAGGATGCCTAACCGACAAAGAATGACATAGAAGAATATAGAAAAGACTTTCCACAAAGCACAAATTCATGATGTTCTCCATTTTAGGAGAGAAGTAAATGAGGATTATAGACGGCGTATACATTGTTGGGGGAGCCGAATACAATCTTTCAAAGGGATGTAATGTCTATCTCATCGATACTGGAGGAGAGCTTCTCCTTGTAGATATTGGATTGGAAGATGATGTAAAGCTCGTAGAGGAGAATATTAAAGATGAAAATCTAAATCCTAAGGATGTATCAATACTCTTCATAACTCATCCACATATGGATCATGCTGGCGGAGCGGCTAGAGCTAAGAGGCTCTTCGAGTGCAGATTAGCTGCACATGAAAATGCAGCTAAGATTATAGAGAGCGACTTTCAGAAGAGACGAGATAGGCCTACTGCGGCTCAAGTTGAGATTAAGCTACATGGAGACAAATCATTAACTTTCGGAGACTTTGAGGTTCACGTCCTAGATACACCGGGGCATACAAAGGAGGGGGGAGACTTATGCTATTTAATCAAGGCGAATGGCAAATCAATACTATTCACGGGGGATACAGCCTTTAAATGTGAGAAGGGACTGATGGGGGGACATCCCGTCACCGCATGGATCGGGAAGCAAAGCTCAGAGGACATAGAGACTTATCTCAACACTTTAAGAAGACTCTCGAAGATCGTAAAGCCGGATATCCTACTGCCTGGACACGGGTTTCTAGCATTAAGAGAAGGCTGGAAAGAACTGAATGAATGTATAAGAATAGTGGCGAAGCATCTAGAAGAATCTTACTTAACGTGAAAAATTCGGTTAACCTCCAGAGGCTAATTCAAGAATCCGCCACCGAGTTCTCATAGTCTCGGAGAGAACGAGCTTAGGTATAATTCATCAAAAATACTATGCGTAACTAGCATTATAATTCACTGGTAAAATGGTGCTCCGGCCGGGATTTGAACCCGGGTCTCCGGCTCTCCTCCTTTTTAGTCGAAAGGCCGGAATACTTGTCCCGGCTATACTACCGGAGCATCAAATCTTTTCGTATATTACAAACCTGATGACTTTTTGGTTTTTAGGTTTCTCCCGCCAAGAAATGCATCTGAGCGAGTCTATCCATAACCTCCACGATATTCCTTTCGATTCTGTGCCTTTCTCTCTTATAAGTATCCTCGTCTATCTCTCCTCTCTTAAGCTTCTCATCCAGATTCTTTAGTTCTTCAAGAAGATTATCTCTTTGCCTCTCTAAATCCTTAATTCTTCCAGATACACCTTCGAAATGAAACATTTTCACTCACGCTTGAATCCGCGAAATCTTATATTAAGATTTCCCTATGCAGTTGAATCTTTTAAGTTCCCAGTTTAATTATACAGGATACGAACATCTGATAGAAATAAGAGCGTTCGGAACAAGTTTAGATGCCGAAGATAGGTCTATAGAAAAACAACAACAGCAGGAAACAAAAATCCGGGGGGGAATCGCCCACTAAAATGGAAATTGACTCTGAATACGGCTTATTATCTTTAGAGGAGACTCTGACAATTGAGCTTCGTTTTATGCAATGCATTAGCACGTAATCTTTCAGGCTCTGTATTCTAGAGTTGACGGTGATTCATGTCTTATGCGAAAAATCCATAATGACTGAGAAAGACTGCAATCTTCTCCATTACCTTTAACTGCAACATCTTCGTTTCCTCTTAATTAAGAAAGATACATCTCCATGTTTATTTTGAGGCGACTATGTATCCAGCGGAGAGTATGAGGAAGCCGCCGATGAACATTTGTATTGTCGGTTGTTGCGCTAAGAAAATGAAGCCGAAGACGGTTGCGCTAACAGGCTCTAAATATGTGAAGACCACCGCCTTCTGAGCCTTAATCATACTTAGCCCCTTCATGTAGAGCGTCACGGCGAAGCCGGTGTTGAAGGCTCCTAGAATGAAGAGAAATATCCAAGAAGTAAGATCTAATGATAAATTCACGTTTATTAGGGAAGGGAAGAGAAAGAGAATCGCCGCAGAATAGGAGTAGAAGGCTACTGCGAGGCTAGAATATTTCGCAACTGTTCTCTTTGATAGAATGATGAATCCGGCGTAGGCTAAACCAGCTAACAGTCCGAAGAGAACCCCCTCTAGACTATAGATTTTCATCTGTAGATTATGCTGGTAAGAAATAATCATCATTCCCGCCACAGATATAGCTAAAGCGATAATGGTGACTTTTTCAATCTTCTCATTCAAAAGTAACGGTGCCAGCAATGCAACGAAAACAGGCGCCATATAATTCAACAAAATAGCGTTTGCGATCGCGATGATCTTCATCGACTGAAATAGGAAACCCCATCCTAAACTCAGCAGCGCTCCTAAGGCAAGCATAGTTCTCCAAGCCTTGGCAACCTTAATCATCTCTTCTCTCTGAGCGAAAAGCAAAAAAGGAAACAGCGTTAGACTAGCGAATAAAACTCTGAAGAACGCTGTGGCATAGGCGTTAAGAGGAACTAGATTTACAATAACACCGTTAGAACCCCAGATTACCGCCGCTACGGCAACATATAGGTATCCCGGTGTCTCTGACTTCAGCCTCCACTCCTCCGCTACTTCTAACAGCAAGCATTAATGAGCAAAAGATGGGAAGTTTAATCCTTTTTTAAACTTTTGCATGACATCTTAACATTGCCGCTAATGTCTTTAGCGGCAATGTTAGGCAGAGAGTATTCATCCTGACATTATTGAAAATGACGCTCCCTGTCCATCCGTCTGTTTATCTGCCCTTTTTTGTTTGATTATTTGTGAGCGCATCATTAAAGAGATAACAAGTGTTGGATTTTGATTGAGGATTAAATTCTTATAAGATTCCGAGAGTAATGATTCAGGAGCTGATTAATGATTGAAAAACGCATTTTCAATAGATGTATTGTTCATAATTGATAGCTTAGGAGAGGCGGAGGGCAATCTTATACGATTTCTTTCTCCGAGAACAGTTGAAGCATTAGTTAGGAGTCTTCCACTGGAGGGCCGTGCAGCATTAACGAAAGGTGGCCTATATTTTCCAGTTCCAATAAACTTGGGAGTAGAGAAGGCTAAGAGAACCGTGGAGAAGGGAGTTTTAGCCTACTGGCCTATGGGGAGGGCTTTATGCATATTCTATGAAGATGCTAAACCTTATAGTCCAGTTAACTATGTTGGTAAGATTACAAAGAACTTAGAAATCTTCCGTAAAGTTAAGACGGGAATGAAAATAGTTATGAAGAAAATGTAGATTGATCTATTCCGTAATGTTTCTTTTTAACCTTCATTGCTTTCTCAAGATGAATTTGATATGCTTTTGCCCTCCACTTTTCCCTCCAGCTCCTCCATCCAGTCTTAACTAGTTTTTCTCTGAGATCAATCTTTTCAGCAACCCATTCCAGCAATGGATAGAACCTCTTCTTGTCTCGAAGTCTTTCCAGAGGAGCCCCTACTTCTACACACCAGTTCAAGTAGCTTCTTTCAACTCTTTCCTGGAGCTCCCCTTCTATTCTAGTCTTTTCAACATAGAAGCCTCTCCGCTGAAGATACTTTCGTATACTGGAAAGAATGTATCCAGAGCATACCTTGAAATACGTCTTTTCATCCGGCCGCATAACTTTCACTATCTCTTCAGCAATGCGTAGAGCCTCGGTCAAATAAGCCTTCTTCTCAAAGTTTGGAGATTGAAAAGCAGTTACTGGTATTCTACGCTCCATATATTTGCGGTCAGGAAGCTTAAGTGCTCCTATAACAACTCCTAAAAGAAGATCACCCCAGCCAGCGTCATCTATTAAGATAACTTTATCATAAATGAACCTATCTAACCCCATTCGAGCCTCCTCTAATCATTAAAAACAAGCCTCCCACCTCATACTGTCTAGTGGTAAATTTCAAGTATTCTCTATCTTCTGAAATAGAAGCCGTCTATGCTAGATTATTGAGACTACTCGGAGGGTTTATAGATCTTTAGATTTCTACCTCCGGATACATAAGTGATTATTCCTCTCTGATGTAAATCCTCGAGAAAATCCTTCGCAACGCTTAGAAGAAGATTAAAGCGTGACGCAACGGCATATGGCGTTATCACCTTCATACTCCGCATCTGCCCTATCACCTTCTTATCTCCGGGATCTGGAGGAATAATTCTTGCAGCTTTTTTCTCAATTCGAGAAAGACGCTTCTCCTTTTCAGTCCTTTTACGCCTTGCCTCTTTCTCTCTTCTCATCTGAGCCTTAGCAAGCTGTGTTAATGTAGACTTCTTTTTGCCGCCCATTTTATCCTCAAAGAAAAAAATGGAGATCGGGTTTATAGATGTTTTGTTTGTTCTCCCACCTATAATATGCAATGCTATACTATCTTAAACCCTCTATATGCTTTCCGATAAAAAATCATCAATAATTACGGGCACCTTCTCATCACGCTTAATTCTTCTGATGACGTCTACTAGACACTCGACAATTCTATTCACAATTTTTTCACCTTTCTCTACGCTGGATTTTCTCGGATCTCCCAAGTATAGTTGCACGACATATGCTTGCCAGTCAACTGGGGTTTCAATTCCTTGGGTAAGACCAGTGCTTCCAATCTGCCTCCCGCCGAATATTCTCCATTTTTATAAAGTTTCTAAACAAGTAGAGCCCAATGCTCGTCTCTATCTTGCATGCATACTCACTCTTCTTCCTTCACTCATTTCTTGAATAACCTTTCTGACAGGTAAAAGCGGATCGATTAACCGTATAAAACAGAATCAGGATATTCTTAAATCCATTTCTTGCAATTTCATCACATATCTCCTCAAGAAGTGAAAGCATAGTCTTCGCGGTTAATGAGATCGTCCCAAGAAAATGCTTATTCCCGGAAACATACGCGTAAAAGAGTGGAGAGAGAACAATGGATTCCGTTCTCTGCGGCTAACGCAGCTATCCTATGCACGGTAATGGAATCTGTTCCAACCAACATGTGGAAGCCATGAATTTCAATTGACCCTATGGGTAATATAGCAACTAATCCTTTATCAGCCACGGCTTCAATATCCAAGCTCGTTAAATGTTCATAAAGCATAGATTTCACCGATGACGACTCTGTCATCAAGTAATGAAAGGTTTTTTAGTTTTTAACGATCTGAGACGAACAAAAGTCTTTCAAGATAACGATAATTTTTTAATGATCTTTTTTATATTCTCCGCGCCTCTATAGAATGTGGATTCCTCATCCTCTTCGAGATCCCATTCAATCACTCTCTTCACTCCCCCACTTCCCAGCTCCACGGGAACTCCTATGCTTATCCCTCTAAGACCATATTCTCCATCCAGCACGGTTGAGACCACGGCTAATCTCGGCTTATCTTCAATAATCATCTGAATAATATTTACTGTGTTGCTCGCTGGAGCATATACGGTTCCTCCCTTCTTTGAGATAATGTTCAACGCCGACTGTCTAATCCCCTCTGTTATTTCATCTCGTTCTCCTATGCTGAACGATCTCTTATCTCCTTTTACCTTAACCCTACTGAATACGGGAACTTGATTTTTTCCATGTTCTCCAATGACATACGCTTCAACATCTAAGACTGGAACATTAAGCCTCCTACTTATTGCTCTTCTGAATCTCGCTGAGTCAAGCATCCCCGCGCTTCCGATAACTCTTCCCCTCTCAAATCCTGTGACCTTCCACATAACAAAATTCATTATATCTACTGGGTTAGTTAGAGTCACTACGATGGGACTTCCTCGGATCTTCTTCACATTTGAGGCTACAGACTTGACTATATGAATGTTCGCTTTGAGAAGATCAATCCTAGACTTCATATCTGGAGTTCTAGGTTTTCCAGCGGTTACGATAACTATATCCGATCCGTCTGCATCTTCATACTCTCCAGCGGTCACATCAACATTACTTCGGAAAGCCATAGCTTGAGCTATATCCTCAGCGTTTCCCTCAGCGAGCTCACGATATACATCGATTAGAATTATCTGATCAACTATCTCTCTGGCCGCCAATTCATACGCTATACATGAACCTAGGCTTCCAACACCTATAACAGTCGCCTTCTTCATGAGGCATAATTAATAAATGATTAAACTTTAAGGATTTCCATTCAATTCAAGCAGAATATGCATAAACAACTTCTAAAAATATTAATGTGAAGAGGATATATCATAGGATGGTGAATCAGATTTGGCTAAAAGAATTAAGATAATAAGTGAAAGAATAGGAGAAGCTGAAGCTGACTTACTTGAAGATAAAGCTCCAGAGACCGTTGAGGCTATATGGAATATACTTCCAATAGAGGCTAGGGCAAACACATGGGGTGACGAAATATACTTCTCGATACCAGTTAGGCTTAGAGGCGAGAATGTCCATGAAACAGTTGAGGAAGGGGATATAGGATACTGGCCTCCGGGTCAAGGATTCTGCATATTCTTCGGACCTACACCTATAAGCCGCAGAGGAGAAATAAGACCGGCGGATCCTGTCAATGTCTTCGGAAAAATTAAAGGAGATCCAAAGATCTTTAAAAATGTTAGAAGCGGGGACAAAATAAGGATAGAAAAGGTAGAAGAATAAAAATAGATATCAGCGTAACCTAGCGTTTCACAATTAATATTTCGTTTTTCTAGAGACCCGAGAATTTATCTTTTCCATTCGCTTTATATTAATTGGGGAGACATCATTGTCCATTGATAGACTTTCTATAGGCATACCGGAACTAGATAATATGCTCGCTGGAGGAATACCAGTGGGTTTCACAGTTGCCGTCACGGGGGAGCCGGGAACCGGTAAGACGATTCTCTGCATACATTTTATAGCTGAAGGTATATGTGAAGGAGATAAATGCGTCTATGTAACGACTGAAGAAAGTAGAGAGTCAATAATCATGCAGGCAAGCCAGTTTGGATTTGATTTTTCCAAGAGTATAAGAGAGAATAATCTTGTATTGATTGATGCGCTTATGGGGCTTAAAGATAAATGGTCCCTGCAAAGTTTAGATGTAGAGGAACTAGTTGGTAAGGTGATTCAAGCTAAGAAAGTTTTGGGGTATGGTAGGGCTAGACTTGTAATTGATTCTCTATCGGCTTTCTGGCTTGATAAACCCGCTATGTCTAGGAGGCATTCCTACTTCGTTAAGAAAGTTCTGTCTAAATGGGGATTCACGACTCTCGTAACTTCACAATACGCTATAACAACTTCTGAAGCATTCGGATGGGGAGTTGAGCACATAGCCGATGGAATCATACGGTTCAGAAGATCAGTTAAGGGAGGAATCCTTAGAAGATATGTGCTTATAGAAAAGATGAGGCAGACCCCTCATAGCTTGAAGATGCATGAGATCGAGATAATCGATGGGAGAGGATTGGTCATCAGAGGATCAGTTGATATGCGAAGGGAAGATATTGCTCTCCCGGGACACGTGATGAATAGAATTCGTAAATCATCATGGAAGAGAGATGCTGAGATACCTTGAGCCTAGCTAGAAAACATTATTCTCGTCTCGATGTTCAAAAGGAGATAATTGATTTCTGCAGGAATCGCTGGGCGGCAGCTCATTATGTAGATCTTAAAGGCGATATGATCTTTAGAAGATATTTACATGGGAAACCCCTAAGAATCAGTGATGCTGAAGATTTCTCCGAAATCATGACTTTTAATGGTTATACTTTAAGGTCAGTATATGCTACGGCTAATGTCTATTGGAAGTTCAAAAGCATTGATGAAGTATATGACTTAGCAAATATTCGACGATGTAGTGCTGTATGGGACGTCGACGGAGAACTATCGAAGTGGAGAGAGACATTAAAGGTTGCGAAGGAGATAGTTGCTTTCCTAAATGATAGGGGTGTAGAGAAATCTGTATTTTTAAAGTGGTCTGGTAATGGCTGTCACATTCACGTCCATGAAGAAGCGTTCTCGGAGGATCTCTTAAAGAAACATCATCCACTTGACTTGGCTTATGCATTGGTAGAATATGTAAATTTCAAGGTTCTTTCAAGAATAAGAGATATTCTAATAAGGGAAGGGATCAAGGTGGAGAATAATATAGATCCGGCACGCGTCTTCACATCTCCACTCAGTTTCCACCGTGAACTTAACGTAATATGCGTCTGTTTCCAATCCGAAGATATCGAAGAATTCACACCTGAATGGATTAATCCATCGAGATTTCGTCATGATTCCTCTTGGCGAAAGTTTATGAGAGGAGAAGCAGATGAGATAGCAGAGGATGCATATAAAATGGTAGGTGGATATCCTTTGAAGCGAAGGCGGAGAGAAAGAAGGACTATATCTCTTGATGAACAGATAATGAAATGGCTTTGGAGATTTGAAGAAAACCAAAATTCTGCATTATAAAAGTAGAATTTTATGTGTTCTTTATAATGGCTCATCAAATGGTGAAAACGCGAAAATGGAGAGTGAAACGGAAAGTCTTTCTGAAAAACTTGGAGGTCGAGACATAATCGTATTGGGCTCTATTAAGATTAGGCTCTTATTTTTTGATTCATTAGGAGCTAAATGTAGCTCCGTGCTCGTAGAAACACCCGATGTATCGATTCTAATTGATCCCGGCGCCGCTGGATTACAACCAAGTTTTCCTCTGCCACGTGAAGAGAAAGCCCGTCTTCGGGAAGAAGCGTTTAAGCGAATACGCCGTTATGGAGCATCCTCAGACATTGTTGTTATCACCCATTACCACTATGACCACCATGTTCATCCCAGCCGAATAGAAGAGATGACGTGCCTCTTCAGAGATAAAATTCTACTCGTGAAGGATCCAAATCAATGGATAAATAAGTCTCAAAGATCCAGAGCCTTCAAGTTTCTTTCAGAGATCTACAGGATTTCCGGAGGAAATAAACCATTCAAGGACTTTATGGAAACTTCAAGATTTGAAATGATAAGTGATCCGTTTGAGAGACATCCAAAAACGGTGGCTCTGTGGAAGAGATCGAAAGGGAAAAAACTGAAAGTCTATCAGGCGAAAAAACGATGGTTCGAGAAGATCGTAGAGAACTGGAAACGAAATAAATGGGTGAAGAGTTTCGAAGTTGGAGGAACAAAAATACTTTTTGCGGATGACAGAGAATTCATATTCGGCGATACAGGGATAAAGTTTACTTTTCCTCTCTTTCACGGACAGTTTCTTGATAATGTAGGATGGGTTATAGGCTTAACAGTTGAACATGCTGGAAACAGATTTCTCTTTTCCTCAGATCTTCAAGGACCAATAATAGAGGAATATGCTGAATGGATCATAAACTCGAAACCAAACGTCATAGTTGCTGATGGACCGCCACTTTATACATACGGATTCATGATAGGAAAGGAAGAGATCAAAAACGTGATCAATAATATGCAACGTATCATATGTGAAGCCAGACCTTCAAAGATCATATGGGATCATCACATTTGCAGAGGTATATTTAGGCCGAAAATGAGAGAGGTTTATCTTTATGCGGAGAAAGAAGGGGTTGATATATGTACGGCTGCTGAGCATATAGGGCTTAAGCCCATGATTGAACAAGTTAAACTTCCTAAATCGAAGTAACAGAAACGAAATAGTCATATTAATCGTTTCTGATCGTTTATTCCATGGTGGCATCTGGTGCCCTCTATATTCATCTTTGGACTATTCCCAGAAGACTCCGGAAAAACGATTGTCTCATCCGCTCTTGCAAGGGGACTTGTAAACAGAGGAATTAAAACATGTGTTTTCAAGCCACGATCAGGTCATAACTATTGGCGTCAATACGATGCATATCTGAAATGTAAGGAGAAAGGAAGACTATTTTGCGAGGATATAATAAAACTTAGAAAGGCGTGTAGATGCTCCCTGCCTCTAGAAGTTTTAAATCCTGTAGATGCATTGATGAGTCCATTAGATGTTAAAAAATTTATTGATGAGAAAAAGATAGATTATCTTTATCTCCTTGCTGAAAATATTTTTTCGCATCTAGTTGTTGAAAGATACACAACATGTGAGAATAGGGTTGAGAATATTCTTTGCATTAATGCCGAAGCGGTGAGGACAAGATCTGCAATCATTGACGAGGAATACTTGCGTAGACTAGAGAATCATGCCGATGAAATTATCTATGTGAATAGTGTGGAAGAATGGAATGGCATCTTTCAGAAATATTCTCCGAGAGCTATACGAAGCTGCTACGAGAAGATCTCCAGAAAGTTTGAGTATATAATAGTTGAGGGCTTTAATGATGCTGTATGTCCGGATGAAACATTACGGTATGACCTAACTATTGGAGTGGCGCCCGGAATAATCGTCTTTTATGATGCTGAAATCTTCCATAAAGCTCTGAGGATCCTCGGGGAGATCAAGGATTCGAAAACCCTCAGAGCACAGGATATAATTAAGTATCTTAAGGAAAGGAAGGTCTTAACGATGCCAGCTCTCCCATCATCACATCTCAGAAACTATAACATCCTAAGCGGAGATCTAAGTAAGATAGTTGATCTCTCCATAAAAATGACTCCAAAAAAGGATGACTAAAATCATCTTGCACATCCTAGATGTCTAGAGGAGATGGAAAGACCTATAAGTTTTTAAGGTTACGCTACAAATCTATATAGCAATGAAGCCTCGAGGGGATTCTTATGTTATTTAAACTATCCGTAATAACTGATGAGGTTTCTCAAGACCTAGAGACTGCAGCCAGATTTGCGAGGATATTCAGTCTTGACGGCGTCGAGATTAGAACGGTATGGAACCGTAGCCCACAAGACCTTCTTGGGAAAGTAGATGAGATAAAGAAGATTCTTAAAAAGTATGATTTAGAAGTCAGCGCCATCGCATCCCCATTCTTTAAGGCTGACATTGACAATAAAAAAGAATATGAAAAGCACTTGGAAATTCTAAAGAAGTGCATCAGCTTAGCTAAGAGCCTTGACACCAATATAATTAGGGGCTTCACATTTTGGCGCAAAGACGGCGTTGATGAATACTTAGATAGGATCATAGAGAAGTTCCAAAAGCCACTGGAGATAATAGAATCTGAAGGTGTGCTTCTCGGAGTTGAGAACGAATCTTCAACGTTTGTTGGGGATGGGAGAGACTTAGCTCTCTTCCTTGACCGTTTAGGATCAAAGAATGTTAAGGCTCTTTGGGATCCGGGAAACGATATATGGGACCCACATAAAGAGACACCATATCCAGATGGATATCAACACGTGAAAAATAGAATAATCCATGTGCACGTTAAGGATGGAATCCGCAAAGGAAAAGGGGAAGAACCTGAAGTAGTCGCTGTTGGAGAAGGTGAGGTTAACTTCCTTGGTCAATTCAGAGCTTTAAAAGAAGATGGATACAAAGGATACTTATCACTGGAAACACATTGGAGAGTTGGAAAGCAACTATCAGAGGAGCTTGTGACTAGACCAGGGGGAGAAGCATTTTCTGGATTGGGAGAATATTCCTCCGCGATATGCATGCATAATCTGTTAAGGATTCTAGCAAGGATCTAAATCATGGAAAAGACTAAATTACAGAATGATTATCCTCAATGGTTTTAAATAAATAAAAAAGGCTTTAGATGATTGCTCTTGATATTGATCAATTGTTTATTTTAGCCGAGAAGTCTGCTGAAGAATCCCTTCTTCTCTTTCTTTTCCTGTGGTTGTTCGATTACCTCTACTTCCTCAGCTTTTCCTTCGGGTTCCTTTTTCAGAAAAGCGAAGGGCTTGAGACCCTCAACCAGGAATGGACTGTCAACTCCAGCCAGCACCACTGTTGCCTTCATGCTTCCCTGTAATGCACTATTTACTCTTGCTCCCCATGAGACACGAGCATTAGGCGCTATCCTCTCGATCACTATCTCGCCAGCTCTATTAACGTCTTCGAGCGTCATATCATCTCCACCTTCAATGTGTATCAGCGCTCCCTCAGCCTTTCCGATATCTCCGATATCAAGAAGCGGCGTGTCAAGAGCCTTTTCAACAGCATCTTCGACCCTTGTATCTCCTTGACCCTCTCCGAATCCTATCGCGCATACCCCGCTTCCAGTCATTATAGCTTTTAAATCGGCAAAGTCTAAGTTGACAAGGCTCGGTACAGCTATAGTCTCAGATATGTTCTTAATGAATGTTGCTATAAGTTCGTTTGCTACAGCGAAAGCTTCGGCTAATGGGAGATTACCTGCGAGTTTTCTAAGCCTATTATTATCGATGACTATTACAGCGTCGCATTCTTCCACAAGCCTTTTTAGACCCTCCTTCGCCTTGACGAGTCTTGCACGCTCAACTTCAAAAGGTGTTGTTACAACGCCTACCGTAAGTGCTCCTGTTTCCTTTGCGATCCTTGCAACTACTGGCGAAGCGCCCGTTCCCGTTCCTCCCCCGAGGCCAGATGTTATGAAAACCAAGCCTGAACCATCTACAAGAGCTTGTATATCTTTAGCGCTTTCTTCTGCAGCTTTAGCTCCCTGTTCTGGGAATCCACCGCAGCCGAGGCCTCCAGTTATCTCATAGCCTATCAATAGCCTCTCATCAGCTTTCGTTATGCTTAAGTGTTGCGCATCACTGTTTAAGGCGTATATTTTCGCTCCGGTTATTCCTTTACTTTTCATCCAGGAGACAATGTTACAGCCCGCTCCCCCTATCCCGAAGACACTTATTCGCGGAATAGCTCTTTTAGCTATTTCTTCAATGCTCATCTTCGATGAATGGATCACGACATCTTTAACATCACTCATTTCATATCCCCTCAAATTATATCTCAGTAATATACACGATTTTCCTAAAAAGAATACTCATAAAGAAAATATAAAGCTTTCCAAGAGTTTACAAAATTCAAACTTTACATAGCATTTTTATTATCCAAAAAGTATTGTTTAGGTGGCAAAATGGCAACTTTTATATAATATTACTCATATTCTAATCGGCGAAGAAAGTTGACTGAAAAAGAAAGGGAATATGAAGAGATAACGGTGAAGTTGACGCTTTCGAATGAATGGCTTAGAAAGCTCGATACACTAATTAACACAAAGAGAATTTTCTCGAGCAGAGCAGAAGCCTTTAGAAGAGCTCTCGAGCTCCTATTTGAAAAATACAAGCAGGAACTCCCACAATGAGAAGTCATGTCAGCCGCAGGAAAGCCATTAGTTGCCATTTAAGTCTAAAGCCATCTGAACGTTTAGCGTTAACTCTATCTTCTAATTCGAGTATTTCTCCATAGAATGATTAATAGAGCACATGAGTTATTAGGCGTCCCTACGGTCCGTGAAGCTATATTATATGAGAAATTGCCGAATGATGCTGTTAAATGTGGGTTATGCGAAAGAAGATGTGTAATTGCAAATGGGCAGATGGGATTCTGCAGAACCAGAATGAACATAAATGGCAAATTATATACACTTGTCTACGGATACTTAAGTGCTCTCGAAAGCAGACCAATCGAGATTAAGCCCTTCCTTCATTACTGGCCGGGTTCCACTGCATTAACATTTTCCACATGGTCATGTAATCTTGAATGCTTATGGTGTCAGAATTATCACCTATCAAGAACGCCGCCGGATCTTCCGCATGCATCATTTATTTCTCAAGATGAAGTTTTAAGGTGGGCTCTGAAGTTTGGGGATAAGGGTCTCTGTGCAAGTTTTCAAGAACCAACTCTCCTAACGGATTGGGCTCTCAGCCTCTTTAAGAGCGGTAGCAAGAGAGGCTTGTATTGCTGCTATGTTTCAAATGGATATATGACTTTAGAGGCTCTGAAGATGCTTAAAAATTCTGGAATGAACGGTATAAAGATCGACATGAAGGGTAAAGCAGATGTCTACCGCAAATACTGTGGCGGCGTGGATGTGGAGATTGTTTGGAGGAATATCCGGGAGGCTAAACGTATGGGTTTGCATGTGGAGGTTGTGAACTTAGTTGTAACGGGGGTTAATGATGATGAATCTTCAATAGAATGGGTGATAGAGAGGCATTTGAAGGAAGCTGGAAGCAAAACACCCCTACACTTCACCAGGTATTATCCAGCCTATAAGTTCTCAAATCCACCGACAAGTATAGAGATTCTAGAGAAAGCTTATGAGATGGCTAAGAAGGCTGGCGTCGAGTATCCATACATAGGAAATGTTCCGGGCCATAAATATGAGAATACGTACTGTCCTAACTGCGGAAGAGTACTGATAAAACGCTTCGGTTATAAAATTATAAGTTATAAAGCGACCGCTGAGAAACGTTGCCCGAGCTGTGGAGAAAGAATACCAATAGTGGGGGAATATGTCAAGCGTGGTCTTCTCCGAGGCCTACGTTAGATATGATTCTATCCGATGCTTGATACACCGCAATATATAGTGGACTGAATATTCCATACAATTAGTTTAAGTATCTCAATAGTAAGTATCTACTCTAAAAGTAGCATAACGAGTCCTAGAAGTGAAGAATATTGGCGATAATAGAGGCTAGAGAACTAACGTACACTTACCCTATTGGTGAAAGACCTGCCTTCAGAGATGTGAATCTTAAAATCGAGAAAGGCGAATTCGTCATTATCACTGGTCCAAGCGGATGCGGGAAGACTACTCTCTGCAGATGTTTTAATGGGTTAATTCCACATTTCTACGGTGGAGATCTTGAGGGAGAAATATATGTCTGCGGGCTAGATGTGAAAGAGCATCCTACATACGAGATCGCTCAACATGTTGGAATGGTCCTTCAGAATCCAGAAAACCAGCTTTTCGCGTTATCCGTTGAAAAGGATGTTGCATTTGGACTTGAAAATCTAGGAGTCCCAAGAGAAGAGATCCGTAAAAGAATCGATTGGGCCCTTAAAATAACTGGAACGTATAGTTTAAAGAATCGGCCTCCCTACGAGCTCTCTGGAGGCCAGCAGCAGAGGGTCGCTATTGCATCCGTCCTAGCCATGAATCCTGAAGTCGTAGTGCTTGATGAGCCGACGAGCTTTTTGGATCCTCTCGGGGCTGAAAGAATCATTGAAGTCATCGGACGGCTGAATAGAGAGATGAACATGACTATAATACTAGTTGAGCATAGGCTTGATCTTGTCTCGAGATACGCTAACCGCATCATTCTCATGCATGATGGACGAATAGTGATGAATGGTGATCCAAGAGAGGTGCTTGCCTCCGAAGAGGCTCGCTTAATAGGGATAGGCATCCCTAAAGCTACTATGATTTATAAGCTCCTAAAGCGTAGAGGAATAATTCTTGATAAACCTCCTTTATGTTCAGAGGAAGCTTGTCAGGCTATAAGAGAGGTTTTAAATAGATGATCATTGTGGAGAATCTATATTTCACCTATCCAAACGGTGTAAAAGCGCTATTGGGAGTTAATTTGAAAATTGAGGATGGAGAATTTGTTGCGATCATGGGGCAGAATGGAGCGGGAAAGACTACTTTGGTTAAGCATATGAATGGCTTGCTTAAGCCTACGAGAGGAAGGGTCCTTGTAGATGGCGTCGATACTAGAAGAGTAAGCGTGGCATGGTTAGCGAGGAAGGTAGGGCTTGTCTTTCAGAATCCTGATCATCAACTCTTCAGTGAGACTGTCGAAGAAGAAATTAGCTTCGCATTGAAGAACTTTGGATATGATAGAAAGACGATAAAAAGGCGAGTTGAATGGGCATTAAAAATGCTTGATCTTGAGAGATACCGGAAGGTTTCTCCATTTATGCTCAGCGGGGGGGAAAGGAAGAGGGTTGCATTGGCATCAGTATTGGCGTGGGATCCGAAGATCATCATACTCGATGAGCCGACTATAGGACAGGATTACATGCAGAAGGAAAAACTGAGACAGTTTATATTGCAGTTAAACCAGCAGGGAAAAACAATCATAGTAGTTACACATGATGTTGAATTCATTGCCGAGTGTAATCCACGAATCATACTTATGAAGCAAGGTAGGATAATGGTCTCTGGGAAGGCTGAGGAAATCTTAACGAACGAGGATCTAGTGAAAGAAGCCTCCATCACCTTACCTGAAATCGCCAAGCTCTTCAAATGTTTAGAAGGATACGGCTTTCCCCTCAATGTCATTGATGCCTATAAAGCCGCCGAAATTATATATGAGAGGCTGAGGTCCAGAAATGAGCGTATTTGATGGCTTCAAATTCAGAAGCACATCATCCCCGATCCATAAGCTGGATCCGAGAGCCAAATTTATCTATGTATGTGCACTCTTCGCCGTTGCCATCATATTTAACAATATCATTCCGCTTCTAGTTCTCTTCCTAATTCAGATACCCATAGTCTTCAGGGCTAAAGTTCAGAAAGAATGGATGCGATCTATGAAAGGCTCAGTGGTCTTCGCCATTATGATCTTCGTCGTAAACCTTCTTTCGCTCCACTTTTATGCTGGACATGAACCCCTCATCTATATATTAGAGCGGTCATCAGCTATGACTATTCGATTCATAGTTTTAGTTCAGAGCTTCTCAATTTTCTTCTTAACGACATCCCCAGACATACTTAGCTTAGCTTTGGAGCAAAGTGGAGTTCCCTATGAGCTTTGCTTCGCCTTCACAACAGCAATCCGCTTCGTTCCCGTCCTAGCTGAAGAAGCTCAGACAATAATGGATGCTCAGAAAGCTAGAGGGCTTGAGATTGAAAGCGGAAATTTCTTTAGGAGAATACGAAACTACATACCGATACTTATTCCGCTAATAGTGAATGCTATCCGTCGGAGCTTGGAGCTTGCGGAAACTATGGAGTCTAGAGCTTGGGGAGCATGCGAGAAGAGAACAAACTTGTATATGTTGAAGATAAAAAGGAACGATCTCCTTCTGATAATATTCTCGCTCGTACTCTTAACAGTTTCCATATATGTTTCAATTCACGTTTACATACCGTCGCTAGCAAGCCTCCTTTATACGGCGACGGTTTAGCTAAAAAAGGAAAAGTTACGGTATGTAATCTGCCGTTTTCATTCACTTTTCTCGTTCCACTGACCTTTATCAGTTAAACGCCGATCAGACCTTTTCCATCAAATAATAAATGCTTAATTGCTACGGGATACAAAAATAATAATGCTTTAAAATGTCTGAGAAGGAAATCGTTGACAAGTTGAAGCAAAACGTGGGCTCTAAGTATGTTTGGGAGACATTAATTCCTAGAGCTGGAAAAGTCTTCGTAGGAATTGATAAAGAGAAACTCGAGGATGCTATTCGCTTTTTGAAGACTGATGGCTTTACGCATCTTTCCGCAATAACGGGGCTTGAAACTGAAGATTGGATTGAACTTCTTTATCATTTAAGCAGGGAAGATGTTCTGCTAACAATTAGAGTTAGGTTGCCGCTAAATGAACCCGTTATTCCTTCAATTACCAATCATATTCCAGGGGCAACTCTCTATGAGCAGGAAATTCACGATTTGCTCGGAGTAAATTTTGAAGGACATCCGAATCTGGCGCCTCTAATCTTACCAGATGACTGGCCAAAAAACGATTACCCATTACGTAAAGGTAGGGTTGAAGAAAAAAATAAAAGAAGCTAGTGAGAAGACGTTTAGTTATAGAAAAGATATATCTCTGTCTTACCATTTTAAACTATGTGTGTGCAATCCGTGATTAATTCCTCTCAAACGGCACCGTTGGCTGTTCTTATTCCAATTATAGTCGCGGTTCTATCGCATCTAGTTGCGAAACTGCCGAAGAATGGAGCGAAACTTGCAAAAATATCTTGCATATTGGCTTCTTATGTAACTCTGTTTCTTGTTTTTCTGCTGATTACAACAACATTACGCGAACCTATTAAAACGCAGCTCTTTATTATTTCTTTACCGTCCGGCATGATCGATATAGGATTACACGTAGATCGTCTTGCGTTGGTGCCTGCATTTCTTTCGTCATTATTCACCGCGCTAGCTCTTATGTATAATGTGTATTATCTTTCTCCATACAATAGAGCTTATAAAGTTGGTTGGGAGTTTAATAGGTCTTATTCCTTTATCTTACTGTTTAATGGTGCCATGCTTGGAACGTTATTTTCTAGCAATCTTCTCAGCCTCATCATTTTTTGGGAATTAATTAGTGTGTGCTCCTATGCATTAATCTCATTCTGGAATGAGGATCAATTCTGTTTGTGGGCGGCTGTCAAATGTTTTATTATGACGCATGTGGGCAGTATGGCTCTTTTGTTAGCTACAATCATCATCTACTTTGTTACTGGAACGTTAGAGATTCCAGAGATAGGTCAAATAATTCCGTTAGGAGACCCCGCGATTTCGGTTATTTTTCCTCTTCTCTTAATTGCTGTGTTACCGAAAACTGTGCTATTTCCGCTTCACACGTGGCTACCTGATGGAACAGTTGCACCTACATCAGCAACTGTTCTCTTTCATGTTTGTGGCTTTCAGTCCGGAATCTACATAATTATCCGTTTCTTTTCCGATGTGTTCCGTGCGCAGGTGATCTCAGCTCCAGCTATGCCTTTACCTCTCCTCTTTGGAAACATTAGCGTTTGGAGCTTCATTATTTCTTTTACTGGAGCCATCACGCTTGTTATCGGAGCGTTAAATGGGATAGTTGAAAATGATTTTAAAAGGATAATTGCTTACAGCACTATATCTCAACTTGGGTATATAGTGATGACAGTTGGATTAACTACTCCTTTGGGTGTCACGGCAGGTCTGTTCCACATGATATCCCATGCACTTTACTGTGGTTTGTTATTTCTCTGCGCGGGTGCTGTAATTTACGCAACTGGAAGACACAACATCAACGAGATGAGCGGACTTTATCAGCATATGCCAATAACCGCAATCTGTTGCTTAATTGGCGCCCTATCTTTATCAACAGTACCGTTACTTAGCGACTTCGCAAGTAAATACCTGATTTTCCACGCCATCATTAATGTAGGAGCAACATTTTTCATTATCATTGCTTTTCTGGGATGTGTGCTTAATGTAGCAATTGCAATAAGGCTGGTACACTCGGTTTTTATGCATAGAGCAGCAAAATCAGCTTTGAACCTTCCAATTGAAGATCCACCCACGCTTATGTTGGCATCAATGATTTTACCGTCGGCGGCTTTAGTAGTGTTCGGTGTTCTTCCGGTTATTCCGTTAAGTTTTCTCGTCATTCCCGCTGTTAAACAAATTCGCTTGGCAGTTAGCATCGTCGGCCAGTTGGGGTTAATTGAGACCACATTCGGCTTCTGGAATCCTACGGCTGTAGCCACATCATTTTTTGCTCTCTTCGCAGTATTCATCTATATGACTTTTTATTCCAAGAAAGTAGCAACGGTTTATAGAGAGTCAACAAGTGAAGAAACATTTAAGCCATTCCTCTGTGGAGAAGACTCAAACTTACTGGATGGCCCCCATGGTTATCACTTTTATCATGTGTTAACAAATGTTTTAAGAGTTGACCGCGCTTGTCATGTATTTAACATTGACCGCGCTTACAATGCATTATCAACGAAATTCTCTAACTTCTGTGCAAAACTGCTTCGCTTGGATATACAGCAAAGGTATTTTGCCGCTGTTTTATCTTTTATATTGGGAGCAATAACCGTTATATTAATCGCGGTTTTGGCAGGGTAGCCAATGGAAATAATAGTTCTCGTGACTTTAGCAGTATCCACATTCGCCACATCCCTAGCATGTTTTGCACGTGATACACGACAAGCAATTCATTTTCTCTTTATACAAGCTGCAGTCATCGGATTCGTGGAACTCATGTACTGCCTCATCAATCTCTTGGTAGGCTTACATATTGAAGCTCTCATAAACTTCTTCGCGACATTTGCGGAATGGTTCTCCTGTGCAGTTGTGGTTCCTCTAATTATTTACTGGGGTATGATAAAAACTGAAAACATGATTGATAAGCCTGTTATCAGCATTCAAAGAATTATAATATTAGTTGTTGCAATCGCGGTTTTACACATGATTTTATGGATATTTCTATTATTTTCGCTTCCTGCAAAACTTGATGTCCTCCCATTTAGCCTACTTATGTTTTCCCTTTCAGTTTTCCTCATGACTACTCGACGTGATCCTCTGAAAATTCTTGTAGGGCTTAACATGGCTGAAAATGCACTTTATCCATTGCTTGCGGAAAGCCCTGTAAGCTTAGTTCCGGTAATGTTAGCTTTAATGATCTTCGTAAATATTGTGGGGGTTTTTGTCATTACGGAAGCTTATCGTGAATACGGAACACTGTCAATTACAGAGTGGAGGTGGACGAGCTAATGTATTCTTTGCTCCCGCTTCTCTCTTTAGTAGTTCCATTTTCCATAGGAATCTTACATTTGTTTACCTATCCATTTTGGTTCTTAGAATCTTTCTTCAAGAAAATTGCGAAGATTGCATTACTTTTTGGCACCAGTCTAACTTTGCTTTTAGTGTTATCGATGATTCCATCAATTCTTGCTGATGAGGTCTTAGAGGTTTCACAACTTTCTTTATGTGCCGATTCAACAAATATAGCTGGCATTGTAAGCGTCGCTTTAATATTCTTTTTAACGTCAATCTACAACATTAAGGCTGAGAAAGGCGGTCGATTAAAACCGAGCATTTACAACTTTTTCTTACTGCTCTTTCTCTGCTGTATGTTAGGACTTCTACTTTCACGGGATTTATTTGGCATATATCTTTTTGTAGAATTGACAGTTGGTGTTTCAGTAATATTAGTTGCTCATTCCCCGGGCAAACTGTCAACCGAAGCAGCCTTCAAATACTTGATAATTACAGCGATCAGCGCTCTCTTCGTTTTGCTAGGAACACTGATAGTTTTCATGCTAACAGGCACTTCAAACATCTCCGCTGTAATGGCTAATGGAGACGCTTTAATTGAAAATCCACATCTTCTTATGCTGGTGGTCGCTTGCTTCATAACTGGTCTTGGAGCAGATATAGGGCTTATTCCCTTCCACGGGTGGCTACCCGACGTATTTCCAGCGTCCACCCCGATTATTAACGGCTTCTTCTGCGCAGAACCCATTGCCTTAATTCTCACTTTACATACGTTAATTCATCCATTCTACACAATCTATCCATCCGACATCATTATCGTCCTTGTGGTAGGAGTAGGACTAGCTTCAATGTTATTCGGCGCTTTATTGGCATATCCACAAAAAGATTTTATGCGTATGCTAGCTTACTGTAGCATAGAGGAATTTGGACACATCGTCTTCGCCTTGGGCTTACTCACCCCTATGAGTTTTGTTGCAGGACAATATTACTTGGTGAACAGCGCATTAATGAAAACAGGAATGATTCTAAGCTTAGGCTCGATTTTTATTAGTCAGGGAACACGAAACATGGATTTACTTGGCGGCTTATTTGGAAAGATGAAGAAAACCGCGTTAAGCTACATCATTTGCGCGCTTTCACTAACTGGCATTCCACCGTTGAGTGGATTTTATGCAAAATGGCTTCTCTACAATGCAGTCTACGATTTTCTACTACGTCTGGGGGGCATCTTTGTAGCGGTTCTAGCCTTGATCTTGCTCATTTGCACATCAATGATTTCATTTATATTTTTACTACGTTCATTTCACCGAATCTTCATGGGTCAGCCATCAGAAAACTTGGAAAATGTGAATGAAGTTCACCTAACAATGTGGCTCCCAACAATAGTCTCGGCGGCAACGGCTATTCTGATTGGTCTTCAACCAAACATTCTGCTCAGATTGATTGGTACAGCCTAGCCTTCTCTACATTTATGGAAAACCCACTTCTCCGAATTAATTTTCAGTCCAAGGTCTACAGTTAACTGCTCAACCAGTCGCTGTATTGCATAACCGCTTTCACTAATAAATTTGATCATTTGATACTCAGCTGTGTAGACTGGATATTGTTCCTTTTCTTCTGCTTCAACAATTATATCCTCTCTCTGAATGACATCGCCCAGAATGTAAACCTTAATTTTAGCGTCCAAATAGTTTCCTTCATAAATTTTTAGAGAAGATAATTTCTTTTCAGTTTCCTCCGAAACTACCGGAGCTTCTGCCTCCTCTGCAAAAATAATTTTTTTTCGATCTACTGGAACTATCATTTTTGATTCGGAGATTTTGTGTTCTGTTTCCTCGATTTTGTTGAACCTGTACTTTTTAACGAGAAACTCTTCTAACGATCGGAGTTCCGAATGCCGATACACAACGTCTTTTAGCACCAAGACAACGATTTCACGTGATTCCGGTGACAACTTTTTACACTCGCTTTATTATTGAAGCCTTTTCAGCTCTAATAAATCTTATTGAATAATCAAGTCGTCTTTTTCGCGAACAACCACTTCAAAATTTGAACCAAGTTTGATGGCTTCTTTTGGGCATATCTCTGCGCATTGTCCGCAAAATATGCACCTAGAGATGTTAAAAGCTACCTTCTTCTCTTCAGTGGCGTTGATCGCGCCACTGGGGCATGTTCTGATGCATAGGAGACAACCTATACAAGCTTCCTTGTCATAAACTATTTTGCCTCGATATCGCTTAGGAACAGGCACCATTTCTCCAGCTTTAGTTAGGTATTGAACGGTAACTGGCTTACGAAACAGCGCTCGAAAGGCATCACGAAGCATGTTTCCCAACTTCAAACAGTTTCCCCCTACAATCCCACAATAGATAACGCTATACATAGCATAGATAAGGCTAATGGAACCAGCCAGTAAAACTTGAATGCTTGTCCTATCTTCAAGCGAGCAAAAATGGTGCGGGGAACAGTTATTGTAAGTAGCATAATAATCAAAGCAGTTATTAAGCACAAACATAAGGTGCCTCCCAGCCCCAGCGAAACATATCCCTCAAATAGCGCTGGCACGTAGAAAAAGAGCGTCGCCGCAAGGAAGACTAAAGCAAAATTTGACGCATCCTTAGCTAATTTGATTAACGCTAAATAAGGTCCACAGTACTCAATTAGAGAGCCGTGGATAATCTCAGTTTTCGCCTCAGAAATATCAAAGGGCACAGCATCCGCTGCTGCCGGCATGCATAATAAAAACGTAGTTGCCGCTACTGCCATACTAAGGCGAGTAAACGCTAACAACGACTTCATCCTAATCTGGGTCGCCACAACATCGTAATATGCGAGGGAAAAACATGGATTGAATGAGAGGGATGCTATAGATATGAGCATAGGTATCTCATAAGCAATCATCATAGTCATTTTTCGGCTAAAACCTATAGCTCCATAGGGATTGCCTGAAGAGGATCCCCCAATCATCACCATAACTGAGGACATGGCCAGCAAGTATAAGACTAGAATTAAGTCGCCAACAATGCTTGTTCCTGTAATTAGGTTAACCAGGGGTATAGCTGCTCCTAAAATTGAAACGGTAGCGGCTATGATAGGAGCCACCGTGAAGATTCCCGAAGCAGCGGTTACAGGAACCATCCTCTCTTTATTGAACAATTTAATAAAATCGTAAAAAGGCTGAATGATGGGCGGTCCTATTCTTTTCTGCATCCGCGCATGAATCTTTCTATCAATCCCCTGAAAAAGGAGACTGAAGAAAAACACGATGGGAAACGTTGCGAAGAGTGCTACTATGGTGTCCATTGTTTTCTCCCTCGCCGCCGCAGATCCTCTAAACCAATCACTCTGACCTCGCTTTGATCATTATCTACAATGGTTATTCGGTTTGCGCAACTTATGCATGGATCGATGGATGCAACTGTTACAGGTATATCCGCGATCTCTCCGCCTATCAACATAGGCTTTAAACTCAGTATATTAGCGAGTGTAGGAGTTCGTACTTTTAACCGCCTTAGGCCTCCTTTTCCGTCGGTTTTTACGAAATATAGAAGTTCTCCGCGGGGAGCCTCTACTATCGAGACTGTTTCTCCTTCCGGAATTTTCCTCATCAACTTGAGAACGCTTTCTTCCATGAAGATAGAACCATTTGGCAATTCATCTAAAATTGTACGGATTATGTTGATCGACTCAAATATCTCGAAAATGCGAACTTCTGTTCTTGTATATGCGTCGGCACCGTCCCTCAGAACGACTGAAAATCTATCCTTTAATTCTTTGTAAGCGGCATAAGGATAGTCTCTGCGAACGTCCATATTCACTCCGGATCCGCGAGCTGTAGGACCTACAACGCATAACTCTTGGGCTTCATTGTAGCTAAGCACTCCTATATCGCATAATCTTTTTTCAACTGTTTTATCCTGAAATACATCATAAATGTACTTGGTGGATTTTTCTATTTTCTTTAAGGAAACATTTACTTTTTCAATTAGATGATGCGGTAGATCCCAGCGCACTCCGCCTATTGTATTCATGGCATGATGAACACGGTTGCCTGTGATCTCTTCAAATAAATCGAGAACATTCTCTCTCACATGCCAACAAAACATGAAAAGTGTATCAAATCCAATATCATAGCCTATTAGACCAAGTATCAATAGATGGCTATGTATACGCTCCAGTTCAAAAATTAAAGTTCTGAGGTATAATGCGCGTTCTGAAAGCTGTATTCCGCCGATTTCTTCGAGAGCTTGAGTGTAACATGTAGTGTGACTATGAGAGCATATTCCGCAAATCCGTTCTACTAAATATATTGCTTGAACCAAATTTCGATTCTCCGCCAGAGCCTCTATTCCCCTATAAACATGCCCTAACCGTATGTCAACATCGAGAATTTCCTCCTTTCGAACAACAACTCTGAAAGAAATAGGTTCTTTAAGCGCTGGATGCAGAGGACCGAATGGTACACGAAATCGAGTATAATCCTCCTTAATTTCTTTTGCATCATCTGACCCATTTGTCATAATATACATTCTCACCTAAACTTTCTTTTCACCGCCGTAACTACTCCTCTGATAATTGCTTCGGGTCTGGGAGGACATCCCGCAACATAAACGTCCACTGGAATAATTTTATCCAGAGGACCTTCGATCATCTGGCTTCCTATAAAGGGACCGCCGGAAATTGCACAAGATCCTACGGCGACAACCACTTTGGGCTCTGGCACTTGCTCATAGACCCTAATAACATGTGGAAGCATTTGGCGGGTAACAGGACCTGTTATTAGGAGAACATCAGCATGACGAGGTGAACCGACAAGCATGCATCCTAAACGTTCAATATCATAGCGGGGAGTTAAAGCCGCCACTATTTCAAGGTCGCAACCATTACACGACCCAGTATTTAAATGAAAAAGCCAAGGCGACTTAATCCTACTTCTAGCGGTAACACTCACGCATTTCACTCCCTAAAGATGCCATTAAGTGTCAGTAGTTCTAGTAGAGATTCTTAATAAGGTATTCAAACATAACCACTAATAAATAATTTTAAGACTATTATTAATTCTTACTACTACAAACTTACAGAATAGATACATGTTTTGAAAATTCATGCACGCGAGTATTGCCAAGGTTTCTCACGAGAAAGGTGTTAAGAACAAAGTTGAGCGCTCAGCGTTAGGCCTGTGGGCTATTGGAATATATGCTATGATAAAAAGATCTTGAGGAAACACGATTGGAAACTGCAAGATCCACTGACTCACCAATACGGAGTTTTGGTGGATGCAAAAAGAGAATAAATCCTTCCATTCCAAAAACTTGATAGAAACATATCGCCGGAGGAGAAAAAGCATGATTCAGAGGATGCGAAACTCATGATGCTTGGTTGAGCTTGAGCACGTCTCAGCTCCCAGAGACCAGAGGAGAGACATGAACAAGATAGAGGCTAAAGTTCTAAGGCTTCAGAAGCTCGTAACGAGGGAAGAAATCATACGGATGCATCTCCTCAGAAAGATGGGCTTGTCGATTCCGAAGACCACAAGGATCATAAAGAAAAGTCCGTCGACGGTCAGCCACTATCTCAAACGGATCATAGGATGAGAAGAGATTCTAATAAAATAAAAAAAGTTTGTGTATCATTTAAGGAATACACACTGCTGTTTGGGTGTGCTGAACTCCTTCTACACCATGGATCTTCTTGATTAGATTCTTTAATTCGCTCGCATCACTTAGCTCGGCGAAGGATATTACATCGTACTGCCCGGTTACAGCATAAGCGCTCTTCACACCTTCGATCTCCAGTATCTTCTTCGCGATAACCCAAGGTTCACCCTTCTCAACTTGTACCAGAACGAAGAGATCTATCGGCATAGCCACCACTCTTCTACAATTATACTTATTCTTGCCGGATCTTTAAAAGAATATTCATTTTAGCCAAAAAGATTTTTAAGTGATCATGATTTTGAAGTAACAGTGAAAAGTTTCTAGATCAATTTTAGAAAGCTCCTTTTTCATCATTTAAGGAGAGGAAGAAATGGAGGAGGAAGAAACTAAAAAGATTGCCGAGCTGAGAGAAGTTCTTGAAGAAAAAATCAGGAATCTAGAGGCAGAACTTGAAGGAATGAAGGCTCTTCTCGAGATCATTAATCGCATTCTCATAGAGAGAAGTTTCCGAAGAGCGGGGGAAATTGGAAAAACAAAAATCTCGGAGCAGGTTAGGACTCCGTCGCCAGCTAAGAAGATTCTTAGAGTAATTCCATTAAAAACCTCATCGGGGGAACTTTTAGCTAGAATGCATATAAAGGAAGATCAGATAAGAATTGTGCCTGCGGAGGATAAGGAATTCGACGTGAATATTCCTCCCTTCACCGCTTTTCTTATCGATAAAATCCTTGAAAAGATGAGGAAGAAAGATGAAGATCTTGTTCGTCAAGGGAAACTTCTGCCCAGCAAGGTTCTCTCTTACGAAATAAAAAAGGAAAGAAACATCCTACGTGAGATATGGATAAAGAATGTTGATGAACAAAGAGAAAGAGAGATTAGATCCGCTACGCGCTGGACGCTCGAAAAGATGTATGAGAAGATGACCAGCTTTTCCTGAGACGACTCCCCTCAAACCATGAAATTCACTATTTCATGGTTATGCATTTCTATACTAAACGATCAAGCTGAGAAGAGAAAAACAGCCAGTAATAAAAAAGGAGGAGAGGCTAGTCAAGAGGAATATCCAAATCTGGATCTTCTCGCAATCCCCTTCCAGTCAGCTTTTCAAGCATTATCTTCTGTTCGATGCTTGCCACGAGCTTTCTTGTAGCCACAACGACATCAGGATTTACAGATATACTATCAATTCCGCTTCTAACAAGGAACTCAGTGAACTCTGGATAGACGCTTGGAGCTTGCCCGCATATGCTAACCGTCTTGCCGTCTTTATGAGCAAGTCTTATCAATAGTCTTATGGCTCTCCTAACTGCTAAGTCACGTTCATCAAATAGATGAGCAACAGTCTCGTTATCTCTATCACATCCGAGAATAGTCATCGTCAAGTCATTACTTCCAATGCTATATCCGTCTATATACTTGTTGAATTTATCCGCTAGGAGACAATTGCTAGGTATCTCAGCCATCAGCCATACCTTAAAGTCAGGTCCCCTATAAAGCTCCTCTTCTTCGAATATCTTGTTTATCTTCACTACCTCTTCGACTCTTCTGCAGAAGGGAATCATCACGTATAAGTTCTTTAGCCCGAATTCCTCCCTCACCTTCTTTACAGCTCTAACCTCGAGTCTAAATGCTTCAATATATTTTGAATCATAGTATCTTGATGCACCTCTCCATCCCAAGAGAGCTGATGGCTCAACGGGTTCGTATTTCTCCCCTCCCTTGAGCTCTCTGTATTCTGAAGATTTGAAGTCGCTGAAACGCATAACGACGGGCCTCGGATAGAAAGCTGTACATATCTTCCTGAATGCCTCAGCCAGACTGTTGACAAATTTCTCTTCTCGCCCCTGCTCGATTAAGTATAACGGATGCTCTCCGATCTCGCTGCTCCATACAAACTCTTGCCTTAGAAGCCCTACTCCATCAACAGGTAGAGCGGCGACTCTATCGGCTATCTCAGGTTCGCCTAGATTTACATAAATCTTTGTACCAGTAACTATATGCGGCTCAACTGTAACGGCCTTTCCGGTTGTGACTTCTTCAGCCACAGTTTTCTTGACAGCCTCCTCTAATGCTCCTTCATAGACTACTCCTAGCTTGGCGTCAACAGTGACCATTGCTCCATTCGGCAATACTTCAGTGGCTGGTTTTCCACGCGAAGCCGTTCCAACAATACATGGTATTCCGAGCTCTCTAGAAACTATAGCTGCATGACATGTCATTCCGCCGGAGTTTGTCACTATGGCGGCTGCCTTCCTCATCGCTGGAACCCAATCCGGAGCAGTCATCTCGGTAACAAGGACCTCTCCCTTCTCAAACTCGTTTATTCGATCTACTGTAGGTATTATGTGAACCTTGCCTATCGCCATTCCCGGCGATGCGGGAAGTCCCTGCACGAGAATCTTTCTCTCAGTAGTTGTCGCAATCTCGGCTTCTGGCTTCTCCTCCTTCCTAGTCGCCCATACAGTTTCAGGTCTTGCTTGAAGAATGAATAACTTATTCGTCCTTTCATCTAAAGCCCATTCTATATCCATCGGTTTCTTGTAATGCTTCTCTATCATTACAGCGTACTTGGCTAACTCTTTTATTTGCTCATCAGTCAGCACTTGCTTATCTTGGAGATCTGGTGGAACAGGTTTCTCCTCTGTTCCTCCGGAGGGAAGCCTTACAAGCTGAATGGTCTTCTTTGGCACATTTTTCTTGACTATAGTGAGATCAGATTTTCTAACGATATACTCGTCTGGAGTTATTTTTCCCTGAACAACGTATTCACCAAGCCCATAGCCAGCTTCTATGAGAACGACGCTTCTATCACCATTTGAAACATCAAGAGTGAACATAACTCCGCTTGCTTTACTGTAGACCATGAGCTGAATGGCGGCGCTTAACGCAACTGAGAGATGATCGAACCCTTTCTGAATTCTGTAGAATATTGCTCTATCAGTGAAGAGACTTGCATAACATTCCTTCACTTTCTCAACAACTTCCCTAGCGCCTTTCACATTTAGATAAGTCTCCTGCTGCCCAGCGAAGCTCGCATCTGGAAGATCCTCAGCCGTCGCAGAGCTCCTAACAGCAACGAAAGGATCCTTCTCACCTACCTTTTCAGCCAAGACATCATAGGCATCAATTATTTCTTTCTCAAGATCAGCTGGCACAGTAGCTGATGCGATCATTTTCCTTATTCTCGCTCCGACGCTTTGAAGCGTTCTAGTGTCGTTGGGATCCTTTATTTCGCTCAGAATCTTCGCTATCTCCTCGTCGAGTCCATTTGCTCGCAGATAGTACCTATATGCTTCTGCAGTCGTAGCGAAGCCATAGGGAACTGGAACTCCTGTCCGTCGAGTCATCTCTCCTAAGCTTGCACTCTTGCCTCCAACTACCGGCACATCTTCCATTCCTATCTCATCAAACCACAGAACAAATTTCTTCTTAGCTGACAACCGCTTTCACCTCTAAACTTGGTTTTTCTAATTTTTCTATGACTATCCTGTAGGGAGTAGGTAGTTTAGCTCCCGCTCTTTTAAGAGCTTCCTTAGCTATTTCAATATTATTCTTGGTGATATAAACTTCAGCTATAGGCTGATCAGGCTCAACCCGAGCTGCTCTTCCAACGGGTTTACCGAAAGCCTTTCTCATACCGTCTTGAAGCCTATCGGCATGAGCGCCGAAGATCATTTTATTTTCGCGGAGAACAATATGAGGCAGAAGTAAAATACGTAAGAAAAAGTTTTTTCCGAGCTTACTTTGGAGATACCTGTTAGCTGCTATCCGAGCGGCTTCTAAAGCATTATGTCTGATTTGAACTCGTCTGCGCGAGAGCAGAGATACCTTATGCGTATAATCTTTCGATAGTTCTCCCATAGTAAATTTAACTATTTTAGACTGGGGCGTCCCATGTATATACTCCGCTCTCGAATAGGGAACTCCCTTTACCCTTCGATAGTTACGTGCTTTCATCTTTCCACATCTCCTTTATCCAAAGAATAGAGATATTTAAATCTTCATTTCTGGCCTTTATTCCCTCAACGGTTTTCTCTTAAACCATATCTGTGCAAGTTCATCATAGTTATCAAACACCTTCTTCAATATTGGTACGTAAAAATCTATCTCCTCATCAGTCATATATTGGAACTGATACTTACCCGTATAGGGGAAAGGCTTTCCAATCCTCGTTATAAATTCTATATGCATCAACGGATCTCCCTTCCTTATGGTTATGGGTTTCCTATCGTTGCTAAGGTTGACGAGCTCAAGTGCGAGTCTCCCCACAAAGCCACTGTGAACCTTCGCGGCGTTGAGAAAAGATAAGCCAGCGCGACCATACTTACTTTTCGCCGTCAAATGCGCCACGTATCCTGGCGGAGTAAAGACTATCTCCTTCGAGATCAGATTCTTATGCTCAAGATAATTCAAGGTAACTTCTTCCTTCACTGTTAGAATATAGCTATCTCCATCTAAGAGGTTCATGTCGAATGGATATATACACTTGTACTTTTCAATTAATTCCATTAGTTTATCTTTTCCAAGGACGCCCATTCCCGCCACCGATTCTTTTTCTTAACTCCAAAACATAAGATGCTATGCTATTTAAAAAAAATAGCTAATAATTAAGCATAGTATTCTACGCAGCTATTTCTCACATCTAGAATAGAGAAGCAGCCATACAAATTCTAATGATATGGAAACTTAAAAGATAAGTAAGGGACAGTCTTAGTAGCCTTCACTCTCCCCGCACGATCTCTATATCACTTAGCGAGTCAACATACTTCTTGTACCACGGCCTCGCCTTTTCCTCGGTTATATCAACTAGCTCATTAAGTCTTTTAACGCTTGTAGTTAATAGAAACTCGTCCATATCCTCCCTTCCGATAGCTTCCTTCCATATTGCTCTTCCACATAGGAACCCGGAAGCCCCATTTTCAACAGCATATTTGAGATTCTCCTTGAACTCCTCATAGTCAACTCCGGCGCTTAGAATCACCCATGGAATCTGGCTGGCCTCATCAAGTTCTCTACAAGCCTCTGATGGGTCTTGCCCAAGCTCCTCAGCATATTTTAGTTTTACTGGGAATTCAGCTTTAAGAACATCGACGCAATATTCAGGCTTCGTCAGTTCCCTAGCGGTTCCAATAACTATTTCAGGTCTTATCTTCGAGAATTCTTTAGGATCACGTTTCTTATGCGGGCCTCCCTCAAGAGAGTGAGAGACTGGTTCCAGCAGAAAGGCCATATCGTACTTTTCACATGCTCTTCCAACAGCTTTTACCATTGATTCTTGATATTTCCTTGTGGGGCTGTCCGGTCGGTAGTAGACAAGCATCTTAACCGCGGCCGCCCCTCTGTTCTTGATTTTCAAGACTGCTTCTTCGACGTCTAGCCCTCCGAATATCTGAACTTGAGGCGCAAACTCTCCTTTCCCTCCATATCCGCTTGCCTCTACGCTCATAAGTACACCTACATCCGCACGTATGTTGCATGCCCTAAGGAATTCGTGTTCATAGGAGTATTCCGGATCCACAAGCACGCCGCTTGCTCTTCCGGGACTCTTCTTTCCAACGAGATTTTTTATTAGAGCCATCTTAGCCTTCTTCATCTGCTCGGGTGTAACGCTTCCTGGATTCTGGGGATTTATCATTCTCTTTAAGGAGCCTCTCTGATCTGTAGCCACTATTGTGAACAGCCCTTGAGAATTAGCGACATGTATTAATCCCTCGAACTTACAGTTTGTCATTACTCCGTTTTTTCTCATAAATATCCCTCTGTGCCAAAAAAATAGAAAAGGCAGATCTATCATTTAAATTTTTGCCAAAGAACATGCAGGTGATCTCATAGTTGGTGACATGTCAGTTTTTCTTTATGAACTCTCTATTCTAACGCTTCGCTCCCATATCTCCTTTCGGGCGAAGTAGTAATCGTACTTCTTTACAAGATCTATAAATCTTTCAATACTATATACTGTGAAGTGGAAGTGCCTATTTTCGACATGCTCATGAATATCGAGGTCACGAATCTCTTCAGGAGCTAGCTCCTTCATAAACTTCTCTGAGAGCTCTATCCCCACGGGAATCTCCACTCCATACCCGGGCATTCTCTCCTTTGAGACCATAGCTCTCACGGTCCACCGATCATCCCCAATAACCAAGACCATGTATACTGTGAAGTCATTTATCCTCTTCTTCCAGAGTCCATGGTCTTGATACTCCCATTCATTCTCGAGATCTTTCACAGATTTTATAAAGTCATTTATTTCATCCCGCGTAAACGATTCATTTATCGTCAATTTAGGAGGCATAAATATTCCAGGATGTATAGCTTTTAGGACTAGCAGCTTCGATATCTGATTTCGCCTTGTAATGTAAACATAGAAAAGGCTGCCCTCTTCAGATATTCTCCGGGTCATCATTGAGCTGAAGTTCCTTTTGCTGAAATCTATAAAGAATGGTGGAACTTCAAGCGTGAGATGTCTCCTCCCAAGCCTAAAATACACTTTCTTCATCATATCAGCCTCGAGGATAAATCTATTTCTCATAATCTATTGCTGGTGCTATATGTATTTCGCCGTAGAAATGAAGGCAAAGATATAAGTCGTCATTTTATACTATCTTGTTAGAAATGCTCATAGTTATCTGTGGTCTTCCAGCGACGGGAAAAAGCACGCTTGCAAAACACCTTGCTATTGATTTAGGCGGAGAAGTTCTTAGAACAGATATTATAAGGAGAGAATTATTTAGAGATGCTTCTCTTAAGGAAGTTTTAGAGTCGGAGGATCCGATGAGATATGACCTCGAAAGGATATTTGATAGACAGAAAGTTATACCGGAGAAGTATCAGCGTATGATCTGGAAACAGAAAGAGATAGTTTATGATGAGCTCCTCAAACAAGTTGAGAGATTATTAAAGAAAGGAATAAATGTAATTCTCGATGGAACATTCTACAAGAGAATTCTTAGAGATAGGATATACTCTTTATCTAAGAGATTGAGAACTCCTACATATTTGATTGAATGTAGGTGTTCGGAGGCAGTTATTAAGAAGAGAGTTGTTAAGAGAAGAAAGATTGAAGATGAAGCGTCGAATGTAGATAAGATGCAGATTTACCATGTCGTGAAAAGAGCTTATGAATCTCCACTCTCAGATCCCGTTCCAATAATTCTTTTTGATACATTCCAAGAGAAGTTTGAGGTTAGAAATAGCGAATTGAAGGATGAAAATCTCCGCCGAATAATGGAATCTATCAGGAGATTTGTTCAGAAATTCTCCGCATCCGCTCCGCATACTCTCTGCTCATCTTAAAATATCTCCTAGCTATTTTTATGGATTCTCTCTTTTCCTCCCCAGCTATGTTCGGATCATTCATTTTGAAGCTAGTCACTTTACCCCTCACGTATGCTCTATAACACTTATAGAACGGTAAAACTTCCAAGAAATCCTCTTTTTCACGACTATATTCAAGATACTTGTTTAAGAATCTATTAGAGAGATCACTTCTCCCGAGAAATTCAAGATCCATAAGCAGGAAGGCAATGTCTGAAGCTACATCTGAATATCTAAATCGCTTATTAAATTCTATAGCGTCATATATGTAAATCTTATCATTGACGACGAATATATTTCGGGAGTGGAGGTCACCGTGACATTCCCTTATTTTCCCTTCTTTTATTCTAAGATCAAAGAGATCTCTTCTGTTCTTCAAAAATTCCTGAACCGCATCATGGATGAAACAGAAATCTTCTAGATTCATAGTCTTTCCAACGAAACTTCTAGTCTGGTCGAAGTTTTCATCCCAGTTAAACTTCACGACGCTAATAGATCCATACTTTTCAATCTCTTCGCTTGTCTCTGCCTTTTTATGGAAATCTGAAAGTATCCTAGCTATCTTATCAATGATGCCTAGGCTGATTTTCCCCTTTTTTAGAAGCTCAGACATCAATGCCTCTTGAGGCATCTCTCTCATCTTCACAGTATATTCTACGATATCTCCGAAGCCATTGACTTTTATGATGTCCTCAAAAGAGGTTATCGGAAGAACACCCAAGTACATATCTCCGCATAATCTCCGATTCAGACGAACCTCTTCTTTACAGTAAAACTTTCTTTTATCAAGCGTTGTAAAGTCTAGGAAGCCGAAATTCACAGGTTTCTTGATCTTGTATGCGAATCGTCCAGTTAAGAATACGTAAGAAATATGGGTCTGAAGCATCTTCACATATAGAACTTCTTCATCGTATGTCTCTGGTTTTTTTAAGGCGTTTATAACGGCTTTTTGCAACATATATCTTCACGCCAAGACTTCTTAAGCTGAATTATTAAGAATATTTTGCAATGACTATGGTCTATAGTTATAATTTAGCATCTTCATGAAGTCCCCTTTTTTATTTTCCATATTAACTCTTCCTCTCTAGATTCTATCTGCCTAATTATCTTTGAAAGCACGTTCACAGTACTTTGTAAGCTTTGTCTCAATCGTCTTAACGCTTCAATTTTTTCCTTCAGGGAGGCATCTTCCTTCAAGAGTAGAATCTTTAACGTGGATTCCATTACTTGAGGAAGATCGACTTCATCAATTATTTCCAGTCTAGCTAGCTCTTGGAAGAACCATCTTCTAATCGAAGATGTTAGCTCAAAATGTTTTTCAACCGCTTCCTCGAATACCTCTATACCCTCACTTGTTATATGATATATTTTCCTTCTCTCCTCCGGTAGCCACTCCCCCCTTATTAGATGTCTGTTCTCCAGTTCCTTCAATGCTGGGTATATTCCACCAGCAGTTGGAGTTATGATCCCTAAAGTCCATCGTTTAATCTCCTTCATTATTTCATATCCGTGCAGAGGCCTACGCATCAAAACCAGCAAAACAGCCATCTTTAAGTAGCCCTTTTGCATTTGACCCTTCCATTTTGCAGCTATCTCTGTAGGCTCCATGAGATTACCCCATACTAAGAACTCAAATATATATAAGAAAGTTTGATATATAAAAATTTAAAGAAGGCCGAAAAGAATTTCCAGTGTAGAGGAAGGCTAAGCGGAAATGCAAGAGGACTTCAAGAAAAACGCATTCACAAGAGAGGCGACATCCGTTCTTCTAGCAGCCTTCATATTAGTTGAGGCTTATCCCCTTTTAGGATCATGGTTAATGTGGAAGGTGAAACCTCCACTAGTGCGAAATGAAATGATCTTTTCATCAGCATCTATTGTTTTCGGCATCATAGGTGTCTGTGGATTACTGATGAAAAAGAAGACCGGTGCATACCTCAGTCTCTTAAGCGTCACTCTGGGAGCCGTCCCGAATTGTTTACATGTCTTGAAAGCTACGCTTCTACAGGGTGTCACGCTCTCCCTCACTAGGCAAATTGCATCCATCATTCTTGGAGTAGCCGTTATCGTTATACTCTTTAGTGGTCAAGTAGACCAAGAAAGTCTGGCGGGTTCTCATTCTCCAAATTCGAATGTGAGATCTACTGATCCTAAAAACCAGTATGTAATAGAGACTAAGAATCTGGTAAAGAAGTATTTTTTAGGATCAAATGTGATCAACGCGGTTAATGGGATAGATCTCAAGATACGGAAGGGAGAATTCATATCGATAATGGGTCCTTCGGGAAGCGGGAAATCGACGCTTCTGAATCTTCTCGGAGCTCTAGACAAACCTACCTCCGGGAAGGTCTTCATAGATGGAGTGGACATCTCTCAGCTTGACGATAAGGGTCTCGCTAAGCTTCGCAACGAAAAGGTAGGCTTTGTCTTTCAAGCATATAACTTGATTGCCAGGTCAACTGTAAAGAGGAATATGGAGCTACCATCCCTGGTTAAGAGATGCTCCAAAGAGGAACGTATGAGAAAGATTGAAGAGCTACTTAGTATAGTAGGTCTAAAAGACAAGATGTATAGAAAGCCTATAACGCTCAGCGGCGGTGAACAACAAAGAGTTGCGATAGCCCGAGCCCTAATGAACGATCCAGACATAATATTGGCCGATGAGCCCACAGGCAATGTTGACTCAAAGACCGGATGCATGATCATGAATTTCTTTAGAAGACTCAACAGGGAAAAGGGAGCAACAGTTATTGTCGTAACTCATGATCCTGAAGTAGCACGCATAACCGATAGGGTAATCTACATTCGTGATGGACGAATCTTTAGAGAGGAACATTTTAAGGAGGCGTCAGCATGAAGACTATAAAAATCGCTTTTTTGACATTTCTTCTTATTTTCTGCCCAATTTTGGCAGTAATCAAGTTGGCAAATATTCAATGCAATGAAGTAAAATTTAAGGTAACACGCATTGTTTGGGGCGAGAATGTAGATAATCCAATGAAGGCTTATCCGGGGAATGAGGAAGTTCCACTAACGGTGGAGGTTCAGAACCTCTCTCCAAATGAAACCATTAAGGGCGTCTCGGCGATTCTATTACTTGATGACAGCCCATTCAGAGATATTTATGGGAACCCTAATGCGAGCGCTACTGGGAAACCATCAATTAGCGAGATTCTGGAACCAACCGATGAAATAAAGCCTAAGGGATTCTTCACATTAACCTTCACCTTAAACATAAACGAGAATGCCATTCCCGGAACATACAATCAGACGATGGAAATAAGATACTCCGTAGAGTCGGATAAAAAGTTCGTTGAGGGAACCCCGCAGCGTCTCGAAGTGAAGATAATAGTATCAAAGATGGAGTCGACGGTGAGCATATCTGTCTCCCCGCAAGTTGTGGAGGAGGGCGAATCTGTACGAGTCTCAGGATCGATCAGCCCCGCTCCAAAGAATGCAACAGTGAACCTAAGGTACATTGGTCCCGGGTGCGAATTTAACAGTATAGTTGAGGCTAACATTGACGGATCATTTTCGGAGTCATTTAAGCCATCGATCAACGGCACATGGAATGTAAATGCCAGCTGGGCAGGCGACGTGAAATATGAAGGCAACTGGGCTTCTACAACGTTTGAGGTAAGGCCTCACACTTCACTCAGCATATCGACATCAAACAATAGGATAATGGGAGGAGTGGATAATAAGTTCACGGTTAGGATCATAAATGATGGTAGAGCTCCCCTCTCAGCTCTTGACATCTCTCTAAATATTCCAAATCCACTTGTGGTTCATGGCAGGAATAGCTGGAAGATTCCATATCTAGATGTTGGAGAGGAAAACAACATTACATTCATAATATATGCACCGGATTCTTCTATAGGCTACACATACTCCGGATCATTCACGATCAATTATCGAGATAATTATGAGGAAAGTCACACAGCCACCTTCCCCTTGGGTTTAGTGGTTGTGGGCAGGGTGGAACTTGTCCCATATGATAAAGTAGTGAGGCCGCAACCGGCACTAAATGGATCCAAAATCGAGTTCACTAGCACGTTGCTGAACAGGGGAACAGTTTCCGCAATGTATGTTAACGCTTCCATACTTCCAAACCCAATTTTGCATTTAACCTCTGAGAGCACGTCATACATAGGCGAGATTGAGGAGAATTCTCAGTCTCCATTCACGCTTGGAGCCTACGTTAAGGGGAATGTTAAGAATGGGACATACCCTGTCATTATTCATGTCATATATAGAGATGACCAGCATGATGAGCATGCATTTAATATAACATTTCACATAAGAGTTTTGGCTGTGAAGCCAAAGCAAGCCTCTACTTCAGAAGGCGTGAGCTTCTTAGCCTCCTATTCTGAGCACATATTCACAGTTGTAACTGTGATTACGGCCTCCATAATGGTTCTTTTCCTCTATAGGAGACAGATAGCCCGCAGAAAAGAAAAAGAGCAACCTGGTGGTAGCAGCTGATGAACATAATTGAAATCTTCAGCTTCTCCTTTGAGGCGTTGAAGGAGAGATATGTAAGGGCAACTTTAACAACTCTTATGGTTATTATGGGAGCGAGTCTAATAGTTGCCTTAAATGGCGCGGGCAATGGATTCAAAAATTTCGTGGATAACCAGTTCAGCAACCTTGGAGCGAACATTCTTATAGTGAGTCCTAAAGGGGACATAGATATTAATGAAGCCTTAGCAGACGATCTCTCTGAGATCGAAGGCGTCGAGGATGTTATTCTCTCCGTTCAGCAGACAGCCTCAATTACATCTAAAGGAGAAACTCAGACATCAATAGTTATGGGGATGGATCAAAACAAGCTGCCTTTAATATTTCCCACAATAAGTTTTCAATCTGGAACCTTCGTTTCAGAGACTGATAATGTAGGTATAATTTTGGGCAATGAGATTTCACGATCACCGAGTGGGGATGAAACTTCCGTAACAGTTGGACAGACCGTAAAGGTTTCCTACACGAGATACATGAATCAACAACCCGTAGTCTTTGAACGCACGTTCATAGTTAGGGGAGTTCTAAACTATGTGGGAAGCGGGGTTATACCCATAGATCAGATGGCCTTTATCTCAACCTCAGCTGCGAAGAGATTCTTCGATAGAAAAAATTATGATGGACTCTATGTAATTACTAAAGACCCTAACCTAAATGATGAAGTTATGAGAAGAATGCGTCATATTTACGGAAATGAATTGACAATAATATCTCCTCAAGTGGTCTCTAATGTAATATATAAGATCTCAGGTGGAATAGCGCTATTCATTAGAATAGTTGCTATGGTTTCCCTGCTTGTAGCATCAGTTGGGATAATAACTATGCTCCATACATCCGTGATGGAACGCATTAGAGAAATAGGCTTGCTTAAGGCTTTAGGATTCACTAACCGGCTTGTCTTGGCAGTCTTCTTATGTGAGGCATTGATAATAGGAATTGTAGGCGGCGGCGTAGGAGCGGTCTTTGGCATGGCTCTCTCTTACGGGATGAGCTGGATGCTTAGCAAGGGCATAAGTGTAGAATTGTCATCGAATGGAGGAGGCTCACTAAGTATAGAGATAATCCCGTCATTCGATGTCTGGAACATAGTTTCGACGTGGATTCTCTGCATAGTGCTGAGCGTGATCTCCGGCTTCTATCCATCTTGGAGAGCGTCATGCTTAAATCCAGTTGAAACATTAAGGCGCGAATAAATAGTGCTCACCTTTTTAAATATATCTATCAGTCAGCCTTCCGCTATTATCTATTCAGCAAATATTTCTTTCGCTTTTCTCTTATAAATGCGAAACGCAGACTCGGTGAAGAGAACGAAGACAACCTCTTCCAGCTTATCCTCTTCCTTCAGAAACTTTCTAGTAGTCCTCAGCGCTATTTCGGCCGCTTCTTCCATCGGATATCCATAGGCCCCCGTGCTTATAGCTGGGAAGGCGATCGTCTTTAATTCCTTCGAGACTGCCAGCTTCAGGGAGTTTCGATAAGCCTCAGCTAAGAGTTTTTGTTCTCCATGCTTTCCTCCACGCCATATGGGGCCAACAGTGTGAATAACATATTTGGCCTTCAAATTCCCTCCGGTAGTGATTACTGCTTTCCCGGTGGGTAATCCGTTAGGCCACTGCGTCTCTCGAATCTTCTTGCATTCTTCGAGTATCTTCGGTCCACCTTTTCTATGAATAGCGCCGTCTACGCCTCCTCCGCCCATTAGACTTCTGTTAGCAGCGTTAACTATCGCATCTGTCTCCTGTTCCGTTATGTCCCCTCGGATTATTCGAACTTTTACGTTATCAATCTTGAATTCCGTTAACGCGCCCCTCCTGGACATTTAATTTTCAGAGAACTGAACCATTAAAAATATTGCGGAACACAGCTGTATCTTTTCTTCCTCTGGAAAACTCGCGGCGTTCATCACGTTCTTCAATAAGCAAACCTAGTTCACTTGACCGAAGCCTTCGTGAGAGAGAAGGATATCTGACGCTGTAGAATTTGAGTTTTATTGGTTTACGGTGATAAGAGAAGAAAAAATCACGCTGAGTGGAAAATCATAAGAAATTTATACACTACTTAAGCCTACAGCCTTTTATGGTTGGAGATGGCTTTAAGGAATCAAAGGTGTGAAGATTGTCTTTTAGGCCTGAAGTTAAAGTGGAAATTGAGTTGCTGGAGAATGGAGACTTAATTATAAGGTTTAACAGCAAGATGATAAATGACTTGAGAATAAAGAGGCATAGCGTCTCCGCGGAGAAGGCGGGAGGGGAAGCTCGTCAACTTTTAGCAGCAAGTCTTACTACATGCTTATGCTCAGCATTTCTGTCGATTCTAGAGCATGCTGGAGTAGAGTATAAGAAACTTCACGCAATAGCTACTGTTCATACCGGAGAAGACGAGGCGGGGCATCTCTGTGTGAACGAGATAAAGATCAGCTTAAAAGTTGAAATTCCTAAGGGCGGAGACGTGGCGGAGGGCTTTGAGAGAGCGAAGCAAATCATCAGGCGTGGATGCTTAATTAGTAGAAGCCTAGAGAAAGGAATAAAAGTTAACTATGAAATAGAAAAGGTGGAGGTTTCAAGATAAGATATGGGTGGAACTTTTATGCCCACATGCGCCGAATGCATTTATGCTGAGCTTCAATGTCCACCCGTTGTGATATGTCGAAAGAAGAAGATATTTAGATATCTTGATTCCCCATCTTGTGAGGATTTTAGGTCGGTGAACGAAGAGACATCTGTCTCTTCTCAAACTCCATAGCCATCAGATCTCCTGGAGATGGAGCTAGAGAATTTATGAATTCTCCCAGTTTTTCCTCCATTTCATCTGCCTTCTCCTCCTCTTCGTCAGTTAAGATTTCCTTTTCAGACTGATGCTTATATGGCTCATACTTCGCTGGCTCGGGAGGGATAAAGTTCGAATCGTACCTATAAAGCTCAGGCTTTTCCTTGGTCTCAACCCTTCCAAGCTTAAGCCACATATAGAAACTCCACTTTTCATCTCTTATGCTCCAAGTCCTCCTATAGTAGCCGCTTATTCCAATGGGAGCAGCTTCCTCTTCGCCTTGGACCACGGGAATCAGGTTTCTACCCTGCATCACCTCCGGCACATCTATGCCGAAGAGATTTAGAACTGTTGGAGCTACGTCTTGAACACCGACAAACGATCTTATACGTTTACTTCTTACTCTCATCTTATCCGGAAGACGGATGATAAATGGGATATGTGAAAGCTCATCGTATGGCCACGGCCTAACCTTCTTTATTATTCCGTGCTCTCCGAGGGGCTCGCCGTGATCTGATAGGAATATTACGGCTGTGTCATCTAAAAGACCCATCTCATCAAGCTTCTCGAAGAGCAGACCAGTCCACTTGTCACATAGGGAAATCGTTCCGGCATATTGAGCTCTCACATGCCGTATCTCAGCTAGCGACCAATCATCGATGGATCCCCCTCCCCATATTATTGGGAGACCATCATAGTCTGGAACCGGATACATGTCAAGGTACTCTCTCGGCGGATCCCATGGCTCATGGGGATCGAAGCTATCAATTAGAAGGAAGAACTTCTTACTATTCGAGGCTACTCTTTCAAGCCACCTTATAGATGCCTTAATTACCTGTGCTATGTGATGATTCTCCTCACTCTTCCAATGCGCCCTATTCCTTAAATACTGCATGAACTGCCTCTTAACAATACTTACAGACTGACCCGGATAGGCTGGATGCCAGTTTTTATCGCTGTACTTGGATAAATCAATCTTCACATTTGGATCGACTATCCAAGGATCGGATTCTTGTCCTCTAATCCATTCTACATAGTCGAATCCGCGGCTGAAGCCCATATGTGGTTTGTGCATGTGATAAGTATCGGATATTAGAGCAGTAGTAATACCTTTATCCCAAAGAATCTCGGGGAGAACAACATCAAGCTGTTCAAGAGGCTGCCACCCTCTAAATGGCAATGTGTACCGTCCAGTTAGTAAGGAGACCCTCACAGGTATGGTGGGTAACCCCTCAGAATATGCAGAGTCGAAGATTATTGATTCTGCGGCGAATCTATCTATATTCGGCGTCTTGATCCATTCGTTTCCATAGCATCCGAGATGATCTTTCCGGAAACTGTCCTCAACAATCACGATAACGTTCATCTTAACTCTACCTATTAAAATAAATCTTAATATGAAAAAACGCTTATCTCCACAAATAAAGATTGTGCATTTGATTCCTAAAAGGCTACGGACATAGCATCTCACTTATAATATTCGGTTAAAGCCTGCTGATCAGACTTTTTAGCTTTAGATATCCTTTTCCATTCTTCACGTTTGAAGAATCCTCCAACCTGCTCTTTGATCCTCTTCGCTACGCTTGGTCCTATTGATGGAAGATTCGATAATGATTCTATTGAAGCTTTTCTCAAGTCCTCTATTGTTCTGAAGCCAGCGTTAAACATGACTCGAGCTCGAACTCTACCAACACCGTCAAGCCTAGCAAGCGGGATAATCTCTGGCTTAACGCCTTTAATGACTCTCTCTCGGAGCTCCGCTATCTTTGGTAGGATATCTCTTTGACGTAGTAGCTTCGCTATCTCTTGAGAAGCGTAAAGAAGCCACTCGCTCGTTGAGATTAGCTGATAGAGATCCCCAGGCTCAACACTAAACATCTCGAGTATCTCATCTTCAGATTTCTCCTCTATCCAAGACTTCAGAACCCATGCGGTTTTAACTTCGCCTAAGAACTCTTCGTAGGCTATGCTGTCAGCCCATTCATCTGGCTTCTCAAACATTAATTCATCCTCGTGCCTTTCCAAAAACATCGATATTCTGTCGATTTCTCTATTTGAACATCTTATCTTTGGAAACATATCTGGCGTATGAGCGATCATATGGAGAAAACTTATCTCGCTTATCTTTGGAGCTCTCATCAGCAAGCCGTCTCTTATGATTATCGCCGATAGGGGATCGATATATAGCTGAGAAACTCTTTTTCCGAAGTGTGTAGCTCGGATCTTGGGTCCCTTGACGGTTATCATATCCTCCTTGTACAGGAATTTTAGGATCTTAGAAATAAGCCTCTTCAACGCTCTGAGATCATACTGGTACGCGTAAAGCGTTTTTCCGAAGAAGCTGTATATGCCTTGCTCTGAACGGGCAAATTCTGAAGCTATAGTCGCTAAGACGTGTACTCTCAAAATTCTTTCAACTCCAAGCTTTGACCATATTCTTTCAGGCTTGGCAAGAACAAAGCTCTCGAAAAGATAGTCTCTTTCCTCCTCCGTCTTTGCAATTAAAACGGATTCTCCAACCTCGTCGTATTTTGGCCTTCCAGCCCGTCCAACCATCTGCTTATACTCAAGGACGCTTATTGGGTAGTAGCCATATCCAGGTTCATATCGTCTGTAATCACTTATAATCACCATACGAGCTGGAAGATTAACTCCAAAAGCAAGCGTAGGGGTTGCAGTTAGAGCCTTTATCCTTCCATCGCGGAAAGCGTTTTCAATTATCCTCCTATGCGCTGGGGATAACCCAGCATGATGGAAAGCGACGCCGCCTCTTATCAGATTCGCGAGTAAGTCACTTATTCTCGTCTTCTCAGTTGAGGAAAGTATAGATTCGGCGACATGCTTCAATGCTCTCTTCATACTTTTCGAAAGGATCTCATCAATCTTCGCCGCAGCCTTTCTAGCCAAGCTTACAGCCCTTCTCCTAGTAGATGTAAATATTAATACTTGACCGCCGTGTTCAATACTATGTAGAGCCAGATTCAACAAAGGATCACTCACTCTCTTTTGGATCTTCATTGACCCACCATCTCTGAACTGAATCTCGTTGCCCATTAGGACTCCCTCTCGAAGCTTCACGGGTCTCCAGTTGGTAGTTACGGGAATAGCATTAAGCCACTCAGCAATATCCTCCGCATTGCTCACAGTTGCGCTTAAAGCTAGTAACTGCATCTCTTGATTCACCTCTCTTAGACGGGTTAGCACTATTTCCAGAGTTGGCCCTCGCTCCAAATCGTTTAAGAGATGAATTTCGTCCGCAACTACTAGTGAAACTTCATCAAACCACGGCGTCCGATGACGTAGTAGGGAGTCACACTTCTCATTCGTTGCAACTATTATGTCAAACCTTTCCAGCCAGGGATCGCTGCTATCAAAGTCTCCTGTGCTTATGCCGACTCTAACCCTTCTTCCATCCGGCTTTCTCAGATATTCATATTTCTTAAACTCTGCATATTTTTCGCTGGCAAGGGCTCTTAGAGGAGAGAGATAAAGAACTTTCCCCTCTTTTTCCAGTATATGCTTGACTGCGCAGAGCTCGGCGACGAGTGTCTTCCCGGAGGCTGTTGGACTTGCGAGAATAAGATTTCTTCCTTCTAGTGCTCCGGCTCTAATAGCCTCCACTTGAGGGGGAAATAGTTCTCGGATTCCGGAATCTGCAAGGATCTTTTTTGCTTCTTCGGGTATATCAAGCTCTTCGCAGAGCAAAATCTTCAGCCCTTATTAAGTCTTCTTTAGATATCCATCTCTAGGCTCGTATATTGTGCCCTCTCTGAGAAGCTGACCTATCAGCCTTTCAGCCTCAACCCTTGTGAGATCATACTCCGATGTGAGCTTCTCTATCAGTTCAGACCGCTTAGCCACCCCTGTCTCTCTTTCCATTTCAACCATAACATTTAGAACTAAGCGAAGCTTGTCTTGGAGACTCTTAGGCTTCCCCGTCATAATTATGTCGATATCAATCTTATTAGATGAGATATCTATACCAGCCTCCTCAAGAGATCTCTTCATAATTACTATGGCATGCTCAGCATCCTCAATAAGCACACGATCCCTCAAAGCCGCGCGAGCCCTAGCCTCAGCTATCCTCACAAGAGACTCAAGCTGACGCGCAGTTATCGCTATAGGAGAACCTTCAGACTCGCTAGCTGAACGCATCTCGAGATAGAACTCCTTAAGCCGCTTCATAGCCTCCGGAGTTAAGATGGGGGTTATGCCTCTAGCATACGCAATATACTTTCTCAGAAGATCTGGAGGGATAACTGGCTCTGCCGGCGGAGCACGTCTCCTATGCATCTCTAGAATATGCTCGCTCATTCGAGCATCACGTTCCCTTTCCGGAGTATCTCTCAAGACAAAGATCAAATCGAATCTTGAGAGTATTGTAACTGGAAGAGAGATGTTTTCGGCAACGGTTCTGTAAGCATCATATCTTCCAAGAGCCGGGTTCGCAGCGGCTAAGATAGCGGTCCTAGCGTTGAGAGTTGCAACTATTCCCCCCTTCGCAATTGAGATCGTATGTTGTTCCATAGCCTCATGTATGGCAACCCTATCCTCAGGACGCATCTTATCAATCTCATCGATGCATGCTATGCCACGATCAGCCAGAACAAGAGCTCCCGCCTCCAGAGTCATACCTCCAGTTGGGCTTGGCAGAACAGCTGCAGTTAACCCAGCGGCTGTCGTTCCCCTTCCACTCGTATATAAGCCTCTAGGAGCAATTCGAGGAACATATCTGAGGAGCTGAGACTTCGCTGTTCCCGGATCTCCGACCAGCAAAATATTGAGTTCTCCTCTAATGTTTATGTCTGGTAGACGCTTTGGAACTCCTCCAAAGAGTAGATACATTATGGATTCTTTAATATGCTCATAACCATAGATTGAGGGAGCTATAGAGTTAATGATCTTTTCATGAACGTTTGAATCCTTAGCTATCTCGAGTATCTTCCGCTCCTCCTCCGGAGTGATTTCTATAGATTCAGGTTCCTTCCCTTTAGTATCGATGAAATTCGCATCTAAGTAGAGACCGAACGCTCTCAGCTTCCCCCTCCTCGAAGAAGATCTATCCTCAGCTCTAACTATGCCAACCACATAGATGCGGTCTCCAGGCTGCGCAATGTTCACTAGATCCTTGCCTATGAGTTGAATATTTAATGAGCGGGGAGTCTGTCCAGGAGGCAGCTCCTCAGGATACTCTTGAATTCGAATCTCCTGCGAATCGACGAATTCAGACTCTTCCTGAACAAAGTCAAATTTTCCAGTCGATCTACAGTCTGGATTTGTGCATCTGGATGGAGGAGTTAGGAACATTCCTGTCTGAGGCACATCTATTAGCTGGTCGCATCTTCTGCATCTGAAAATTGCCTTTATAACCAGTGGTCTAACGTTCGTCGCTCGTATCACTATTCCCTCTATCATGACAAGCTTGCCTATATGCTCGGAGCTGAGACTTCTCAAAGGAGTTACGTAGGGAATCCCTCTTATCCTAACGGTGACCCCTTGCTCTCTTATCTTCTCAGCATATTCTGGATCCTGTATTTGTAACTGGTCGAAAGCGGCGTTGTTTGCATATTTAAAGTATTCATCTGGCTTTTCAAGTAGGCTTTCCGCTAATTTACTATCAGCAACAAGTATATCCTCAAAATCAATGATGAGAGAAGATGAGCTATTAAGCGCCATTCGAGATATTCTCTCACGATACTTATCTGACTTTAGTATGAACTGAAATCTTTCTTGAGGCTTCTCTATAACTATTTCCGTCATCGCATCTTCTCCTAGAGAATTCTATTCCTCCACTCATTTATAATGTGACTTAACTCGCTGTATAAGGCCATCTCCTCTGGAGTTAGATTTCTTACAGCTTGACTTTTCTGACTTGGAGTAGACGCAAGGGAAACTATCTTTTTAAGCCGGCAACTAACAATATCCTTTGAGAGGTTCTCAACATATTCGTATTCTCTCATTTTATCTGGGCTTAGCCGAGAGGCTTTTTTGAGGCTTTTCAGAATCCGTCTTAGTCGGGGATAAAAGTCTTCTGGAAGAGATGAGAGACTACTTAGAGGCTGAATACGCTCTCTATGAAGTATTGGATATAGAGTTGAAGCGGATAATTCTTCATCCTCCCTTAGGCGAACTATGCTTTCTTCTTCAAGCTTCTCAGCTACCCAGCGCTTCAATTCGTATCTACTTCCCTCCTCAAATGGCCCCACTGTGAAGCCGGCTAGCTCGATCTTTGGAGAGCTTCTTAAAGCAATCACTCTCGAAGGTTTATTCTCAAATATATAATCCGCATCTTCAATACTTGACATAATCCTTTTCTCAGACAAAGCTGATCCTCAGCCCAGTTAAAGCTCAAAAATATTGATGGAAAAAGAAATATAATAAAGATACGATGCTTCTTCTTTCTTAGAAGATTCCCTTTTCTAGCCTAAAAATCGGATTGAAGAGATTCTAGAAGGAATAAATTTTAGCCTCATAGGAACGCAGCTTCTCCACAAATACGAGGCAAAAATAGAAAAAAATATTTAAACTTTTTAAATATATGCAACAAGCCATATTTTGCTTGTGACCGGAAATGAAAAGAAAAATTAAGGTGAAGACAGGTGGGGCAATTCAAGACGCTATATTATATCTACTTAGCGATCACTATGCTTCTCGGCGTCTTAACATGGTGCATTCCCACCCTGATCTTTGCTCCTTGAAACTAGCAATCCCTTAGAGACGCGTAGCTTCTTCAGCTTCACCTTCACAACACGTTTCTTCAAGAAAGACTTGACAAAACCTTCATCAAGCATTCGGACACCGAAGCAGACAGTTATATGGTTATCTTCATTAAAAAACAAAATGATAGTCATGCATCAGCGAATTAAAAGCAGAAGAAACCCCTCAATAGGGGAGATTTATTAACCTTCATGCGTAATCTTCTCCTGAAAAGTTTTGAAGGGATACCTTTAAGCGAGCTATATATACTTAAAAGGGGAAAGCCGTGCGGTTGCATGTTCATAAGAAAGGCTTTAGAGCTCTGGGGATATCGGAGAGCTTCGTTAAGGGTGTAAGCAAAGAATCAATTCTAGCAGGTGTAGTTATGCGAGCAGATATGAAAATTGATGGATTCACCTTTTCTAGGGTGACTGTCGGAGGAACGGATGCAACAGAAAAAATTTTAGAGATGTATAAAAGGCTCAGGAGAGACGATATAAATCTTCTCTTGCTAAATGGATGCGTCATAAGCTGGTATAACGTGATAGATATACATAGGGTCGCTGAGGAAACCGGGTTGCCGTTAATCTGTGTGACGTACAACGAATCAGCCGGATTAGAGAGATACTTCCGTGAACTATTTCCAGAAGACTGGGAACAGCGCGTTGAGGTATATCAAAAGAACAAAGGTAGAGTGCCCGTGAAGCTCTTCACGGGTCACATTGTTTATATCAGATATATAGGCATGAAGATTGAAGAAGCTAGAGAAGTGCTGAACAGATTCACGTTTGAAGGAGCTATTCCTGAACCTTTAAGAATATCCAGGTTGCTTGCTAGATCTATAGTTAAAAGTTTAGATGCATTGATGTGAACTGTATGAACGCATTTGAGAGAAAACTTGAAGAGATAAAAAGGATACTTGAAGAACTGAGGCAGATATCATCTGAAGGCGCTCTTATAATTGTTGAGGGTGAGAAAGATGTCAAATCTTTGAGAAAACTCGGGATAGAAGGAGAAATCTTGCCCGTGAAAGCCTTCGGCAGGAGTTTTATTGATGTTCTTGGAGAGATAGAACAGTGGAGGATGATGGAAGTTGTTCTTTTGATGGATTTTGACAGGAGAGGAAGAGAATGGACGATGCGTTTGGCTAAGCATTTGGAGGCGATGAAAGCTAAGCCTAATCTTACTTTATGGAGGAGACTGCTCAGCCTAACTGGGAGAGATGTTAAAGATATAGAAGGTCTATTTAGATATATTAAGACCTTAAGAGAAAAAATAGGTAAAGATATATTGAGCAGTTGAGAGTTAAAATAGAAAACGTGTTAAATGTATAATGAGTAATATTTCATGGCGTTATGAGGTGATAGAATTGTCTTCTCAATCTTTCTTGGTTAAATATGTCATTAAAGCATATTTCGAAGTTGAAGGAGTTGTGGAGAGACCTGACGTTATAGGAGCGGTCTTCGGACAGACAGAGGGCTTATTCGGCTCCGAGCTAGATCTAAGAGAGCTTCATAAGACTGGCAGAGTAGGTAGAATAGAGATCGAACTTAAATCTGAAAAAGATAGGACAAAGGGAAAAATAATAATCCCGACAAGTTTAGATAGAGTCTCAACGGCCATAATAGCCGCCAGCATCGAAAGCATAGAAAGAATAGGACCATGCAAGGCTCGTGTCTGGCTGGAGAAGATAGAGGATGTCAGAGAAGCAAAACGTAAGGCTATAATTGAAAGAGCTAAAGAGATACTTCATCAATGGAATCTTGAAAAACAGCCTGAAACAGAGGAAATATTCAGAGAAGTCTCCGAGATCTTAAGAATCAGCCGCGTCCAGAAATATGGACCCGAAAAATTAACAGCGGGGCCCGATATAGATTCCGCTAAGGAGATAATAATTGTCGAAGGAAGAGCGGATGTCATCAACCTACTTAAGATTGGCATACAGAATGTCATAGCTCTTGAAGGAGTGAAAATCCCAGAGACCATAATAAGGCTAACTAAGGAGAAGGAGGCAACAGCTTTTCTGGACGGGGATCATGGAGGAGACTTGATACTTAAGGAGCTTCTTCAAGTGGCTAATATAAAGTATGTTGCCAGGGCCCCTAAAGGTAAGGAGGTTGAGGACCTAAACGCAAGAGAGATTAAAGAAGCCCTTAAAAACAGGATTTCGGTTGAAGAGCTTCTAAAAAGGAGAAAGAGAAAGAAGATTTTTGTCTCCAAGGAGATTGAAGAAGCCATTAAGGAGGTAAAGGGCACCCGAGAAGCAATCCTTCTAGATGAAAAGATGAATGAGATAAGCCGTCTTCCAGTCAGCGAGCTAGCTGAGAAGCTGAAGGAGATGGATGGCGTTAATACCGTGGTCTTTGACGGAGTCATAACCCAGAGGCTTGTTGATATCGCAAGTGAAAAGAACATCAAGTATCTAATCGCTGTAAGAATATCCGACGTAATTAAGCAATCGCTTAATGTTAAGCTTTTAACTTTCAATAATATATCGAATTAGATTCTTTAGGAGAAGAAGTCGGCGAGCGTCTTCGGCTTCTTCACCTCAGCAACTATCAGATCTTTCTCCTCTACACCAAACATCGAAAGAATTCTAAGAGCCGCCGGAACTATCTGTTTTTTAATGTAGTATTCAATATCAATATCCTTGTAAGAGGCTAGAATGCAGGGCTTCGCCTTCTCATAAAGCCTTCCAGGACCATGTATTATAACGTAGCCTACTTGGTCTCCTGTCGTCAAGCTCCATCCCATCCTCTTCAGGATTCTAGCGGCTTCTACGTGGGGCGCGTTCACCTTATACTTCTCCACAGGTCTGGTGAGAGTCTTCCATATCACCAGATCCCGGTATGGAATTTTATGCTCTCGCAGATCAGCTATAAGGGAACGGACAAATTCGACAGCCCTGCTTACGGAATTTTCTTTCAGTATCATCTCTAAGACGCGTTCCTGCGTCGTCTTAGCAACGTTCGCCCAGTCTCCACGGACAACTTCCAAGCCGACATTATCTAAGCTACCGTCTGGAAGAAGACCGCAATATCGCTTCTTAGCCTCCGTAAATAAAATTTTCTTATATATCTTCTCGGGTCTTATTTCCAGACCGAGCTCTTCTCGAATCCTTTTAACGAGCTTCTCGACTTTTTTCAGGTTCATACTTTATGAAAAGACTGTCGGTGTCTCCATATATTATCTCTAGACTGAGTTCCTTCGCCATATCTACGCTCTTCATGATCACACTTCTTCCCCAGGCAGCAGTAGCTTCCGCAACGGGTTTTCTGAACCATCGTGCGCCCACCCAGCCTGCGTATCCATATGCGGCGTTCGTGATCACTTTAACTGCCTTTTGTCTTGCATCTAGAAGGTGATAATCTATGCTTTTAGGATCCACTTTCTTCATCATCTTCCGAATTTCTTCTCTGGCAGAGATCAGTTTCGTCAAGACAACTTTGTAAAAACCCGGTGGGCTCTTCCGAAATCTATGTCCAACTTCCGGCGTGATATTTACTTCTACAGTTATCTCTGTTGACGGTGGAACGTATGTATCGGGAGAAATATTCTTCTCTATCATTATATTCGGATACATTGACTTGAAGTCAAGTACGCAAACATTCTCGTGTATGCCCGGCTTCGGCTTAAGAACCATTCCTCCAACGTATGGGAGGTATCGTTGCTCTGATCGTTCAGGCGAAAGTTCACCTATTTTATGCGCTTCTCGAATCAGATACCATTCTATCCTGAATCCAACGGCTACCTTGCCTATATGGTCAAGTGGGATGCCTACAAGCTTTGAAAGTTCAGATGCGTACATGAAGAATTTGTCGAAGATTCCGAGTAAGCATTCAGCCTTCTCTAAAGCATAGCTCAGTAGCTCCTCGCGCTTCTCTTCATCATCCCAGTAGTCTGAGTATTCAAGCTCGTGAATTATCTTCTGTTCTTTCAACTCCTTAACGCCGAGGATGGCGGTCATGTTCTCTAAGGATTTCACCTTGAGCTCGGAGAGCTCATCAGCAAAGTCGAACATATCCATCGAAACTCGTCCAGTAATTGAGATGTGACCGTAAACACTTCTATGAGGCTGAGTTCCGGCGCGATCGACAAAGAAACTTATTCCGAGAACTTTAGCCCGATCCGTCAAATATTGCCAATACTGTTGGTTAGTTTGATATCCCACTATTACATCCGGATCGAAGTTCTTAACGTATTGTATAAATGACTCCAGTAGCCTCTTGTCATCGTATCCTTCAGCCATGAAGATCTTCTTCTCTCCTTCATTCGTGGTCACGGCGATTATTACTACTGGATCTCTCTCCGGCTTAGGTGATCCTTGAGAAGTGTAGCATATGGGAAAGAAACTTAAGACTCTGAGATGTGGAATACTCTCCTTCTTTACTCTTTTAGGCTGGGAACAAGCCGAATAGGTTTTGTCAATCTGGAGTTTACGAGTATTCGGTTCCTCCTTCACTTTAACCTCGTGCCATGCACATGGAGCTATATCGTTATCTATCAGGTAACGCATCGAATATCGAATATCAGCCTCTAAACACCCTTCTACTCCCTTTATTTTCCTTATGGCTTTCGCGTATTGATCAATGAGGTCTGGGTCTTGACAGTAGATCTTAGCGGCTTTCACGGGTTTTCCAAAGAATCTTCTATCAACTGTCTTGATGCGGGTTATGAGTGGAAGATTTACTCTGGCATTAACTATCCTTTTATAAACTTTTCTTGGATCCTCTGAGTCTTTAAGAATAGCATAGAAGTATGGTTGGAATGACCTATCAATAACTAATATGCGTCTTCCTTCCTCATCAATTCCCCAAATCCAAACCTCGGGCTTATGATCCTTAACTTCATAGTTAATGTCAAGCAACCAAAATTTACAGGTCTCCAGTGCACCCTCTCCCCTTTTCAAACAATTAAGGAATTCTTTCGAGAATAAAATAGACAGTTGTAGAATTAATCCTTTATGACTATTATTCTAAATCTTTCAGAGCTAGACGAAATCCCTTTTTACCTAAAGATACAATTATCCTTTATACTCTGAGGGATTTAGGATGATAATCTCGATTATTGGAGCGGGATCCATAGGAAGCGCCGTAGCGAGAAGCCTAGCAGAAAGCAATATTACGGATCGAGTGATCGCTTCAAGAAGACACCCCGAGAAGATTATGTATCTTAAGGATTATGGAATCGATGTGACAGATGATAATAGAAAGGCGTCTAGGGATGCAGATATCATCGTAATATGCGTAAAGCCAAAGGACGTTAAGAAGGTGATCGAAGAGATACATGAAGATATAAAGGGAAAAATCGTTATTTCCATGGTTGCCGCCGTGAGTCTAGAATCTCTGAAAAAAATTGCTCCAGAAGCTAAGTTTGTAAGAGTGATGCCGAACCTAGCGGTTCTCGTTAGAGAATCCTTCTCAGCATACTCTGCTGATGAAAATATATCCAGCGAAGACAAGACTATGATAGAGAGGATTTTGAGAACTCTTGGAAGACTCGTTGAGATAGATGAGGAGATGATGGATGTAATAACCGCGTTAAGCGGATGCGCTCCGGCATACTTATCTTTCATTGTCAGAGCGATCAGTAAGGCTTGTGTGAAGGAAGGATTATTCGAAGAAATCGCGTTAGCAGCTTCTGCTCAATCCCTAATTGGGACTGGAAAACTCCTCTTAGAGGGAAAACTATCCGTGTCTGAGATTATAAAGAGAGTTGCAACTCCAGGAGGAGTCACCGAAGAAGAGCTGAAGGAGCTGAATAGACTTCGAATAGATGAGAACATAGAATCAGCCATAAGGGCGGGGATAGAAAAGTCCAGAAGAATATCTGAGGAGCTAAGCCATTCATTGATCCCGTGAAGACATATATGTATCTCTAACCTCGTCGGTCTTAGCTAGATCCCGAAGCCTTTCAACCCCTTTAATCTCTTTTATATACTTGACTACACTTTTAGGAAGGAGAGATTCCCAGCTTACCCCCTTAAGCATCCTATCTCTGATCTCAGCCGCTGAGCAATGAGCCCTCTTATAGAAGGGGATGCTCTTAACAGTAAAGCCTGCTTCTATAAAGAGCCTTCTCGTCAACGGTTCATTAGAATAGACGATGTCGAACTTCGGCACAAGAGAACATACATGCGAGACCCATATCCCATGAATCTCCAAGTCTGGAACGGGCACAACATAGTATTTATCTGGGCTTATCCCCGCCTCTGTAAGCGCTAGCCTAATCATAGTTATTCTCTCTCCAGAAGTAAATGGATCTCTTAAAGTATGACTTTGCATGGCGCTTCCGATCATAATAATGACTTCAGACACTTCGCTAAGTATGTACTTGACGGCCTCAAGGTGGCCTAGGTGGAAGGGTTGGAACCTTCCTGGATATAATGCTCTAAGAATAATTCTTTCAGATAGCTTGTTCTTCCGTCTCTTCGTTTTTCTCAACTCCGCATCTTTCAGTTAAGGAAAAAACATTTACAAATTTATCGTTTTTGAAAGATTTTCGGTTGCGGAGTATATTGAAGAGAATAGATGCAGAAGTATAGGTGGAGAGTCATATGCACGAAATAGTTAATATATTAATAATGGAGCTGAAAATCGCCGAGTGATATGTTATTATCGATGAGAACAACAACAGAAGAATAAAGACACATTATGACCCCAGACATAGCCTTAAATTTTTTCTATTGAGAAGTTAATTTTTATCATCAGTTGATTATGAAAGAAGAACTTCGAGTGAGAGTTAGTAAGTATATGAGTTATCTTCTTAGGCATAAACCTAACGGCTTAGTTATGGATAAGCATGGATACGTTAACCTAGACGATCTGATACGTAAAGTTCGCGAAAAGTTTCCGCTAGTAAATGATGATTTCATTCGTGAAGTGGTGGAAAGAAGTGAGAGGCAGAGATTTGAAATTAGAGATGAAAAGATCAGGGCTCTATATGGGCACTCGATTCATGTAGATCTTGGATTAAAAGAAGACAAGAGCAGGAGAGTTCTTTATCATGGGACAACTCCAGAAGCGGCTTCAAGAATTTTGAAGGAAGGATTAAAGCCGATGGGGAGGAGATGGGTGCATCTCTCATCCACCCCTGAAGTTGCAAGGAAAATTGGACGTAGAAGAACAAGAAACCCGGTGATATTGGAGGTTGATGTGGAGAGAGCTAGAAAGGACGGATTCAGATTCTATAAGGCAACGGATAAGGTGTACCTTAGCCAAGAGATACCTTCAAAATATATTAGATTTTGGAGAAAAGGAGACTAAAGACAATAACCTAAGCGTTTCTTAGGAATCAATCATAAACCCATCCCGGTGTTTTTGCATCTGGAAAAGAATCCGTCTCCGGGAGGTATGGCTTCACATATATAATTGGCGAGTCATCGAAGGCGTCGAGTCCCCTTACCGTCAGGATTCCTCCCTTCACATTTAGATCTACTGCACAGAAGCCTATAGGGTTTAGACGTGAGGGACTTATACAAGCAAACACGCTTCTTTCAATCTTTACTCTGCGTCTTTTAGGAAAGACCAAGAGAACCCGTCTCTCCAGATCGCTGTCTCTTAGGTGAAACCAATACAAGACTATGAGATGAGAGAAATCTTCTATTCCCCCGAAGGCCTTTACGATATTCTTCTAGAATCTCTATCCTAGCTTCTTCACCCTTTATCTCTTTTTACATATCCTATAAATCTAATCTCTCTCTTCATTTGTCACTCATCTCCTTCTACGTATTCTAGAGCAGAGTCGTAAAAGAATATCTAGCCACTTAAAGCCGTCCTTATATCGCTTTCCACGCATTATCACTACTTTACCGCTCTCTGCATCTATGAAATATACGAAGCGCCAAGACTTTTTTATGAAGAGCCATCTTCTCACGCCGAGGGCTCCCTCAGCCATCCACAATCTTCGACCGCTATGAAGATCTGTTTCCATTCTTATCTTTGAAAAGTTAACCTTTATCCTGTAACCGTAGCTCTCCCTAAGCTTCCTCAGAATTATCTTTTTAGCATCTTCTGGCCCTCGCACTCTATCACGCATTTAAAATCCTCTTTCGAAAAGAAACATTTTAACTATTTAGTGACGGATAATTAATCTCTTTCCGTGAAAACTAAATGCTCACATAACATCTAGAAAAACTTCAACGTTTTCAATATTTGCTTAGAGGCAAAAACAGTTACATCTAAGCTATGTGAGAATATCCTGTGGTATGTGATCTATGTGAAGAAGAACTAGATATTTAGATACATATTCTGAAGACACGTTAAGGATTATGTCGAATGATGAATCCATAGATAAGATAGTTTTTACTTTAAGATCGTTGCCTTCGGAAACTAGATCTCGTCAAAAGGAGATCTATCGGATATCTTGAAAGAAACTTGAAGAGTACTGTGGGAAAACTCTTCGAAAGGCTCTCATTCCTAAATTGCTGACTGAACTATGCATAAAAGTTCGTAGCGGGCATTCTTAGTAATCACGGAGATGCTGACTGATGCGCCGATATCTTCTAAACGTATATTATCTGGATGCTCTATGTATATAACAAGCGTGTAGCCGGAAGGTAATGTTAGGTCTCCATCAGCTAGTAGAAACTCTGTTGAATTTCCCGGTGTATACTCGAACATGCTCCAATCGTTTCCGCTTGCATTGGGACAATTTAAAGTGTCGATGGATAGGAGTGTGCTTCTGAAATAGTGAACTGTTGACCAAGGTGCTTCCACCCCTCTAACCTGAATCTCGTCTATGAACGCATCCTTCCCACCTACATTATCGATCTGTAAAGCCGCAAATGATGCTCCGTCATCATAAATCCAGATACGCTGATTTGAAATCATCAGAATCTCCATTTCGGTTTGGTTTCCTATAATTTGATACGCATACATCGCGACGCCGCCTGTTAACATCACTGGTATCACTAGAAGAATCATGGTTGTTACTGGCTGACTTAATCCCCTCGCATCTTTTAGCAGTCTCATAGCAATCAATGAAAAAAATGATGGATCCATTATTAATAGAATTGCGAAAGAGTATTCATAAAAATAGTTACGGAGGAATCTTACTAAATAGCGATTCTTGAATTGAGATTCCACCATGAGAAAAAATTTATAGGATGGATAATCCATCCAATTTATTATGAGAACACCTCTGAAAAAGATAAGTTTCATCGGAATAATGACATCGCTCTGTATAGTAACGAACTACATGCTTATAGGAATACCGAACGTTAAGTTCATGGATTTATTCGTCTTCGTTAGCGGTTATACTATGGGAGTATTCTCTGGAGCCCTTGTCGGAGTTCTGACGTGGCTTGTTTATGGAACTCTTAATCCTTACGGCTTCAACTTGCCGACTTTAGCGGCCACATGTACTGGGGAAAGCGTCTATGGAATTACTGGAGGGCTTCTATCTGGAAAACTGAAATTGGAGACCAACGGATCGAGATTTTATGAGAATCTCTGGGAGAATAGTTTGATATTCGGGGTGATAGGTTTTCTTCTTACATTCACATATGATTTCTTTACAAATGTCGTGACAGCCTTAGTTTTTGAGATTCCACTTATTCCTTGTCTAATTGCAGGCATACCATTCGCATTGATTCATGAAGTCTCGAATCTCATCATATTCTCCCTTCTAGGGAGCGTGATAATTAATACTATCCAAAAACTTATAGGAGGTGAGAGAAATTATCAATAAAAACACATGGTTCTGGGCCTCATTAGTGCTACTCTGCGGTTTGATCATATCGATGTATCTAGGAGTATACTACTACAATGAAAACGTGAAGTATCAAAGACTTTACAGAGAGGCTATTGAAAGACTACATCATCTGAGGACACATATGCTCATCCATATTCTGATCAATTATGGAAATGGAACAAAGATATGGTATAACGAGACTGAAGTACCGATTGGCAGCTCGTTGCTCAACGCGACTGAGACTATAGCTAAGGTAGATTATCAACTCTTCAAGTATGGAGCATTCGTCACAGCCATTAATGGAAAAGGCGGAGATCCTGGATATTACTGGATGTGGTACTTCTGGAACTCCACATCGGGAGAGTGGGAGATGGGACCAGTTGCAGCAGATGCTTATATTCTTCACCATGGAGACGCTGTTTCATGGGTTTATGAGAAACCATCATGGTAAGAACATGATCTATTTGCTATAGCTAAAGCCTAAGTAACAGGCTTCACGACAGGTATATCAGAACTATCTTAATTATAGATCAATGAGGCGGCATAGGTTTTCCACCAATTCACATATGCAGTCTTTGATCGATATAAGGAACGGTGCTTTATCTTATTGATGCTGTCTAGCCTCCTCAACCTTCTAACGCGAAAGGATACTGG
>Ga0164310_10000033_pt1 | contig 66454 bp, 68 predicted proteins | sample GuaBasSedimGuay1_FD_121795 | JGI IMG/M metagenome (GOLD analysis project Ga0164310, IMG submission 121795) | Subseafloor sediment microbial communities from Guaymas Basin, Gulf of California, Mexico - Guay1, Core 4569-9, 0-3 cm | ecosystem: Environmental > Aquatic > Marine > Hydrothermal vents... | reverse complement strand
CTGCACAATAATTATGGGAGGGCTTCTTCCCGGGATATCCGGGGATAAAAACCTGTCCCTATACCTTAAGACATTCCTCGAGTGTGGCGGTGGCGAGTACATAGACGTATACAACTTCCATTATTATGGCTTTTCAAAGCCTGTGCCGGGAGGAGACTACTACCTTTCCGGCGTAAAGATATACAGAGAGATTAAGCGTATCCTAGCGTTATACGGCTATAACAAGCCAGTATGGGTGACCGAAATGTCAACATTCTCAGGTAAGGTTGGCCGGATATATCAGAGCGAGGAGGAGCAGGCTGCAGACCTAGTCAAGAGGTTTGTTGTTCTTAAAGCCGTTGGGGTGGAGAAGGCTTTCTGGACCTACATGGTTGAACCCTCCTATGAAGGAACAGGCGAAGGATTTTTCGACCAGGCAGGGTTAATATATGATGGCCTCGGACCGTACGACAAAGGCTGTGGCGTCAGGAAAAAGTCGTACTACGCCTACAAGACAATTGTGCACCTGCTAAGAGATTCAAGCATTGTACAGGCATATAACAATACTGAGACGTACGTGTTCCAGTTTGCATCGGCAGGCCAGATGGTCACTGTAGTATGGCATGACTACTGGCATGGAAATGCCACGGTAAAAATAAAGCCGAGAGGTGAGGTAAAAATCATCGACATATACGGAAACACTCTAATGGAGAGCACGGCTAACCTAACTTGGACGCTTGGCCTTGAACCCATATACATCGTCGGGGAGGTAGAGGTGGAGATTGGCCCATGGCGGATTAGCCCTCCTGGAGGCTTTCTTTTGGCTTGTGCATTCCGAATAGTATCTGTCCGCTACGAGATGTTGAGTTCTTTAGCAACGTCTTCTAAGCCTATTTCTTTCATCTTTTCATAGCTTGGGTATCCCCTTTCGTCGTAGTCTCTGAGCCTGTAATATTCTTTAAGCATTTGTTCAAGCTCTACAACGTGGCCCTTTGCGGCGCCGGCGGGGGCGGGTTCCTTTAGAAATCTCTCCGGTAGCCAGTCATCCTTTGCTGATAGGCCCTCCCTAAGATTGAAGCATCTTTCAAGAATGAATATTCTCTCCCCTGCAACCCTTAGATCATTCTCTCTGTATTTTACTCCTGTGGCGTAGGTGAGGGCCTCAGCGGCATCCTTGAAGTAGATTACTGGTGGCCAGTGCGTCGTAAACTTGCAGACTACGAGGGAGTCCGAGATTGCGGCCATGTTCTCGCTATCATATACCATTAGGGGCTTGAAGACAGGGCTTAATCTGTCTGCTCCCTCGGGCATGATGGACCTGCCGTAAAGTTTCTGGGCTCTATCCTCAAACCTTTCGAGGATGGCGTCTGGGAAGCCTACCTCACTTAGAAACTCCGCTGAGGTCAGGTGGTCAGCTCCCCTGTTGGCTGTTACATGGCTCAGCCCCATTGACTTCTGAGCCCGTCCGTCCTGCGCTGGGATGTCAACCTTCTTGACTACCATAGCGTACTTTAAAGCTTTAGGCCCGAACTTCAAGGCCACACGGTATGTTCCCTCGGCAAGCAGGTCACCGAAACCCTCTCTCCTCGCGGTCATCTCAATAAGTCTAATTATGGTTTCAGGGTTGCCCCAGTCAAGCTTAATGCCGCCGGTGTCCTTCTCGTTGATTATGCCTTTCTCCCATAGTTCCATAATATGGGCGATAACCCCTCCTATGTCGTCGGTGTCAAATCCATAGTCGTTGCATAGTCTATTCCCATAGATTATAGACTCCAGGTTCTTGTTATACACTAGGCTTCCGAGAGCATGGAGCGTCTCGTACTCCAGCCCTAGCCCGCCATCACACTTCCACCTCCCCTCATTAACCACGTGATACTTTTTACAGGCAAAGGGGCAGGCAAAACAGGACTGGTCGCGTACATGATACTTCTCCCTAAGCCTTTCACCACTAATAAGCTCAGCATACGACTCTCCAGTCTCAAGGTTGACGAAGGAGCCGAGCTGGCAATTCTTAGTTGGAAACCTGCCAATCTCATTCATAATATTAACCAGGAGAGGCGTGCCATACCTGATCAAGTCACTGCTAAACCTGTTCTTCAAAAGTCTCTCGTGAGCCCTTATGGAAAGCTCGTAAAACATACTTCGATTGTAAAGCCTGATGTCCCCTGTACCACGTACCGCTATACCCTTAAGCCTCTTTGACCCCATAACGCCTCCAAGCCCTGACCTAGCAATGGAATGCCACCTGTCAACCTGTATAGAGGCTATGCGGGTGAGCCTCTCCCCTGCAGGCCCTATAAGGGCGGTACTGATATCACGCCCATGAATCTTCCTCAAAGCCTCATCAGCCTGGCTGACAGTGAGTCCCCAGAGCTTCTCGGCAGGCCTAATCTCGGCATCGCCGTCCTCAATCCAGATATAAACAGGCTCTTCGGAGGAGCCCTCGACAATTAACATGTCAAAGCCGGCATACTTAAGCTCAGGGGCGAAGTATCCTCCGCAGTTCCCTTCCCCCCATGCCTCCGATAAGGGGGACTTTGCAGCAACATGAAGCCTCCCCGCAGAAGGCCAGAAAGTACCAGTTAGAGGCCCCGTGGCAAAGACAATCTTGTTCGCGGGTGAAAAGGGGTCAACATCAAGCTCAAGCTCATCCCACAAAACCCTAGCAGCAAAGCCATTCCCACCAATATACTTCCGGGCGAAATCAGAATCTAAATCTTCAACCCTAACTCTCTGGTCTGAAAGGTTAACTCTGAGGACACGGCCAACCCACCCGTACATTTAAGCCACCCCCACCTCACTCTCCTCAAGAGACAGGGCGCCTCGAGGACATATCTCGACACACGCTCCACAACTAATGCACTTAACGGGGTAGTCCACGCCAGGTCTCCTCCAAATTGCGTTAACTGGGCAGACTTCGACGCACAGCCAGCACCTGACACATCTTTCAACATCGATGACATAAGCCCTATTCACAACCGCTATGGCTTTCTCAGGACACTTCTCGGCACACAGGCCACACTGACTACAAACAACAATGGAGAAGCCTTCAGTTTCAGGCCTCCTCTCAACTATCTCAACAGCTGACTTCCTAGGATTAATAACTCCAAAAACAGCGGTGGAGCAGGCCAGCATGCAAAGCCTGCAGCCAACACATAGCTTGCTATCACCACGAACCCTCACAACCCGCATGGGGAGATATAAGTGAAACTGTAAAAATAAAACGTTTATTAGCGTTAGCGACACCTGTAAATACCCCAGCCTCAAACACTCCACCCAGCCTATAGAAATGCTATAAACGTTCTCCACCCGGATCCTTGCCTAAGTCACTATCCATGGCTAGGACTCGCTGAAGCTCCTCCTGCCACCATACTTGTAGGTTTCGTACCTGGGATGGCGAGCAACCCATGATCAGTAGCTGCAGGATGTTTAAAGCTACGATTGACACTAGAATGTGAGCCTACTCTAAGAAGCATACAGGAAATGAGCAGGACGCCATAGGCTTTAGGGTATAATGTGATAGCTATTCTGCTAACTACCGGCATATTTAAGCCTCTATGGATCTCGCCGTTCCCGGGGTATCCGCAAAGATAATGTCGCTTAGCGACGTGATCGTTGTAGCAAACGCTTCACAGAGGAACATCTCAACTGTTATGAAAATAAAAAATGCCAGCCCGTCTATGGGCTGGCTTCACGGCGTTTTAATATCGTCTTCTGAAACTTCTACGTCGCCTTGGCATTTCGTATTGCTTGTCGCTCATATTGTTTTCGGTATTAACTTCCGGGAACTCCTCGTCAACCAGTATATTCAAGTTTCCATATCTCCCCACAGACAGCCTCATAGATCCTCTGTACAATGTTATGTATCCATTCTCAATGTTTAGGACGTCTCCTTCTTCTATGCCCTCTCCTTGGTCTCCCCATAGTGTCATTAGTATTGTTCCTGTTTCGTCCCCGACAAGTATTTCTCTTAGCTTCTTTGATCCTCCCATCGTTGCTATCTCTCTTGTTTCGCCTTTATCTAGAACCTTCACCTTGAGGTTCACATGCTTGCTCCTGGGGCTGAGATCAGCCACCTTCACGTTTTCGACTTGCATATTCGCACACATCCTTCGCCTTTGGACAGCCCCGTAAGAGACTGCTCCTATCTTAATACCCATTATGATAGTATTAAAATTATCCGTTTGTAAACCATGTTGTATAAGATGTTGAACGAAGAGCGTAGAATTAACACTCTAATCATCCCTTTCATACTGGTGCTAATAGTATACGTTGCTGTATCCACTATAGGATGCTTGATCTACTTTAGCAGGTTTCCATTTTATGGCCTGCTGTCCATACTGCTTTTCACGCCATTCCTGCTTATTGGTTTGAAAAGCAGGTTTAAAACCAGCAACTCTGCGTATATTTTCACCCCTGTTATTCTTACATATCTGTCTTTGGGGTTTTTCCCCTCGCTGCTAGTTTTAGGGATGATGATGACTATTTGGCTGTGTTTCAGGTGGCGAAAGGCGGAATCTATAATTTATGGTTCAAAGTGGCTTTGGATACCGATGTATATTTCGGGTGTAACCATTCTTTTACTTGGCTATTTAAAAGTAGGTAATCCATGGGTGGACAGAGACGCCAGGGTAAGCCTAGCCCAGCCATTCGCATTCTCAACATTTCTCATGCTTACGTCTGCATGTTACGCGGATATTCCCGTGATTTACATGGCTACCGTAATATTGGCGGGCTTAACGTCATATCGCACCTACCTTGCAAACGTGGTCTTTGCAGTACTCTTCTCAAAAAACATCGGAAGAAAAACAAAGATTATACTTATCGCCTCCCTATCAGCCGCCCTTGTCGGGGTAGGCTACATCATTGCGTTGCAGGGTCAATCTTGGAGGCTGAACCCGCTTGGAATACTTCATTACAGGCTTACATCAGGCCTCTACACCCTTGATTTAATAGCTGAAAAGTCCTTTCCCCTCGGCTTTTCCCATGGGAAAATACTTGTATCCAATGATCCAAGACTAGAAGTAGGGCTTCTGTTCTTAAACTCTCCAGTAAAGTATACATATACGATCTACGGCCAGCCCATAGCTGACTTTGGACTGTTTGGCATCCTTGAACTTTACATGCTTGGGATCATACTTCGAAACATTTGGAGGGGAGAGAAACTTTACCAAATAGCGCCAGCCTACCTTATACCAATGCTGGAGGCGGGAATTGACAGTTTCAGACTTTCCGTCCTAATGATAATCGCCTATGCTGTGTCCAAACATTTAGAAACATCCAAGAAAAGGTGAAGTCAAGGTATGCCGTATTTTAGAACAAGCGATGGGGTCAGAATTAAATATAGAGTGGAGGGTGAAGGTAAACCAGTCATCTTTATTCACGGCTGGGCTGCTTCCAGCAATTTTTGGTACAAGCAGGTTGAATTCTTTTCCCGTCTATATAAGATTGTAACGTATGATTTAAGGGGTCATGGTGATTCGGATAAGCCCTCCCCAGGAGATTATAGCCTTGACAGGCTGGTTGAAGATCATGTAGAGCTGTGTTCACATCTGAACATATCTCACCTAATAGTTATAGGCCACAGTCTTGGCTCGCTGATAGCCCTTAAATCATATTTCAAGCTGGAGCCTTCGATAGAAAAGCTTGTCCTTATATCACCCCCATTACATACCGTCAAAGCCGGCAGACTACAAACAGCACTGTTAAAACTAATACTCAGAAGTGAAATGATTTCAAGGCTCTTGATAACACCATTCCTATTTGGTCCCAAAACTGAAAAAGGGATTATAGAATTTGTAAGGTCAGAATCCACAAAAGCTTCAAAGTACGCGTTAGTTGAGTGCCTAAGAAACACATCGTATCCTAATCTCCTTCAGGATCTTGCTAAGGTCAATGTTCCGGTGTTAATTTTTTATGGAGGATACGAAAGGCTCGTTTCAAAGATGGAGATAGAAAAATTATCTGAGGTAAGAAATGTTAAGACTATAGTTTTAAGAGAAGCAGGGCATAATCTAATGTTGGAGAAGCCAGACGAGTTTAACAGGTTACTAAAAGATTTCCTGGCTGGTAAACTTGAAAGTTAAAGTTGAAATAGACAATGGAGGCCCGTTAAAGGTTTTAGAGGTCGACGTTGAAGAGGGTACAACGGTTTCCGGCATATACAGATACGTAGGGCTTGTTAGAGAAAGCTACATAGCCACTATAAAGGGACGTCTGGTGCCTGACCAGGTCAAGCTTCAGAATGGTGACGTTGTTAGGCTTGTAAGGGTGTCTTCTGGTGGTTAGTTGATCTGCGAAAGATGCCGTACAAGGAAAGCTGTATTAACACATAGGCAGCTAAACCAAAACCTTTGTAGAGAATGCTTCAACAGAATATTTGAAAAGAGGATCCTTGACGTACTTCGGGGAAGCATCAAACCAGGAGACCATATAGTTATAGCTGCCTCAGGCGGGAAGGACAGCACTATAGCATTGTTAATGCTCGAAAAATATAGGCGAACCCATAACAATTTCAAACTAGAGGCACTCGCCATAGATGAGGGGATTAAGGGGTATAGGGATGAAGCGCTTAATATCGTCCGCAAGCACTGCACGGATCTCGGGATTAAACTAAGCATCTACAGCTTTAAAGACTACTATGGATTTACTGTCGACGAAATAGCAGCAAGTATACCTGCGGACCATAGGCGGACCCCCTGCACCTACTGCGGGGTTTTCAGGAGAAGGCTTCTAAATGTGGCAGCCAGGGAGCTTGGAGCAACCAAGCTTGCGACAGGCCATAACCTCGACGACATTGCTCAAGCATATCTAATGAATCTCATAAGAGGCGACCTCTACTCGCTTGCAAAGCTGGTAAGACCACCCCTCCCGAGGGAGGGTCTTGTTAGAAGGATTATGCCTCTAAAGATGATATACGAGAGGGAAACCCTGCAATACACCATTCTTAATGGGATAGAGGTTTACGGACGTACATGCAAGTATAGAACTGGGATGAGAACCATAGTGAGGAGATACCTGGACATGGTTGAAAGTAGAATGCCAAGAGCCAAGTATAACCTCGTAATGGCTGTAGAAGACGCTGTAAAGCCAGCGTGGGAGAAGATAGTCTCCGGTATAAAACTTAAGAAATGTAAGGCGTGTGGAGAGCCGTCATCCAGGGATCTATGCAGGGTTTGCGTCCTCATGCAAGACCTAAAAAGATACCTCGATGCTGGAGATAAGGAATGAGAACAGTCCAAAAAGGAATATGAGAATAGTCCACTCCCTAAACCTCCTTATATCCTCTGTATCTACCCCCTGGCAAAGCTTTGCCGATATGTAAACCGCAGCAATGTCTACGGGCGCTATCGTAACTGCGAATAGCAGGCTCCTGAAGACCCTTGCATAGGCGACAAAACTAAGCAGTACTGCGAGAATGTACAATGTCGACGCCGTCTTTAAGGCTGTAGATACACCATATATCGATGCAAAAGATTTTACATTCCTCAACCTGTCACCCTCAAGATCCATTACATCCTTCATAATCTCTCTTCCAAGTCCAAAGAGAAAGGCGGTAAGGCTTAATATTAAAAGTGAGAGCCATCTTTCTACCCCTGGCATTACAACAAAGCCTCCGTAAAAGCAGGGAATAAAGTATGAGAGGCCGACAACCATGTTTTTAATGCTCCAGTGTCTACCTTTGAGCCAAGGCCCGTAAGATATTGAAACGCCTATAGAAAACAATGATGCAACCATAAAAGCATATGCTGAGAGGAAAGCGGAAGCAACCACGCCTAAAACATTCAATAACAACCCCAGGCTTAAAGCCTGCCTTAGCCCTATCTCGCCGGTAACAAGGGGTCTGTCAAGCCTTCTGTTAATCCTATCAACCTCTACATCAAAATAGTCGTTTATCGCGAACCCACCCGAAGTAATGAGAAACCCTACGGTAAACCCAGCAACAAGGTCTAAGATCTCCGAGGAACCAGCTATCAGTATACTCGATACAGCTGCTATACCAGCTGCTATACCATGTTCAGCCCTGATAAGCCTAAGGTAGGCCGACATCCGCATCTCTCTTCTAAATGGTAAACTTTTAAGAATTAAGCTTGCGATAATCTAAGTGTAATCAGGATGAGCGAGGATTACGGATCCTACACACCTCAAACATACCCTTACCTCTACGAGTTCCTACCAAGAAAGATATCTGTCTCTAAGCTCGTCTCAGAGTCCTCCCTAAACTTCTACAAAAAGCCTATTCTAATGTTGCCGAGTGCTGTATCGTACGGTATGAGTGCTGGAGCCTCATCTTTGATGTACGTCTCGCTGATAATCTTACTAAGACAGATCCTTAAAACTGGTGGTGTAAAAGCAATAATCCAAGCGATAAAACACGAAAACATTGCATACATAAAAGAAACGCTCCCAATTCTACAGTTAAGCTCCATATTCTTAGTGTGGATATTACTTGCAATCTTTACCTATTCGATTTCCGAGTTGTTCAAATATGCGTATGTTCAAAAATACTTAAGGACAGGAGTATTTAGTTTAAGGTCGGCCATAGAAACCCTGAGGGAAAGGTGGCTTCACAGCTTTATTGCAAGCCTTACTATAAGCATAATACCTCTCACCCCCCTAATACTCATACTGTTCACAGTCAGCTTCGGCGAAATAGAATCTATCTGGGTCATATTATTGTTAGCCCTACTAATCCCAATACTGTTATTAATCTCACTGTTTATCAAATTCTTCGTTTTCAACTACATAGCTGATGGCGGAACAGCCTTTGCTTCATTAATAAAAAGCTATAGGCTGGCTTCTCAGAACCTGTCCACAGTTATAAGCTATGGTGTATTATACTTCCTGATATACCTAACTATCACCATGATTGTGAGTATTTTCTCGCTATTGGGGGTTACAATTTCAACCATGGCATCAGCACTTCAGACAGTCTATGTAGAGCCTGTTTTCTACACTACAAAGGCCATGCTATACCTAGACCTTAGAATGGAAGATAGAGTCAGGATTAAGAAGGAGAAGGTTAACTGGCTTAGATTCCCATGGAAGTATGTAAGGAGGGGGCTTAGAAGCCTTCCAGGCTTCACAGCTAGGAATACCACCCTCATAGCTGGTCTTATAATGCTGTTTATAGCCTCTTACATACTCGGCGCAGGGGATGCACCCCTACTGTGGAATCAGACAAGCGAATTTTTCGAAAACTATACGCCCTTGTTTGAAAAGCCAGAGCTGCTGCTCTTTCAAAAGATGCAGCTTGCCTTCTCAATATTTTTCAACAACTGGCTGGTAAGCATAGGAGCCTCCTTCTCAGGCCTTCTAATAGCACCCCCAATCCTAATAGTCTTCTTTAACGGCTACATTGCGGGTCTAATAGTTGAATATGCCAGCATAATGAGGGAAGCAAGGCTCTGGCCGTCCCTGATACCCCATGGGATAATAGAAATACCTGTCTTCATACTTTTCAACGTTGCAGGCATAAGGATAGGCTATGAATTTGTAAAAATGCTGAGAAGCGGAGAGTCAAATCTTGAGGGTAGAATTAAAGAGACTCTCTACCTTGTTGCGGGCAGTATAATCCCATTTCTTATAGCTGCGGTCATAGAAACATTCATATCTCCAAGGCTTATCCCCTGACATCCATAGAGGAGAAGGTAGACCTCTTCGACAAGATGGCCGGGATCGTCAGCCTCATCCAGGTCTTTAATGAGAGAAAAATATCCCTCCAGGCTTTTGAACTCCTCCGAACCAACCGTCTGCAAAAGGAGTCTTGAAATCTTGGCTAGCTTCCACCAGGCAACACACGAGGTAAACCTCTTAAGGATAACGCCGTATTGCCCTGGCTTATATCTTCTGTCGGAGAATACAGGTTCAACCGGTGTTATACCTTTATAGCTGCATTTAAAAGCCTCTCTAGGCTTATGAAACGGCCAGACAAGCCCTGACGACCTGCTTATAGACTCATCCTTCAGGCTTCCGAGCCAGTAATATACGTATATGCTCCCTGAGGGGACTGTGTGGACTGTTTCAGGTACTACACCGTAGATAGGCTCTATAGGCACCCACCCGTAAGGGTACAGGTATGCTATGGGGATGCAGTGGGTGTAACATGACTCCCCGTCGGGGCTTGCCGGGACAACCCATAAAAGCCTCGCTGGAACCCCTCTTGAACGTAGAAGCCCGACTATTAGGTAGGATCTTCTAACACATAGCCCCCATCCCTCCCTTAAAGTTTTGAGGGCGCTGACGCCTTCCCAGGGTTTAAGGGTGACAGGCCTTACATTCCTGGCGACATAGAGTGCAAAGCTCCTCGCTATCTCCAAGGGATTGTCTAAGCCAGCTGAGATGTTCCATGCCTTTTCCATAAGTTCTGGATGGTCTGATTCGACGTTCAGAGATGAGTTTAGAAATACACTAACCGATTCCGGATATCTTTCTGGAACCGTAAAGTTATAGTACTCGAGGAAATCGTAAGATAAATGCCTAACAAGAACCTTGCATGTAAGGTTTACGCATACAATACTGTTCCCCGGGAAACTGGTTATCCGTATTTTTGCGTAGTTATTACCCCAATCATCTGTTAAAACGGACTCTATCTTCACATTTATAGGTGTTCCATTAGCTTCCCCAGAAACTTCAATCCACACCACAGCCTGTCTATCATCTACTCTTGGTAGAGGCATGTAAAATGTAAGATTATCAACCGGGCCAGCATCGTTCCTCAAACACTCGTAAAACTGGACGCTAACCATCGAAAGATTAAGCGTGGGCCTCGGCCCAGCTAAAATTCTAAGGAGAAGCTGATTATCTCTAATGTCTTTTAGGCTAGTATTTAGGATAAACCCAAGCATAGATGAAGCCGCGTATTCCAAGATACCATCATCAATGTGGTTAATGATGAGAACTGCATCTTTACAGTTTGTGTTTGTGGCACATGGTACTACCGGATATCCATATAGCTGCCGGGGAACCTTAGAAAAAGCCATTACAACCTCAAATACGCATGTAAGATTCTCTATGGTCTCTACTGGAGGACTGCTGTCCCATAAGATAAGTAAGCCATCCACCCCCTCCGGTATCTCTTCGCGAGTAAGCTTGGAGGCGTGGATCAGAAAGATTGTTCTTAGGCCGCAGAGCTGGGGCGGCTGAACCCCCTCAGAATCGTTGAATACTATAATATTAAAACCACACTTATACGCGAGGTTTAAGACCTCCTCGTCTATTCTTAATGTTATAAAACCTTTAACCCCCGTAGTCCATGAAGGCCTCAAATATAGATCAGCTGTCTCTTCAAGCTGCCCCCTCCCCTTAGGGGGAAGCTCGAAGAATAGTAAGGTAAGTATTGTAGCTGCAACAATGATCGCAGCGATGTATCTTTTCATCCCTATATTTTATGGGTGGAGAAGTGCCTAATAAAAAGGTGGGTGGTTGGAGTCTACGTGAGTCTTATGACAGCCATTATTGTGAATCCTCCCAGGATGAGTATTATAAACGCTAGAACGTAGACCATTACTGTTTTTTCAGCCCTTAGATTGAACGCTGTTTTTGTGGAGTATATCCAGCAAGCAAGACTCCAAAGTAATGCGAGGAAGTATATTGGCCTGCCGAGGAATGGTATTATCCTTGCAACTCCGAATATGTGTGGAAACATCGAGTAACCTGTAAGCTTCATGAAACCCTTTATATTATGTTCCCCTCCAAGGGTTATGGATAGCCCGCCTATTATAAGGCTCCATACTATCCACCATCCAATCCAGAAGACGATTTCTATGGGAACTCTGAACTTTATGGGTATGAAGGCTATTGTCAGTCTTCTAAACAGCTGAACCGGGCTCCTCATAGCGTAGAAGCCAAGGCCTATAAATCCGAAGAACGCTGAAACAGCGACTGCTATAGCTGCTATAGAAGCAGCCTCTGCTATTGTCCCCCTCTCCATGGCCTCTTTATAGGACTCCTCCCTCAGCAGTAAGATCCCGCCTATTCTTTCTGTAATACTCATACTAATCACCCCCTACTAATTCTTATCATAAGATAGTCATTACTTATCTCTACTCTTCCATTCACCCTTTCCACATGATATCCCGCCTTGGGAGACGCTATAACAAGCCTGTACCGTGCCTCATCATGCAATATAGAGAACACTATGTAGCCCCTGGAAAAAGCCTTTCTCGAAATCTGCGCTTCACCCTGCAGTGAAACGTCAACATATAACTTTTCACCCTCAACATTGAAGTTCACAATCCCTCTTTCAACAAGCAGGTTTACGTCTTGCCCGTAGACAGATACAAACCCTCCAGGACCAGAGGCTATCAGAAGATTTTGCCCTCTTCTAACAACCCATTCCTCAGGTGTATACCCTGATAGCCTTCTAGGGAGATCCTTTCTTCTCCTTGGAATCCGTGAAGACATCTTGTTAGCAATGTACAATTGAAGTAGTGACAGCCCTACCACGGTGGCGACTGCTAGTACTATAATTTTGTAGTTGATATTCCCGGTGTTTTCCTTCATTTCATCCTATGGTTTCCTATAATGGAACAGTATATAAATGGTGGGTGAACCTATCTTCCTTTTATCTTCTTTACCTTGGGCCCCGGCATGACAAGCTTGCTTCCACCATGTGGGATTCGCTTTATCACACCCCTCTCTTCCATTGACTCGAGAATCCTTGACAGGCTTGACTTCGGTATTTTCATCGCTCTTTGAATATCCGACTGCGTCATTGGGCCAGCCTCTTCCAAGAGCCTTACTATAAAAGCCTCGTTTCTCGGGAGAAGCTCAAGGGCGGTCTCCAATGCTGGTTTTCTCATCTTAAGAGCAATTATAAGCCCGGCAAGAAATGCTAAGCCGGCAGCTCCTATCAGAGGTAGGAACTCGAATAGGAGGTTCTCGATTGTAGGCTCCCTTGTGAAGAAGAATGTGAAATCAAGGGTTTCCCTCGTGGAATCGTACACCATAAGGGTTAAGTAGTCTGTCGAGTGAAAGACCCTCAAGCTTCCCGTAGTATTAAAGCTTGTGAGTGCTGATAAGGCTGGAAGCCTCACAGTAGCTGTAACCTCCCTAGATGGAATTTCAACCCTAACCCTGTAGCTGATACTCCACATGTCTAGGGCTTTCCCGACCAAGTAGTCCGAAACGAAACTTATACTTATCTCCCCGTCCCCCTCAAATGGGATCAGAAAAGATGTTGCACCTTCCATCTCTATGGTCCTATATTCCGCTTGTTCACCATTCACTAAGACCTCTAACATGGACATGGATCTTCTATCCACACAGACTGTTACGTTAAACTCTCCAGACCACCCCTTTAAACCTATAATATTGGTTACAGATGCAAAGCCGTTGTAAAAGTCGACTGATACATGTAGATATTCAACGCTAGGCTGGGTGGCGCTGAGGCATGCAATGATCACACATAGGATGGGGTTATGCATACATAGTTCCTATCACAAGTTCATCTATTAAGCTTATAGGTACCCCTTAATACTCCCAGTCTATGATTTTGAATCTTGTCCAGTTTTACAAGTTCGAATAATGAGTACCCGGACGTTCCTCATTTCAGGATTTAAGGCTTAAAATATTTTCTGGAGTGTTGAAACAGTCAAAAATATGGTGAGGCCATTTATTCGAGCCCCATTACCCTCCTAATTATCTTCTGTTGTGGAGGAACGTATATCCTCTTCGCAGTCTCCAATAGGTCTTCAGGTACAGGTCTCTCGCCCTTTACAAGTTCGTCTTTAACCTTAAAATAGTTCTCCTTAGTTAAGACCCATGTTTTTGCCCCGCCGAGTTCATGCTGTACTCCAGGCTTCTCCTCCAGCTTCCACGTTATCATCCATCCTCTGAATTCAATTGGGCTTTCAGCTGTTATCCACACTTCCTTCTGGCCAAGGTACTCCATGTGATACTCCATTTTAGCAGCGAACAGGTGCGCCCCCACTTTGAGGCCTCTCTTCAAGGCAAGCGTGTGATAGCTTATCCCAATATTTTCATCTAAAATTCTACCATTTGCGACCCCATAGATCTCCCCGTTTACAAGGCCTACGATGGCGTACTCGTCTCTGACCCTATACCTATACCATCCTAGCAGCTCTGCGTATGTTCTCGCTCCTAAAATGTCGTAGTAGTCTTTGTCAACCCATATTACTGGTCTTATAGCGTCAAGAAGCTTTAACGCCTCCTCCCTGGCCACTTGTCGGACAACCATTTTCTCCCCGTTTTTCAACGTTATAACCTTAGGAGGATAAGGAGGCATAACCCTCTCGGGAGGCCTCAATATTTTCTCAACTTCTTCAATCTCTTCAGTCATAGTGTTACACCCCACCCATCTCGGATGCCCGTCAGCCCTTTAATTTTAATCTACGCTGTAACATGTCAAATGTTAGCAAATGGAGCCTAAAAGATTCTTAAGAAACCTTAAGAAATCCTTAAAAGAAATCGCTTGAGTATCCGGAAGGTTCTCCCTTATAACGGATGCAGCCCATGCCCAGTCGTCCAGCGATAAAGCCTCCCTACAAGGTATGTACATTTTTAAAACCCCATTGCTAAGGGCAAAACCGTGCGGTCTATTTTTGAAGAATGCGCCTATCAATTCTTTACCTACTGTTAACTTAATGGCTTCACAGTTGAAGATGGACCCATACTCAGCATATAACTCCTGTACCGGCTTCGCCGCCTCGCATATGGAGTCTCTCGCGGAAACTATTATTTTGGGCTCGCTCCCAGGAGACTCCTCTAACGCCTCTGCAAGGTAGTATTGGACGTCAGGTGCCATTTTAACAATTGCAAATCCATCCTTGTAAAAATCAACTTTAACATTGCATTTCAAGTCTGAAGGCCCAGCGTAGACGTTTAAGAAGTTAAGAGACAGAGAGTAACCCGACATCTTAAGGGTAACATCCGGCTTTCTAACACCCTTTAAGGACCATACATACTGTCTCACAAGCATAAGGGAGTCTGAAGGATTAATCCAGTCAGAAAGATTTATCAGCTGGGCTCTCGCAAGGTCTACAGCGCATTTACGTGAACGTGAATATTCTGAACAGTCTATGTTCACCACGGTCTTAGGCCCTAACTTGTCAGCTATACGAATATAGGAGACCGTCGAGTAGAGCTTGCTGGCGCACCTCGCATATGGACCTCTAAGCTGTAGCCATGCCCTATCAAACATTGCCCTCAAATTTTCAAAGTGTGTAGTAGCCTTAGACTCTACAACATAGCTACCATCCTCTTCCCGAGGATATATTAGGAGATCTGGAGTCTTCGCAATAGGGGTGTCAGGCAAAGTTGCAACATCCCATACCGGGTCAAAGCCCCCGACATGGGCGGCTAGAGCTGAAAGCCCCAAGCCTACTCCTATATCCCCCATAGCAGGCGCAGATATTGGCCTAGCGGCAGCTAAGAATCCATCATCATCTTTCATAAGGGCGTCAATAAAACTATCATAGAAGATTTGTCTATAACTAATCCTGGGAAAGCGAACCTCTCCATAATAGGAGGAAAGAGCATAGATGGTTTCCAAATGCACTTCTAACTCCGAAAGATCTTCCGTGTGGGAGGAGATAGAACCTATATGTAATTTACATGCTCCTAAATGGACGTTCTTATTATTCATAGTTAATCACCGGATAAGCCATAACCCCCATGATAAAATTAAAAACAGAATGGTATTCATCCGATATATCACGATTAACTTACCATTCGAAACAGTCATTTCAGAGACCGTAAACACGGTGTTCCACAATTCCGGCTCTATTTACCAATGATAGGAAATTTACGACGATGTAACCTTAAATATGGCCTTGACGATTCTCAAACATCACCTTTTTATTTTACACCTTCCAGCTAAGTGAAAGGTGCAAAGAGATGCTCTTTGTTACACTCGCAAAAGTTAGAACGAACAGCATAGATGAGCTTAAAGACGCGATGGAGAAATTTAAGCGTTCAGAAAATGTTAAGGTTCACCACATGATGTTATTAATGGGCAGGTACGACGCCCTCTTCGTGTTTGAAGCTCCAAATGAAGTAGTAGCGTCTAGAGCGGTTCTAAGCCTTCAACAGGCATTCTCGACGGAAACAGCCCTTGCAACCCCAATTGAGAAAATTTAAAACACTCAAGAACCATCTATCCAGTGGATATAAGCATGGCCATTGAAAAAGTCTTTAGGGTCGTTAATGTTAGGTCGATGGGAGAAAAAGTTTCGATAGCCCTTAAAGAGATATCTAGAGTAGAGCCTGAACCGCCATACCCAGAATACACGGATGAAATGACCGACGCTATTGTTGACGCAACTGTAAGAGCCTTCTCCGCAATAGGCCTCCCCGTCCAGTCGGGGAGAATCGAGATCCCAGACATAGTTGTCAACCTAACCTACGACGAGTTCGTAAAACTCGGAAGGCCGTCAGTAGGAGACATCTTCCGGATGAAAATCGAGAGGGAAGAACCGGAACACGTAAACCCATAGCTATGAAGCATAAACACCCCTTACCAGCCTGTCAGAAATCACACCTGTAACTCTAACTTTAAACTCATCCCCCACCTTAAGCCTCGGAACTCCCTTAACATAAACCGTGGGCCCCTCCCGGAGGGGGTATGCAACCACATACTTCCCCTTTCTACCAGCATATAAGACAGTAAGCTTCCTCCCTAAAAGCTGCCTCTTCCTTTCAAAGTTAAACCTGTAAGCAGCCGACCATATCAGCATAGACGTCCTACTACGCCTAGCCGGAGGCGCAGGGTTAAAATCCTGGAAGGCAGAGCCGGGTAAAGGTTTAAAACGGTATATAGTAACCTTCTCCACGCCAAGCCTATAAAATGCCTCGATCATGCCAACTGTTTTCCTAGCCGTCCTCAAACTCTGACCCGGCAAGCCGTGAATAAAATACGTGTAAACCCTAAGACCATGCCTAACAGCGGTCTTAACCGACTCCGCCGCTTCAGATGCGGTGCAAGGTCTTCCAAGAAGAATCGAATGCTTGTCATCCCCAGTTTCAACCCCTACATGGACAACACTGTTAGGAAGGTAGCGAGCCAGTAACGCGGCAACATCATCTGTTAAAAGCGATGGCTTAACATTCTCAACAGACAGGTAAACACGGCCACTCCTAACCTCCGGGATAGAGGAAACCCTCCTCAGAAGGTTCTCTATCCTTCTAGTGTTCGCTCCCCCAGCGGAAGGATGGGTAGGTGGATCTATAACCTCTTCCCTTCCATAGTCCAGGAAATCAGCCCCAGAAAGAACAATACGCCTCACACCAAGCCTCACCAAACCCTCAACCTCATAGTAAATAATACCCTCACTCTTAGACTTTGGATAGCCATATACAGCTGGAATAGAGCAATACCCACACCCCGGAGGAATACCCTGAGGACAACCAAGCCTATCCATAAACTTCAAGCCATCGCAGGCGGAGCACCCTTGGCAAACAGAACGGTCAGCAACAATCCTAGCACGGTTAAAATTGGAACAGCCACGCTCAACCTCAACATAAACCCTCGCAACACGATAGCTAGGAAGCCTAGAGTAACCCCTAACCGCTGACACAGAAGGCCTATACCTATTATACTCCTCCGGGGAAAGCCTAACACGCCTTCCCACACTACCATCCGGGAAAACAATGTTAGGAACATCCAGCAGAAGACTTACATCCCCCTCCTCGAAAAACCCTGAGGAAAGCATGCCAGCCACTGCATGTTCACCCTCCCCCCAAACACCCACATCAAACCCCAACCTCCCAACAACCTCAGGATCACAGGTAATAGGCCCACCCAAAACCTTGATCTTACCATCAAAAACTCTAGCAACCCTTTGAACAGCTCCTTCATCCATAGTCATACCACTAACCATAACAATATCGAAACTTTGAAAAGCCGAAGAGCGTGCAAAGACATCCTCGACTCGTGTGATACTAAATTCAAGTTGGAAAGATTCTAAGACTCCAGCTATCGCTCTACATCCTGCGCCAATTACGTCAATTGCTGAGCGTTTGATGCCTTCTCCAGATGCGGTTGCATCTACGATTAGAAACCTCAAATTAGACACCTTTATGAATTAACCCATTTGTACTCTCATGACATCTCTAAAATAAATATGCTGTCTCCTCAAAAGGCTTAATAATTCAGTATGGAGCGTTGGTAAGGATTAAATATATTCCCCATCTCCCAAGCCCAAGTTGTTAAACGAAAAAGCATTTAGAGAATAGATTTAAAACTGGAATATACGATTTAATGCTGGTTGAAGTTAAATGGATACCAAAGAAAAAATCTCTAGGAACTTTTTAGAGATACTTGGGGCCTCTACAGCCTCATATCTACTATTAACTACTATTCTCGAGAAAAAAGAACTTATGAGCATACTTGCCAGAGATGATCTATCTTTAAAAGAGAAGCTTAACCTCCTTTTAAAGGAATATCTTCCAGAAGAAAACATTGAGGATCTTCTAGAAGTTGGAACGGCTGTGCTAACAGCAATCGCCTTGTATCTAAAAGAGAGTGATTTTAAATCTAAAAATGAGGCGTTTAATAGTCTACTAAAACTGCTTCAGCTTTAGTGATTAAAAATAATAAAGGAAGTACTCGTATGTTCGAGTTACTCGTTGTTACTGGTGGCATGTAGCTGAACAGACTTATTCTTCCTCTTCTGCCTTCTGTAATGCTTCTATAAGTTCTTTTAAGGCGTCTTCCTCTTTTTTCTCTTCTTTCTTAGCTTTTTCCTTTCCTGCTAAGACGAGTGCTGTCAGAGCGGCAACACCTATTTCTAGCAAGTCTTCCTTCTTCTTTTCAGGTAGGTACTCCTTAGCGATAAGTTTAGCTTTTTCTTTCATGGTAATGTCGTCTCTCGCGAGGATTTCCATTATTTCCTTCCTTTCTAAGAGTGTTGCCATAATCGCGTACGTGGCTGCTGACGTTCCTAGAATTTTTAGAAGCGTTTTAGCTGCTTTCTCTTTTGTCTCTTCTTCCTTTGCCTTTTCAACTGGTTTCTCTTCTTCATCCATTTTTCTCGCTATTATCATCCTTCTCAGACTAATAAATTTTATTTTCTAGTTCGCAAAGTTCCAGGTGGCTAGGTTTTCTCCCTCATGATGGTTTATTCTATTTTTCTTAGAATTTCTTGTATGTAGTCTTTAAGCTCTTCTATCTTCCTCTCACATGCTGAACCTATTATTTTTTTCTGTTTCTGGTCTTTGGCAAGCGATAAATCATCTGATTTGTCTCGGAGGTAGAAGATGCTTTGTTCCATTTTTTCAAGAGTTTCTATGATCTCTTGAAGTCCTACCTTTGGGTGTTCTCTTAGTTGCTGGATCTTCTCTTCAACAAGTGATATATCCTCTATTATGTTTTTAATCTGTGGAGACTCCTCTTCCTGTAGCGTGTTTTTGATGTGGGTGAGATCAGCCGTGATTCTTTCTATGATGCGGTGAGCCTTCTCCTTGTCTTCTTCCCGTGTTATCGCTGAGGCGGCGATTAGAGCTGCTCCTAAAACTGTGTCTAGGAGGCTTCCAATAAATATTCTTACTGCTTCGCTTCTAGAGACTCTTCCCCGCAACCTTGTGGCTACCCCGGTGAATATTATGGCGACGATGATCCTATATGCAACCAGTATCCCAACTATTATCGATATTATTGTTAGCAACTCTATTTCCAACATCTTTTACCGCTACTATAAGGAATTGCTACTTTTTAATTTCACTTCTACTTAGGCCGCTATTTGGATTCAGATAACAACTGCTTAGCCGGCCCGGGATATGCGGTTTAGACTGTTATTGGTTAATTTTTTAAGTGTTGATCTCTGGTAGGCCATGGTGGATAGTAGATGAATACAGTATCTATAGGGGAGATCCTCAATTCTCCAGGTAAATATGACGGTGAAAAGGTCGCTGTTAAGGGTGTGGTGAAAGAGGTTCTAGCCGGCTATGCCTTACCATCACTTTCAAAAGTTTTCTCAAGGCTTAGGATAACTGATGAATCCGGAAGCATTCTTGTTCTCATCTCCCCTGTTCCAAGGGAAGTTGTACTACCCGGAGATCTTGTTTCTGTTACCGGTGTATTCTCATCTCAGTTTTACGAGCCTTTAATTCTTTCCTCAAAGTCCAGAGGTGGAGAGTTCAAGATAGTAGAAGCGAGGGAGTACTTTGGTGTTGAGAGAGATTACAGCTTTAAGATAGGACCATTTTATCTATATGGCTTGCTGTCGCTTACCAAAAACGATGAACAATCCCTTTCGATAATTATTCGTTCCAAACTTGACCCTGAGAGGCTCACCCTGATAGCCAGCAGGGAAGGAAACTACGACACTATTTTAGACATCGTTAAGGCTATGACTCTATCTTCATTCTTTTATCCAAAGTTTGATTTTGAAGCGATGAAGCATACCAGAGACGTAATAGATAGGCTGCTTAGAACAGAACTGCCAGAGTATGTTAGAGGTAGACTTGAAGCCTACCATGATCTTTTGAAACCCATCTTCTCGGAAGAAGATCTAAAGAGTCTCTTCGAGTTTAAAATGGAAGAAGCCATACCTGAAATACTCCCGGCCGAACTCGACGTTAACGTTGAAGAGTTCAAGAAGCTTAAAGATCCATGGCTTAAAGTTTCACTGCTCATAAATTATCTTAAATCTCCCAAGCAATACCCCATACCAAAGATCACAATTGTTAAATGTAGGGATGAAAAGTTGAGGACCGGGTTTGTCAAGGCTATTGCAAAAGAGGCAGGAGCAAAGTTGTATATTTTGAATCTTAGCCTACTAAAATACGGTTCCAGAGTCCTTGAGGAAGTACTTAGCTTAGCTAAAGGCTCCAACTCTATAATCATGATAGATGAAGCTGAATACGTATTTCCAGAGGAGGAGCTGATAGAAATGGCAGATGACTCTCAGAGAGAGTTCATAATCATGCTAATGGCCTCCATGCTAGTCTGGATCACAAATGTAACACGGGAGGGAATACCGATCATTGCCGGGATCGCAAAGCCGGAATATCTAAGTAGAAAGTTCGAAAATATGGCTGACATAAAGGTTCTCATCGATGTAAGTCTGCCTCCCAACTTAATTAGATCAATCTTTGAAGAGTCGGCGAACGAGTTTAAAATAGGCTTGGACGTCGACTACGAAAAGCTTTCCAAAGCTCTTGGAGGATACGATCCAATACAGGTAAAGGAAGTAGTAAGGAGAGCAATGGTCAAAGCTTTAAATGAAGGGAGAAAAACGGTAAAAACAGACGACGTTCTAAGCCTTATAGGGAAGGAGATGAAAAAGCCTGTTGAGACAATCTACATTGGGTAAAGTCTGTGTGCTAAAGTCGATATTATGCAGTACCAATAATATGCTGTCTTCGTTATCCTATTCCTCTCCTAGGGCTTTCTTTAGCATCGACTTAAAGTCGTCTAGGAGGTCCGGCTTGCTTATTCCTAATAAAATGAAGAGGAATCCTATGACGAGGACTGCGTCGCTTAGGAATTGCCTGTCTAACTCTTGTTTTTCGAGCTTACTTATCATCCTCTTCAGGGCCTTAGTGAGTATTGTGATCTGGAAAACCTTCATGCTAAGGTTTTCTAGGGGTAGCTCGTCCTTAGTCATTCTCCTTTAAACTCTTCCTTATTGCTTTTAAATACTTATCCTTCATCCTGTAAAGGTAGGGCCTTGTTGAGGTATCCTTATCGGCTATTCCAGCCTTCACAAATAGATTTAGATACTTCCTAACGGTTCCCTGGCTTGCCTTAAGCCTTTCAGCGGCATCTTTGACTGTAAAGCTTTCTCCCGTAGCTAGTAGGAGGAGCAGGCCATACTGCTTTTTCGAGACACCATATTTTTCATGAGCATCCTTTGTCTGCTTCTCAAGAAGCCTATACCCATGATACGCGGCCTTAGCAAGGTGAAAAACCTTGCTGCTTTGGCTTCTAACAAGTATGCCCCTCGCTGCGTGCCAAACCGCAAGGAAAGCCCTCTTCCAATCATCGAGATGTCTGCCTCTCGGCAACTATACACCCAGTCATATGAGCTAGGCATACCTAAATAAAAATAGCACTAATCCATGGTTAAGAGACACCTTTTTAATTGTTCTGTTTCAAGGGTTTGTTAGGGGTTAAACCATGAAAGGATGGTGCGGGAAGATTTTAAGGGTGGATCTTACCAGGACTAAGCATGTTATCCAAGCTCTCGACGAAAAGCTCGCAAGGGATTACCTTGGGGGGAGAGGGTTCGCTGCAAAGATGCTGTGGGACGAGGTGGGACCAGATGTAGGCCCCTACGACCCGGAAAACCTCTTTATAATTGCGGCAGGACCGTTAACAGGCCTACTCTTACCGAGTAGCGGCAAGCTCGTGGTAGCGGCAAAGTCTCCGCTCACAGGTGGCTACGGAGACGGGAACATCGGTACGAAAGCAGCCGTCCAGCTGAGGAAAGCCGGGTATGACATGCTAATCCTTAAGGGTAGGGCTGAAAAACCTACAGTCCTAGTAGTTAATGATGAGAGCGTCAGCTTCAAAGACGCAGGAGACCTCTGGGGTTCTAAAACATATCATGCGCAGAAGGTACTCGAAGACGAGTATGGGAAGGATGCTGGTATCCTCCTCACAGGACCTTCAGGGGAGAAGCTAGTCCGTTTTGCGGTTATAGTATCTGACTATGGGAGGGCTGGCGGTAGGCCAGGCCTAGGCGCTGTCTTAGGATCTAAAAACGTCAAGGCTATAGTGTTCAAAGGTTCAGGTGAGATCCCCGTTGCAGATGAGGAAATAGCTGACATGGGGAAGCAGGGATACGAAGAGGTCAGAAACGCCAAGGGTTATGATTTCTGGATTAGGCAGGGGACAATGATGACTGTTGAGTGGGCGCAGGGAAACAGTGTCCTACCTACATGGAACTTTACAGAGGGTGTGTTTGACCAGGCCGACGGCATATCAGGTAAAACCATGGAGGAACAGTTCAAAGTGTTAAGAAAGGGCTGCCCCAATTGTAACATGCAGTGTGGAAACGTTTGCGAGATTAGAGAGGGACCCTTAAAGGGTGGGAAAACAGAGCTGGACTATGAGAATGCTGGAATGCTGGGGTCAAACATTGGGATTGGCGATATGAACTGGGTTCTCACGCTAAACCTACTTGCCGATGAGATGGGGGCTGATACTATATCGCTAGGAAGTGTAATGGCTTTCATAACCGAAGCTCACATAAAGGGCTTAGTATCAGAGGACAAGATCGGCATAAAGCCAAGGTGGGGTGATGGAGAAGCATACTATAGGCTTGCAGAAATGATATGTAACAGGCAGGGATACGGGGATGTGCTTGCCGAAGGCGTTAGAAGAGTGGCCTTAGGCCTTGGGCGTGGAAGCATGGCCTACGCGATGCATGTTAAAGGACTTGAAATCTCAGCTTATGACTGCCATGCGGCTCCAGGCATGGCCCTAGCATATGGAACCTCTCCTATAGGCGCACACCACAAGGACGCATGGTATATCGCATGGGAACTCAAACTTGGGAGAGAAGTGATTAGCCGGGAGAAAGTCGAGGGAGTAATTAGAATGCAGAGAATCCGTGGAGGCTTATTCGAGTCAGCAGTAACATGCAGGCTTCCATGGATAGAGCTAAACTTTAACCTTGAATGGTACCCCAAGTATCTTAAAGCTGCTACAGGCCTCGAATTCACATTGGAAGATCTATGGAAGATCTCAGATAGGATATACAACCTTATAAGATCCTACTGGATAAGAGAGTACCCAGACTGGAGTAGAGAAATGGACTACCCACCAGAAAAATGGTTTACCCAGCCGCTATCGAAAGGCCCACTGAAAGGGTGGACTCTGAAATCATCCGACTATGACCAGCTGTTAACATGGTACTATGAGGCAAGAGGATGGGATAGAAATGGTATACCGAAAATCTCTACCCTCAAGAGTTTAGGGCTTGAAAATGTAATCGATGAGCTTAAAGATCGGGGTGTAAAGCTGGAAGAATAATCCTCCTACTTTATTTCCCATGGGAAAACTACCCACTCTTTTACAGGTCCAAAACCGTAATAGTTCGGCTTTATCGACGACCATGGTTTAAATGTTAATGCAGCAATACGGAGATCTCTAATTTTCCCCCTTAACAAGTCAATTATCAATTTTACAGTGTCCCCGGTGTCAATTATGTCATCGACCAGGAGCACTCTCTTTCCTATATATTCCCCAGTAGGGGGTACTTCAAGTTTAGGTCTACCAGCCTTAACGCCCGGCTCTCTATAATACTCTACGGATGTAAATGCAAGGCACCTTACATCAAGCATGTGTGAAAGCCTTACTGAGACTATAAGACCCCCTCTAGCTATCGCTAATATACATTCAGGATCGTAGGAACAACGTATCTGATATGCCAGCTTTCTACACGCTTTTTCGAAGTTTCTCCATGTTAGGGTTAGAACCATAGATATAATAGGAACTCTTAAGGATAAAATTTTACATTATTTTCACATGTCTTGAAAGTAACATAAATTTCTTCGCATCGAATATTTCTGGGTCAACCCAGAAAAGTATTAATGCCCCGGTAGTTTCTGTAACGTCTATAAGCGAATCGACAAACTTTAAAGCTTCAATCCATCCAACATAAGCCATAATTTCCTCCAATCCTTCGATGAGGACTACAGGGTTTCTGGTTCTTGTACAGAAATCCCAGATTAAACGTTCAAGCCTATTAACATGAGCTGGGTGGACACAGCCATCAACTCCGCTAATATCAATTTTTAATGTGGTGTTAGCCCTTATATTTGCCTCATCCGGATTTGGGGAAACATATAGGCCGGAAAACCCGTCTTTGAGATAATTTGTAAACACGTTTCTCGCATGCAGGGGTCTCTCGTGAATGAAAACAATAACTTCTCCCTGGCCAATCTTTTCCCTTGCTCTTGATCTTTCTTCGGTTGGTGAGTAAGCCAATGTATATACCCTTGCGGTAAGGGTCATCCCCGCTAAGGCAGGCACTAGGATAAACATGTGAAATCCAAGGATAAAGACTCCCTTTAGAAGCGGGAATATCCACAGGATAAAGTCTGAAATTGTTGATATCCATATCCCAGTAGCTGAAAACAAAAATATCCTTCTTTCATTAGGATGAACAGTGAGGACATGATAAGCAAGCGTTAGCGATCCAGCGGCAAGCATCAACCCACAAAGTAGGAGTAGTACTACCATTAACATGTCCACACTAACCACTGCAATATCTAAACCAAATAATCTCCTATTCCTAATTTCAACATTAGAACTGTAAGCAAGGAGAAATGAGAGGATCCAGGGAACATAAAAGACAGGTCTTAGCTCGTCCACGTATGCTTCCTTCCACCTGATCGCTGAAGTTAATCGGAGAAAGAAGGAGAGGGAGATTGTTGATGCTACCATCATCAGCTTAAAAGCTATAAGCGAGAACTCTCCACCTACCACTGATATAAATTCTAGCAAGACGTATAGAAGTCCAGACAGCACCCAAAAGTATAGTAGCCTATAGATCCCGCCATATCTAATCCACCTCCGGTTTGAAGCTGACGTGTAAAATAAATAAGCTATTACTGGGAGCTGTAAGATTTGGAGTATCAAGTTTTCACACCGGAAGCCCTCATAATAGCGCTTATGGTCTTAGGTTCGAGCACGCTTTGCTCGAAGGGTACCAGTATTAGTGCATTATGTAGCAGAGCTTTGTCTCTCAAGTAGCTAAGAAATTTTAACACCTCCTGCAACCCATTATAAATTAGAAATATTTCAAGACAGTCTATAAGGACTACCCCCCCTCCGTTTGAGATGAAATCCCCTACAATCATCTTTACCTTTCCCAAATGTTCCGGGGACACAGCATTGTAAGATTTAACCTTGCTTATCCACAAAGATACGCCCCTAAACCTTTTTCTACTCACAATAAGAGTCCTATAGCCGGACTTTCTATACTCCTCAAAAAGGCTGAGGGCATCCCTAAAATTTCTAAAAAATTTTATCTCTCCTACAACCTCCCTAGGAGACTCGTACACGATGGAAGGGATGCCATACCTTTTCAGGCTGACCCAGAAGAATGCAATGAATGGCAAAGCCACTATGCTATGGCTTCCAACTCTATATATGGATAGAACTGGATCTATAACCACAGGAGTAATATAGATGACTGACAGGCCGAGGAGACATATAGCTATGCTTCTGTAGAACTTCTTAACCTTTATAGTGGCGCGCTTATACCCTAAAACAATATATGTGAGGGCTGAGAGGATCAGGTATCCATTTGTAAGTACCCAAAAGCTGAAAAACCGTCCTGGAAGGCCCACATATAACTTTGCATCCCAGAACTGGTTATAGTACAGTTTCATCTCTGAGGTAAGCAATCCAGAAAACCCAAGTAAAATTGTTGAAACTGGGAGGAAGTAGTTCGATATGAGAAATGCCGGAGTTTCAAGTACCATAAACCCCATGTAAAGCTCTGCTACTAGGTGGGTATAAAAACTAAGGCATAGGGATACGGTAATCATCGAGATAACAGAGCATATAAGCGATAACTGCTGATCAAGAACTATAAACCTTAAAGTTTCAGAAAGAGAGGATACGAAGGCTGAAACAAAGAAAAGCGTTGTTAGCAATCCAGCTCTATACTTCCTATATCTGTAAGAAGCAAGGGAAAGGTAGAGAAGAATTATGGAGCCTCCTATCGATAAAAATATGAATATCATCGGAACACCGGGCTTATCCTAATCATTCTTATATATCCCTGTTTTCCAATTTTTAATTTCTGTTTATTGATCTTACTAGTATTTACTAAATTTCTAGTATAATGATAAGTAAACAAGCAGTGAAACTTATAGCCTTTGCCATAGCTTTTCAGCAAGCTTAAATGCTCTCTCGTAGACTTCCTTTTCCTTTACCGTTAAAACTCTACCGTCTTTGGCGACTATCTTTCCCCCAACCATAACTACTTTGACGTTGGATGCGTCGATTCCAAATATAAAGTGCCATGGAAAGTTGCCGGAGTTCATCGGGGTATAAGGATTATAGTCTAGCCCGATAAGATCAGCGTATGCGCCCTTCTCTATGACCCCGGCTGGCCTTGGGAAGTAGCTTTTGAATAGCATGGAGTTCCACCTGAACATTTCTATTACTCTTTCAGCAGGCATAGTTCTCGGATCCGCTGTGTATAACTTGTGGAGTATAAATGCAACCTTGGATTCTCTAAACATGTCCATTGTGAATCCATCGGTTCCGAGGCAGACCTTCACGCCTGCATCCATCATATTTTTGACAGGTGCAACTCCCACAGCATTGTTCATATTGGACTCTGGATTATGGACAACCCACGCTCCCGTTTCCTTTAGAATCCTTATTTCCCTATTACTTATATTCACGCAGTGGGCCGCTATACTTTTATCGCTTAGGATCGAATGGTTCCATAGCCTTTCGACAACTCTAAAACCGGACTTCCTCAAGCTGTCTTTAACATCAGCTATATCCTCCGCAACATGTATGTGAAAGCCGACGTCAAGGTCTTTAGCCTTCTCCACACATTTTTCAAGTGTCTGGTCCGAAAGCGTAAGAGAAGCGTGAAGGCCGAAGCTCCCACTTATAAAATCGTTATCCCTATTCGCTCTGATAAATCTGACATTTTCGTTAATACCTTCTTCAGCTTTTTCCAGGCCGTCTCTGTCTGAAACCTCATATGCGATGTTAGCTCTCAACCCAACCTTTAGGTAAGCCTCTTTAAGTTTGTCCAAGCTTCCAGTGATAGCATATGGACTGGCATGATGGTCAAATATCGACGTAGTTCCATGTTTTAAAGATTCGATTGCTGTGACAAGGCCGCTATAGTATGTATCCTCCAAGGTAAGCTTTTTGTCAAGGTGCCACCATATCCTCTCCAGTATCTCAACAAAATTTGTTGGTGGAGCCCCCTTCAGCGGCATGCCCCTAGCGAAAGCTCCGTATGCGTGGCAATGAGCACATATAAGGCCTGGCATAACTAGAAAGCCGAAATCTTCAACCTCTTCAGAGGGATTACTTCTTCTGATTTCTTCAAAACTTCCAACTTCGCCGATAACACCATCTTCTATGAGGATTCCGCCATCCCTTATTATCCTGTTCTCCCTATCTAAGGTTACAATCCACTTTGCCTTAACTATCATGCAAACCCCCAATGTTATCGCTGCAAACCATTAAAATAATTAAACTACAAGGTACCGGGAGGGATAGGTAGGGTTTCATGAAGAGGATGGAAATAGCCGTCTCAAAACTTGGAAAATACTTTTTTTCAATTCCTAGGTTAAGCGTTACCCTCCCCCTCACAGTTTTAACAGGTATATTCTCGGGAATATTGATTACGGCTATCCCTAGCGGCTTTAAGCTAAATTTGACAGGCCTATTTCAAGGGACGATATACGGTTTCGCTGTTTTCTCTATACCGTCTTTCGTTTCCGCCGGCCTAACATCATTCTGGAAGAAGGAAGACCTCCTCGATCTTAGAAGATCAGCTTTCCTATCTCTTGCAGGGGAGCTTCTAATAGTCATATTATTCTTCGTATCCATTCTGATAGAAGCGGTCTCCTCCGTAGAGGTTTCAACCAGAATGTTTATAATGTCAAACGCCCTTGTCTTTGCACTTAGATTCATAGCGATAACTGCAGTTTCAGGATATAACCTTATCCCAGTTTTCTTCCTTTCTGCTTTACAACCTGTTTTATCCATAGCAGCTTATCAAGTTCTAACATTCCACCCCGTCAGAGTGGGCTTTAATAGTCCCTTGATACAAGGGCTACTGGCTATGATAATTATGCTCATAGCCTCTTGGTCCTTTATAACCCTTCTTGACACACCCTTCAAAGATAGATACGGCGCTGGAGCCCTAGAACTTTTAAATATTGCATTAATGGAGATCCTAGGGGGCTCACCAGGCCCCCTCGAGTCCTTTTTTGAGTCTATAGGGGAGACAGCAGTGCTACCGATAATATCGCTCAAAGTTGAAAGAAGCGGTGATGTAATAGGAGTCATAGTGCCGTATATACATCCAGGTCCTTTCATGCATCTGGGCAGCAGCAATCTTCCCTACCTCATAGAAGAAAAACTTAGGGAGGCCAGCGCTTTCGACAAGGTTGTAGTATTACATGGAACTGTAGGCCATGAATATAACCTTGTATCCTCGCATTATGTAGACTGTATAGTTAAGGAGATATTGAAGGAGGATTATGATGTTTCTTCAAGCAGGGGTAGTAACCCGGTTGTTTTAAAGTCTAACTCAGAGTGGATAATGGCGCAGCAGATCGGAGAGAATATCCTACTTGTCCTCTCTAGAGCTCCCGACGACACAGAAGATATAGATCTCTCTCTTGGAATGACGTTGATGGAAGCTGTTAAAGCCTGTTGCGGGTTTAACCTGGTCATACCTGTGGATGCACATAACTCCCTACGGGAAGAGGGATTCTTGGTAACAATCGCATCAGAAGCGGGCTTCAACTATAGAAACCTAGCCATAAAAGCTGCATCCAAACTATCCTCGAACACTACTATGCATCCGTTGAAGATAGGATACTCAGAGTTTAAACCTCAGGTTGACGAGACAAGGGGAATAGGTCCTGCAGGTCTAAAGCTTCTATCCGTAGAGACGGGGAATACAAAGACGGCCTACCTGGTTATCGACTGCAACAATATGATCCCAGAGGTTAGGCTTAAATGCATTGAAAGGCTACGCAAGGTAGGATATGATTATGCTGAGGTTCTATCCACAGATACACATTCAGTAAATAAGATTACACTTGGCCTCAATCAGCTCGGCCTTAGGATAAATCCTGAAATCGTAGCTGAATGGGCTGGCGATCTAGGTAAGGAAGCAATACAAGATCTTAAACCTGCAGTGGTAAGCGGGAAAATTTCATGGGTAAAAGTTAAGATTTTCGGGTCTTCAATGCCTGGTTTTCTAACACTTTTGAGGTCTACAGCTGCTCTTTCAAAGGTTGCTGCCCCAACGATATTCATCGCAGCTATAGCTATAATTGTTGCCACCCTACTTCTCTAGTCTCCTGTTGGAAGAATTATGAGCTTTGTAGCCTCCACACCACGTATTGATCCAATCCGCTTGTAGAGCCTCGTTAGGGATTTAATTATGCCTCTACACACAATCGTTTCGAGGCAAAGCTTACCAAGATGTATATGGCTTGATCCAAGGACTGTTCCCGTGAATTTATGCTGGACGGACGTGATCTCCTCCTGGCATCCTTTAACATCGTGGTTGAACAGGACAGCTATAACTCCTATCGCTTCCCCACCGCTTTTCTCCATGTTAAACTGCCACATAACAGTTTTCATGGCGAACCGAATGGCCTCAGACCTATTAGCATAGCCAGCATCCTCGATAAACCTGTCGAAACGTTCGAGAAGATCTCTAGGAATGCTCACGCCAAACCTCACAATCCTTTCATTCATCCATCTCTTATCATCTGGATTGTAAATTAAAAATGTAGACAATTTTAAAGCGAACCAATGCCGGTATAAGATGGGATGAAATTTACTTCCGGCTCTGAGGTTAACAATCGATGATGATAATCGACAAGAATGACCATAATTATGCCAGAGCCTATGGAAGCTAAATTTTCACATATCCTTGTCAGTAGCCTTAGGTTTAAATCTGAATCTAACGAGTTTCAATGTTGTTTCTTCATTTAGAGGTCCGTATATATCCTTCAGTTCAGCTCTTAGTTCTTTAAGGTTTCTGAATCCGTCAAGCCCAGCGTCCTCCTCTGTTAGGTCCTTAAGCTTCCTGTCTGTAACCCCGATGATCTTTGCTGTCCCTATAGTTTCATTTCCAGCCTTAACGAATACTGTGTCTCCGGGTTTAAGTTTTGTTTCAAGCCTTATGGTTGTTGTCTTCTTGCCTGAGATGATTTTGTCCTTGTATTTTTTCCTAAATTTCAGAACCTTTCCCTTCATATTTTCCCCTCTATCCTGTAAAATTCTATAAGTCTCAAGGCGGCTTCCCTAAACACCTCTATAGGCCTTTTTAACTTAAAGTTTGAGGCTATAAGCTGCCAGCTTTTGCCCTGAAGACATTTCGCCAACAGCAGGTCTTCCATCTCTCCAGTTAGGGGGCTTCCACCAGGATATCTTAGGAAGTAATTCCTGACAATTCTATAGAGAGCGTCGGATGCCATTTCATAGGTATGTCTCCCTGCAAGATAGCCCTGAAGCCTTCTACGCTGGGACTTGGTTAGGCTAAGCTTTGACGGTACTTGAGCTTTTGACATGAGCTGCCTGCAAATAGTAGGGTTCATACCAAAGTAGACGTCATGGAGGCTATCTATAAGCCTCATCTTAAACTCTCTAGCTACACCCATGACAAGCTTCTCTACGTCCCTATTGAGCGGCTTAACCACGAAAACACTGAATTCACCACTTACCTCGTTTCTTCTAGGGCTTGCATGAACAGGAATATACCCGTTCTTTAGCCAGAACCTCAATAGGGACGGGGAAGCTCCGAAGCCAGCTCCAACCCAATCAGCACCCTTATCTTTTGCTTCAGCCTCAACCATATTTAAAGCCTTGCTTCCGAATCCTCTATCCTGAAGTTCTGGGTGAACAGCTATCCTAACTATTCTCCAGCCGTAAAGTTTCGCAAATGACTTATATCCGTAATGTATGGCCATTCTATGGGGTATCATATGGCCCGGGGGTTCTCTTCCAGCCATCATCTCCTCTATAACCTTTGATGGAATCCTGCCCTCCTCAGCAATGTGCAGGCTAACTATAGGCATACCCTTATACTCCAGTGATCTAGCCATGTGATGTGGAGAATCAAGCAAATACTCTAGATCGTTAGGCCTATTTCTATAATGTGCAAGGACGTAAATCCCATACCACCGTCTAAGCCACTCTTCATCAACACTGGAGACATCTACAGCATTATACTCGGTCATTTCAGGCTTTAGATTCTCATCTACATCCGGGGGCTCCGCGTTTAAAAGTAGAAAGTCGTATAGCCAGTTCTCAACCGGGTCGCCGGGTGGGTACCTGATAGGGGTTTCCATTCTTACCATTCTAACCTGTAGGTCGCTGTACTCCTTCAATCTTCCGAGAAATCTAATAGAGAAGCCCCTGCCAGCACCCTCGTACCCGTGGATGGTGGTTGAGTATACAGTTTTCTTGGAGGTGCCGAGTATTCTGAAGAGCAAGTTTATAGGTATACTTGCAGCCTCATCCACGACCTTATACTTAACATCCACCTCAGAAGCACTTGTTGGAGTGAGATAGAAAACAGTAACACCTCTAGACTTAACCGCTACCAGCTCTCCATTTCTATAAATTTTTCTGTAAGGTATCCCGTAGGAATCTAACCCTAACATGAGGAAACGGAACACTATAGATATGCCCTCAAGCCCCGGTGCAGTCAAAACAACGTCTCGTACAGACCTCCTTTTGATAAGATGCGAGAGAGCCAGGCCGAGAGCCGCTGACTTACCTCTCCCCCTGTTTGCAACGAGAACCATACAGGACTTGCCTTTCTCACTTATTGTATCAACCATCGCCTCAACGGCTTCCGCTTGGTCTCCGGTAACCCTGATGCTCTTATCACCCCAATCCAAGCGGATAAACTGGGGAGTTCTGTAATCCACCCTTCTAGGGTTCTCCATAATTACATTGTCCTGTGGGGCGTAAAGATTTATACCACTTCTACCATGGCTCCTAATAAACCTCTCCTTAAACATCTGCCTAACATCATCAATCTTGTAGGGTGGAGACGCAAGCTTATATTGAAACTTCAAATAAGAACTCAGCCATTCTGTAAGCCGTGGAATTGCGAACAATACCAGACCGCCACCCCTAACAGTCTCAACAAGCCTTCCAATGTCGTTCGCCCTCATCTGATGGGAGAAATCAGCAACCAAAATATCCCACGTCCCCCCCATGGCAGCCTCGCTCATATCAAAATCTAACACCGTAAGGTCCACTATATCTCCAAGAAATTCCCTTACAACCTGCTCCCCCCTGACAAACCCGTCCAACGAGTCGGAACAGTAAAGGAGGCTGACCCCGGAAGCCCGGCCAAGCATGTTAGCTAAAGACTTAACAATAAACTCAAGACTGTCATCTGCAGCTACTGTTAGGAGGCGCCTCTCACCACTATCCAATGCCTCCCTATACACTCTTTCTAGAACTTCCATAGCCTCGAAACCCATTAATATAAAAGTTTAAATATTCAAAAAAAGGCTTTCCATACGATGATGAAAGCAATCATACTCCTAATAAGCTTACTAATTCTAAATGCCGTTCATTTACAATTTGCAAACTACCATGTAGAAATAGTATACATATTTGATGGAAGTGACACCCTGAAGGTTCAAGTTAAGTTTTACCCAATAGCCTACTCGTGGCAGGTATTCACAGGCATATTTAGGAGTAAAGAACCAACGCTCAGAGATGTAGCAACGCAACTTGTAACATGTACCTACCAACCCCCCAGCAAGGTCAAAAAGGGATACATAGACCATAAAAACAGATGCGCAGTTTTCAACTGTACAGCAACACTTTTCTCTTACGGCGAAAGCATCACATTAAACCTTCAGAGCTCAGAGGGCTGCATAGAAGAACCCTACCTCGTAACTAAAACAATATTCGTCATTGAGGCTGAGTGCTACCTGATAAAGTCCGCAACTCCTACTCCAAAGAAGGTGACAAGTAAAATGTCTATGTGGCAGGGCTCCCCATCCTGCACAATAGAAGTAGCGATGGCTGAAGCAAGCATAGCAGTAGACTATTACAAGCCTGAAGATTATCCAACTAACCCTCTTCAGCGGCCAATAGAGCTTGAAACGGGGCAAAAATACATGCTTGTAGCCAAAATCATAAATACTGGAATGGTAAAAGCCGAGTATGAACTAAAGATCATGTTGCCAAACGCTGAGTGTAAGGCAATATACTATAGGCCTAGATACGGCAAGCTAAGCCTAGAACCAGGAGAAACGGGGGAATTCATAGTCAACATAACAGTTGGTGGTGAGGGTATAGGCGCAATAATATCTAGAATCTACGTTGGAGAATGCCTCGTAGACGAGTGGTCTGACAGGGTCACAATAAAACCCAGAGAGACAGAGACACCGCCGCCAACAACTTCTCTGCCAACTACGTCCCCACCAACAACGCCGCCGCCAACAACTACTTTACCCCCTACACCCACCACTTCACCTCCTACTACGTCGCCGCCATCAGAAGGCGCCAGATCTGTTCTATTAGTCGGTGTTGCGGTAGCCCTAACCGTTGCTGCAGGTATAGCTGTATATTGGTACCGTCATAGACCCACAGTTGAGGCGCCTGCCTTGGAGGAAGACATACTCCAAAGGCTAGAGGAGAGGTTCGTCAAAGGAGAGATCTCCAAGGAAACATATCTCATGCTAAGAGAAAAGTACGAGAGGGAACTCAACTCTAGAGAGTAGCAGGTGGCTTTATCACGTCCAGCTTCAAGTTAAATTTTTTTAATATTTTTGCAGGTAGGGAGAGTCAGCGAAGGCTTACAGTGGTCTTAATGGAACATGAACTCTCATTTCTAATAGGTGGAGAGGCCGGCGACGGTATACAAAGATCAGGTTACATCTACGCAAAAACCTTGTTGAGGAGTGGATACTATGTTTTTGGATATTTTGATTATCCTTCACTCATAAGAGGGGGGCACAACTTCTATCTTGGTAGGGCTTCCACCAGGAAAATATACAGTCATACAGAGCATGTTAATATTCTGGCAGCTTTGAACCAGGAAACCATAGACAGGCATATATGGAGACTTAGCGGGGAAAGCTTCATAATATATGACCCCTCAAGATCGAAGCCACCGGAGAACTTTAAGGGTGTAAGGGTGGAAGTTCCATTTGAGGAGATAACCCTAGAGGTTGGTGGGAGGAAAATAATGAGGAATATGGCCGCGGTAGCGGCAATGACGGCCATGACAGGACTAAGAATTGAAACCCTAACAGATGTCATAACTGGAGTGTTTGGTGTCGAAAAATCCAAACTTAACATCATAATAGCCAGGGAAAGCTACAACTACACCGCCAAAAAATATGGCAGAAGATTTACCCTTGAAAACCCCTCCCCAGGCAGAAAGATTATCTTAACAGGAAACGAGGCTATAGCCATCGGCGCAGTAAAAGCAGGGCTCAAATTCTACTCAGCCTACCCTATGACGCCCGCTTCCCCGATCCTCCATTACCTGGCAGAGAAGCAACACGATTACGATATTGTGGTCATACAGCCGGAATCAGAGATCTCAGCCGTCAACATGGTGCTAGGCGCATCTTTCGCGGGGGTAAGGGCGATGACAGCAACCTCCGGGGGAGGTTTCTCACTGATGTGCGAGACAGTTGGGCTGGCGGCTATGACGGAAACCCCAATTGTTATAGTGGTTGCACAGAGGCCCGGCCCAAGCACGGGAATAGCAACCTACACAGGCCAGGAGGACCTTAGAACCGTACTTCATGCATCACAAAGCGAGTTTCCACGCGTTGTTGTTGCACCTGGAGACGTGGATGAATGTTATCAGCGGATCCAGGAAGCCTTTAACATCTCAGAAGTATTCCAGTTGCCAGTAATAGTTCTTATAGACAAGTATCTTGGAGAAAGCCACATGTCAACGGAGCCTTTTACCCGAGAAGTAAAGATTGATAGGGGAAAAATAGCATCCGGAAATAAGGATTATAAGAGGTATAGGCTGGTGGAGGATGGGGTGTCACCTAGGGCGTTCCCCTCAACTCCAAATATCATTGTGAGGGGGCATAGTAGCGAGCATACGGAAGAGGGATTTGCAACCCCTAACGCTGTTGTCAGGACGAAAATGGTCGATAAAAGGTTTAGTAAGCTACCCTACATAGAAAAGTACATCGAGGAACTAGAACCGGTCAAACTGTACGGCCATAAAGACGCTGAAGTCCTCCTTATAGCATGGGGTTCCACTAAGGGACCTCTACTTGAGGCAATGAAAATATTGGACGAGGAGCAGGTTAAAGTTAGGTTTATGCAGATATGCTACCTCGAACCATTCCCCACGGCAACCGTTCAAGAAATAATGAGGAATCACAAAATACTTGTGGATATCGAGGGCAACAGAACAGGACAGCTTGCAGGCCTGATAAGGGAAAAGACAGGCGTTGAAATCAAGAAGAGAATTCTAAGATATGATGGGAGACCCTTCTCACCAAGAATGCTAGCCGAGAAGGTTAAAGAGGTGTTAGAAGATGGGAACTAAGCCTCTAACGGTTAGAGAACTTTCCACACCTAAGAAAATAACGTGGTGCCCAGGCTGCGGAAACTTCGCGATCCTTACAGCGGTGAAACGGGCGATAGTGGAGCTAAAAATCAAACCGGAGGATGTGCTTATAGTCTCCGGTATAGGCTGCCACGGGAAGATATCGGATTACATAAATGTAAATACCTTCCATACAATTCACGGACGAGTAATACCATTTCTGGCCGGCGCAAAGATAGCAAACCATAAGCTCGTAGCCATAGGGTTCGCAGGCGACGGAGACGCCTACTCAATAGGATGGGGGCACCTAACCCACGCTGCAAGGAGGAACGACGACATAGTATATATCGTGCATAACAACATGGTTTTCGGCCTAACCACAGGCCAATACACACCTACAAGCCCCCGGAACTTCAAGTCTAGATCGACCCCTTACGGGTCAATAGAGGAACCCTTGAATCCGATTTTGCTCTCCCTGGCATCCGGCTCTACCTTTGTTGCAAGAGCCTTTTCAGGAGATATTCAACATTTGACCATGGTCATAAAAGAGGCTATTAAGCATAAAGGGTTCGCTCACGTAGATGTCTTACAGCCCTGCGTAACTTTCTACAATACCTACCAAGAATTTTCAAAGAAGATTTACAAACTTGAAGATTCAGGCCACGACCCCGGCAACTGGGATAAAGCCGTAGAAAAAGCAGTAGAATGGCCTGGAAGTGGAGATAGGATACCTATCGGAATATTTTATAGAAATGAGGAAAGAAAGCCCTATACAGAGATGTTGAGCCAGATAAGGGATGCCCCTCTTGTCTTTCATAAAATAGAAAGTGTTGACATATCCCCTCTCCTCGAAGAGTCAATGTGAATCTGTACCATATCAAATGCACGTGAAACTTTAAGGATTTTAGCATTCTACTATAGAGAGATGACACGCTACATTGGAGTAATAGGCTATCATAATGTAGGGAAAACAAGCCTTATAGAAGGAATGGTATCAGTATACAAAAGCCAAGGATTAAACGTTGCCGTTGTTAAACATACAAAATACAGAGAGCTAGATGTGGAAGGCAAAGATACGTGGAGGCTTTCCAGAATCTCCGACTTAACCGTCGGCGTTGCCGAGAACCAGATATTAATAGTTGAAAAGGGAAGGTTTAGGCTGGAAGATCTAAAGAGCATCCTTAAACCCTATGATATCGTAGTTGTTGAGGGTTTTAAACAGAATCATAGCTTCCCTAAGATTGTTGTAGTCGAATCTGAAGAGGACTATGTGAAGCTGAAGACAGGCCTCGAAATTCTCGCCGTATCCCAGCGTAAACTGGATCTGGACATCCCAGTCTACCATCCAAGAAATGATTTAGAAACTATTTGCAAAATCGCCTACGAAAAAGCATTCAAACTTCCCAACTTAAACTGTAGAGAATGCGGATACACTTGTAGCGAGATGGCCGCTCTGATTCTCAATGGGGAGAAAAGTGTTCAGGACTGTAAGGTGTTATCGAGACAATCCGTAAAAATAATGGTCGACGACTCTCAGATAGACGTAAACCGCTTCGTAGCAGATCTCATTGGGACCACAGTGAAGGCCATGATTTCAAGGCTTAGAGGATATAGACCTGGGGCTAAAATTACGATAGAGGTTCAAGTATAGGCTAAATCATACCTATAAGATGAAACATGTATAGGCCTATCCCTATAAGCAGACAACCTGATATCATACCCATAAGTTGAAGCTTTGTACCTCTCCAATACTTAAGTTTCCTAAGCTTTAACCCGAGGTAGAGGACTCCTACAAGAATTAGAAGCAAAGGTCCTATAAACACTAGATTATACAGTAGTAGGAGGCTTAACTTCAAGTATGTGTTGAACTCAGCAAGCACACTTGCAGCTACAAGGTACGGCCCACCAGAACAAGGTAGGAGAGTGAAGCTAATAATAACTCCCAGAAGAAATGTTCCTACAGGCCCGGCTTTGGAAGCCGCCTCTTCTATTCTTGGCGATACTATCCTCCGGAGGGGTTTAGGCATCGTAGACATATAGTATTCTCCAAGCGAGTTCCAAACCTCATACACGCCTAGGGCTACAGCTATGCAGGCGAGTATGGGCCTCACCCAGAGCATTTTTAACACTACAGCGGTAAGGCCTAACCCCATAAGATAGTAACATGTAAAAATGGCTGCTATGAAGGATAGGCCGAGCCTTCCTGCTTGGCTGTACCCTCTACTCGAGGCCGAAAGTATTAGCAAAGCTGTGAAGATGCTGAATGTACATGGGTTAACAGAGTCGGCAAGAGCAGAAACGAGGATAACTGTTAATGCCTCTCCGAAACTGTACCTTTTCCTTTCGACAGGCGGTTTACTGCCCCCTTCAAATATTTCTTCTACCTTTTCAAGCGTTTTACCAGTGATAATATTGTAAAGCTCGCCGTTAAGAAATATCTCGACGCCCTCTCCACGGGTCTTCTCTTCTATATCTGTCCAGAACTCCTTCTCCGTTTCCCCCCCTGATACGGCTATCAACTCTTTATCTCTAAATATACCCACTATCGGTGTAACTTTAGAGTTATTGTAAAGTAGGAGGCTAAGCTCCACCTCCTTTACCATGTAACTTGTAGAATTTGCAGTATCACGCATCGTCACCGAGTCTTCGCCGTATATTTCAGCTAGATAGTCATAGGTTCTCTTACAGCTTGGGCATCCCATGGAACCGTAAACCTCGAAAAAGTAGCTTCCCTGCAGGATACCCACTGTAATCGGAATTAAAAGTAGAAGTATGCTAAGGCTGGGTTTCACACAGAACCAAACCAGGGCATTCATTTAAACTTTTCAATATCAAATTTCAGGATCGCCTTTCCAGAGGAGGACAGGTACACGGCTTACCGCCGCACTTAGGGCACCCCTTCCCATACCTTTTTTCAAACTCACTCTCCAAGTTAACTTCCAGTAGGTATGCTATGCTAAGAAGCCATGCGAAGACATCAGCCATCTCACCTGATATTTCAGATCTATTATCTCTTCTTATGGCCCTCGAAAGTTCCCCGACCTCCTCTATTAGGTGCATGAAGGTTAAATGCAGCCCTCTACTTCTATCCCTCTTCTCATAGGTTTCTTTTATGATTGCCTGAGCATCTCTGATTTCCATTTTCGAACCCAGTTATAGCAAACCTGAAATTTAATAACGTTTTACCAGCATAAGCTTACCTAGGAACGGCTTCCTCATGCAGTATTCTAACGGCCTCCAGGGCTATCTTAGCTTCGCTTAATATAGCCTCTCTAACCCTAGGATCCAGCTCACCCTTCTTTTCATGGGGTTTAAACTCGGATTTCTTGGTTCCCTTTACAAGATTTCCGTCGACAGCGAGAATTGCACCAGAAAGCAAGCCTTTAATCGAGGCAAGCGTAAAAATAGCGGAGCACTCCATCTCTACCGAGAGTACACCTAGGCTTCTATAAAGTTCAACTTTTTCCATGTGTTCAGAATAGAATGCATCGTTCGTCCATACAATTCCGGAATAGCAATTTACTCCTACTCTTTTGGAGGCCTCTAATAGCGCGGTCACGACCTTTAGAGATGCAAGAGCAGGATATGTGGGAGGTGCATAGTTTACCGTTGTTCCCTCATCTCTGACAGCCCCAGTCGCTACTATGAGGTCGCCCGTATCAATGTGTGGCTGTATGGACCCGGTTGTACCGACCCTTATAAAACATTTAGCTCCGATCCTCGAGAGTTCTTCAACTGTTATTGCTGCAGCGGGGCACCCTATTCCAGTACTTGTCGTAGACACCTTAACATCTTTATACCAGCCTGTCCAAGTTATAAACTGGCGGTAGTCAGCGACTATTTTAGGTTCATCCATAAGCTCTGCTATTATCTTTGTCCTCTTAGGGTCTCCAGGCAGTAAAACATACTCCCCTACATCTCCTCTCCTACACATGATGTGAGGTTGCATCATTAGATCCGTTCTCCTTTGGCTACAATTTAAACCATTTGGCTCTCAGCAACATTTAAGTTCGAACTACTTGTATATAGAATGGTAGGACTAATGCAAAAACCTAAACCATCAGAAATCGAGCCCTTCATAGCTTCAGAGGTGGCACTGTCGGTTAAAGATGAAATTCAAAAATACATACTCAGGGTGATAGATGGAATAATAAGTGGGAGGCCTCCATCCGAGGTTAAAAGGGCATTTACAAAAATAAAGCTCAATGTTACAGACCAGCCTGGCAATATAATTCCAGGCTCCTCCGATGGAGGTAGCGCCATCTTTAACCTTAGATCCACCTGTTTCGGTGTTTGCGTGTCTTGCAGCATCCTGATAGACAATGATCATAAGGTTCACAGGTCAGATGTGCTAGTATCAAGAGTCCCAGAGGATCCTATGGCCTCTTTCAACACGACGAGGGAAGACGTAGAGGCCATGTTGGCTCCTGTGAGAGAGGCACTTGTGGCGATGTCCGCATTAAGGATGCTTGAAAAAGGCATTAACGGTGTTAGGCCTGATATTTTGATAGTTGATGGACCCCTTATCCCACCAGCAAGGATATGGCTGAAAAAGGGGAGGAAGAGCCGTAGCGACCCTGTCCGGTTATACCTGGAGCATAGGAGGCGAATGCTCGATTACGCTGAAAAAACAAGGGTTACCGTTGTAGGATTCGTTAAACGACCTAAGTCTCACTACATTTCACAGATATACGGCTTTAAGTCTTACCCTGACGTTGCACTATCAACCTTAACAGGCCTACAGTGGGGAGAGTCCTATCCCTGGCCCCCAGTAGAGCTGGGAGGTGTAGAGCTTTCCTCAATCATACATGACGACACAGTGAGAAAGTATATGGTACCTGGAAGGTTAAGCTTTACATTTCTGAAAACATCAAGAGGGAAAGCTCCATACCGTATTGACATTTCTAGGATCTTCCCCCCATTCACCAGCGCAGAACAGGTTCTCAATTATATTTTAAGCCTCTCAGATCTCGACGGGATACCACTCCCGGTTGTAAAGGCTGATGAAACCGTGAAGATAACTAAGAAGTTCGCACGGGAGACCTATAGATCTACGATTAACTATGTTATCTCCAAGTACGCCCGTGAAGAGAATAAGTTAAAACTGCTGCTCGAACTTCTAGGTTGGATGCATGGTGAAACATAATGCCTGAACCAGTAGGTAGCGTATACTCAGATTACGGGTACTACTACCCTGATAGGTTCTCGGTAATCCTCAGGGAAGGAGTAGATGTTAAGCCTGGAGAGTTTCTGTGGATTATAACGTCTGAAGGGAAAGTCTACTATCAAGCTATCGGGCTATACATTAAAAGACAGCCAGCATCATATGAGGAGGTTATACTAAAGAAAGGACCTAGGATGATGGATGAAGAAAGGAATTTCCCAAGAGTTGAAGCTGAACAAGTTGGAATATTAAGGAATGGGAGGATAGAACCCTACCTTGGCATAATAACACCCCACCAGGAAGTTTACAGGGTGGAGGAGGAAGACCTAAGAAATCTGCTTGCACCAACAGAGGATCTAGCGATCAAGCTGGGGAAGCTATACCCGGGGGAAATGGAGATATGGCTTAGAATATGGGATCTTACTAGGAGAGGGCTTGTAGTTTTCGGCGGGATTGGAAGCGGAAAAACTACCACTTTGCTCTCCATCATTTATAGGCTAATCTCCACAATAGGCAGTATTGGGAAGCCTGGGGGGATAGTAATAGATAAGGACTACGAATATGGACCTGTCCTAGAAGAGGATTTTGGCGCTATAGCTGTGGACATGAGGAGTGCAAGCGTGATGCCCCCGTTGGAAGCCGGAGAGATATACAACCATCTAAGATCTGCTCTTGGAATCCACCCATCCTCAAAACAGGCTTTAAGGCTAAAAAACGCTATCATTAATGCCGTAGGACGCTCTAAAACCCCGATAACTAAAGAACTCATTATGGACATTATTCGTGAGTGTGGATTCGACGACGAGTCTGAATCCCGGTTTAGACTACTCGCAGAAAGATATCCTTCCGTTAATGAGGAGGGTGGGACATCTGAGTATATAGTAGAACTTGCAAGAAACAATATTGTCGTGCTAGACCTTTCAAGTGTTGAAGACTGGGATGAAACCTACATTAAAATTAAGGGAATCCTCGAATCAACGTACAAACAAGCTCTCGAGGATAGAAGCTATGGAGTATTCATCTTGATCGACGAAGCCCATCTATTCGCCCCTGAAAAGGGCGGAGTATCCCTTGCAGAGGAGAAACCAACTTCAAGCCTTAGAAAAACGCTTAAACTCCTATCTACCACTGGCCCGAGGAACGGTGTTGTACCATTTATCGCTACCCAGAGGCCAGCTTTAATAGATAAGACAATTACGACCCAGCTTGGACAGAACCTTATATGTCACCGAGTTGAGGATATAGACCTTGAAAGGGTGAAAGAGATGATAGGCGGCATAGCTGAGACCCTAAAACTCTTTCCAGCCGGCAGAGCCATAGTGAAAGCCACGGCCGCCCCCCTACCACGGCCTATAGTTGTTGACATAGTAGCTGAAAAGCACCCTTCATCCCGTGGTATGACAGCCCTGGACAGATGGTTACAGGCACCACAGGGAAATGATTAATAAAATTGTGTGGTTGGTAACTTCTGATGTCAAAAGTCCTCAGGGTGTCGCTAGAGTTAGTAGACTTGAATAGCCTATTATCAATGTTAGAAAATATAGAGCTTACAGGGTACCTGTTGTTCCAGGATGGCAGTGTAGAGAACAAAATATATTTTATTCTCGGAAAACCAATCATGTTTACACCCGAAAAAGCGTTAGAATCCCTTAACAACTTTAAAGGGAGCGTTGACGTTTATAGGCTCCCGGTTAGCAGTATTATAGATTTGATCTGGGAGCATTCCTCAGAAGTGATCCCTGAGCTAAATATAGAGCTGCTTAACTTTAGAACACTCCAGAAAATAACGTTAAACAAGAACTTTCAAGGAGTACTGATCTCAGAGGATAAATTGATCTTTTACTCAAATGGATCCCCACATCTGTTAGTAGATTTAGAGTCTAAGAAAATCCAGGAGGAATTCGATGAAATCAGTGTTCTGAGAAGCATTGAGGGTAAGATAACCCTACTAGAGCTTAAAAGGGACTCGGGCCTCAAAATGTTCCATGCAGAGAAAGAAACGGTAAGCCTCAAATTAAGAAAGTTCTTCACTGAGATATAGTATTTTCTTCAATAGAATTTTAATGGTAGTATGGTCTTCTCTAATGTGAACGAGTCCTATAACATTAAACTGATAGACATAAAAACAAGAGAAAAACTGATGGACGAATATATGCCTAAATTTCTCTATGAGGAGAAAGCCGACATATACGGGTGTTGTATTAAACTTTTGACTGATGACGGCTGGATAAGAGATAGATGGACTGAAAACTTTTACAACATGTACTGGAATGTTAGAAGTCATGGCAGGATAATAGTAACCAAGGATGACAGATATGACCTTATCGTTCTCTATGATCCCCTCTCTAAAACGGCGTTTCTTCTGAACATGGACTACTATGGGTGGGTAAAATCGGTGGCCTTGAGTGTTGCTGGTGACATACTTGAAGACCATCACGGGATATTCTCAATCCACGGGGCCTGCCTAGACTATAATGGAATAGGATTCTCAATCGTTGGCCTTGCAGGGATGGGTAAAACAACGAATGCATACGGGCTCCTAAGAAACAATAAGATAAGAGTAATATCGGACGACTGGTTCTTCGTGAGGCCCTTAGAAACAGGCTTCCTAGCTTTCAGCTCTGAAAAAAACTTCTACATTAGAGCTGACCTTGCAGAAGTCTGGCCAGAGTTCAGCGGGCTAGTTAAGAAGGCACTGGTAGACAAAAAGGGGCGAGCAATAGTCAACCTTAGATGGGTCATAGGCAAAGGGAGAATAATACCAATGACAACCTTAAGAATATTTCTAATACTGGTTAGAGAAAAGTCTGTTAACAAAGTTTACTGGGAAATAGAACCTGAGGAAGCTCTCTCCATGCTTGCCCAAAACGGCTACTACAACCCCCACTTACTAGTGAGAGATGACCGTAAAAAGAAGCTTAGAAGCGAGTTCTTCCTTAAACTACTTGAGATGACGGAGAACTATGTAGTAAATACGGCTGCTACGCCGCATGAAACCCAGCAGGCAATCCTTAAAATAGTAGAAAGCTATAACCATTCAAGACCTTCCACATTAACGGGTGAAGGCTAATGGTTAGAAAAAAGAGGAAAATTAAGCCTGAGAAGATAGTTAAGAGGGCAAAGGAAGCATTCGAGCAAGGACTGATAAGCAGGGAGTTCTATGAGGACATACTCAAGAAATACGGTTTTGAACCTGAGAAGCCTAAACCAATCCCGGAGATCGAAAAGGAAACCATCGAGGAACCCGGAATGCTTAGACCACCCATAGAAGAACGTAGGGAAGAAGCTATAGAGGTCAAACCTCTAAGAAAGCCGTCTAAACCAAAGTTTAAACCCATAACACCTAAAATCTCAAAACCAAAGATAAAACCCAAAATACCACATATATCAATGATAGCACCGTTAATCCTAGCTATAATCATAGTCTCGGGCGGCTATTATCTGTACAGGGAAGGATACATTCATGGAATAAGCTTCAAGCACGGAGGACCTCCCAAAAACCTTACCGGAAGAGAACTTTACGATTTTAGTAAAATTCAAAGAGCAGTTTACCAGGTGGAATTAATCAGTAAGGTGCAGAATAAAACGTTAAACTACACAGTGACAGTTAGTTCAGAGGTTATAGCCGGGAGGGAATGCTGGCTTATATGGGTGAATGCCACATCAGACGGACAGTTTGTAGCAGCTTACAAGGCTATAATAGCAAAGGACAATGGGGAAATCATAGTCTCAAGTGTAAAACCAGCAGTAGGTTCTCTGGTGAATGTTACAGTCCTCACCCTTATCCAACAGGCTGGAATAGGCCTCCGGAATGAAACTGTCTATTATACTGGAGAGGAGACCATAACGGCGCCAATAGGCACCCTCAAATGTAAAGTGTATAATATAGTTATCGGAACGACAAATATGACTTTCTGGATTACAGACAAGTACCCTGTACCTGTGATGTGGAGAAGCGAAGTACCCGGAGTGGTGAGGACAGCGGTACTATTGTTAAAGGAATAGGAGGGGATCTGGACTGGGGGAACTTCTATCCGTTAACTCATCCTCTAAACACATCCGAGAGGCTGGGAAGATTATAATCTACTCAGCATGCTTGGAAGCAGAGCATCCAGAAATAATGGAACGATTGGGCGACTACTATCCCTTAAAGGTTTGCATGGAAGAAAATATATTCAACGTTGTGGCTTTAAAGATAGCATCTATACTCGCCAGGGTTGAACTTGAAGAGGTGAAAATACTAACGGTAGATGGCAGCCCCCACTGCCTACAGCTTCACCATGCAGCCGAGGAAGCATTTAAGGTAACGAGATCCAAGTGCAAACTGAGACATTTTGTAGTGGCAAAGGGTAAAATAGTTGAAGTCTCAAGAGATACGGTTAAGATATCCAGATATCTATCCAAAGTTTCGCTATTGGCCTCCCGTGATCTCCTTAACAGCCCTAAGAGTTAAGTACCTGTCATGTCCGGCTATTACAATCACATGCTGCCCTTGCCTCCAAACATCGAAGAACTCGAATACACCATAGGAGGAGAGATTGGATCTAAGCATATCCTCAACATTTGAAGGCAGAGCCGTAGCGGAATAGCTTCCTACCCCCTCATAAGCATCGGGTCCCCCAAGAATAATTATAAACCCCATGCCGAGCATGTCTGATGCATTATCGACAGTAAATCTCAGCATCTCAACATTATTCCTTTCGAAATATGAGCTTAACAGGTTACCGCATAGCTTCCAATCTATACTATTAGAGAGGACAGCTACTGGTGGCTTGCCGAGAATGCCTACTGTCACCTTCCAATAGTGAACAGTAACTTTAACTTTGTCCAGCGACTGGTTAATGTAGACCACGGCCTGGCCGTCTATAAAATTTGTCGGCTGGAACCCTACGCACATAATTCCCGGAAACCTTCTCACATACTTTTCACCAAAATAAACATCTCCCTCTTTCTCCAGTGGAATAATGTCGACAGGTTCGAAGACACCTGATCCAGGAATGAGAGGTTGTATAAGGCGGTACTGGAAAACAGTAATATTGGTGGGAGTACCATTCAATGGCTTATATGCGTAGGTATCAACAGGTTTATCTACTATTACGTAAACCTCAATCCTAATATATTCTCCGTCCGCGTACGGTAAGATGAAAAGTTGAATGGCTAGTAGGAACATTAGGAAATAGAATTTCATCAATCGTATTTATGCCATGCTATGAATATAATTTTTCCCGATTCTATCTTTCAAATATTTCATAAGTCTCACAAATAAAACACCGACTATATATATGGCCAGAATGGTCAATGGTATGCCTACAAAGATGGAAATTACCGCCTCGTACCCCCTAAAACGTGAAGACACAGATAGTACAATTGACGGCAACCCTGTAAATACCATCTTGATGACGGTTGTTACGAAAGACTTGAACCATTCAGTTACGCAGGATACCATGCAAAATAATGAAACAGTTAGTGCAACAGGTTTCGGAACCCTTCTAATTAACACAATGAACACTATGTATGAAAAAGTTACTATTGGCAGATATTTAAGATTTAGTGCAGGTAGACCTCTAAAGGTGAAAAACTCTAAGTTTACAGGATGAATGTAGTCCACGGACACGTTAGCAATAAGATAGGCTAAAATAATTATTATATACCCCCTTAAAATCTCCGAAAAACTCAGAAGACTATCAATTAAACAGTAGATGGCCAAAGCTAACAGTATATAAAGAAGACTGCCCTTTGAGGGGGGTAAATATGCCAGGTTTCCAATTTTCATAAATGGAAGGACCTCTATAGAGTGAAGAGCAACTAGTGTAAGGAAGAAGTAGAGTGTTAGGAGGAAAGCAGAAAATTCAGCTTTTCCCCTGGCAGCGCTCAACTGCCCACCACCACGCTAGTAGTACCCGCTGTAAAAACAGTGGAGTATCTCTTTGGAAGTTTTAAAGCCCCGATGCTAATCAGATACTTCAGCCTGGAATCTAGTACTATACATGAGGGCCATCTTAACTCTGACACTAAAGCTATATTTTCAGGTTTGTCGGTCCACACGTAGAGTTTCTTGCTATGTCTATAATAGTGTGTTACTGCTATAAGCCATGGTGAGATAGCTACAGTAGTGTTCTGTCTGCAGTGCATTCCAATATATTTTGCGGCCTCAATCTCTGTTTGGCTCACTACGGGCTTAACCCTAGGCAAATAGCCGAGGTAGAGTATAAATGTTAGTAATATAACTGTTAAATTGACAATTTTAAGCTTATTAAGCTTCGAAAGAGCATCTTCCAGCCATGATAGCCCTGCACCTGCCATTATAGCAAGGCCGTAGCTAAGCATGAATAAGAACCTTACCGATATCAGGTGAATTCCATACTCTGGTGTTAGGGAGAGCATAAATCCAACGGCTATAAAAATATATAGTGGCAGAGCCCTCTCCGTCTTCAATTTTTTGAGTGAGACGATAGATAGAGGGGCAATAATCGGAATATAGGTAAGAATGTATTCTGGGATGTTTTCAAACCGTATCGACCATTCTGAGACGCTTGTTTCAACTTTGAGAAGCGCTGCCTCATTATAGGCTTTAATATACCATGCTATATGAGGATAAGCGATGTACCCTCCTATTCCTAAGAGGAAGGTTGAAAGGAATAATGCTACAACTTCTTTTCTCTCAACCTGCTTGGTGATTAGGAGCATCGTATAATATGTGAGGGTAAATAGCCCAAAATAAGCGGCAGCTAGCTGGTGAGAAAAGAAAACTATTAGAAACAATAGCGGAGCAGAGACGCCTATTTTCTTACCTCTGTGGGAAATTATGTAGAGAGAGTAGAGGAGTATCATGCATCCAAAAATGTTTCTAAGGTATCCGTTCGAGAGTTCAAGGCCGAAAGGAGATAAGGCTGCAAGGATGCTGCTGTATACCGCGGATTTCCTATCAGATACTCTGCATCCAACCATATACACTCCAATACAAGTTAAACCTTGAATAAGCGGAGGGTAAAATTTGATGATTCTAACGGCTGAGATCTCTGTTAAGTCTTTCAATACTTTCATTAAGTATAGAGGGAGTAGAGTCGGAAACCATCTACGGATAGTTCTCTCGTTCCAGTTCTCAATTGTTTGTAGGTACGCAGCTGCATCCCATCCAACGGGAAAATACTGGTGTATCACCTCTGGTATGAGTCTTGCCATAAAGCCGATGTAGAATACTCCAGCGTACCATAAACCACGGCCTAACAACTCTTTCAGTCTACTCTTAATCTTTAACATTGACCCTCACCGATAGCTTCTTCTCCGAGTCCGGGTTTGAGGAGGGAGTACACACAATATGAAGCCAGTATGATCCAGTATCCTCAAATTGTATTGGAAAATAGATAGCCTTGCAATCCCCGCTCTCCACAATTCTACTGGCAGAAGCTATAAATTCATTATAAACAAATAATTTAACCTTAAACTCCTCCCTGTAACCAAGTTTATTTTCAATGAAGACCTTGAAGTAGTAGGGCTTCCCAACTTCAATGTCCTCTCTAAGGCTTTCGAATGTGCCATCTTCACCGACGATGTATAGCACATAGAAACCTTGATGCTCTTGAAACAAGGCATATTTCACGGCTATTAGTGATATTGCGACCGCCGTGGCGGCTAGAAAAATTTTTTCAGTTTCCATCTAACATGCCCCGTCAAACTTAAATTAGTCTCCCGAGGACTGAAAATAAATGTTATGGAACGTAATACTAGGGGGCTAATTCTTAGAAAATTTGCCCATATGTTTCTTGCATTGTTACTTCTATTACCCTTATATATAAGAGATATTGCTAATCAGCTAATTCCTGTAGTGCTTCCTAAACAAATTAACTATATGCTTTCACCTGGAGTTATATATGCTCAACTTTTATTCTGGGCTGCAATCATGAATGCTTTCAGGGTTAAGAGGCCAATTCCTGAAAGCAGGCTTAGAGAGATCCGGCAGAAGGCGAGGGAGCTACCGATTGGTAAGAGGATAGAGGAAATTGTAGATTCTGTTGAAAAAACTATACGTCTGATGATGAGGGAGTACGAGTGGAAAGCAGGATACTTTGGCCTTGTAAATGGGACGATAGGAGTTGCGGTAGCCTACCTTTTGGTAGGACATCATGTCTTCTATGGGGTGCTGGCGATGGCGACCACAGACGTATACTCTTCTCTGATTGGCTCCCTATTTGGAAAGCATAAAATGCCGTTCTCTAATGGTTCAGTAGAAGGCTTAATAGCAGGATTCATGTCGTACTTCGCAGTGTTGACTTTTCTAACAAGCTCAGATATGGCGTGTTTCCTAGCCGCAATAGCATCATTAGTAGAACTATACGGTATCGAAGATAATCTAAGCATACCAGTAGTAGTTTCCATAGTATCTAAACTCCTGGAATTAGCACCCCCCTGGATATAATTCTCTAGGCTCCCATAATCCTTAGAATATTCTCTTCAAGCATTTCGATTTCTGCTAGAAAAACATGGCCCGGAGGCCTCTCTGCGCTTGAGACAACACATAGGACAAGGTCCCCGCTGATCTTCTTAATGAAAAAGTATCCGCTTTCAAACCTTATAATAACTTGGGAGGGCATCCCCATACCACTCCTATCCCCCGCTGTCTGAGTTGCCGCAAATATAACCGCTGAGATAGCGGAAAGACTCTCACCATCAACGTCTCCAACAGTCAGATACTCAAGACCATCTACCGTCGCTATTATGACAGCTTTAATATGCTTGTCAAAACTCATGAGGTTATCGATAACTTTCCTAATCTCTTCTGTACTCATCTAATGGCTGACTGCATCACATAAGTTTAAATAATTACTGTTCTGGTTACACGCTATCTTCAGCATAGACTATAACGTTTTTAGGGGGTCGTAGTGAACATATATTAAAGATATGGTTTACAATTACCGACGATATGTAAAAGATATAAGAAATCATACGAGAAAATCATCCAATTACAACAAACCTTCTCGAGAAAGTTTGTATTTTAACCTTAGTCCATTCCTTAAGTCTCCTGTACTCAATTTTATCCAGTAAAACTTTGTTATCATACACCCTCCCGTGAATCCCTAACGACGCCAGAAACTTTAAAACAGAATCCTCATCAGGGATCTTCTCCTTACAGTTGTTAGGACATCCAGTACACTTTTCCCAAACCCAAACTGGGTCCGTACATGCTATCCCATATGCCAACGCAGTGGCGCAGCACGCAGAACCAAGTGGGACAATACCCACCTCCTTTGCCAACTGCATAGCTTCAACCTTGAGATCATAGCCAATAATATATCTTTGCCTATCATCAAGCCTACCTCGAATTCTATCTTTAATACGGCTAACATCTACCCCTGCCCTTGCAAGCCGACCAATAATATTCCTTGTAACCCTAAACCCGCCGAAGACGGCATACCTGCAGCCATGCTTATAAGCAACTTTTAAGATATCGTAAATCTCAACGTCAGTAACTCCAGGGATAATAGGCCTGACGAACAATGCCGGCACCCCGCCAACAGAGTTTACCCTTCTAAAATTTTCCATTCTGATGTAGGGGGGCGTAGAATAGGGCTCGATTTCTTTCCAACGCTTAATAGTTACAACCGTAATAAGAACGCTCACGCCTTTCAAAACATCGCTGATAGGGACCACGGCCTTAGTGGACACCTGAATCGGGTTACCAAGCCTTTTCTTAACGGCAGACATGAACTCAAGGGTCTTAGTAGTAGCCGGACCCGGCAAGAAAGGTTCGCCAAGACTACCAAAAGCAAGAAACGTACCATAACCCCCTTTGACAAAATATCTGTTCGCTAAAATATTTTCAACAAGTTTGTTCCCTGAGATCTCTGAGACCCTAGGTTTCCACCCCACCCCAAGTTCGGGAAGATAACAGTAGGAACACTTGAAAGGGCAGCCAACAACAGGGTGAACAGTTAAACCGCAGGGCCTAGGCCGCCTATAAGCTATGCTCCTACTTCCCATGTTCAATAACCACCACACAATAATATTTTAGAAGTAACTATAAACCAGTCTCACATCAACCTACACTTGTTCATAACATATTAAGAATATGATAAAAATACTACATTTAAACCAATCATCAATAGACGTAAAGACTAAAATAATAAGTATCAAGAAGACCAAGTTCACCGGGTAAGTAGTTTGAGTTTGCCGAAAAGGATAGACTCTATAGATGCTATGAGAGGATTAGGAATATTAGGTATAACACCTATACATACACTACTTGTATTTGCAAAGGCTGATGTCTTCAGCACATCTAACACCACCTGGAACCCTAACCTCGCATTTCCATACTTCTTCTTCATCATTTCAGGAATGTGCCTTGCAATCTCAATCGGAAGAAGAAGGAGAAACCAAAACCTAAGGGAAATTTACACCCACGCATTGTTCAGGTATGGGGGGTATATCCTCCTAAGCATAATAATGACTGTCGCCATCAGCGTGACGGTAATGCACCTCTTCAGAGACACGATAGACTTACATCAGATCTATAGAAACATTCTAAGATGGAGCGAACCTATCAGAGGCATAGGACTTTCATGCCTAGTATCCTTCTTACCTGTGTTCTACATGACAACTACAGAACTACTCGTAACTTCGACGCTCATGTTTTCCCTGTCATCCCTAATCCTCTACAACATCCACGACCCATTCCTCTACGGCCCTTTAACTCCAATACTCATAACAGGAATGTACTCCCTCATAAAAACAGTTCCATCAATACTATTCGGTGCGGCCTTCGGTAAAATAATCATAGAGAACCTGCTTCAGAATCCAGAAAGGAACAGATCTAGTCCACTAGTCCCATCAAAAACGATATTAACCACTGGTATAATTATGGTAACCATGATAGAACTTGCCTTCTTTCTATTAACCGTTAGAGATTCATGGCAACTTTGCGGTGTTGACGTCGCTGGCTTCACAGCAATAGGAAACTCAACAAAGGGCTTACTATTCATAAAAATAGGCGGTCCTTACCAAATATCATCAGCGTTTAGCATAGGAGGTTTCATGATTTTGCTAGGCTGGTTCGAGAACCTTGCATCTTCAGGCCACACCTTCAAATACATATCGTTTATTGGGAGAACAGGCATCCAAATATTCATCGCACACTTCCTCCTTTTAATTCTAGAAGCACTACTACTTGGAACCACTATGATCGCCCCCGCCCTCCTGCTGGCTCTAATCTTGTTAAACTCATCCCTAATGTACGTCTTCGCATACTTTTACGACAGACAAGGATTAAACGCCAAAATAAAGATGGCGTTAGGAATGAAATAAGAGTATCCAATCTTAGCGGACTGTAGCTAAACGCCGAATAATGAAAAATAACACAAGCGAAGTCTAACAATAGGGCAGAACTTACACTATTAAACGGGGTTTCAGGCTGAGGTGACTGTATCACCTACTCATAACGTGGAATTTGATCCTGCCGGTGACAGCGACGTTTCATATAATTACAAGCCTCTGAACGGGAACCTTCACTGTTATAGTGGCTGGGTACTGGTGGTAAGTATTAGAAGTGTCAACGTGGCTTGAATATACCTTTCTTATCTTTTAACACTTGGCTTCTCGGAGACTATTTAACTGGATGGTGTGTAATATTTCGAAGTGGGTTATGCCTAGATTTGTTGTTCATGAGCACCATGCTAGAAGGCTACACTGGGACTTAAGGCTTGAAATGGATGGCGTGTTGAAATCGTGGGCTTTGCCTAAAAGTCCTCCTCTCATCTCTGGCAGTAAAAGGCTTGCAGTTCAGGTTGAAGATCACATGTTAGAATATTTAGACTTTGAGGGCGAAATACCGCCTGGCTACTATGGCGCTGGGAAAGTTCTAATATGGGATAAAGGTACGTACGAGCTTGTGGAGAGAAACAAGGATAAAATATCCATCGTCTTCCATGGTGGCAAGCTGAAGGGGAAATATACGCTGATAAGGGCTAGAATATCCGGGAAAGACGAAAACTGGCTGTTAATCAAGAATAAGTAGTCTGTTAGTAGTGTAGTGGACGCTGAATCCTGTCACTCGGAGGGCTTAAACTTTTCATTCAATCCTCTTTGTTGTTTTGCTGGCCCAGCGCAGGATTTATACCTAGCTCTCAAATGTTAATTGCTAGCCGAACCGGCTAAAGGTGTATGGCAAAAGATTTAAATTTCACAATCCTTAACGATATAAAGACCATAGGTGGATAAGAAATGAAATATGAGTTAACCGGGCTTCTGCTGGCTGTAGCTATCTTCTCACTGGTTCCTTCAACCCTAGCAGTAGGCCAGGAGGAACATCTAGTGGCAGTTCTATTCGACATTGGCGGGAGAGGAGACCTATCATTTAATGATATGGCAGCCTATGGCGCTGAGGTTGCTAAGAGCAAGCTTGAACAAGAAGGCTATACTGTGCATGTAACGGAGTTTACACCAGCCTCCTCAGCTGAGTATGAGACCCAACTGGCAACCTTCTCCGAAAGCGGCAGGTATGACATCCTATGCTGCATAGGCTTCCTCTGGACCGATGCACTGAACAAGACAGCTCCTAAGTATCCGGATCAGCATTACATGATCATAGATGCCGTTGTCGACCAGCCTAACGTTATGTCAATAGTTTTCAGGGAGAATGAGGGTTCAGCTCTGGTCGGTGCGGCGGCCGCCGCTGTAACATCAACAGGTAAGGTAGCTGTCGTCCTAGGTATGGAAATACCGATTCTGTGGAAATTTGAGATTGGCTACGCCTTTGGCGCCAAGTGGATGGCTAAGGAGCTTGGGAAAGATATTGAGATAGCGTATGTCTATACCGGCACATTTGGCGACCCGAGTAAGGGTAGGGAGGCTGCTACCACATTCTTGGATCAGGGATTCGATGTTATATATGCTGCTGCAGGCGCGACTGGGCTTGGCGTGCTTGATGCATGCTATGACCGTGCGGTTGCAACGGGTAAGCCGATATTCAGTATCGGCGTCGATGCAGACCAGGACTATATACATCCAGGCTATGTGCTATGCTCAATGAGGAAGAAGGTTGACTATGGCGTCGAGCTTGCGGTGACAAAGGCTGTGAAGGGCGAGTTTGAGCCTGGCATCCTCTCATTAGGGCTTAAAGAGGGCGGCGTTGGGATGACAACTCCTGAGGACATGGAGATTTGGGCTGACTTCCTGAAGAACGCCGGGTACAGCGACGAGGAAATAAACGACATTAAGACTAAGGTTACAGAGATGTACAACACGTACTTGGCGCAGTATCAGAGCAAGATAGACGAGCTTAAGAATAAGATTATTAACGGTGAAATAGAGGTTCCAGTACCATCACCCGATACTATTCAGGATCTTAGAGCTGAGTACATGGGCAAGTTCACCTTTGCTCCTCCGACTACTACCCCTGCGCCAACTACTACCGCTCCTCCGACTACTACTCCTGCACCCACGACGCCCCCGCCTGAGGAGAAGCCGAAGACAGGGCTGATAGTCGCTGTCGTCGTAATAATAGTGATTGTAATAGCTGCAGCCGCACTAATGATGAGAAAGAAGGAGTAAGCAGTACTCAAATCCTAACCCCTTTTTTGGGTTTAAGAGGCTGATTGAGATGCTTCAAGTAATAATGAAAGGTATCAGAAAGATATATCCTGACGGAGTCTATGCTCTTAAGGGGGTAGATTTTGACCTTAGAAAACAGGAGATCCACGGGTTGCTCGGTGAGAATGGGGCCGGAAAGTCTACCCTTATGAGAATACTCTACGGTCAGATCCAACCTACTGGTGGCGAAATACTTGTCGAGGGCAAGCCCGTCAGCTTTGAGAGCCCACGTGACGCGTTAAGACACGGTATCGGGATGGTTTTCCAACATTTCACCCTTGTCCCCGAGTTTACAGCCCTTGAAAATATAACTCTTGGTATGGAGCCCGGAGAGAAGGGCATCCTAGATCTTGATGTTGCAAGAGGCCGCATTTTAAAACTTATGGAGGAGTCCGGCCTCCATGTGGACCTAGACGCGCCTATCAGGGATCTTCCGGTTGGGACTAGGCAGAGAGTTGAGATTTTAAAGCTTTTATACCGTAATGTTAATGTTTTGATCCTTGACGAGCCTACTTCAGTCCTGACGCCTCTCGAAGTCAGAGACTTGTTTAAGACTTTAGATAGGCTGAGATCTCAAGGTAAAAGCATTGTATTTGTCACTCACAAGCTTAAAGAGGCTAAGTCCATCTGTGATAGAATCACAGTGCTTAGAGGTGGGGTTCGTGTTTCCACAGTTGAAGCATCAAAAGTAGGAATTCCTGATCTTGCGAAGATGATGGTTGGCAGGGAAGTATTTCTTAAGTTCGAGAAAAAACCTGTTACCGTAGGCGGTGAAATACTAAAGGTTCTGGACTTGCATGTTCTTAATGATATGGGGCTGCCAGCTGTTAAAGGCGTGTCATTCACTGTAAAAGGTGGGGAGATATTCGGGATAGCCGGTGTACAAGGAAATGGCCAGTCCGAGCTTGCTGAAGCCCTAGTCGGGCTTAGAAGGGTAGAAAAAGGCAGAGTTATAATCGATGGTAAAGATATGACCAACAAGCCCTCTAAACTCGTCTACCAAACTGGTGTAAGCTACATACCAGAGAATAGGGTTGAGAGGGGACTTATAGGAGAACTTTCAGTAATGGAAAATCTTATCTTAAACAGGTTCTACGACAAGCCGTTCTCCGACGGTTTAAGGCTGAACAGCCAAACCATAAGGAGCTATGCCCTAGACCTAATAAGAAAGTTTAACATCATGACACCCAGCGAGAAGGTTATGGTCAAATACCTCTCAGGAGGAAACCAACAAAGGGTGATAATAGCAAGGGAACTTAGCAGGAACCCCAAGCTGATAATCGCAGCCGAGCCCACTATGGGCCTAGACGTTGCAGCAACCGAGTTTGTCAGGTCATCACTCTTAAGGATGAGAGACGAAGGTAAGGCCGTCCTGCTTATATCCTCAGATCTTGACGAGGTGTTAAGCCTTTCGGATAGGATTGCAGTAATGTATGAAGGAAGATTCATGGGGGTTGGCCGCCCTGATAAGTATAGTATCGAAGAGATAGGTATGATGATGGGAGGTGTACCTGAAAATGAGCTTAGAAAAAGCTGAATTAACATTCTGGGATAAATACGGTGAAGGGATACTTCAGGTATTACAGTCAATAACTGTTATCCTGATAGGGTTCCTCGGAGGAGGAATCCTAATGTACCTTTGGGGTTACGATCCTGTTAACGCTTATAAGTCGATGTTCATAGGGAATGAGAGGTATGGAATGCAGGGTGCGTTTGGCGGGCCCCTGGGCTGGTCAACCACTCTAAGAGAGTTCATGTTCCTCCTACCATCAGGGCTGGCGCTGGGAATATGCTTCCTAGGCGGAATATTTAACATTGGCGTAGAAGGAGCACTATATCTTGGCGCATTTTCATCCTTCGTCGTCGGATACCTCTTACCCATGCCCGGCGGGATAGTGGGCAGAATTCTACATCCATTGTTGTGCATGATTGTAGGCGCAGCCGTTGGCGGTGCATGGCTGTTCATACCAGCCATCCTAAAAGTTAAGAGGGGGGCTCACGAGGTTGTTACAACAATAATGCTTAACTACATAGCTACCTTCACCACTGAAATGCTCGTTGTCACAGCATTCCTACCCAAGACTGGAATAGTTCCAGGGGGGATTCTAACCCCACCAGTTAGGGATACCGCTATGGTTCCACCCTTACCCTTCGCCGGTGGGAAAGAGGTGACCTCAGGGGTTATAATCTCCCTCCTGATATTCGGGGTTATATACTATCTGATGAGAGGTACAACCCTCGGCTACATGATAAAATGCGTTGGATCTAACCCGAAGGCAGCCGAGTACGGCGGGATAGACGTGGACAAGGTAACAATTATACTAATGGTGCTAAGCGGGGTTATAGGGGGGCTGGTCGGTGTCCTGGACGTAGTGTTTACGGAATACAGGTTTAACCAGGCGTTCAGCCCAGGATACGGGTTCACAGGGATACCAATAGCGCTGATTGGAAGGCTTAACCCCGTAGGCATACTTCTTGCAAGCTTCTTCATCGCAGCCCTCCATGTCGGCGCCAGGAGCCTACAGCCGGCAACAGGCATGCCTAAGGAAGTTTCACTTGCAATAGAAGGTATGATAGTCATGTTTGCAGCTCTCCCAGGACTCTTCGACATGATAAGAGCATACATAAGAAGGAGGAGGGCGGAGGAGAAGGAGGAGGTGAAATAAATGCTTGACATTGGAATACTACTATCACTCATACTTGGAACAATCAGGTGTATGATCCCCCTGCTCTTCGGAGCTGTGGGTGAGATAATAACTGAGAGAGCTGGTATAATAAACATCGGGATTGAGGGGATAATGCTTCTATCAGCCTTCAACGCAGCATACGGGTCCTGGAAGACTGGAAACCCATACTACGGCCTACTACTAGGCCTCTTTACTGGTGTGATCTTAGGCCTAATATACGGATACTTAAGCGTTAAGGTTAGAGCAATCCAGGTAGTTCTCGGACTAGGCCTCTTAACACTCGCCATGGGCCTAACTGAGACGCTCACAATAATAGTCTGGAAAACATTCGGCTATGGGAGAGCTGTAGAGAGGCTTCCAGCTCTATACACCCTCGCAACAGGGGAAAGAATCTCATACTTCCTCCCAATATCACTGATAATGGCTGTGGCAGCATGGTTCCTGCTATACAAGACAAAATACGGTCTAAGGCTCAGGGCATGCGGTGAATCCGCCTTCGCCGCAGACGCCGCCGGGATAAACGTTTACAAGTATAGAATCCTAGCAACAACCCTTGGGGCCATATACTTCGCACTGGCAGGAGTATACCTCTCAATAGACTGGAATAACATCTTCATAAGAATGATAACAGGAGGAAGAGGATGGATAGCCCTAGCGCTCGTGATATTCGTAAGATGGAACCCGCTACTTGCAATAGCAGGTTCAATATTCTTTGGGTTCTTTGATGAAATACAGTTCTGGGTTTCAACCTCGCTACAGACGGGAATACCAACCCAACTACCAAAAATGATACCCTACATAGTAACCGTAATAGTAATCGCAATATTCGGAGTCAAAGTAAGAGGACCAGCAGAAGCAGGAAAGCCATACATAAAAGAGTAGTCCTACGAAATCCTCAGAATTTTAACTTAGAAGGTAGCAGCTCAGCTTAATGGGGGAAGATAATTGCACTTTGCGGCCTAGCCTGCGACGAGTGCGCAGACTACATAGCAAAACGCACCAATGACAACGAGTTAAGGGCTATAATAGCTAAGAGCTAGTTCAAATAAGGAGAGACATGGAGCAAAGACCGACCCATGAGTCTTAGCCTCTAAGAAGCAATGAAAAGTCAGGTCATGTCTTAAAAAGCCAGGCCTGAAATCGGGGTTCACTTACGCATCCTTAACCTCACTTATATGCGCAACAGACTTCTTGATTTTCGGTTTAAGCATTTCTATCAGCTTTTCATCAGCAGTAATCATTCTTGTATTATTAATCACCGATAAGGCGATGTAGGATGCATCATATACAGTGATGTTGTTTTCAACAGCTATTTCGACTATCTTCTCAGCATATTTGACGGTTACTGGATGAAGACTTATCCCATAGTTTAAGAGTGAAGTTGCTGCGAGTTTAAGCTCATTTTCCGTGTAAAGATTCGAGTACTTTAAAGCGTTTATAACCTCGTATGGGAGTAATGTTGGGGCTAGCAGCTGAATCTCCCCATTTACATGTCTATCCCTTATCTTTAGAGCTTCCTCAGAGTATTTCTCAGTTATATACCACTTCACTACCACTGATGCGTCGACTACTATACTTTCCGTCACCTGTGCTCCCTCCAAAACCTTATCATCCTTACGCTATCCCATCCTTCGGGAGCCTTCTTTCTAAGCTTCTCATTTAATAGTATGGCTCTTGCAAGGTTTCTCTCCTCAGATCTGAGTTTTTCCTTGATGGCCTCCCTTATAACTTCGCTCCAGTTTATATGTTTATATACGTCCATTTTCCTCTTGGTTTCCTTGTCAACCCTGACACTTATTACAGCCATAAGTGTAATACTATAATACAAAATAAAAGTGTTACAATCACAGGTATCGATGCTGAATGTACTTAGAGAATAGTGATACCCGTCATGGCGCTTCCTTAAAACTGTTTAAAAACCATCGCTGGCTTGAGATAAGTTACTATTCTTAAGTTTTTGGGAATGGGATTCATCCTTACTGTAAATTTTAAATGGCATATGACCTCAATGATAACCTAAACCTATTAAAGTCGGCTTGGATTGTGATAATGGTGTAATTGGCTGTTTCGGTTGAAGATATGGTTAGGAGATATTATACTAATACAGCGGAATATGAGTGGAAAAGGCTTAGTCAAGATCCATATCACATGTTAGAGTTCATCGTTACAATGCATTACCTTGGTAAGTATCTTCCTAGCGAAGGCCTCATCCTTGACGCTGGGGGAGGAGCTGGCAGGTATACGATTGAACTAGCTAAAAAAGGTTACAAAGTCGTTCTTCTAGACCTAACACCCAGGCTTCTAGAGATAGCTAGGCGTGAAATCAGGAAGGTGGGTGTAGAGGGCAATGTCAAGATGATAGTGGCTGGATCTGTTACAAACCTTCAGGCTTTCGAAGATGAGATGTTTGATGCTGTTCTATGCCTTGGAGGGGTCTTAAACCACATTTTAGACGAAAAGCTTAGGGACAGAGCTGCATCAGAACTCCTTAGAGTTTTAAAGAGGGATTCGCCTATATTTGTATCCGTTATCGGGAGGTTAGGTGTTCTTAAGACTATCCTTATCTACTATCCTGAATCCATCGTTGACTGCGAGCATCATTTGAAGGTGGGAGACTTCATACCCGGCAAGCTACCTAGGAAAGAGTCTAAAGGCTTTACAGCCTCCCACTGGTTCATGCCCGAGGAGTTGAGAGAACTTTTTGAGAAGAAAGGCGTAAAAGTTCTTGAGATGGCCGCCCTGGAAGGCCTGTCTTCACATCATAGGGAGGAAACTAACAGGATCGCTGAAGACCCTGAAAAATGGGAGAGGTGGGTTAAAATAGTGATAGAAACCTCAAATCACCCATCCATAATAGGTGCTAGCGAGCACTTCCTACTGGTAGGAAGGAAGACTATCTAAAGGATCAAACCTTCCCCGACCCCCTTAATATCTTTAACACTTCACCTACATTTTTGGCCTTTAAAACCTTAGCAGCCATTTTCTCAGCTGAATCCTTACTCATCCCTCTAATTATCTTCTTCGCCCTAGGGATCTCCATCGGGTTCATGCTAAGCTCGTCAACTCCTAGGCCTACGAGAAGTGGGATAGCCCTAGGGTCTGACGCCATTTCCCCGCATACCCCCACCTCTTTCCCTCTTTCATGAGCCTTTTCCACGGTTATGGCTATTAGCTTTAAGACTGCAGGCTGGAAGGGGCTGTAGAGTGCTGAAAGTTCGGCGTTTCCCCTGTCAGCCGCCATTACATACTGTGTTAGATCATTAGTTCCAATGCTGAAGAAGTCTGCAAGGTCGGCGAACAGGTCCATAAGCAGAGCCGCCGAGGGAGTTTCAACCATGATTCCAACTTTCACATCCCTTCTATAGCTGACTCCCTGACTCGAAAGCTCGCCCATACACTCTTCTAGGAGGGCCCTTGCCTGGCTGAGTTCCTCCGGAACCGTTATCATAGGGAACATTATCCTGAAATCTCCCATCACTGTTGCTTTGAGGATTGCTTTGAGCTGGAGCTTAAATATGTCTTTATGCCTTAATGTAACCCTTATCCCTCTAACACCCAGGAACGGGTTATCCTCAGCTGGGAGTCTGATATATGGCAGAGGCTTGTCACAGCCGACATCTAGTGTTCTAACAATTACAGGTTTCCCCCTAAACCTCTCCGCTATATATTTAAACTCTGCAACAAGCTCATCCTCAGCCGGAGGACTGGACCTGTCCGCGAACATGAACTCAGTCCTAAGTAGGCCGATGCCTTCAGCCCCATACTTCACCGCGAGATCCACGTCATCCTTCCCACCAACATTGGCGTAGACACCAATCTTGAAGCCGTCACTTGTTACCGCAGGCAGCTCTACATACTCCATGAGGAGAGCTGCCTCCTCCTTCTCTCTAATCGCCCTCAAACGGTATCTTTCCACCACGGCTGGAGAAGGGTCTATAACAACTTCTCCACTACCGCCATCAACAATAACCCTAATACCAGGCTTCACAGCCTGTAGCACACCTTTAGCACCCATCACCGCAGGGATACCCATGGATCTAGCAATGATGGCAGGATGGCTTGTAACCCCTCCCTTCTCCGTCACGAAGCCTGCAAGCCTCCGCTTATCTAGCCCCGCAATATCGGAAGGTCCAAGCTCAACAGCAAAGACAACCGCGTCTTCTGGAAGCTCCCGAGCCAACGGTTCTGCTTCCCCCCGTAGATTCTTAATGATAAGCTCCTTTACATCCCTGATGTCAAGGGCTCTCTGTCTCATATACTCGCTTTCCAATCCCTCAAGCGTACATGCCACATCCTCCAAAACCTTATGGACGGCGTACTCGGCACACACACCTTGTTCAGTGATAAGCTCAATTGTGGGGTTAACAAAGGAGGATTCATCGTCAAGTATCAAAAGCAGGGCATCATAGATTTCCGCCTCTTCCTCTCCCACTTCCACTCTGACCTTATCCCTAAGCCCCAACAGGTAAGACTTAACCTCGGACAAAGCCCTCTTGAAGCGTTCCACCTCCTTGTCCGGGTCGTCTACCCTTTCAGCCTTTACACGGAGTTCCTCCTTCCGGTAGACGTAAGCCGTACCGAATGATATACCTCGAGAAGCCGGTACACCCTTAAACCTTTTCAAAGATTATTCCTCTCCAAACCTGTTGTTAACGAGGTCGACTAATGTCTTCACAGCTAGTTCGGCATCCTCACCCTCAGCCGTAATAGTAATTACATCACCCATCTCAGCCCCAAGCGAAAGAACCCCCAAAATACTCTTCGCATCAACAACCCTATCCACACCAGCCTTCCTAACTTTAATGGCAGCCTTAAACTTTCTTGCAGTCTGCACGAAAAGGCTTGCAGGCCTAGCGTGGAGGCCAACCTTATTTAACAATTTAACAGTAGCCTCAACCACCCACGGCCACCCCTTACAGGCATTTCTCTGCAACGAGTTTTCCAAGCTCCCTATACCTATGCGACTTAGCGAGCCTTATAAACTCCTCATCCTGGAAGAGAAGCGTCAGCTTTGAAAGGAACTGGACATACCCATCCGGGTTGCTAATGATCAGGAGAAGGATGACATCCACGTCCACAATGCTATCCGGGTCTTCGATATTCCTAAACCTAACAGGCTTCTCGCCGTAGGCTATTATCAATGCCTGCCTATAGACATGCTCCACCTCAGCATGCGGGATAGCAACATTAACCGCGTTTGGAATCTCAATACCAGTTGGATACTTCTCTTCCCTTTCAAGCAACGCGTTAATATAGCTAGGCTTAACGTAGCCCTTGCTCAAAGCATACTCAGCAAGCTCTTTTAGAGCCCCCCTCCAATCCGCACTTGAAACTTCCCTGACATCAATAATTATACCCTCCAATACGAGAACCCACTATCCTAATCCCTATGCTACTTAGCCTTCTTCTTCAAGGTCTCAATAACCTCGTTTAAGAATTTGTCAACGCCAACCATCGTCATCAAGGGAACTCCGCTGATTACAGGGATATCCTCAGGGATACCGGTTCTAGAATAGCTGCCAGCCGTTATAATCACCAGATCCGGATGGACACGCTGGGTAATACTAGGCAGCTCGGCAACCCTGGCAATTCTAAGCTCAAAATTTCTTAAGCCCTTATTTCTGAGCATCTGATCAAGTCTACTTCTAACAACGTTAGCGGAGGCAGCAGCAGAACCACAGGCAATATATATTATATACTTAGCCATCACAATCACCCCTTTGAATCCTAACAAACACACCGTCAAAAATAACTTATAAATGTTAGTTCTAACGTGTTCGAAGAACCAGTACACAATGCGAAGAGTTCTATTCGATTCACCTGAAAAGCCTTAGAGCAGTTGAAGCTTAATATAAACTCGTTAGTGTAATTTGGCAGGGGAAAATAGCGTATATCGCCAGTTTTAAGGCCGCAAACCTAAGACTATATTCTAACTTGAGATATACTTAAGATTACATCTGTCTATATATTCGATCCTAAACTCTTTCAATCAAATGTTATGTAACAACATACTGGGTGACTAAAAATATCATCCTGAAAAGTCTATTTGCATCTACCCATATAGAAACATTTAAATTATCTAACGACTCCGCATTTGACAGGTGTCGAAGAATGCTTCCGTTCCAAGTAGAATGGCTAACCCAGCTTATCCAGACAATCCTAGGCTTCGGACCAGCCCTAATGATGCCAATAATACTGTTCCTACTATCAATCATCTTCAGACAGCCAATAGGGAAATCCCTGAGATCAGCAGTCACGGTAGGAGTAGCATTTGTGGGAATATTCGCAGTCCTAGGTGCAGTATTCGGAGTTCTAGGCCCGGCAGTCCAGCAGATGGTTAACCGTACAGGTATAGAACTTGCAGGATTAGATATTGGATGGCCTTTAACATCTGCAATCACGTGGGCATCCAAGATAGCTCCACTCATAATACCAATAGGCTTTATAGTAAACATAATCATGCTACTCTTTAACTTTACGAAAACGTTTGATGCTGACTTATGGAACTACTGGCATTGGGCGTTTACTGCTGTAATGGTACAGTTCGCAACTGGCAGCGCTATTCTAGGTATTATTGCTGCTATCATAACAGAGATTGTTATCTTGCTCTTGGCTGACTGGGTAGTTCCTACTAGCCAGCCCTTCTTCAATATTCCTGGTACTTCACTCCCACACACTGAAACTACTAATTGGGCTCCTGTAACTTTCGCTCTGGACAAGATAATCAGGAAGATTCCAGGCATCCAAGACATCAAGGCTGACCCTGAATCTATAAGAGAGAGGCTTGGCTTCTTCGGAGAGCCCATGATGCTTGGCGTCTACGTTGGCCTGTTCCTCGGCTTCCTAGCCTACGGTTTACAGCTTAGCAAAGTTTATGAGCTTGCTATCTATACTGGTGCACTGCTACTTCTGGAGGGCAGAATGATTGGAATCTTAATGGAAGGTCTAATGCCCATCGCAGACGGTATCAGCGAGTTCTTCTCGAAGTCAGAGAGGTTCAAGGGACGTGAGATCTACATTGGCATCGACGCTGGACCAGTAGGGCTCGCAAGCCCGTCAGCAGTTGCTGCAGGGCTAATACTGATCCCTGTGTACGTTGCTATGACCTTCCTACCTGGCAACAGGATCCTACCGCTGGCTGACCTGGCCATAATTCCTGTGCTAATAATGTGGTCGCTGGCCTCTAGCGGCGGCAACCTGGTCAAGGGATTAATAAACGGCTTCATAGTTTCACTGTTAGTTATGGCATTCACCAACAGCTTCGCTGGGCCTCTAACCGATGCTGCCAAGGCTATAAACTATGAGCTTCCACCTGGAGCACAGGTCGTGTCAAGTCTTGACGCTGGCGCTCACATCTTCCCATGGATCATAATGACAATATTCATCAATGCTGTGAAGTTCAACATCAAGGGACTGCTGATAGGGATCATAGCTGCTGTCTTGTACTTCGGCTGCTGGTGGTGGGCCAAGGACATGCCTAAGGTTGTCGCGAAGGAGCTGGAGGAGAGTTAATCTCCCTATCTTTTTTGAGGTATAGCTGGCCTTGGGACGTAAACTCAGAGTCCTCTTCCTGACCGGCGGTAAGTGTAATGAACTATACCCTAAAGTCAGGAAATTCTTCATCGATTCTGGATACAAGCTTCTAAGCGAGGAGAAAGGTTCAAAACTTACTTTCAAGGCTGGAAGCAAGCTGTTAACCTATGCTTTTGGCACATGGCGTTGGAGTAGGGCCTTGAGGACCTTGACTGTTACCTTTAAACACTCAAAGGAGGGATGTGGCATAGAACTGTTTTATGATGTTTCATGGCTTGTTGGCATCTCTTCGATCTACAAGGCTGCTAGGCTTGAGCTTGCCAGGTTTAAGAAGTCTTTAAAAGCGAAGCAGGTTCTCGTATCCTTCAAATAGCCAGTACAAAGTTTAAGCTTGTCAGGTTATTCGCCAATTCTAACTGAGTTTTAAGCTAAGATCCCGCACGCTTTCCTACATACATCAATACCTGTTCTCCTCGAATCGGGCTGTGAATCAAGTGTCTATCTTCATCGGAAGTACACTATCCTTTTATTTGATCATTTCGCTATGTGTATAGGTGATTGTTTGTACCTCGGGGTCGATGTGGGAAGTAAAAGGCTTAAAATGGTGGTTCTTAGTGAAGATTTCATAGTAGTAGAAAGTAAGTGGACTGATGTTTCGGATCTAATTATACGCCGAGAGGAAGGATGGGCTGAGCGTGATGCTACTGTGCTCTGGGATAGAATGGTGGATATGTTTAAGGGGTTGAATCATGTTGCAGATGTGAAGGCTGTATGTGTTGATGGCACGAGTGGCAGCATTGTTCCTGTCGACCACGACTTAAACCCTCTCTACCCTATAATGTTGTATAGTGACCAGAGGGCCTCCAGGGAGGCTGAATTCCTAAGAGATAAAAGCCAGGCTGCAAGGGATTACGAGGCTTTCCTGCCTATAGCCCCCTATCTCACTATCCCAAAGGTTTTATGGCTTAAGAGGAACTTCCGGGATTTCAGGAGAATTTACAAGATACTTCATGAGAGCGACTATTTTGTTGCAAAGCTTTCTGGAAGCATCGCTACATCTCCTAATACTGCAGGGAAAAGCCATGTTGACGTTAGAAGCTGGGACTACCTGGAGGAAGCCTATAAAGATGTAGGCCTTGACCTGGATATCATGCCCCCTATCAAACCTATAGGTGAGATTGTAGGGCATGTGAGTAAAGAAGCATCGAAGCTTACCGGTTTACCTGAGGGTATACCGGTTGTCAATTCTGTTACCGATTCCTCCGCTGGCGATATTGCTACAGGCTGCCTCTCACCTGGCCATGTTAATG
>Ga0164310_10000032_pt1 | contig 67405 bp, 58 predicted proteins | sample GuaBasSedimGuay1_FD_121795 | JGI IMG/M metagenome (GOLD analysis project Ga0164310, IMG submission 121795) | Subseafloor sediment microbial communities from Guaymas Basin, Gulf of California, Mexico - Guay1, Core 4569-9, 0-3 cm | ecosystem: Environmental > Aquatic > Marine > Hydrothermal vents... | reverse complement strand
CTCTAATATATCAGTGCTGCTGCTGTAAAGATGGTCAACAATTGAATCATTATCAATATCAAGTTCATAAAGATCTTTTTTAATCATCTTTATGCTATTTTCAATTCCTGATTGATCATTATGAAATGTGTCAAATATTCCATCATCATCCATATCTAAAACATATCCAATATCAAATATTTCTTTACCAATATTTATGATATATTCCAATATTTCAGATGAACAACTAGATCCATTTTCTACATCGTCAATTGAATATACTTGAATGGTATAGCTTCCTGGTTTTACCCAATAATGATTGATAATAAAATCTTCATCGGATAAAATATGCGTAGATTTTTCTGCGTTTCCATCACCCCAATCAATAAAATAGGTTAGAGAATTATCTTCTGGGTCAGTACATGAAAAAGTAAATGAAAAATCTTGATAATTTTTACCTTTATTTGGTCCTTTAATTGTTGGTTTATTTGGTGGGCTATTCAAACATTTTTCTGTTGAAAATGACCATATAGGACCGGTACTTGATTGATGAATGGAATTCCATGAAATAACATACCAGAAATATGATGTATCGTAATCTAAATATCCAATATCAATAAACTTATTTGACTGGTTTTTTGATATGCAATCACGCGGATTCGAATTATTTTTTTCAAAATATACATCATATCTAAGGGAACCATCTATATCATCACAATCCCACTGTAATCTATTTACTTCTTTTGATTGGATCTCTTCTGTGTTGTTTGATGGGCTTGGATTTCTTGGGACATTTGGTGGATTATTTTCAGTCCCATCATCTTGAAAAGTTATTTCTAAATAAGGCGAAAATTGAGATTCACGAGATGAATAAATATGTTGAGGTATGTCCCTATATAACCAAAAATCGTCATCCATTATCCACCAGCCATAGTTTAAAACAGTCCCACCAACGAAATTTTGAACATCTGTTGTAACATCTAACGTAACCCAGTTCTTTGGCGAAGATGGAACTTTGGCATACGCTGAATGTGCAGATCCTTTATTTGGCCGATTATTCCAAGTTACTGTGTCTTCATTCCAAGAATTTTCAATCCTATAACACGTTAATTGCCTGCCATCAGGATTTGTATCAAAATAAGTAGCATAATATAGATGTAGAGTTGCAGATGAAATTGGCATATCCGATTCGATTATTGAAAAATCAAATTTGATCAAGATGTTTGCCTGCCATTTTATTCGAAATAAACCGCCATATCTTGTCGATACATACAGGTCTGGACTATCGCCAAAACATTCATCAGGAATTCTTTGTCTTATATCTGAATCTGCTGTTGGATATATTTTTAATTTATCATCTGAATCAGCCTTGATATTTGGTGAAGTACTTATTAAGATATTAAAAAGAAAAATGATTGTAATCAATAAAGAAATAAGTTGAACATGGATACTTTTTTTCTTTATTGTTTTCATTCTTTATCCCTCAATTATTAAGCCATCATAATGGCCTGTTGTTTAATCATATCAATAAACCGAATTCTCCGTAATTAGAATTTGTTTTATCTGTTACCCCTAAATGTTTAGATTCTTTAAGTTTTAATGAATATGAAATTGCCCATAAATAATATATAATAGCTAAATAAAAATATTGTGGTTGAAATTAATTATAACTTTTGTTGAATCAATCCCCAATATTTATGAAAATAAAATACATAAGAAAACACACATATTATTTTAAAATGGGCGATTAAGAATGTATCGATAAAAGAAAAATAGAACAAAATATTGCTTTACCTGGGTTGTATTTATATCCACCAAATAATTAAATAACATATAATTCTATCAACACTGTGGAAGAAAAACAACAGAACAAAATGAATAATCTGAAAAATTTTATCAATCAATTTGATAAAGTTGCAGTTGCATTTTCAGGAGGGGTTGATAGTACGTTCTTATTAAAAATATGTTCTGATCTTCTAGATGAAAACTGCATTGCAATAACTTTAAACACACCTGCACACACCATTAAAGAGATTGAACAATCAAAAAAATTTACAGATTCATTGAATATCCCCCATCTTATAATTGATATCGATGTGAATGAGATCCCCGAATTTAATGATAACACAAAAATGAGATGTTATTACTGTAAAAAATATATGTTTTCAAAGATCAAAGATATGGCAGGGCTTGAAAACATCAGTCATGTTTTTGATGGTAGTAACTATGATGATGTTAAGGATTACAGACCAGGAATGAAAGCAATAAAAGAATTAGAGGTTGTTAGTCCATTGATACATGCAAAACTATGTAAAAAGGAAATTCGAAAAATCTCTAAGCAAATGAATTTGTCTTCTTGGGATAAACCTGCAAATCCTTGCCTAGCATCAAGAATCCCATATGGAGACAAGATAACAAAAACAAAATTAAAACAAATTGAAAAAGCAGAAATCATATTGCATTCAATGGGTTTTGAAAATGCACGTGTTAGACATCATAATACTCTAGCAAGAATTGAGGTTGAAAATGATAAAATTTCACTTATTATAAATAATAAATCTGAGATTATTAGAAAATTTAAAGACATTGGTTTTAGCTATATAACTCTTGATCTTCAAGGATATCGAATGGGAAGTCTCAATGAGGTTCTCTAAATGGAAAAAATATTACGAGACTATAAAAACGGAAAAATTGGTTTAAATGTAGTATTGGAAAAAATCAAAGCATTCCCGTATAAAGATTTAGATTTTGCAAAAATCGATACACATCGAACTATTAGAAAAGGATTTGCTGAAACAATTTTTTGTCAAGGTAAAACAATTGATCAAATCTTGAAGATTATTGAATCTTTTGTCAATGATAGTCAAAATGTTCTTGCAACAAAGGCAAACAAAGAAATCTTTGAAGCAGTACATAAAAAATTTTCAAATGCTGAATTTAATGAACCTGCAAAAACAATTATCATAAGAAATCAGAAAAATAAATCAAAAAAAGGTAACATCCTAATAATCACTGCAGGCACATCAGATATTCCGGTTGCTGAGGAAGCAGTTGTAACTGCTGAAATTATGGGAAATAATGTTGTAAAGGTGTATGATGTTGGAGTTGCAGGTGTTCATCGACTATTTGATATTCATGATAAAATGGAAGAAGCAAATGTGATCATTGTAGTTGCAGGAATGGAGGGTGCACTTGCAAGCATTGTAGGAGGACTTACTAGTAAACCCGTGATTGCTGTTCCAACTAGTATTGGATATGGTGCAAGCTTTAAGGGGATAGCGCCATTGTTGACAATGCTGAATAGTTGTGCAGAAGGAGTTGTTGTGGTTAATATTGACAATGGATTTGGTGCTGGTTATTTTGCAAGTCTTATAAACGGGTGAAAAGAAGAATGGTTGATGCATATTTTGATTGTTTTTCAGGAATTTGTGGAGACATGATTCTTGGGGCATTATTTGATCTAGGACTTAGTGAAGATTTCTTTAAGGATGAAATATCTAAATTAGCTGTTTCAGGATATTCTGTTACCGTTAGAACTGATGAAAAGAATCATATTGCATGTAAAGACATTCTTATTGAAGTTACAAATGATCAACCATCTAGAAGCTATAGTGATATTACAAGATTGATCAATGAAAGTAAACTTGATAAGAGAGTTAAGAAAATAAGCAACGATATTTTTTTAAATTTAGCAAAAGCAGAAGGGAAAATCCATAGTATCCCCTATGAAAACGTTCATTTTCATGAAGTAGGAGCAGTTGACTCCATAATTGATATTGTTGGCGCAGTTATTGGCATACAAAAACTTAGTATTAATAACATAATATGCTCACCACTTCCCCTTGGTAAAGGATTTGTTCAATGTGCTCATGGCTTGATTCCGATTCCTGCACCAGCAACAGTTGAACTTCTACAAAATACTCCTGTATATCAGACAGATCGAATGCAAGAATTAGTTACGCCTACAGGTGCTGCAATCATTACAACCCTTGCAGATGATTTTCAGGATATGCCCCCTATGAATATTCATAAAATCGGCTATGGTTCAGGTAAAACGAAAAGTAAATATCCGCCCTTATTGCGAGTGTTTCTTGGAGAATTAGAAGAATAATCCTTCTAAATAACCAATTTTAAATAAAAGAAATGATCCAAAACCGATACTAACTATACCTGTTGCATATTGAATCCCGGTGTTTATTGAAGTGGATTTTTTTGATGTATAGATGAAGGGTAAACTGATGAGTCCGCCTACTATTGCCATTCCTATGATAGATCCAATACCAAATATCAAAATATAAAGAATTCCTAGGATTATTGAGTTCATTGTGGATAATACCAGAAGCATTAATGCTGCACTTCCTGCCATTCCATGTATTAAACCCACAGAGAATGATTTATGGTAATGAACATGTGAATCGGTATTTTTATGTGAATGAAAATGCATGTGAGGTTTATTATCATGAGTGTGAATATGGATATGTTTTTTATTTCCAATAACATCTTTTATGACAAATATTCCAAGGAGAATAATGACAATCCCCACAATAAATTCTAATGAACTTGCTATTGTCTCCGGAATGGACAATTTTAATGTTAACACGATAATACCTACTAAAAAAAGAGTTGTTGTATGGCCTAAACCCCATAGGGTCCCTAGCATTGTTGTCCTTTTTAAGGTCTTATGTTTTGCAATAAGAGAGGAGACTGCAACAACATGATCTGGTTCAAATGCATGTTCCAAACCAAGAAGAAAACCTAGGCCTAAAAGAATTACTATGTCTGTTATCATATCGCATCAATTTATGTGTTACTAATAATATTTTAGTAACACTAACAATATGCTCCTTTTTAAAAGGTTTTTGGTATCAAAAAATATAAATTCGTGTTACGATTACTACATGCTTGTGCTACTATGGTGGAAAAAATCTCACGATTTGGTGTTTCAATTGAAGAAGGACTATTAGAAATATTTGATAAAAAAATTCATAAAGAAGGATATACAAATCGATCCGAAGCAATTAGAGATCTAATTAGAAAAAATCTAATTCAAAAAAAACAACAAAATCCAAATAGCCACTCAATTGCAACTCTTACCATGACTTATGATCATCACACTGGAAAACTTACAGATAAATTACTTCAACTACAACATGACCATACCAATGAAATTCTATCAACAACTCACTTTCATATCGACCATGATAACTGTCTTGAAATAATTGTATTAAAAGGTAAAACAAAAAATATTCAACAACTCGCAAACTCAATAAAATCATTAAAGGGAATAAAACATGGAGAACTTGTTATAACTTCAAGCTCTCTTTAAAAAAAATTTTATTAAGATTGGATTGCTTCATTAAGATCCTTTACAAATGAATCAACATCTGTACCATGTACTGCTGCAATATCCTTTAATTTTTCAAAGGACGCAGCAATGCATCCAACACACCCCATGCTGTATTTTGAGAACACAGAAACAACCTCAGGATACTTTTCTATAACTTCTTTAATATTCATATCAGCAGTAATTTTTTCGTCAGTCATTTATATTACACCTATTACATTATAGTAATCGCAGTACTGAAATTTGGGTATTTAATATTTATCATCTTCTAGACCGCTTTTTTATTGGTCTTAGTCTTTGTTCAGAAAATAGTTGCAAACGCAACTTTTAAATATGCTTTTAATATCTCGAAAAGTTGTTAATGCAACTAATATATATTGATAGGAAATAAATAGAATATGAAACAACAAAAATCAATCGGAAGATATATCTCATATATCCATCGTAATTTCCATATTCAGATGCATCATGAACTGAAACAATATCATCTTGGATCCGGTCAATTTCATTTACTTATGATTCTCTACAAAAAGGATGGAGTTAATCAAGAAACTATTGCTGAAAAACTAAAAATCGATAAAGCAACTATTGCTAGATCTGTAAAAAAACTTGAAGAAAATGAATATATTATCAGAATGAAAGATAAACAAGACAGAAGAAACTATAACATTTATTTAACAGATAAAGCAAAACATCTTCATCCAAAAATCAAACAAATACTAAAAAAATGGACAAAACAACTTCTCTTAGATTTCTCAGAAAATGAGATAATTCAACTTTACTCATTCCTTGAAAGAATGGAACAGAATACCACAACACAATAAACTCAGGATTAAATAACATGAATCAAACCCAACAAAAAGAAAACAAAGAAACAACTCCCCAAACCCAAGGAGTAAAAACACTTCTAGGAGACCCAAAAAAAGCGATAATAAAACTATCAATTCCAATGATTATTGCAATGTCAGCACATACACTATATAATCTAGCTGATGGCCTCTGGGTTTCAGGATTTGGACAAGAAATTTTCACAAGTGAAGTAATAGCGGATGTTGGACCTGATGCATTAACAGCAGTTGGCTTTGTTTTACCTTTTTTTATGATGCTATATGCAATATCAACAGGTGTTGGTGTTGGTGGCTCAGCAGCATTATCTAGAAAAATAGGTGAGAAAAATAAAGAAGGCGCAGATAATGTCGCGATACATAGCATAATATATACCATGATTTTAGGAGTTATATTTTCAACTATACTTTTTGTTTCATCAGAAAGTATCTTTTCATTCATGGGTGCACAAAAAACGGCAACAATGACTGTTTCGTATGCTAAAATAATATTTGCAGGCGGAATTTTTTTATTTTTCACAAATGTTGCAAATTCAATTCTCAGAGGAGAAGGAGACACAAAAAGAGCGATGTATGCAATGTTATTTGGATCGATATTAAACATTTTTTTAGATCCGATATTTATCTATACCTTTAAGATGGGAGTAACTGGTGCTGCTTATGCAACAATACTTTCAATGGCTATTACAAGCATAATGCTTCTTTATTGGTTATTTTTAAGAAAAAATACATACGTATCCTTTAATTTTAGAGATTTTAAATTTTCAAAAAAGATTTCTCTTGATATCTTCAAAGTAGGTCTACCTGCATCAGTTCAACAGTTGAGCATGTCAATTACAATGCTTGTGATTCAACTAATAATCACAAGAATTACATTAGCAGGCGAAGATGGGATAATGATCTATACTGCTGGTTGGAGAATTATCATGGTTGCTGTTCTACCCCTAATTGGAATGGTAACTGCTGTGATATCTGTCACAGGTGCTGCGTATGGTGCAAAAGAATACGAAAAACTTAGAACCGCATATTTTTATGCCATAAAAATTGGTTTAATTGGTGAGATAATAATTGCAATAATAGTCTTTGCATTTGCACCGCAAATATCCAACATCTTCACATCAACACCAGAAGGATTCAGAATACAAGCAGGCCTCATTGATTTTCTAAGAATAACTTGTCTATTTTATCCAGGAGCTGCTTTTGGTATGATGGCATCTGCTATGTTTCAGGGAGCAGGGAAGGGGAACTATGCACTTATTGCAACTATTTTAAGGACAATTATGCTTTCAATTCCAATTGCATTTATTTTTACATTTTATCTAAACATGGACATAATTGGAGTATGGTGGGCATTAGTAATATCTAATCTTTTTGGCTCAATAATATCATTTGCTTGGGCTAAATCATTTGTAGATAAAATTATTAGAAGCGATAAAACCAATATAAAACAAGAAATATGAGGGAGAAGAACCGGGCGGAGAGCTATGGGAGGAGAAAGCAAAAAAATAACATCATTTGCCCGCCCGATCAACGGATAAAAAAACAATATACAATCTTTCATATATGAAAAACAATGAAAGCTGATTGAAACTATTTTTAAACATAACAATTTATTAAGAGAGAGATCGAAAATTCATGTTGAAAATATTGATTTTCTAAATCTTATCTTATTTCATAAGGGTTCAAAGAAGGATTCAAATCAAAATTAAAAAGAGAGGTTATTTGTTGATGTGAGTTAAAAATAGACCCGGAAATGACTTTTGGGAACGATTGAAATAAAGTATATTGAAGACCAATCCAATCATCCCAGTAATTCCCGATCCATTGATTTCTAAATGCATTAATTATGAAGGCGTTTCTCAAATTATTATCAATAAAATCATTTTCAATTATAATGTTTTTATTTGATGACTCTTCACAAACTACTCCACAAAACTGATTTCCTGAAAAAACATTGTTAACCAACAAATTATTCTTTGAATAATAATCAAGTAAAAAACCATGAAAACCATCCTCAAACAAATTAGCTCGAATAATGTTTCCATCTGAATTCAATAAGGTACATACCCCGTCATTATGTGTAAAACTTGAGTTTTCAATACTACAATCCCTGCAAAATACAAATAGTACAGGGAAGTCAACATGGGAAACAGTGATATTTCTTATCCAAATGTTTGTACAATTCACTAATATTACCTGACCAACTTCCCTATTAATCTGAAAGTTTGATCTGTCAACAAGATATACCACAGGCTTACCATTAACAAAATTATTCTCAATACAATGTATGAAATGATCTCTTCTTAATTCAGGACGTGTAGAATATCCTGTATCATATGGATAAAATGTGATACTGTCATTGAAAAAAAGATTATTTCGAATAGTGAGACTTTCTGTCTGTTTTGCAAATATTCCCATTTGATTATCTTGAATGATATTTCCATCAATCACAACATTTGAACCAAGAATCCGGATGCCTGCCTTCCACCATAAACCATTCTCTAATTCTGAAATGCTATGTTGAATCGTAAAACCAGTAAATTCTACACGATCTGAAATAATAGAAACGACATCGTCTTTTCCGCATCCATCAATAATAGTTTTGTTTTTATTTTCTCCAATAATTGATATGGTTTTATTAATCACAATATTTTCATAATAAACCCCGTCACAAACAAAAACTATATCGCTTACTTTTGCTGCATTAATCCCTTCTTGAATAGTTAAATAAGGGTTTTCTGATGTTCCATCCCAAGGGCCATCATTATTCCCATCATCTACATAGATTACAGGTTTTTCACATATATTCCAAAGATTTAGATTATCCAAAACAGTATTTGAAGCGATTGTCTGAAAATAGATTGCCTCTTCTTCCAATAATCCGCCATGATATGAAAGACCTGCTGAACTCTCTAAAAAAATTGTAGAAAAAATAACACAAGCCATAAGATATGAACCCTTTATTGACGGATGATTCCAATCACTTAAATGCAAATAATGCAAAGGATAACCTTGTTCTTCAAGAACCGTATACCAAGCCCAACCAACAGGTGCAATCATAAAACCAATATCATTTGAATAATTCAAAGTAGTATCATAAATCTTATCTTGCATATCACCATAGGTATCAGTCCAGTCTTGATACCAGGTCATTCCATCTTCAAATGCCCAAGGCATACAGTATACCATTTTTGTTGATTCGCAGTTTTGATAGATTTTATCACGAAGAATTTCCAATGCTGGATACACAGGATGATTAGTGAAATAATCCGGATAAGCAGTATTTGTTCCCACACCTTGTAAAATAATATAATCCCAATCTTGCTCATTGATTTTTGATTCGGTATCACTTCTATATGCATGATCATCAAGATATAAACCATTTTGACCATGGTGATCAATATATACATCCTTTCCGAAACTTAAAGCAAGGTATTCAAATAAAACAGGTAGACTATTAAAATTAAAATAACTACTGCCAATAAACAATATTTTACATGTATCGTTAAGGAAAAGCAACTCATCAACATGAATTAAATTTTCTTGAATTGATTTATCACCATTTAATGTAGGTAAAAAAAGCGACATAATAAACAGAAAAAAAACCATACTCACATACATTTTTTTCATTAATTATACAACCAAACAAAGGTTTATAATATTAAAAATATATATTTGTTTAAAAAGGTTTTGTATGTCAATTTAAAAGATATGATTGAATTTTAATAATACACAACATCAAAAAAAGTAGTTTTAAGTTATATATCAAATAAAATCTTTACAAAAAAAGGTTTTTCTGAATGTACCTCAAGCATGTGATATGTCACAGCTTTAATTTCCATTCCATACTTATGTTTTGATAGATCAAATTCTTCTCCTTTAATGATGGCAGATAGAAAACATTTTTCTGAATCAAGATCTACATCAAAAGATCCAAATACCAGATTACGTGAACTTTGTAAAAATAATAATTCACCTAAAAAATCAACTAGAAGCTGTTCACAATCCCCCGCATCCAGTTCAATTTGATATACTCCCTTTTCTTCTACATTAGAGCAATCCGTTATCAAATCAAACATTCCTTTTGCAGCATGTTTAAAACATTCTGATAAATCTTTACCATATGCTTTAATTCCAACATCTGCAGTATGCTCAATTAGATCGTATTGTTTATTCATAGCAATTTCTTTGGTAAATGTTTATTATTATAAAGAGATACCCATGTTAATTATGAAAGCAGCAGTTCTTTTTTCAGGGGGAAAAGACTCAGTCTATGCCACATATCTTGCAAGGAAACACGACATCAAGATCAGTTGTCTTATTTCTCTTTTCTCAAAAAATAAAGAATCCTACATGTTTCATACCCCTTCTATTACCAAAGTAAAAAAACAAGCAGATGTCATGGAAATCCCTCTTCTTATTCAAGAGACAAAAGGAGAAAAAGAAAAAGAATTAGATGATCTACTTAACATCATTCAACAAGCAAAAGAAGAATATGATATACAATCAATCATCACAGGCGCAGTAGAATCAGCATATCAAGCATCCCGTGTTCAACGAATTTGTGACCAACTAAATCTAGATTGTTTTAACCCTTTATGGCAAAAAAATCAGATTGAGCTTTTACAAGACATCATAAACGATGATTTTGATGTTGTTATCACAGGAGTTTTTGCATATCCTCTCGATGAAACTTGGCTTGGTCGACATATTGACAAATCATTTCTAAATGAAACATTAAAACTATATGAAAAATATCAAATAAATCCAGCAGGAGAGGGTGGTGAATTTGAGTCATTTGTTCTAAACTGTCCATTATTTAAAAAACCTCTTTTAATAACTCATTCAGAAATATCGGGAAAGGGGAATGCCTGGTCCATGGAGATTGATGTGACATGATCTTAATTATTCAGATTCATAATATCCCATTTCACTACTATGAATTCATAAAGCCTATTGAAGAAATTGTAAAAAACAAAGGTCTGCCTTACACATCCATTCATTATAACAACCTTACAAAAGAGCAGCTTGAAAAATCAGATAAAATCATTATTTCTGGAACTAGCATAAAAGACAATACATTTCTAAAAGATAAAGAAAAATTCATATGGATCAACAAATACGATAAGCCACTTCTTGGAATATGTGGAGGTATGCAACTTATTGCAACTGCATTTCAAGAAGAAATACAAAAAGGACAAGAAATCGGGCTGCATACCATCACATATAACAAAGATTTCTTAGGTGAAACGGGAGAAAAGGAAGTGTATGAGCTTCATAACTATTTTGTAAATGCAAAAACCTTTGAAACCATCGCAACATCAGACAAATATCCACAAGCAATACGGCATCCACAAAGGCCAATCTATGGAGTGCTTTTTCATCCAGAAGTAAGAAACAAAAACATGATAGAATACTTCTTAAAAAATAGGTTTTATGAATGTTAAATTTTTCATTTGCTTGCATTGCTAAGAAAAAACGTAGAGTCATATTAGATTATTAATATAGTGAATAAAGATCTAATACTTTATTATCTCTTTTGTGTTAAATAATCTATAGATTTCATGATTATTATTGTTTTATGTCTATAATCTAATATATCTTTATCGCCTGTGATAATGAATTTACAGTTTGATGCTTCAGCACATGCAACTATATGCGCATCATATTGATCCCTTATATCATCAAATTTTTTTATTTTCATTTCATAAAGTTTCTTATTTATAATCTCTATTTTCGATATTTCAATGAAGCTCTCAAAAATCTCAAGGTGCTTTGGGAATTTCTTTATAAAAACTCTAGTGGCTTCTTCCATTATATGTTCTGAAATGCACATCTTATCCCCCTCGCTTGCACATCGAATTATCAATTCCAGTTCATTTTTATCAAATACTATTGCAGAAATGAGGATATTTGTATCAATGAATATTTTAGCCATTAATCCCAAACCTCTTTACGAGATTCGAGAATAACTTTTTCAATTTCTTTTTTTGTAACACCTTTTTCTTTTACGTTCTTTTGGATAATATCACTTAATTCTTTTAATTTCAATCCTACTTTTTTCATAATGATATAATCCCCAATTATATCTACCGCAATATATGTGTCTTTACTAATATGTAGTTTTTTTCTTATATCTGCAGGCAGTGTTACCTGACCTTTACTTGTTACTTTTATTACTTCGGCCATACAGCACCATATTAATGTAAGAATTCCTTACTATTAATAATTTATGTTCTTTTTCTACATAAAATTTGAGATCAAAGGATTTACCGGACCATGTTATTTCATACAATTTCTAACAACAGAAAGAACAAATGAATTTTAAAAAAGAAAAATATCAGATGTTATATTCAACATTCATAAAATCAGTTTTAATATTCTAAATAATAAAGCATTCCCATTTGTTGAATAAACAGAAATAATCTTTGTTCTAAATCGGTTTGATCTGGAAATTCTTTCTCTAAAATCTTAAGAATATCTTTAACTGTTCTATTTCCATCACAATTATGCCACACCACTGATCCTAATGCATCCATATCTGCTGTAATCATCTGTTCTTTTCTTAAAAGTGCGCAAAACTTTTTTCCAATTTTACTGTCAAATTTTGGAACCGTGATATGCACAAAGCCATCTTTATCAGTAGTCCATTTAAAATCACGACGCCTTGGAACATACGCTAAGAATTCATCAACTGTCGGCTTCCGATATTTTTGCTTATTTTTCATTTGCAAATATTTCCCTTAATGGGACATAATACAAGAGGACAGCAATGAACAACCAAAGAAGTATTCCTGGAAGTACAGGTGGGAAATCAAAGATAGCTAAATCTATTCCACCTATGATGAGGAATGCTACAATTACACCCATCAAGGCCTCTCCTGCAATTAATCCTGCAGTGAGTAAAAGTCCAGTCCTAATAATCTTTTCCTTGGGTTTCACATCGGTTTGTTTAATGGCTAGTTCCCATTCACTAATTTCTTCACCACCAGAGCTGCCAAAGTTTTTCTCAATTTGTTTATCTGTGAAATGCCGGACAATTCCTCCACCAAAAATAGGGATTGCAAGAGTGAAAGGAAGATAAATTCCAATAGCAACAGGAAGAACTGGCATATCAATTAATATTAGAACAAAGGCAAGAACCATTCCTGCAATGACAAATGGCCAAACCATCTCTCCACCTAGAACTCCTTTAACAATTCCACTCATAAGAAATGCCTGAGGAGCAGGTAGATTTGTACTTCCAATGTGATATGCTTGATCAAGAGCAGATACAACAAGAGCTAAAATCGGTGCTGCTGCAAGAACTCCAATAAGTTCAGCAATTTGCTGATTCTTAGGAGTTGCTCCAATCATCTGACCACAGGTCATTGATTGAAGTACATCCCCAGAGATTGCTGCTGCACAACATATTACTGCTGCTATAAGCACTGCAACACCATATGCGCCAACATTTCCAGACATACCAAATACTAGGAGAATAAGGGATGTGATAAGTAGTACTGAAACTGTGACACCAGATATTGGATTATTTGAAGATCCTAAAAGTCCTGCCATGTACCCTGCGATAGCACTAGCAACAAATGCAAAAAGAATTGCAAATACTGCCATAATTCCAGATATCGCCCATTCATTTGAAATCCAAGCATATAATAAAAACACCGGGATTGTTAGTATTCCTATAGCAATGAATACCCATTTGAAATTAAGATCTTGATCGGTTCGTTTTTTTGCTTCGGTTTGTCCGCCTTTTATACCTGCAATAGCTTCTTTGATTCCATCTGCTAGGTTACTTCTAAGCTTAAAGATTGTCCAGAGGCCGCCAACAACCATTGCTCCAACACCAATATATCGAATGTAATTGCCCCATATTTCATAGAAACCCCATATTTTACTTCCAATATCCAGGTTTCCTCCGCCAAATGCTAATGCTTCTCCAATTTGTTCAGCACCAATGGGACTTGGTATACCTGTTGCAAGCGCAATAAGAGGTGCAAGGATAACCCAACCAAGGAGTCCCCCTACAAACACATATGATGCGATTTTTGGGCCAATGATCCAACCAACAGCAAGTAATGCAGGAGATGACGCTACTCCACCATAAAAGAGTCCTTCGTTTTCTCCGCCACCAATATTGAATTTTCCAATGCTAATAATACCTTCGATTTTGCCGCCGAATGATTTTAATGCAACTTGCCCAAATTTTAATATTGCAGCAAGCAACACTCCAATAGTTAACCATTTTGCGCTGACGCTTGATTTTTTTGGTGTTCCGTCACCAACTGTTGTTGTAAGAACTGCGGCAACCGCAACTCCTTCGGGGAAAGGTAAATCTGTTTTAATAATCAATGCACGACGTAGCGGTACCATCCATAGTACTCCTAGCATCCCCCCCAACGCCGCTATTATTGTTGTTTCAAGATAATGGATTTCAGTCCAGGTTCCAAGCAATACAATTGCAGGGATTGTAAAAATAACTCCTGCTGCAAGAGCTTCTCCTGCCGCAGCACCCATCATTCCAATATTTACTTCAAGAATTGTTCCTTTTAAAGGTTTAAGAAATGCAAAGGCCATAACTGCACCAGGAATCGCTGCTGAAACAGTTAAACCAGCATATAATCCAAGATATGCATTAGCTGATCCTAAGATAATTGCAAGCAGTGCACCTACTAATACGGCTTTAATAGTAAGTTCAGGTACTTTTTTACTTGCAGGTATAAATGAATTAAAGTTATCACGTGATGCCATTGTAAACTACCTAAATCATAATAATATATTTCAATATTTATATAACCATCGGTTTATGTTAAAGCTAATTGAGCCAATAGATTAGAATAATGCAGCGATTCAGCTTTATTATCTAAATTTTTTATATCTCAATAGGATACCTTGCAATACCTGCAATTCCATCAAATGCAGAAGTAAGAGTATTTCCTTCTTCACTATTATCTGAAATAAGAATCACTGTTCCACTGGTACTTTCACACATCTCAGAAAGTTCATCAATCAAATCAGTCTTGTCCGCAATTTCCATCTGTGTTGGCGTATCACAAACTGGGCATTGTGGTGGCTCAAAATCTTCAAGGACGTCCTCACGAATAGTTTTTTGTTCACTATACTTACATGTCGGACAGGTTAATGTCACCCTATATTTTCTTAAATTTTCAGAGAGAAGTAAGGTATCAATTGCACCCATCTGCAAAGCTTTTCTAATATGACTCTCCCCATATAATGCAAGACTATTATCTCCTTTTGTGATCTCTTTTAAAAATCGTTTCATCACTTGTTTTTCTTTTGCAATTTTTAAATCAGTCATAGTTTCTGATGCTGCTGAAACAAGTTCACGAAGTCCAAATTCATCTGTATATCCTGTATCAAAAACATCTAAAATCTTATCCGCAACTTCATAATGAAGATACTTTCCATCCGCAAAATATTTTTTTGTAGGTCCTGGACCGCCAAAAAAAATCCCTTTCATGTTTTTTTCTGTCATAAAAATTTCGCTGATCTTTTCTCCACATTTCTGAAACCATTCATGAGCAGCAATTTCGGTTAAACGTTCAAATCTTCTTTGAGATTGTCCTCCACGGCCATGTTTTCCTGGGACCTGAGATGTCATGTATTTTAAAAGTTCAATACGATTTCCACGCAGGATTCCAATCGTACATTCTCGACGGTCAATCAATATCAAACCAAAAATCTCTCGTTCTGTCAGTATATCTTTTAATGGATCTAGATAAAACAGAGAATCACAACGATATAGAAATGTTTGAATCTCCATTGGAGGTTCAATTACATGAGCAACCATTGTCGTTTGATCTGCACCAACACTTTTATGTCCAACAAAAAAAATCAACCCATTTTCTGGAAGAGTCTTAAAATTTCTAAGTCTACTGAGAATTGATTCAATTGCAGATAATACATTTTTTTTTGTTGTTTTTGATTTAATGTTTTGAGATTCAGAAAGTTCATTTTTTAAATACGAGGTAACATCTGAAATTTGTTTTGATGGTGGAACATATAATGATATTAGCTCAGTATGCTTTCCCTTACAATTAGCAAGTTCTTCAAGTTTACGTTTCAGCTCATATTTCTGACGTTGTGAAAGCTCAACCATTTTCAATACACCTTTTTTAACATTCAATTTTTTTTATAATATAAATTACAGCAGGATTACCAAAAAAATTGGCAATCTATAAGAGTTTGTTATAAATTAAACTGTTGGCCAGTGGAAGGCATAATAACCTCAGCAACATCAGAAAGCGATTCAGCTAGCACTTCTCTTTTATCACTATGCATAAGAATAATTTTCTCAGGGTTGCATCCTTTGGCAAATTCGATTAGCTCGGAATGTCCTGCATGTCCTGAAAAATCAAAATAATCTTTTTCACAGCTCACATCTTCAACAACGCCATAAAAATCAAGTTTCCCTTTATCCATAAGAAGTCTGCTATTTGTTTCCTCAACTTGATACCCTGTTAAAAATACGGCGCTTTTAGAATCATTTTTAACCTTATTCATATAATGCAAAACCGGACCGCCATCCATCATACCACTAGAAGTAATGATAACATCTGCATTTAAAGCAAGTTTCCTGCCATGATCCGAATGAACAAAGTTAATTTTATTTAAAGCTTTTTTAAGTTCTTTTGATTCATTAATGAACTCTTTATGTTGCAGATACATTTTTGCAACTTTTCTACCCATCCCATCAAACCAAATATTAAATCCTTTCTTTCGAAGAACCATGATAAGTTCCTGAGATCTTGAAACTGCAAATGCCGGTAGAATTACAATGCCACCTCGCATATGTACCTCTTCAATTCTATCGCAAAACTCTTTTTCAAGTTCATCTCGTTTTTTAGGATGTTCCCTTCCTGCATATGTCCCTTCCATACATAAAATATCACAATCAACAGGTTTTGTTGCTTTCACTAAATGTGTGTCAACCGTGTTAAAATCCCCTGTGAAAAGAAACTTTGAAGATCCAACAACTTCAATCATCAATGATCCTGGTATGTGTCCTGCGTCATGAAAATGTGCAGTTATATCGCCTATCTCATGCCTGTCTTTTGGTTTCACATCTACATATTGATTACTTGAACTGCAGATGTCAGAATTTGTAAAAGGTGGAGCATAGCCTTCTAGTTTTGCAATTTTTAATGAATCTTTATGGAGCAGCTGAGCAATTTCACTAGATAGAGCGGTTGTATAAATTGGAGTGTTTCCTTCTTCACATAACGCAGGGATCATCCCTGAATGATCAAGATGTGCATGTGATAAAAAAATAGTATCAACTGGTGGTGCGGGAAGCGGAATTTCTGGTGGTTTACTTGGAGTCATGCCATAATCAAAGAGAAGTTTCTGGTTGTTTTTTTCAAAAAGCATACCTAAACTTCCAACCTTGTTGCTACCGCCAAGAAAACGTATGTCAATATCGTACTCCATGTGTTTTATCCAAGCCGGAAAAAGAATAAGGGGTTGATTAATGTTTTGTACTTTATTTCAATGCTTCTACCGTTAATAGTAAACCATCTTTTTTAAGAATTTTTACTTTTGTATCTTTTTTAATGAAATCATTGGATTCTGCTTTCCACAATTCTCCTTTGAATCTTACATACCCTGTTTTTTGGGGTTGCAAAATGTCAACAGTAAATGCTGTTTCTCCAATAAATACACCCATTGCTTTCTTTTTATTTCTCACTTCAAGGACTTTGTAAAGAAGAAACACGAAAAAAACTGAGATAAGTACTCCGGCAGCAATGATTACCACAATTCCAGTTTGAATATAATTCATAGATATCACCCACTCTCTACTCGAATATGTAGGAATGAGGAAAATACTTCCTACTATAAAACATATTACTCCACCTGCACCAATAACGCCAAAACCTGGTGTGACAAAAAATTCAATAAAAAGCAACACTGCCCCAATCCCTAGAAAAATAAGACTCAACTCTGAAATAGAAAACCCTGATCCAATTAATGAAAATAAAATTGCAATAACTCCAAAAACCTCTGCGCCAAATCCAGGTGAAGAAATTCCAAAAATAATTGCAAACACACCTAGCATAAAAAGAAGCGAGGTTAAAAGCGGATTTGAGATAATTTTTAACAATATAATCTGAAAGGGAGGAGAAAATTGAACAATTGATGCATTGGAAGTTACAATTGTTTTATTTCCATCAACTGTAACAATGACATACCCGTCAATTTGTTCCAATAAGTCATTAACAGATGATGCTGTAAACTCTATTACGCCCAATGATAGCGCAGTAGATGCGTTTACATTCCTATTTTGCGTGATAAATTCTTTTGCAAGGGTTCTATTTCTCCCATATATTGATGCACGTTCCTGTAGCCAGGAAACTAATGCATTAATAGTTTTGGAATCGTTGATTGCTTTGGATCCTGTTAGACCAATTTCAACAGGTTGACATGAGCCAATTATACTGTGATCAGTCATAGCAGCAAGATGAGTGCTCATCAAAATGAATGTTCCAGCAGACCATGCATATGCACCTTTTGGAGATACAAATCCAATAATTGGTATTGAACTGTTTTGAATTATATCTGCAATTACAAATGTCTCAGCGACACCACCACCCGGAGTATTTAATGTAAGAATGATTATTTCATTGCCCTGCTTTTCAGCATCCTTTACTGCACTCTTTAGCAATTCAACGGATGATTGATCAATAGTATCCTTCATTTCCATAATAAGAACGGAGGAATTGGCCGCAACAGCAGTATTTGATAAAAAAAGGAAAAATAAAATGAAAAAAAAGATAAAAGAGTGTTTTAATTTCATTTTTTCGTTTTATTCATAGCAGCTGTAATTCCGGCGATATTTCCAATTTCTCCACCCATAGGAACAACGATTAGGTTTCCCTCTCGAGATATTTCAGCAAGTGTTTGAAGTTCACGCAATCGCATAGCAACAGGTACTTCTTCATATAATCTTGCAGCTTCCGTCATCTTTTTTGAAGCATCAAACTCCCCTTCTGCTATGATAATTCTAGAACGTTTTTCTCTCTCTGCTTCCGCTTGTTTTGCAATAGCCCGAAGCATTTCCTCAGTAATAGATACATCACGAATATTAACGGCAGATACTTTGATACCCCATGGATCGGTTGCACTATCAATAATGGATTGAAGGTTTTTATTCAATTCTTCCCTATTTGAAAGAAGTCCATCAAGTTCTTGTCTTCCTAGCATATCACGAAGTGTGGTTTGAGCTTGAAGACTTGTAGCTACATCATATCGTTGTACTTCTACAACTGCTTTTTGTGGATCGATAACACGGAAATAAACCACCGCATCAACATCAACCGTGACGTTATCTTTTGTGATTACACGTTGTTTTGGAACGTCAATAACCCTTGTTCGCAGATCCATTTTTATGATACTGTCGATAATTGGTATTACAAATACTAAACCAGGGCCTTTGATTCCTTGAAGCCTACCTAAACGAAATATAACAATCCTTTGATATTCCGCCATAATCTTTATTGATGATGAGAGAAGCACCAATAAAAACATTATTACTACTATCAAAATATATTCAATCATATTTACCTTCACCCACCATTAGAGAAAGCTATGTGATTATTAAGTGTTTCCTTTCTAATATGCAAGGCCAATAATAATATTAATAATAAAAAATGAATGCAATAATAATTTATAGAATGATGTCAATATATTAGTTTGTGTAATTCATATGAAAAGATTAATTGCAATATCTCTCATTGTCATTCTTATTTCTGCTCAAGCAGTTGCTATGGTTGAATTAAATATAAATCAACCAATTTCAAATATTGAAAACCCTAATGTTTTCTTTGAATCACTGATCTATGACGATATCTCTCAAATAATGAACTTAAAAAAAGAAGATATTAATTCAACAGATCCGTTTTTATATCTTTCAAAAACCATTAACATACCAGTTAATGATCTATCAACCCAGCTAAATAATGAAAACCAACACACACTTATTCTTTCAGATAGCGTGCCTTATAATCAGCCAGGTCTTCCTTTAATTCCTATGAAAAAGATCATGGTTTCACTTCCAAAAAACGCTATCGTTCATGATCTTGTTCTTAATGACCATTCAATACAAAAATGCAATAAAGAACTTACTTTTCAGATCACTCCAAAACCATTATTCTGGAGTGTTAATGAAACACCAATGCATAATATTTCATCTGAAATTATTGAAAATAATATAAACGATGCTCTAAAAAATGAACTTTACCCTGGGAAATTATTTTCCTCCACGATTGGTAAAAACTCAACTAACACAACAGCAATCATTCATCTTTTTCCAATACAATACAATTTGAACACAAAAGAAACGTTTGTTGTTGCTAACGGTACCATTTCTATTTTTTATCAATTAGATACAGAAAATGAAACATCTCCTTTGGACAATACAAATTCTTTTGAAAACCTCATCATTACACCGCCCCTTTTCAAAAGACAAGCAGAAAAATTGAAAGAATTTCATGACAAGCGAGGAACACCAACAGAGATTGTAACTACTACATGGATAAAAACAAATTTTAAAAAATCAGAGTATCCCCCAATATTAGGATATGCAAATTTTTCATTTAGAGACAGAATACAGAAATATGATGATGTTCTTGCAAGAAAAATCATTTCCTATATCTCTAGTCTATCCACAAATACTCATCTTCAATTTATAACGTTACTAGGTAATGCAATACACGTTCCAGCTAGTTACTATTTTGGTGACGTCGATTACCCAGTTCCAACTGATTTTTATTATTCATCACCAGATCTAGATCTAATCCCTAATTATTGTGTTGGTAGGCTTCCAGTTAATTCCATTCTTGAAGCATCAAAAGTCATAGATAAAATACTGAATTGGAATCCTACAAGCAATCAAATGAGTAATGTTGCAATTGCTGGTGGTATACCATTCAATTCAGAGTTTTTTATAGGAGAACTTATTACAATAGATTCTGTAAACAGAGGGATATTTGACGGATTTTCTATTGATAAATTTTATAGAACCGAAGAGAGGTTTGAAAAAGAAGATATAACTTCTCTATTGCAAAATGATTTTGGTCTTTTATATATGATCTGTCATGGGAACACAAACCTTATAGCAGTCGAAGAAGGTAGAATTTCAGCAAAAGATCTAATTCGAATGCCTGAAAATTCAAATGCCCCAATTATAAGCTGCATTGCTTGTAGTAGCGGATCATACGACACTCATGTCATTAAACAAGGATATTCACTTGATAAAACCTCATTTGGTGAAGGTGTACTTCTTTCAAAAGGAGCAGGAATTGCATATATTGGAGGATCACGAACAAATGATGGATATCCAATATTTACATTAGACCATGGACGAGTTGAAATATCAAAAGAGACCTATATGGCAGGTCTTCTAACATATGTTAACCAGGCATATACAAATAATTATGATCATCTTGGAGAGTTGACAAAATATGCTGCTGAAACATATCTAACAAAAAATGATATGAGTGAATATTTTAATCTGTATCATTACTTTAGTTTTGTTCTTCTTGGCGATCCTGCATTAATTCTTCCTTCTAGAAACCCTCAAAATCCATCGTATATACTACCAGAAACAGTGCCTACGGACATTCTTGGATATCAACCATATAATTCAGAATATGATGATTACAGTGGTTCAATTGGCCTTGGAGCAATCGATGAGGAAATTGTGTATGATTCATATACAGATTCGCCAGGCATTGAAGTAAAAAAAATTGAAACAGGTGACTATCTAAATTTAGAAGTCTTTACATCCACCCATTCCACTCAAAATGGAAAAGCATCAATCCCTCTAAAAATTGATACTCTCGATCTTACCCTTCTTAGATTTGAAAGCAATGATGGAAAAGAAGACTGGCAATACATCCGCCCTATCCGCCCTGTTGATGATGATTATAATTTATTAACACCAGGCCTTAATGAAACTAGATGGAACAGAATTCAAGATGCTATCAATCAAGTGAATCTTAAAGATCCGATATATGTATTCAATGGAACATACAATGAACAAATTATTATTGATAAGCCATGCATTATAACTGGTGAAGACCGTTTTTCCACCATTATTGATGGAGAGGGATATGATAATGTCATCACAATCTATTCAGATGAGGTCATACTCTCAGATTTAACAATTGAACATTGTGGAAAAAATCCTTGGAATTCTGCAATTTCTATTCAACCAAGAAAAACATGGAACCCAAAATCCATCATCATTCAAGATAATAGAATTCAAAACAATAAAAACTGTGGTATCTATATTGACAACCCTAATCAATATAGAAGTCCAACAATATCATTACTTTCTAACAATATTGCATATAATAACTTTGGAATTTTTATAAACTCAGGAGTAAAAGAAAATTACCTTATTGGAAATAATATTTATGGTAACAATTACGGTCTTTATGTGGTATATTCCCAGGACGATATTATTAATTCAAATAATTTTGAAAATAATGGAATTGGTCTTTTTTTCAAGGATATAGAAGACACAAAACTTTTCTTTAATAACTTCATTCAGAACACGCAACATTGTCAGTTCACTGAACCAAAAAATATTGTTTTTTCATCAAATTATTGGGATAACTGGATAGGTAATCTTTTCAAAAGGGATATACGTATACCAAAAATCATCAATGGCATTCATGACCCAGAACAAACATTTTTATCTCAACTTGAAATCGACAGGGGCCCATCAAAAACACCATATGTTTAAAAAACTATGAAATCCTTTTTTGTGCTTAAATTTTTAAAAATATTTATTAATAATGTTTATATTTAGGTTTTAATAATATCAAATATATTTATTTGGTAAATGGTTGGAAAGATGAGGGCATTTAAAAATGAATATCATTAAGAATATAATTTTTACATTTCTAATAATAGGAATGTTAATAGGCGCAAACGTAACAGCAGAATATACCACTGACGACACAGAGAATACTAAGAGTTTTCCATCAGATTTTGTTCCTTCTGAACTAATAATTAAAATTAATTCAGATAGTGATCCTAATATTAATATTGAGGATTTACTTACCGGTGTTTCTTCAATAGACACACTTAACCAGAAATATCAAGCAACAATAATGAGGCAACTTCATCAGGATAAAAGAAATCAAAAAACTGATGGTGTTGAACTATCCTATATTTTAAAGATTGAATTTTCAGATGATGTTGATATAACGTCAATATTAAATGAATATCAAAAACTCGTAGACATAGAATATGCGGAACCAAACCACATATATCATATACAGGCAACCATCCCAAATGATCCTCGTTTCAATGAACAATGGGGATTACATCAAACTAATGATTGTGACATTGATGCACCGGAAGCATGGGATATTGAAAGAGGTGATGAAAACATAATCATTGCCATTCATGATACAGGAGTAGATTATACCCATCCCGATCTAATGGACAATATTTGGGAAAATATTAATGAAATCCCCGGCAATGGAATTGATGACGATGGAAATGGTTATATTGATGATATCCGCGGATGGGATTTTGTTTCAGTCGAACCTAGTGAAGTGTATCCAGGTGAAGATGCAGCCCCACGAGATAATGACCCCATGGATTTTGATGGACATGGCACGCATTGTGCAGGTATTGCATCTGCTGTTACAAATGATGCAACAGGAGTAGCCGGAGTTTGCTGGGATTGTACCATTATGCCCATCAGAGCAGGATATACAAATTCTGAAGGTTCTGGTGTATTGCAAGATTATGATTGTGCAGCAGGAATTATTTATGCAGCAGATAATGGTGCTGACATTATCAGTATGAGCTGGGGTGGGGATGAACCCTCTCAATTGATTATTGATGCATTAGATTATGCATATTCAAAAGGAGTGATCCTGGTTACATCAGCAGGTAATGAAAATTCAGATGTTGTAAAGTATCCTGCAGTCTACCCTACTACTATATCTATTGCTGCGACAGATAAAAATGATGAAAAAGCATCTTTTTCAAATTATGGAGACTGGATTGATATTGCTGCACCAGGTGTTTATATTTTATCGACAATGCCTATTGGATCTGGCATTGAATCATTTTTAACTGTTGAAAGTGTTGATTATGAATCCAATTCAATGCATCTTTGTGCAGTTGATGATGTCACTGGTGACCTTGTTGATGTTGGTTATGGACGAGTTGAAGATGTTCAAGGACTTGATTTAACCGGAAAAATTGCATTAATTGAACGAGGATATGGTTCTTTTAAAGACAAAATAATAAATGTATATAATGTTGGTGCGATTGGAGCAGTTGTTTTCAATAATATACCTGGTGATTTAAATGGAGACCTTCAAGAACAGCAAAATATACCCGCAGTATCAATATCGCAAGAAGATGGTCAAACATTAAGAACTGCCGTCGCATCAGAAACTACAACGGCGCATCTAGTTGTAGCATCATCAGATTATGAAAAGATGAGTGGGACATCGATGGCTTGTCCAATGGCAGCAGGAGTTATTGGGTTGCTTTTATCAAAAAACCCTGGTTTGTCACAAAACCAAGTAAAAACCATCATTTGTGAAACTGCTGACCCATTAAATACTGAATATGATCTTGGTGCAGGACGAATTAATACATATCAGGCACTTTTGTATAATCCAGATACGCCAACACAGGCACCATTACTATCCCCATTGAATATTCTTATGCTTATGGGCCTTATCTCATTAGTAGGTTTAATTGGATTAAGGAGAAGAAAGTAATAAACTTAGAAACTTTCTTCATTTCATCTTAAATTTAGATATCTATGGTATAGCATCTATGCGATTCAAGAAAAAGATAGTTGAGATGAAGAATAAAAAATATCTGATATAAAGGAGATCATTCAAAATAATAAAGAAGCGATACGGTTTCTATTGCTCTTAATTTTCCTTTCTTTGTTTTTTTCTTATTTACCCAAAAGAAAGATTTCATCAAAAAACTATATATTATACGACACAATTAACCTAAATCAGTATTTGTGTGATGGTAAGGTATGTCTGAAATAAAAAAGATTTTTGCAAGAGAAGTGTTAGATTCAAGAGGAAATCCAACTGTTGAAGTTGATGTTGTAACCGAACAAGGTACCTTTCGAGGGATGACACCAAGTGGTGCAAGCGCAGGACAACATGAGGCTCTTGAACTTCGAGATAATGATAAAAAACGTTATCTAGGGAAGGGAACACTTACTGCTGTTAAAAATGTTAATGAAAAAATCGCTCCAAAAATTATTGGAATGGAATGCCATCATCAGGAAACCATTGATAACATCATGTTAAAGCTTGATGGAACAGATAACAAAGAAACATTTGGTGCAAACGCAATTCTCCCTGTTAGTATGGCTGTTGCAAAAGCTGGTGCTGCATCAAAAAACATTCCGCTTTACGCATATATCGCAGAGCTTTTTGGAATTCTTCCTCATCGTATGCCAGTACCCATGTGCAATGTCATCAATGGTGGGAAACATGCAGGCTTGGAGAATTCAATACAAGAACATATGCTCATGCCCACAGGTGCAAAAACATTTCGTGAAGGCATTCAGATGATATCAGAAACATATCATCATCTCTCTAAATTACTAAAAGAACAATATGGTGCCGGTAGAACCCTAATAGGTGATGAAGGAGGTTTTGCTCCATCTGATCTAACATACGTTGATGATCGATTGGATCTTATGCTAAAGGCTGTATCCAATGCAGGATATGATAACAAAATGAAAATAGCTTTGGATCCAGCATCAAGTGAATTCTTTTATGATGGAACATATAAAATTGGGAAGAAATCATTTACTGGAAGTGAAATGGTTGATTTCTATGTGGATCTCTGTAAAAAATATCCAATTATAAGTATTGAAGATGGTCTTGCAGAAGACGATTGGGATAGCTGGGTAGAACTGACAGAAAAAATTGGTACAGAAGTACAAATTGTTGGTGATGATCTCTTTGTTACAAACACCAAAAGAATACAAAAAGGAATAGAGTTAAACGCAGCTAATTCAGTTCTAATTAAACTTAATCAAATAGGGACACTTACTGAGACATTAAATGCTATAAAAATGGCCCATGATCAAGGTTGGACTGCTGTTGTAAGTCATCGAAGTGGAGAAACAGAAGATAGTTTTATTGCAGATCTTGTTGTTGGAACAAGCGCAGGTCAAATCAAAACAGGAGCACCTGCTAGATCAGATCGCTGTGCAAAATATAACCAACTTCTAAGAATTGAAGAAGAACTAGGCGAAGAAGTTGCAGAATACCCTGGAATTGATTTTCGTTTAGATCATCTAGCATAAACCTTTTTAAATACATTTCAAATCCCATGTTTGGGGGTTGACAAAGAAATGAATATCCTAATTACAGATAAAATGGCAGAAGAAGCAATTCAATTGCTTAAAGACGCAGGTCACAACGTAACCTTTAATGAGATGGATCATGAAACACTTCTCTCTGAAATTGGAGAATATGATGCATTAATGATTCGCAGCAGAACAAAGGCAACAGAAGAAATCGTGGCCGCAGGTGCAGAAGGAAACCTTAAAGCAATTGGACGAGCTGGAATTGGTGTAGATAATATTGATATTAAAAAAGCAGGGGAGCTTGGGATAAAAGTCGTAAATTCTCCAACTGGTGCTACAATTAGTGTAGCTGAACTTGCAATTAGCCATATGCTTTCCCTTTCTCGTTTTTTAACTCGTGCAGATAAAGCTATGAAAAATAATGAATGGATTAAAAAACAGTTGAAAGGAAATGAACTTTATGGAAAAACACTTGGCCTAGTTGGTTGTGGAAATATAGGTAGGAAAACTGCTAAATATGCACAAGCATTTGGGATGAAAATCATTGGTTTTGATCCATTTATCTCAGAAGAAGATATGAAAAAAGACAATATCAGTAAAAGAAAAGATCTAAAAGACATCATGAAAGAATCCGATTATATCTCTCTACATATCCCACATATTAAACAGACCCATCATATCATCAATAAAGAAATGCTATCTCTAATGAAAAACACATCATTTCTCATTAATTGTGCCCGTGGAGGAACCGTTGATGAACAAGCACTATATGATGCTTTAAAAAATAATGAAATAGCAGGAGCCGCACTTGACGTTTTTGAACAGGAACCACCAAAAGAAACAATACTTGCAAAACTTGATAACATCTCAATGACACCCCACATTGGCGCAAATACAAAAGAAGGGCAGATTAGAGCAGGAACTGTTTGTGCTGAACAAGTGTTAAAGGCCTTAGATGGAGTAGATCCAGATTATTGGGTCAATAAAAACATGATGAAATAAACATACCTCTCATAAAAGTTGGATTAAAGAATGGACAATCTTGAAGAAATTATTGATAAAATTGAAAAAGAAATTAATGAAAAAGATACCGTGAAAGAACAAGTATTACGTCTCTCACGAACAATCATCATTAATTGTCGAAAATCAATTCAGAAAATGCATCAAAACAAGTTTGAAGCAGCAGACCAACTTATCAAAAAAACTTCAACTATCATCTCCACTCTCTATGAAACATCCAAAAAGTTTCCAGATATTTCATCTGCTGGTTACGTAGAAAATGCCGCACAAGAATACGTTGAAGCAACATGTCTGTATAATATTCTACACGAACAAAACATTCCTACTCCTGAAATGCTAAATACAAGCAATACATCTTATCTCATGGGTCTTTGTGATGTTGTAGGCGAGCTACGAAGAAAGGCTCTTGATACTATTTTAAAAGGTGATTACAAGAAAGCGTATCATTACCTTGAGATCATGGAAGAGATATATGATGCGATTCTTCGATTTGATTATCCTTCTTCTCTTGTGCCAATTAAAAGAAAACAAGATGTTTCAAGAAATCTTATAGAAAAAACAAGAGGAGAACTTGCAGTTGCCAGCTGTGAACAAAGAATCGAGTTTAGAACAGAAGAATTCAAAGGATTGTTGGAGTCAGTTAGAAATACTTCAAGAAATGAAAAAAAGTAGATGATCTAAATAATGACCCTTTTTTGATTCATACGAAATCCTTTTAAATACTGCCAATATATTATCAGGAGGGAAGGCAAAAAATATGGCTAAGCATCTAATTGAAAACATTGTTGTAACATCAAATATTAACCAGCAACTACCCTTGCAAACATTATCTATTTCAATACCCGACACAGAATATGATTCAGAAGACCCTGTTCTTATTTTTCGTTTTAATCAACCAAAGCGAGCAGTGTTAATCACAGAGCAAGGAACCGTCTCATGTACTGGAGTAACAAGTATAGAACAAGGAAAAGAAACTATAAATCAAGTAATTGAAACTTTAAAACAACATGCAGTACCTATTCAAGAAATACCAGAAGTTTATATTCAAAACTTTGTCATATCCATCAACCTTAGAAAAAACCTTGATTTAGATACTATTTCAAAAAAACTTCAGCCAGATCAAATCATATATATGCCTGATAAGAACCCTTGGATAGAATATCTTTATGATGAATATATCACATTTCTTATTTGTACATCTGGAAAGATCATTTGCACAGGTATCCACTCAATTGATCATGCACATAAATCAATTGATGAATTTTTAAAACTATTAGAATAAAACGAAAAAAAATAGTAAAAGGAAAAAATATTATTTTTTTCCTTGATTCGTTGCAATATTTACTGCTTGAACAGCAGCCATAGCTGCTGCAACCTTTGGACCAGATGATTGAGATTTCATCTCTTTGACATGATCAACAACCTTATTGAGAATATCATATCGTGGAATGAAACTAGTTGTATAATCCCCTTTTACAAACTGTGGATGATCCATAACCACCTGATGGAATGGAATGTTATGTCTTACACCACCGATTTGAAATTCCCATAACGCTCGTTTGGTTCTTGCAATACAACGAGGTCTGTCTTCTGCCCATACGATTAACTTTGCTATCATTGAATCATAAAACGGTGGAATTGTGAAACCACGATACACGCCAGAGTCAATACGAATTCCTGGGCCACTTGGCTCGGCATATCTACTGATTTTACCAGGTGCTGGTGCAAAATTATTGAGAGGATCCTCTGCATTTATACGGCATTCAATCGCATGGCCTCTTGGATGAATATCATCTTGTTCGTATTCAAGTTCAAGACCTGATGCAACACGAAGTTGTTCACGTGCTAGATCAACGCCAGTAATTGCCTCAGTAATTGGATGTTCCACTTGAAGACGTGTGTTCATTTCAAGGAAATAATATTTATCGTCTTTAAACATGAATTCACAAGTTCCTGCATTGTAATAACCCGCAGTCTCTGCTGCAAGAATTGCTTGTTGCCCTATTTCTTCTCTAAGTTCTGGACTTAACGCACATGATGGTGTTTCCTCAATGAGTTTTTGATGACGACGTTGCATACTACATTCTCGCTCATAACAATGAATAGTATGACCTTTTTTATCTCCAATCACTTGGTATTCAATGTGACGGGGGTCATCAATGTATTTTTCGATGAAAACTGCATCATCACCAAAGCTGTTCTTTGCAAGTTGTTTTACAGATGCTAGTGCTTTTTCCATCTGTTTTTCATCTTCAACCATCTGAATACCAATTCCACCGCCACCTGCAGATGCTTTAAGCATCACAGGATATCCAATTTCATGGGCGATATCTTTTGCTTTCTCATGGTCTGAAATGGCCTCAGTTACTCCTGGAACAACATGAACACCTGCTTTTATCATTGACTTTTTTGAATCAATTTTTGAACACATTAACTCCATAGCAGAAACTGGTGGACCAATGAACTCAATATTGTTTTTATGGCACATGCTTGCAAATTCAGCATTTTCTGCCATAAAACCATAACCTGGATGAATTCCATCTGCTCCAGATTTTAATGCAGCATCAATAATTGCATCTTTTTTTAGATAACTTTGACTAGCAGGACCTGGACCGATGTTGTATTTTTCATCTGCATATTTTACAAATAATGCGCTTTTATCTGCATCTGAATATACTGCAACAGTACTGATTCCAAGTTCTTTACACGCACGCATGATCCGAACAGCAATTTCACCACGGTTTGCGATTAGTACTTTGTTTAACATGCTTATTTCACTTCCATATTAGATGTAATAACTTTCATGATGCGGTTTTATAGGACTTGCATTAACAAATCACCATTCGCAACAGCATCTCCTTCTTTGATAAATATCTCTTTAATTTCACCGTCAGATTCTGATTTGATTTCTTGCTCCATTTTCATTGCTTCAATGGTTGCAATAACATCACCAGATTTTACCTTATCGCCTTTTTTCACTTTGATTGAAAGGATAGTTCCTTGCATATTTGATTTTACACCGCCTTCAACATCTTTTGGTTTTGCTTCTACTCCACCGCCTGCTCCTGCCACTAGGAAACCACCTTGTGGTGTAACTTTTACCTCATATGCTTCTCCATCTACTTCAACTTCAAACTCTGTTGGAATTTGAGCAGGGCCACTACGATTCTCTGGTGACTCGGTTTCTAAATAGAGGTCTTTAACTTCATGGAATGATTGTTTTACCATTCCTCTGGTTAATTTATTGTCTATTGGAAGAGGAAGTTCTTCGGATAAAAATTCAGTAGCTGCCTGTCCTTTTAAAAATTTCAATCCGACTTGAGGATAAATTGCATAGGTCATCACATTTTCGTCAGTGAGTTTTACATCACCATGTTCTTTCAACTCTGCTTTACGTTTCTCCCACATTGGTTCAAGAAGGTCAGCAGGACGGCAATCAATTACTTCGTCTTTCCAGTTTTTCCCAAGCACAATTTTCATTATTTTTGGATCAATTTCAGCAGGGGATTTTCCATACATCCCCTTACAGTAATCTTTTGTTTCCTTTGTAATAACCTTATATCTTCCATGAAGAACATTCATTACTGCCTGTACTCCAACAACCTGACTAGTTGGTGTTACAAGTGGAGGATACCCTAGTTCCTTTCTTACACGAGCGGTTTCAGCAAGAATTTCTTGATATTTATCATGAGCGCCTTGTTCTTCAAGCTGAAAAATAAGGTTTGAAAGCATACCACCAGGTACCTGATGAAGAGTAACACTTGGATCTACTTTTAATGCATTAAAACGATGTAAATGCCTATATTTATCCCATATTTTTATGAAATATTTTCGAATTTCAATTAGGGCTTCTAAATCATATCCGGTATCATATTTTGTTCCTTTTAATGCTGCAACAACACTTTCCGTTGCAGGTTGAGCTGTTCCACCTGAAATTGGAGACATTGCAGTATCTAGTACATCAACACCTGCTTCAACTGCGGATTGATATGCCATACCTGTCATTCCACTTGTACAATGAGAATGAAGATCAATAGGGGCTTTTACTCCTGCATCTTTAACTCCTTTGATAATATCATAAGCTCTTGTAGGTGATATCATCCCAGCCATATCTTTTATACAAAGAGAATCTGCACCCATTTTCTCAAGTTTGATAAATTTTTCAACGAAATAATCAACCGTATGAACTGGAGAAATAGTATAACTAAGACATGCTTGAACATGTCCACCATCTGCCCGTGCTTGTTTCATCGGTGTTTCCATATTTCTTAAATCGTTGAGTGCATCAAAGATTCTGAAATAATCAACACCATTTTTCTTTGCAAGTGTCATGAATTTTTTTACAACATCATCTGGAAAATTCCAATATGCAACAATATTCATTGCACGCTCAAGCATTTGCATTGGCGTATTTGGCATTGCCTTTTTTAGTAGGCGAATTCGTTCCCATGGGTCTTGATTTAAATATCTAATTGGAACATCAAAAGTCGCTCCACCCCAAACTTCCATTGAGAAAAATCCAACTTCATCAAGTTTTTCTGCAATTGGAATCATATCTTCCGTTCTCAGTCTTGTTGCAAGCATTGACTGATGAGCATCTCTAAATATCATTTCATGTAGTTGTACCATATTTTCAATCTCCATTTACTGTTCTGAAATATCATGTTTTCTAATAGAATATAATAAGTTATATCCTAAATTATGGATGGTATCTTCTTCTTATACTTAATAATATCTAATAATACATTAAAAAATTAATAAAGACTAATATATTTATTTAAGAAATTTTAAAATCATTTATTTATAAATCTAGAAATGCGGTTCATGATTCTGGTAAATGATAAACAAATTTTCTTGTGGAAACCTATCTTGAACCAGATCCTTTACAAGCTCAGATGAATCTGTTTCAGCAGACACTATATTATACAGATTCTTTTCTACAATCATAGCCAGATATGTTTTTGAATTTTTAGAAACTTTGGTATATGTAACTGATTCTGAATAATATGATTTATCAATGCAGAATTCTTGATGTTCAATTGATTCATCCGATGATGAATTATAAGTTTCATTAATTGTTCCTGCAACAAAAAAAATGGAAATATTAGCCAATAAAATAATACATGATACAAGGATTGTTAACACCGTTTTTTTTGATGCTGTTTCAAACAAATTTGAAAATCGTTCTGTTAATGTGAGTTTTGCAGGATTATATGAAATAAGAGGTATTTGGTATGCAGGAAACGATTGTTTATATGAATTCTTTGTGTATTTATTTACTTTGATGAGGGCTTCTATTAGTGAAATTTTTTCCTTTTTAGAGGTGAATGTTGAAATGTCTGCAAGTATTTCACGGTTTTTCATTATTTTTAAACAAAGGATATGCACAAGAGGATTATAGAAAAAGAAAATTCTAATTCCTTGCAGGATTGGTTTAATTAAGATATCATGATTTTTGACATGGGCAAGTTCGTGTCTTATCGCTGCCTCAAATTCTTTATCAGATAAATAACGTTTGAGTTCTTTTGAAAACGCAAGATTTATTGGATATCCAAATACAAAAGCATTTGGTGGTCCTTCATATTGATAAACATTTGGTGATTTAATTTTAAATTCTTTCGAAATCGATTTTATGAGATCAAGGATTTGTTTGTCTTTACATTTTGATGCATGTAAATTATTTAATATATGTTTTTTTCTAAAAAAGATACTTGAAATGACATAGATAAAAGATAAGAAAAATAAAAAAAGAACCCCATAATAAAAATATGTTTCATCTTGCAGAGATGCCATAGAGAAACTCTCTTGGTTTTCATTTTTATCTTGAATGTTTTTGCTTTCAATATTAAATGAAGCAGATTCTTCCTTTGATTTACTATTTTGATTGATAATAAGGTTTGTGATAATCTGATTTATTAGATCTGGCGTGTTCATTCCGTCTTTATTGAATGCAACAAGTGTTTTTTGCAATAATTGTGATGTATTTAATGGGTTTGATTTGCTTAATTCGTCTATTTTTTGTTTAGATTCTGTTGTTTTGTATTCATCTAAAATAATTAGTTCATCCCATGATATCTTTTGTAAATATAGATTAATTCCTTTTGGATTTATAATTTGTGTGTCTGAAAGAGAAGTAATTGAGGATGAATACGTTATATCTTTATTTTCGGTAATGATTGTTGATTCAGATATAGGGACTCCTTTAATATCTAGAATATCCATTTCTGCCATATTTATATTATCTTGTGATGTGGAAAATGCAATAGATGCAAATGGAAAAATGGATGCAGCAGTTAAAAGGACAATAACATAAATTAAAAATGTGTTTTTTGGATGGTTTATTTTCCATTTTTTCTTAAAAATATTTGCTATGATAAAAAGTAATGCAGTAGTGCATATGGATAATAGTAAGGCTATGGCTAATTCATTAAGCATTCTTTTTCATCTCATTGAGTTTTTCCTTTATTTTATCAATTTCTTTTTCATTATCGGATAGTTCTTCTGCTAGATAGTTGATTGTACTATGTTCAAATTTATTTAATAGATCTCCAAAGACTTTATGGACAATAGATTTTTCGAGTTCTTGTTTTGTCATTATTGGAGTATAATAGTATTGACGGTCTGTTTTGTTTTCATGTTGGGCAATGATCTTTTTATTTACAAGTCGTTTAATGATGGTTCGTACTGTTGAATATGCTTTTCGTTCTCCTGTTTTTTCAAGGGATGTGCAAATTTCTCTTGCTGTTGCATTTTCTTTAATCCATAGGACATTAAGGATTTTGCGTTCTAGGGGGCCGATGTTTGATATCATTGTTAATATGTTATATAATTTGAATTATTTATAGTTTGTGACATTACATTATGTAACACTTGATGAATTTTTTTAAAAAATATCGGCAGTTATAGGGAAAACTACTTATAGTAAATGTGACATATAACAATATGTAGTGTTACAAAATGTAACGCTTAATGACATGGATGAAGATAATATGATAAAAAACAACGACAATCGCATCATTGCAATTCAAAAAAACAAAAGATTGTTTAGTTTTCTCCATGTCTCATAATATAAAAAATATGGGAGAGGGCTGCCCCCTTTTTTCATTTAAAAAAAACCCCCTTTATTGCCTTCTTTAAAAATAGGCTCTCTCCCATCCTCCCTTAATCTAACATTTTAATAACAAAACATCATAACCAATATCGCAAAAAAACTACCAAAAGGTGAAAAACATGGAAAACAACTTCAAAAGATGCGGAAAAACCAAATTTATCATCAATACAATCATAATAATAACATTACTACTCTCAAATTTTATTCCAACAATAAACGCAACAGAAAAATCAGGAACAATACAAATAAATGATATCACACTCGAATATCGCAATGTGACAGTTTATGCACCCGCTGTTGGAGAAAGTCAAAATGGATACATCGGTGTTATATCAACAATAACTGTAACAATCCAAGATCATGGAAGTGGAAGAGTATTTGTAGACACACTACCCCTAGCTCAAATAGATATGCAAGGATCAGCGCGACTTGCAGTAAACGTTGCATCCGCATACGTTGAAAGTGATAACAATTGCACCATCAACCCATCATCATATGATTATTTCTTCGTCATACGAACAGGATCTCCAATCATCGGTGGGCCCTCAGCAGGAGCCATTATGACATCAGCAGTTATTGCACTTCTTGAAAATTGGGACATGAACGAAAAAACAGTAATGACAGGTATGATAAACCCTGATGGAAGTATAGGTCCAATAGGAGGAATCACAAAAAAAATAGATGCGGCAAACTCTGTTGGTGCAACACGATTTCTCATACCAAAAGGTCAAGGAACATATATTCAACATGTCACAGAAACTGTAAACACCCAGTGGGGAACTCAAATTGTTACCCATGAAGAAACAAGAAACATTTCAGATTATGCTGCTGAAAAATACGGAATTGAAGTCATTGAAGTTGAAGACATCAATGATGTTCTTCTTTACTATACTGGACATCAGATACCATTAACTGCAACAGATATGACCAATGCAACATATGAATACCTGACACCGATGAAACAACTTGCAACAACCCTTTTAAAACAAGCAGAGGATTCCCTACAAAATGCATCAAGTGCATATGAATCTACAGATATTCCAAATAATTATCTTGATAGTTATGATAAACAATTAGCTGATGCTTTGAATAGTGCAGAAGATGAGTTTGAAGAATCTGATGACTGGTACAATCAACAAAAATTCTATACAAGTACCAGTAAATCATTTCAATCTTTAATTAACACACGATTCATAAATTATGCATGCGCTTACTTCAATGCATCAAATAAAGAATCATACATGGAATCTCTTTTAGATCAATCACTTACATATTATGAAAATCAAAGTTCGCAAGCAAAGCAAGCAAAGGTTCAAGGAGCAGTGTCATTGCAATGCATAGGTGCAGCTCAAAAACGAGCAACAGATGCATCAAGCTATATTTCCTATGCATCATCACTCATACAAAAAAACGACGATTTTTCAGCAATTTATCAACTTGCATTTGCCGTTCAACGTGCAGAAAGCATCAGTTGGTGGTTAAGTTTAATCGACCATTTCAACGACACCTCTTACTATTCAGATGAAGAAATACAAAATTTTGCAGATGATTACATACAAGATGCGCAACAAGCAATCATATATGCAGAAGTAATCTTACAAGAAGTAGGATCAAGTTCATCTCTACTTATTGAAGCATCAACAATGCTAGATAATGCAAAAGACGATAAGAACGATGGTTACCCTGCTGCTGCTCTTTTTGAAGCGTTGGAGGCACTTGCAAAAGCAAACCTTGCATTAGAACTTGTTGATGCAACAACGCAAGATAAAATTGAAAGTAAACTTGAACGAGCAAATCAAAGTGCAATCGCAGGGATTAGCGAAAGCAGAGCCTTAGGGATTGAACCAATCCTTGCAGTTAGCTATTATGAATTCGCAGAAAGTCTTATCGAAGATAATGTTCGAAATTCACTATTTTATTATAAATTTAGTGATCTATTGACCGGAGTTCTTACTGTATCAGGAAACTCCAATACAGATATAGGATCTCGTTATGTTGGTATCCCTGAACGTAATATTAACATCTGGCAATTCACTTATTCAGAATATCAAAAATATTTTGTTTTGTACGCAATCATTGGTATTGTAATTGGGATACTACTAGGCATATTGATAGGGCTAGTTATCATGAAAAAAGGAAAACAAACAGACAAAGGTAATCAACAACCACAATGGACCCCTTCAAGAGTAACAAACTATCAACATTCAATGAACAATAAACAACAATATCAAACGTTTCAATCACTGCCAACAAACATAAATGAATATTACAAAGAAGGGAATCGCTAATAGCTTTGATAATGTCTGATTCTAATCTTTCGTTAAGGTTTTTAGGATAAACCTAGCAACAAAGATATAGCAATCATCAATTTAGAAATTCATTAAAAATACATATGAAACAAATTAATGAAATATTCTAGAATGGAAAACATTGAAAAAAGGTTCCTAATTTTTGGCATATTCACAGAATGAGTAAGAACATCGCTTTCAATGTTATGTTCATCAATAGAAATTACTTGAATTGTATATGATCCTTTTTCCAGCCAAGTATGCGTAATCGTTGTTTCTTCACCTGAACTAAACGGACCCAACAGATCACTATCTGTTCCATCGCCCCATATTATTTGATAATAAATCAAGTCATCATCAGCATCAGTTCCTGAAACAATAAATTCACATGCCTCTTCAATTTTTCCATCGTGAGGTCCTTCAAAATTTGTAACTATGGGGGGAGTATCAACTAGGATATTTAATGGATCTGAAAAACTGCTTTGACCACCTACAATATCTTCTGAAATAACTTGCAGCTCATAATAGCCAGCCATATTCCAAATATGACTATGTTCAAATGTTGAACCCGAGGGTTGATAATCGGTCCAATCATCAATATATTCATCACCGTTCCAATCCCAACCAAGACGGATAACATCCTCATTAATATCATTTGATAAAGATGAAAAATCATATGAAGAACCGAGAATACAAATTTCTGATCCCTCTGGTAAGTGAGGTTTTTCCGGCATATCATTTCCATTTTTTATAGGTAGACCCGCAGCATCCCAATCAGTGATTCCACCAAGAACATTGTAAACTGTGCCATTAAACCCTCTACTAACCAAAATATTTGCAGCTGAGGAACTTCTTCCACCAGATTTACAATATAATATAACATCGTTTCCATCATATAATTCTAAAAACTCTTGATAACCTTGCTCATCGACAATATCATCTTTCTCAAATTGTCTTGCATATTCGGGGAAAGGAGTATCAATCCGTTTTGAAACCCATTCAACATCTGTTCGAACATCAATAGGTAATTGAATTCCGTTTGATGTGGTGCTTAATAATTCCCATGCTTCTTCAACGGTTATATCTAAAACATCTGCTTGTTCACACTGTCCAATTGATGCAAATGTTGAAAAGAAAAACATACAAACTATACTGAATGAAATTAAGTTTTTAATATTCATGTTATTATCTCCTAAATATAGTTAACAATAGTTATAATATTATATTAATGTATTTATTATTTAATATGCTAGTAATAAAAAATTAAGAAGGATTTACTGGTTTTCTTACAAAAAAAACAAATAAGTGAAGTTTTTTAACCCCTATATGAAACCAGGAAGCGGAGAACTAACATCCAATGAGGTCATTGTGTCAAATCCAAAGGATATTGGTAGGCTCTTTCAAAAAAGTAAATTCGGTCAAACTCGATCCAATAATTCACTACACCTCACACTCATAGAATCCATGTTTCTAATAGAAGAACAGAAATTAAATGTATACCTTGAAAATAAAAAAATTCGCTTTGACGAAATGGTTTCACATGCTACAAAGTTAGATCCAAGTTTTGAAGAAAAATTTGTAGTCTTTCGAGATTTAAGAAAACGGGGAATTCAAGTTCAAACCTCAAAAGACCCGTTATTCACATTTTACTGTGAAAAAAAGGATGAGGAAACACTTGAAAAATTAACATATTTCATTATGGTAATATCTGAAAGAGAAATTCCTTCAATTTTTAATTTAAAAAAAATGATACAACATGCAACAGATACAAAAGGACTGCTTAGGCTTGCAATCGTTGATGAAGAAGGAGATATTACATATTATGAGCTTGAAATAGTGGCACCACAAGGAATCAATCACAATCATACATATAACCCAATTAAAGGAATATTACTCTCAAATAGAGTAGTTATATTTGATGAATTGACATGTGATCGGCTTTATAAAAATGAGTTTTTTGGAAAACCTTTTGGTGACGGATTACAGCTCTCATTGGTTGAAGCATTATATTTGATTAAAAAAGAGATGCTGCATTGTGTCCTTCCTTCAAATAATAATGTTCTTTCTATTTCGTCATTTACAGATCATGTAGCAAAATATCAGCAAGACATCTTTCTTCGTTATCCTGTTTTTTCAGATCTAAGATCAAAAGGATTGATTGTGAAAACAGGGTTTAAATTTGGAACGCATTTTCGGGCATATCAAAAATCGCCGTTTAAAAGTCATGCAGAATACCTAATCCACACCATTGATAACACATATGAAACTCAATGGTCTGAAATAAGTAGAGCAGTGCGTCTAGCACATGCCGTAAATAAATTCCTTCTTTTTGCATTGATTGAACACGAAAAGATTACTCCAACATATCTCAACATCGCACGAATACGGCCATAATGTATATATAATCTTAATCAAATGTGATAAGAATCTAAAATTTAGGTGGAGGAAAAAAAGAAAATGCTTCAAATACGATGGTATGGACATGCTTGTTTTGAAATTAGAGATCATCAAACTATTGTAACAGATCCCCATGACGGAAGATCCATTGGCATTCCAACACCAATGATCCATGGTGATATCATCCTAATATCGCATGATCATTATGATCATAACAGCTTTAAAACAGTTGAAAAAGAACACTCAAAGATCATCACAGACTCGCGTAAACGAACAATCAATGACATTACAATCAAAGGATATGAAACATTTCATGATGCACATTCAGGTGAAAAACGAGGAGGAAATATCATGTATAAATTAACAATAGATGATATTACCTTGCTTCATGCAGGAGATCTAGGACATATGCTTGATGATAAACTTATTGAATCCTTGGGATCAATTGATATTTTATTCATACCTGTTGGAGGAACCTACACATTGGATGCGGACAGTGCATTAAAGGTTATAAAAAAAATAAAACCAAAAATTGCTATTCCCATGCATTATAAAATCGAAGGACTTTCATTACCCATAGCAACAGTTGATGAGTTTTTACAGAAAACAACATTTCCAATTATCAAAGTTGGAAATGAGATAGACATCGAAAAAGAAGAGATTCCAACAAACCCTGAAATCTGGGTATTCACCCTTTAATTTAATTCTTCATTTAAAGATTTCTGGATTGACGCAATTCGGCGGTATCTTTCCATTTAACCCATCTATCATATTTTCCGCAGCCATAATTGCCATATTCGTTCTTGAATTTACTGTTGCCGATGCAGAATGCGGTTGAAGAACAACATTATCCAACTGCATTAACCCCTTTGGTACCAACGGTTCATGCTCATAAACATCCAGACCAGCTCCAAATATCTGTTTATTTTGTAATGCAAAAATTAGAGCGTTTTCGTCAACAACTGGCCCTCGAGAAGTATTGATAAGAATAGCAGTTTCTTTCATACTATTTAACTCATTTTTACCAATAAGATGATATGTTTCATCAGACAGAGGGACATGAATTGATATAAAATCAGATTTCTGTAATAATGTTTTTAACGAGACTTTTTCAGCGTTTAATTCTTGCTTGAGCGTTTCATTTCTATGATGATTTGTATACAGTACCTTCATTTTGAAGCCTTTACTTTTTAATGCAAACGAAGTACCAATTCTGCCTGCACCAACCACCCCAAGTGTTTTTCCTGAGATGTCAATACCATGCAATAACATAGGATCCCATCCCTTAAATTTTCCAGCTCTTGTAAAAGAATCACTTTCAACAATTCTTCGAGAAACTGCAAACAATAAAGCCCATGCCATCTCAGCAGTTGCATCAGTTAAAACACCTGGCGTATTACTCACAGGAATTCTTTTTTTGCTCGCTGTTTGTACATCAATATTATTAAAGCCCACAGCATAATTTGCAATCATTTTCAGACCTGGTTCTGCATCAATTATATCTTTATCGATAGCATCCGTTAAAAGACAAAGAAGACCATCTTTTCCTTTCACACCACCAATAATTTCCTGTTTAGAAAGCACCCTATTGTGTGGATTCACTTCAACATCATGATATTTTTTTAATAAATCAAGACCTTTTTTTGGTATAGAACGAGTAACAAAAACACGCATTATGAAAACCTCACCATTAAATTATATACAATACTATTTCATAAAGTTTTATCCATACATCATATCAATAACACGAGTTATTATTTCATTGAAATAAACATTACAACTCTCTTTTTTTCCATGTTCAAATATTGCTCCATTTATTGAATGAATTTCAGTTTTTTTCTTTTGTCTGATGCTCTGAAACATGGATGAATGGTTTTCTTCTGTATCAAGAATAACTTCACAAGTATAATCAATCATTTCTTGAATATTCAAATCATGCCCTAATGTGTTTGCAATAATGGTTGATTCTTCACATATTTTATAAACAAGATCTTTTAGAATTGGATTTTTCAAAAGATAAGCATTTTTACATTGAAAAATAGCAGTTAAAGGGTTGATACTAGCATTGACAATTCCCTTTTTCCAAATATCTTTTTTAATGTTAGAACCCATCTGAACAGAAATGCCAGATTGTAAAAAAGTTGTTTGAAGCAAACGCAATCTTTCTGATAATGATCCATCAAGCTCGCCAATCCGAGTTTTTCCTATCCCTGTATGTTTAATTATCCCAGATTGTAAAAAAAGAGACCCATGACTTGTGATTCCTGCAAGAACTTGTTTTTCAGAGATATATTTCAAAATTTTTTCAATGTTGTCTAACCCATTCTGCATAGACAAAACTATTGTATTATCAGACAGATTACCTGAAATGTCTTCTGCTGCATGTTTTGTATCATATGATTTTACAGTGAGAAGAATAAGATCCAAAGATTCCTCCTGCTCAGCAAAAGATTCATAAAAAGGAATGCTGCCCTGAAATTGGGTTTTACCAGATATTGTTAAACCATATTTTCTGACTTTGTCAACATGATCTTTTCGTGCGATACATACAACATTATTCTGTTTTGAAAGAATCGCTGCAAAAAGTGAGCCGATAGCGCCAGCACCATAAACACAAATATTCATGTTTTAATCCTTTTTTCTTTACAAAGTTTTTGTAATTCCTCACTTCCAAATGAGATAAGAGGAGTCAATACAGGAATTGATACCTGTTGTTTCAGGGATTTTATTAAGGAAATATCTTCATTTCGATTCTGAGAGAAATGAATCCCTGAACAGATCGCTTGACATTGTTTATTGGAAATAATCATGCTGACCTGATCCCAGAAATCATCATTTTTTCCACAATAAAAAACGTGTCTTGGAATATGCCAGGTTGAAAAGAAGGTATCAGCATCATTTAAGATTTTTTCATCTGAATAAATATAAAGCATATCGCATCCTCTTTTCAATAAATACCATGAAGCAAGCAAATCATATGCTGAATCAATGATTGAAACCATTCTCCCTTGTGATCCTCTTGGCATGCCACCTGGGCCTGATATTTTTTCTAAGAAAAGATACGATTGATTGTCACGGATTTCAATAAAAACTTCGATATCAGGATTTGTAAGATCAACAGTGAAATCTTTTTGTTTTTGTACAAAAGAACCAACATTTATCGCTACATCTTGACTTGAAAATGGATGATTTCCTGTTCTTGTGACCCTTAATGCAAAACTTTGACCTTTGTTAATATGTTTATCAATTAATGAAAAAGTTAATCCACTTATTTGAATAAGGTCTGTATCTAATTTGAACGCAGGACTTATTGAAGTAATACCAAAAACATGAGAAATCACATCAACTGCTTTTTTAATGTCTTCTGATTCTACAAGAATTCTCCCCTGCATCGTAATAAGATCAAAAGAAATATTATTGATTTTTAATGCTTTTTTAATATTATTTCTAAGAATTTTTTCAAAGTTTTTTCTTGTTGCTCTGCTTTTTAATGCAATTTCGCCATAACGAACTAAAATACAATCGGTTTGCACAAAAAGTGATAGATAAAAACATATACATTAAAATTGTGTAAAAAATGAAGAGATATTAGAAAATAGCCAGAATTCAATATTTGTAAAAATGCTAAATATTCAATAAATATTGAAAAAAAGGAAAGTTTCCAAAATTTTTTACAAAATCATAAAAATACCTTAGCATTGGAAACATGTATTGGTGTTCATTTAGAAAAGTTATAAGTCGCGAGTCAATAACTGATTTTTTAGGCATTTGTACACTCAATGGATCAGACCATAAACTTTCATGATTCGCAGCATCCTTTGCTTTTACTCTAATGCTATATGATCCTTTCTCTGACCATGTTTTATTTAAAGAAATGGTTTTCCCTGAATCAAAAGGACCAATCCAATCACTAAGTGTACCATCTCCCCAATCAAATGAATAAAAAACTTGATCATCTTCTGGATCTATTGTAGTTGTAGAATACGAAAATTCTTCATTTGGTTTTCCTTTCGTTGAGCCTGTTGGTTTTTCTGGTATCTCAGGTGCACCTGGCATGGTATATGTCGTGGATATTAATTCAAAATTTAATTGAAAATCAATGTCACCAGCATCACCCATAGGAATAATTTTAAGTAAACTTCCTACAACGGAACTGAACAAAAAACTCTCCTCATCACCCATTGCTATTTCATATGCCGGAAATAATCCTGCCCTTGTAGTAACATTTCCATAATTGATACATTCATATTGTTGTTCCTCAAAATACATCTCATTATCAATAACCCATTGATCCGGAGCATCTGGTATTAAAGCAGTTATTCCAGGAAGATCAATTTCTCCTTCTAATGAAATATATGTCTCAGAGCTGTTCCAGGTGTTCCTTACCTCAATAGGGAATTGAATCAAGACAATTGGTGAAAGGGATATAGCTTTCAGATGAATATCGATATTTATAGGAATGAAATTAACTTTTACTTTTCCATCAATTTGAATTTCAAGATCTTTAAAACCAAGTGTATCTTTTTCTATTGTAATGGTTCCTTGCATGTTTGTATTTTTTAACGCTCCCGAAAATTTTGGGGCCCCTTCAATATCCACAATAAAAGACCCTGATACATAACTTGAAATTTCAAGTATGTAATCATTTGAAACGCTATTTACTATACATTTAATATTATTCATAGATAAATCTACTGCTATGTCTGAATAATCATTTTGTAAAGATAAAGAAAGGTCCATATCATAGTTCCATGTATCTCCAAGATTCCAAACAGGTATTTCCCCACTATTTTGATTGTTTGTTTTTGTGATTGATCCGACCGATAATGAGACATTTAGCAATAGAAGCGCCAATAGAAATATTATTACTTTTTTGATAGTTTTAACTCCCCTTGAAATACTTTATACTCTGATCTTGTAGTTTTCAAACTATTAACATCTCAAATCAAAGCACCATAATTAACAAGAGAATAACTGATTAATAATTGTTTTTATTGCTTTTCTTTGTCAATAGCAGAAAAATAAATTGATAAATTTATATTTTGACAAAAATCGACATTTAATTATTAAAATATTATTGATTATGGATGTAAATCAAATAAAAATAAGGAATGTTCAACATATATGATTTTTTATTCGTCTTTTATTTCAAAAAAAAGACCATTCGAAACGAAAAGGATTCCATCGAACACATATCGTTTTTTCATCAATAGTTCTTTTTGTTTCTTAAGTATTAAAAGCCTTATTTGACAAGTATTACCTAATTTGTCAAGCAAATTAATTTATATAATGAAAAAATTATTTAATAATGATAGAAATGAAATGGAAATACGGTGTCCCTGCAATATTATTCTTATTGTTGTTCATTATATTCTCATTTTATTGCGCATCTGCATGTAAAGATATTGTTGCCTGTGGAAATACAACTGCTGGCGATTATAATCTTTTACTCAAAGTTAGAGATCCTAGTAGACCAGGGTATCAAGTATTAACAATGGTACCTCAAGGATATGCCTATAATTATCATCACCCTTGGACTGGTGAAAATATTTCATATAAAGTGAATCATTCATATATCGGAGTTGCAACACTTGGAGATACCATCCCAAATATTGTCAAAGCAGGTATGTGTTTTACAGATTCTGGGCTTGCATTTGGAGATGCAGATGCAATCACTCATTGGAAAAATCCAACAAAATATGCATGGGATGATTTTGACTGGATTAGATATGCGTGTCAAACAGCAGATAACGAGGAAGAAGCAGTTCATCTATTAACAAAAGACGCTGTTGATAAACTCCATGCAACTAATGTTCCTGAAAATCTTTTTGTTGTTGGACCAAAAAAGGGATATGTGATTGAGGCAGATGCGATACATTATGATGTCACGGAGATTTATGATGGCGTAGCAGTCATGTCAAATTATGGAAAAAATCTTTGGGAAAAAAGTTTGTTTCTTAGGACGATTGCCCCTTCATTTAACGCAACATTTCAAGGAAATGTGCAAAAAGGACAAGTTATACAACTAGGAGATAATTGTGTCTACGGAATTAAACTTATTGATATTGGAACAAAATTTATTGAAGTGAAACAGGTTCCCATCCAATTCAACAAAGGAAACATTATTGGACGAGTATTTGATCTGTTTTCAACAACAAAAATTCAACTAAAAAACGCTGAAAAAATTGGTTTTTACAGAGTACGATTACAAAATATCACAAACGAAACTGCATCCATATTTATGTGTTTTGAATACTATGAATGGGAAGAAAAAATGATGGAAATTATTCGGCCATCAATTGGCAATATCACAATTTCAATGATGATGCAATGGTCTCGATTACATGAAAATGATCTTGATGGATTAAGAGGGGTGTGTGATGATCATGAGATTTATCCATATGAAGGCAGCATGATTTATAAACTACCGAAAACAAGATATGAGACTATTAGTGAGGGATGGTTTTCTGCAAATCACCCTTGCTCAACAATATATGTTCCTATTCATATTTGTAATACTGATATTTATGAACCATATAAAACCGGAGACGCGGCAGTGCTTTCTCTCAATCTTCTTACCATCTACGGCCACAATTTTCTTTCTGAACCGTTTCATGAAGTTGAAAATGTGTTTATCAATGAACTTACTCTATTAGACCCCATTATTAATGAATCGATCAATGAAAACAAGGATGTTTCTTTCTTGTTGACAACTTTAGATATGGGTATGCAAAAACAAGCATATTTAACACAGCAACTTTGGCTAAACACATCAAAAAACAAAAAGAGTGATTTAATAACTCCATATTTGTTCAAAATATGGGATTGTGATTTTTCCGAAACAATAGAGAACATTGAAGTAGTTTACGAAAAAATTCAACAGTTTACTGAAATAGAGGAGATAAAAAAAGATCTTCTAAATATTGCGATATCTATTGTCGACACAAGAATTAGGATACTGGAACAAAGCTCAGAAGAATGGTTTCTACTAAAAGATGCTTTGAATGAAGCAAAAACATGTTTTGATCATGAGAAGTTTACAAAAGGTTTTTTTCTTCTTCAAAACACCTTAAACAAAACAAATCAACAATTGTTAACATACGAAAAAAACCAAATTAATAATGAAGAGAACCGTTCATTAATTGAGTCGCCCTCTTCTAATTTTATTCCTCTATCCCCCTCAAAAGTTACCAGTTATGTCTTAGAAATATCTCCTAACAATATTTATATTTGATTAATTTAATAAATAATATTGTAAAACACTACTGATGTAGAAATTATGCCCAATAACAAAAAGATTAATCGAAAAAAATTTACAATTATTGCGATATGTTTTTTCTTACTGCAACCATTGTCAATAATCGTTCATCCATCAAGTATAGATATTCAAAATGATTCATTTATCGATCCAGATTTTGTAAAAATCAAACATCAGAAAGATACTGAATTCAAACTGGGTTATGCTGATCTTGAACTAGTTGTCTTTGAAGTGTGGTGGTCCAATATCAATAATGGCACATTATACGTAAGATATCTTGTGAATAATATAGGCGAATCATATCATAACCCAAATGTTCCTATCAAATTAAATATAACTCTCCAAAATTCATCATATGACTATCCTTTTGCATTTATTAATCAATCATCATTCATTGATCCTTACACATGGTATACTAATGAAACAATAGGTGGTTGTATCCAAATTGCCCTATCAAAAAAACCCAGCCAAATTCTTGCCTGGGTCAATTCATTTCTAACGATTCCTGAAACCAATATGGAAAACAATATTGGCAATACAGTTGTCTATCATGGAATCACCATAAAAGGTCAAGTGAAAAAACAAAACAATTTGGAAATCATTCCGGCATCGCAAGTATACATCACAAGGTGTAATGAAACAACATTGCAATCAAGCCTTTGTATAAGTTTCAAGACAAATCAATCTGGCCATTATATTATCTCATTATATCCTAAACAACCCATTGATACAGTTCATACATATCATGTGTTATTTTCAAATAAAGAAAGCAAAGAAACTATTGTTACGAATATTTCTTCGGTTCAATACAATACAACCATAATTCATAATATTACTTATCAGGGTTCTCCACCTCAACAACCAAGAAAACCTATTGGTTTTCCACTTGGATTTGTAAAAAAAGAGAAAATTCTTTTTTCAACGATAAGAGACTTAGATCATGATGATATATGGTATAAATTCAAATGGGGTCCGACCAGCTATAGTCCCTGGATAGGTGATTTTTCCTTACCACATGTTGCAATGATAAATGTATCATGTGATACATCTGGAATTTTTCAGGTTCAAATTATTGCAAAGGATGAAAATGGGATGTTGAGTTCATGGTCTGAGAAAAAATTCATTATTATCCTTGATATGAATAGAACATGATAAACTTGTTTTTATAAAAAAATTAAAGAAAAAAAGAGACAAAAGAGAAACTCGTTTTCTAATTATTGAATAAAAACTCAAATATTGAGAAAAATGAAAAATGATTCCATAGAAACTCAAAAAATGGAAACTCCATTCCTTTTGTTTTCGCCATAGATGTTTCTAAGGGATCGCTCCATTCACCAAGTTTTCCATTTGTATCTTTGGCTTGAACTGAAATTGAATAGGATCCTTTTTCATCCCAAACATGTGTGATCTCGATTTCTTGTCCACTTGAATATGGACCAACCCAACTGTCAATGTTTCCATTTCCCCAGTCCCATCGGTAATATATATCATCTCCATCTGGATCTGTTGAAACTGTTGTAAAAATCTGTTCATCTCCTGTTTTTCCTTTCGATGGACCAGTTGGAGTTTCTGGTTTTGCAGGGGGATTTGATGGTTCAGCTATTTGAAGAGTGGGATCTCCAAAAGGTTCCCATTGTTCTCCTGTTTTGTGCTCGCCTCCATCCATATTTGGTTGAATGTATCTAGTGACTCCATCAGCCCACATTTGTCCAAATGTGTCAGCTCCATCTTTATATGCATAAAAATAGCTGACATGCATTCTACCACCAAGTCCTTGAACAACATATTCAGTATCATATCCCCATGATAGGCTTGTTGCACTAAAAGCTGCAATTCCTCCACCATTAGGGTTTTTTACAAAAGACCATGCTAGGCAATCTGGAACTGAGAATTTTCCTGTGCTGCATGCCCCAACGACAACAACAGGATACATATCTGGATTTTCAAGATCAAGAGCATGAGAACTTCTATATGATCCAGAAGGTGAAGGTAAACTTTGTCTTGTTCCGTTATGTGGATAAGTCGTCCAAACCGTTGCTCCACCATGGCCAGCCCAATCAACAAACCCTCTACCATCAGCAAATCCATCATTAATATTATCTACTCCTGAGGGATTATACCAACTAAGACGGTAATTTGAATCCCAGACTTTATCTGCTGAAAAACCCGTCATAATATCTAAAACAAACTGATTTGTAAACTCACCCTCATCTACATTACTAGAATCTTGGGGGCTAGTGTCTCCACCAATTACCATGATTTCAGAAAACCAATCTTGTTTATAAGATTCCATTGTTTCATAAGTAATTATTTTATTGATTACTCCATCTAATTCGTCATCATCTGAAACTGCTAATCTTCCAAGATATATATCTGGATAAAGATCTACATCATCATAAAGCTTGTTTGATCCCCATTCATATTCTCCAAATACATCATTTCCATTGGAATCCCAGCTTGAAAAAGCAAATTCTTCATCATAAATATCTGCATAATAAAGATCTGTGATGAAAATTTCTTCATCTGGATCATCTGGATCATAATCTACTAAGACATGAGTCAATCTAACTGGAAAATCATCAACACCTCCAACTAACATTACATATTGTGACCCCCATGTTTCAATTGCGTTTTTTATGAAATATTTGATTTTTTCAGGGTCGTCTCTTCCTTGAGTTGGAAAATATACTCCATTATAAATCTCATTTAATGTAATTATTTTTGTTGATATTCCGCGATTTATCTTATGATTTGAAAAAGATTGTAAATTGCCAATAAATGTAGAGGGTGTTAAAACAATAAATTTATATTGATCATCTGCTGAATTTTGTTGTGGTTTTTGTTCATTTTCTTTTAAGGTTATGTCTATTTTAAAATCACCTGCAACATCAATACTATCCTCTCCGGGCATGTATTGTACAGGATAAAGTTTAATCTTCAAAATTAAACAACGTTCATTATTTTGAATTCCACATCCAACATCATATTCAAACCATTTGTTTGGATATGGGGCATCTCCATAAATGATGCTGACATCGTCGATTGTTGAACCGACCCCAGATAATGAGGGTTGAGCCGTTGCTTCAATTTTGCTTGATAATTGATATGATTGAATATCTAATGGAAGGCATTGAATATTTGTAATTTCTGTTCCAATTGGAAAAGTATAAGTCTCAACATTGGCAGGTAGCATAGGCTTACCTGGTTCTAAAAGATACGTATTTGCATTATTTATTTTAAGAGATGTTAATTGATTATCATTTGTTATTGAAATTTCTGAAAATGATAGATCCATTTCTATGTTTTTCATGATTTGATTATTTTTATCATCTGAAACTGCAATTGATCCAATGCTGCTGATTAATAAAATTCCTACTATTGTCATTATCAAAATTTTTTTCATACTTTTTCCCCATATATATTTAATAATAATTATGTCATTAAATATTAATAAATGTTTGCTTATGAAAATATTGTTACCTAAAAGGATAAAAAATTTAATTATTGCAATGCTTTTGCTATATAATTCTTGTTGTTTTGGAAATAAATATCATTTAAATAAATTATTATGTCATTGGTGATTCTTGAAATTTCCATTCAATAAAATCATTTGATTTTAAGTAATATTGGCTACATCCTCTATTTGCATATTCTCCGTTTACGTAGAATTGCCAGTATGAGTTGTTTTCTCCGTTTTGTATTCCATTTATACTTGTAATAAAAAAGGAATCATATCCGGAAAAATATTCAGTTTCAATAGGGAAATCATAAAAATATGCACATTCATATAATATATCTGCAACAGTTATGTTTGAGGTATTTAAACTTGTAAATGAAATGTTCCATGTTTGAGATGAAATATTAACTTGGATTTTTTGTATTATCTTGTTTTCGGTTTCAACTGTTGTGCTGAAAATATTTGCTACTGAAAAAAAATAAACAAGAAAAATAATTAATATTGCAAGAAATAAAAATACATAAAGATCTTTTCTTTTTGAATTTTTTTGTGTCATAAAAATTCCTCAATTTTCCTTTTTTTATTTGCAAGTTTATTCATATATGTCATGTTCAGTTGGGTAATATATTTTTCATCAATATAGCTCTTCTCAATTTCATTTATATACCTACTAATATTGATCATATCAGATATTGAGTTTTCTATATTATATGATTTTATTTCATCCAATATTTGTAATAATAATTTTTCAATTTTAATGATATTAACTGTCTTATTGTACTTTATTGCCTCAACCCTTATATTTATTCTTTTTAAGTGACTTGGAGTGTTCAGTTGAAATAAAAAAGGAGGATTGTTATCCTCAAAAACAATATTGTTTTCAACAAAGAATCTCACAATATCAACTTCATCAGTAATTTTAACTCGTATATCGATATTTCCAATGACTATAATTTTGTCATTTAATTTCTGTTTATGTTGATTCCAAATATATAATCCGTTGTGTCTTGGATATGTGATAAATATTATTTTGCTTTCGTTTTTTAATGGTGAATTTTCTTCATCATTACCATTTTGTTCATCATTTGGTTCCTCATTATCTTTTTCATCCTCTGGATCTGGCGGACTGTCATCTTGTTCGTTGTTATCTTTCTTGAATATAGTTGTTGGGTATGTTTTTCCAAGTAATGCCATTATTGCATAAGATGTCATCCATTCGGAGTTCATTTGTTGGGTTTTTGAATAATTAAATGATCCGTCTTCTTGTTGCAATGAAAGAATGAAATCAATTGATGTGTTGTTTTCATTTTTCCATTCATCTGAAAGTGGGTTTTCTCCAGTCGCAATAAGGGCGTTAATAGCCCACGAGGTTGACGCGATATTTGCTGAACCATATGCTATAAAACTCCCTGAATTATCCTGTTTTGATTTTAGGAACAATAATGCCTCATTGATTATTTCAGAGGTGTTTAATTCACCTGCTGAAATTAATGCCATAATTGCTCCTGCAGTTGAATCAACATCACCCCAACCCCCATCGGATTGCTGTTTTGAGCTTACGTGTTTTTTTAATTGTATAATTATTTGTGAGTTCTTTTCCATACCCGTTGAAATGAGTGCTAAAATTCCAAAAACATCATCAAAAATATTGTTTTCATCGCCCATTTGTATTCCATCAAAAAAACTATATAGTTTTTCTGTGAGATTTATCCCATTTACGTTCCGTGGATCCAAATCACACGCCATTAAAGCTAATGTATGACGTTCCCATTCTGTTGCTTTTTGTTGATCTAGATCTAAAGTTATGTCAATTAGATATTGTTTTAATCGTTGAAATTGAACCGTATCATTATCAATTGATGAAAGAGCTATTGCAGCCCATGCAGAAGTTGATATTCCTACAATGCTGCCTTCAAAATTTTGTTTGCTGTAAAGAAATTCTGATGCGTTTTGAATAATTTCATCAGATGACTTACATGGATAAGTGTTAGTTGAATCTTGTGAAACTACTGTAAAAATTGAACTTGTTAGGAATATGAAAATGATAAAAAAATTGTATGTGATCTTTTTATAGTTCTTTCTCATATTTTTCGACATTCAGCCAGATGCACCATAATATTTAAAGATTACAACTTGGATAATGTTTGTTATCAAAATGAGCAATAAATCTATATTCAAAGCATTAAGCAGCCAAACTCGAGTCTCCATTATAAAATTTTTATTAGAAGAAGAATTACATGTTTCAGGATTAGCAAAAAAACTTGGGATTTCTGTTCCAGTTACTTCTAGACATGTTAAGATTCTAGAAGATGTGGGTTTGATAAATAAAAAGGTTTTTGGAAATGTACATATTTTATCAGCAAACATTGATGGTTTTAAAAGATTGTTTGACCCATTTATCGAAGAAGAAATCGTGAATATTTCCAAGGACGAAAGTCTTTTTGATGCATTAAAACAGATGCCAGCTATACGAATAAAAAAAATTGGAAAGAATAACTTTATCACAGAAGTTGATCATGAACAAGGCCACTATCTTTATGAAGTTGATGGAAAAAGACCCGACGTGCCCATAGATGAATATAAGCCCCATAAAGATGTTTTATTAGAATTAGATAAAATCATACCTATTAGACGTAGAAAAATTAGAGTTAAAATCAAGAAAGAATCTAATGCTGACTGATTCTTTTTATGTTACCAAAATGGGTAATAACTGTTATTAAAAATGCATTGTTTAAAAGGGTTAATTGCATATGTTTTCTTGGAGACAACACATATGAAAATAACAAAATCAATAATGCTAATATTAACAGCCTTAAGTGTTATAAATATTTTAACAAGTACAATTCCACTAGCAACAGAAGAACATTTATGTTCAGACGAATGGACCGGGCGAATAAGAATAGAAGGAAAAGAAGAAACCATTTTTGATGGAGTAGTTACAATAAGTGACACAACAATAATTGCAAAAAATAAAGACACAGGTGAAATAGAAGAATATATCTTAGATTTTCCAAATCCCTTAGGTGCCCTCAATGAAGCATCAATACAAGGAGAATTTTCGTATTCATTAACATATTATCCTGAATGGGAAGCGTTTCTTATTGATACTATTGAAAGTGATTCAGATTGGTGGCATTATCTCATTGATTACTCCATCCCAATGATAGGGGCAGGTAATTACAAACTAACAGAAGAGGATAACGAAATCTTATGGGGCTACTTAGAAAACTGGTATGTACACACATTAAAAATATCAATAGACAAAACAGAGATAAAAAAGAATGAAGAAATAACCATACAAATAACAAATGAACTAGATGAAACAGTTGAAAACGCTATTGTATATCTAAATGAAGAGACATATCTAACAGATGTAGATGGATCTGTTACCATAACAATTTCAGAAGAGGGATCATATCAAGTTTACGCCGAAAAAGAAGATAATATCCGATCAGAAGAAATATCCATTCAGGTAAAAAAATCAAAAGAAATACAATATCCTTTCTTAACCAGATTGCTATCAATCGACTTTATCGAAGTTCTTTTTGAAAAAATAATAAGTCTTCATTTCAAAATTTAATTTCGACAATGGACAAAAATTAACCTTGTTGTTTTATGGCCAGTTTATGCTGTAAAATAACTTACAAATTTTTTATATTTTCATCTTTTAAATTAACAATTTTTAAGATGTCTTCCCCATATTTTGAGCTTTTAAATGGCCCAAAACCATAGATTTTTTCCAGCTCCTCGCTGTCCTTTGGCATTTTTTCTGCAACATCATTTAAAGAGCGGTCAGTCATAATTACAAAAGCAGGAATGTTTAATTCTTTACTGAGTTGACTTCTCCATTCTTTAAGCTTATTTATTGTATCAGAGAATTGATTACTAATAAAATTTGAATTGCTCTCAATTTTCAAATTTTTCTTTGTTTTAACTTCTTTATTTTCAAATATTTTTTTCATTTTGCCAGATATAAAATAAGTCGGATTTTTTCCTGAATGTGTTAAATAAAGACTTTTTTTAGCTCGACTCATAGCTACATAAAAAATCCTTCTTTCCTCTTCTTCTTTATCATATTCCTCAATTTTCACCATCGCAATTACTGGATGCTCACTTCCCTTACATGGAAAATTAATACTGTTACATCCAATTACAAAAACCATCTCTGCTTCCATACCTTTTATTGCATGAATGGTTGCAAGAGTTACACTATTTTTTTGTGCATGTACAATTCTTCGTACCTCATCACTTCGAACCACGTGTTTTATCCTTTTTGCATTCATTGCTTGTGAGATTTTATTTAACTGCTTATTTGTTCGAGCTAGTACGAAGATTTCATTTCTAGGAATATCTGAATATATTATTTTTTGAATAACATACTTGAATTCATCTTCCTCTGATGAACATTTTTTTAGATGAATATCTTTTTTTTCTTGCAAGACTGATTCTAGATCTGAAAGTCCCATATGTTTTATTGATGTATTTATTAGCTCAACGATGCTTTCTGAGGATCTGTAATTTTTTGAAAGCATGATTATATCGCATTCAGGGTACTTATCCTCAAAATTTAATATATAGCGGATGTCTGATCCTCTCCATCCATAAATCGATTGTCTTGGATCTCCAACACAGAACAAACTTTTTGAGTTGAGAAGATCAATAAGATGGATTTGTGTTGAATTTACATCTTGATATTCATCAATAAGAACATGGTCAAATCTTGGAATAACTTCGGGATATTTTTCAAAAAGGGAAAGAGTATCAATAAGTTGATCTGCGAAATCTCGTAAACCATATCGTTTCATATATGCATCAATGTATCGGCAAACTGAAATTACAAGTTGTACACTTTTTTTATTACCCTCTCCACCATATTCAAAGGATGCTTCTTCAATTGCTTTATGTTTGAATTTAAAATAATCCCTAATGAAAAAACAGTCATTTCTAAAAATATTAACTAGTTGTTCTTCGGTTTTTCCGCTTTTCTGAGATTCAGTAAAATAAATATTGATAGCTTGTTCCATATTCATATTTATTTTTGAAAGAGCTTTTTTAACCATTATAATTTTATCTCTAAAACTAACGACCCTCACTGGTTTATCATATATCAAAAATGTAAATTGCCTTAGGAGTTTTTCACAAAACGAGTTAAATGTTTCAACCATAACAGCGTCTTTAAGACCTGCATTTGAGAGTTTGTTTTTCATCTCAGTTCTAGCCTTTCGAGTAAACGTTATAGCAAGTATTTTTTTTGAATCTACCAAACGATGTTTTATTAAAAACTCGATTCTTTTAGTTAGAACTGTAGTCTTTCCGGAACCTGCTCCTGCAATACATAAAATATGTTTATTTGAGCTGATTATTGCTTTCTTTTGCTCATCATTGTATATAGAAAGAAAATCATCAAATTTCTTAAATAAATTTTTTTCTTCTGTTGTGATTTCTGTTTTAGCATCTTTGAAGTTAAATGCCAATTTTCGTTTATAAAGGGAAGGGGCCTCTAGTTCTTTCTTTCCTTTTGAACTTAGCTCCATTACCTTCCAATGTCTATTTGCATTTATTTCTTTAAATTTAATCATATCGTTTTGAATGAGGTTATTTATCAAAGCCATCAATTCGTCTTTTGTATAGGCCATACTTCCAAAATTTCTCAGATAATGAAGCCTGTTATTAACAATGGACTTGTTTTCTTTATTTCCCATTAAGAAATCCATTAATAATTTCTTTCCAACTCCAAAAGGTATTTCCCTTAATCCTTTAAGGACAAATAAATAATCCAAGTCATTTCCTTCTGCATCCTTGATTCTTTTTATTGCTTCATCATCTTCTTTTGATGGTAAAATAAGTTTTCCATCCTCAAATCTTGCATGCCCAAGTATTTTATTATCAGTTTTAGAGTTACTCATATTATATCAACAAACAATTTGGAATAAATTATAAAATAAATTTTCTCAACCAAATATACCATAACAGATAGGGCTATAAAAATAAATAGTTTTTAGTCTAATTTATCTTAAATTACATTTTCTATAAATGTTTAATAAGTAAAAATATATAATCAAGCTTCATGAGGGATTTTTAATTATATTCTTATACCATAATTTGAGTGAATTTATATGGAAACCAGCACATTAGTATTAATTGTTATAACAATTGCAGCCCTATTAATGTCATTCAAAAAGGACAAAGATAAAACAATACTAGGATTAAAATTAGCTAAAGGTCGTTTTTTTGAAATGGCAGGGGAAATAGTAGGAATATTAGCCTTAATCGGATTATTTCTGGCATTCGTTCCACCTGAAACAATTAAGGACCTGCTTGGTGGATCAAATCCCCTTATCAGCACATTTAATGGAGCAATGATTGGTACAATTGCAATAATCCCTGCATTTGTAGCGTTTCCGCTGTCAGCATCTCTTGTTTCAATGGGTGCTAATCTAATGGCTGTTGCTGCGTTTATTGCAACATTAACCATGGTTGGATTTATAACTGCACCAATAGAAATTGAATATTTTGGAAAACGTTTCACCTTTGTTAGAAATGTTGTTAGTTTTCTTGTAGCAATAGCAATAGCAATTGGTATGGGGGCGATTCTTTGAGTGCAATAGACGTTTTGAAAAAAAGAAAGATCGTGATTGTTGCCCTAGTCGCATATGTTATAGTTTTCTTCTATGATCAGAGCAAATTCACTATTGCTCTTGGAGGTTTCTGGATGTATCTAAAAGAAATGATAGAGATACTTCCTGCAATATTCATCATAACTGGGCTCATTGATGTGTGGGTCTCCAGGGACACTATACTCAAATTCTTTGGCTCAGGAGCAGGGATAAAAGGAAAAATGGTGTCTGTTCTTGTCGGCTCTGTATCAGCAGGACCAATATATGCAGCATTTCCAATAACTCACTCATTGCTGAAAAAGGGTGCTAGTCTTTCTAATGTCGTTGTAATGTTAAGTGCTTGGGCAGTAATAAAAATCCCAATGCTTATAGTTGAAAGTAAATTTCTAGGTATTTCATTTATGGGTGCACGTTATGTTCTCACACTACCAGGAATACTGTTAATAGGAGTAATAACAGATAGGTTTGTTGACAGAAAAGAGGTTTTAGCAATAGTTGAAAAAAAGGATTCGGCAATAGAATCAAAACTCCTAGAACTTCTACCTGGTTATAACTGTGGAGCATGTGGCTATAAAAGTTGTGCTGGGTATGCAAAGATGTTGGCCACAAAGGATGTAAAAATAGATGCATGTAAACCTGGCGGAGACAAACTAGTAAATTTGATAAAAGAAGTGCGTGGTAAATAATATTTTTTACTGATTGTAAATACCAATTCAATCATGTTTGATAAATATGCAGGAGAGGGATTTGAACACCAGTTTACTAGCAAAATAATGAGTTTATATGAGTGCAGATCTACCGTAAAGAGTTTGGACCAAGGGTGAAGTACTCAAATGTAGTTTTCAATATCATTATCGGAAGGAAATAATGCTATAAAAGTTGATTATTTTTAGTTATTACCATACGTCCTAAATACGAACTCATACCGCCATCACGTGTGAACCATAATGCACCATCATCGTATTGATTACCAAAAGCGCAATCCCCATTCATAAAAACATCCTTTTTTAGCTTAGACTCTCTAACTCAACATAATCCATAAATTGATTCTTCAATTTCTGTTTCAATCTCATTTCCAGAGATAATTTTTTATTTATTTGTTTTTCAAGATTAAACATCGCATTTCTAACAGAATCATAATGTCCCCAACCCTCAGATGAGACCGCGAAACGTCCATAATCACTTCTTATCCGACATCGAGTATAGGTTAAATGTTTTCCATCCAATTTTTTCTTATGTTCATTCATATAAATATTAGCGCTGACAATTCCAAGTTTTTTTTCGTATTTCTTAATAAAATCATAGATATAATCAAATAATTCTTTTCTGTTTATATCTTTAATTTTTGTATTGATTTGAATATGTGGATAAGTAAAACCACTTTTTTCATCATATAACTGTTCCAAAATATCCCGTTTTGTAACCATTCCCATTAACTGGTTTTGATCATCAACAACGATAATCCCACTTACCTGATAATCAACCATCTGGTCAATAACTTCTTTAATTCCAGAATGAACATTTGAGGTAAAAACAGGATAAGACATAATGTGTTCCACATAGGTATCTAACATGGATTCATTCTCATTTAAAAAAACTGCAAAAGTATCTATGTTCTGAGGAAATATTAATTTGTATAAAATATCATGAAGCGTAACAATACCAACAATAAAACCATCATCAACTACAGGTACTCTGGAAATATGAGAATCCCGAAAAACTCTAAGAATCCAAGAAATTTTATCTTTAGGGCCTGCAATAATAGTATCTTCAGACATGATATGTAGTATTTTTTTCTTGCCAAATTTCTTTTTAGCAACAGTGGACAATAATTTTTCACTATCAACAACACCAACAAGATCTGCATCATCAAAAACAGGGAGATTCATCACATCATATTCAAGCATTAACCGTGCTGCTTCTTGAATAGAAGTATCTGCATTAATTCTAGGGGCAAAAGAGACTAATTCACCTACTTTTGTGTCTTTATAAGATACACCTGATCGAAGGATCATTCTTTCCGTTAAAATTCCTATATAATCATTATTATCGTTTATAACCAAAAGAACATCAATTGATCCTTGAAATAATTTAAGAGTTTCATTTAATAAATCATTTTGATGAACCCATTTAAATCTCTGGGTCATAAAATCATCCGCTTTTTCTTGTTCAAATAACCCTCGATTTTTATTCGTCATGTGAATATTCATCTCCGAAAAGATATTGAGATTAATTTAAGTAATATCTATGAATGCTTCACTCATTAGTTAATTGAATTCGTCTTCTTTCCCCTTCTAAAGAGCCAAGTTAATATAGCAATACTTCCAAGGAGGAAACAAAAGCGTAAGATCATATCATATATATATTCCAACTGTTTCACCTCATAAAGATTTATAAAAGAAAAAAGATAGAGATGAGTAAAAGATGACCTATTTGATCTTTACTTTTTTAGGCTTAATCTCTTGTTTTGGATCCATCTTTGGAAGAGATAACCACAGGACCCCGTCTTTAAATTCTGCATCTACATCATCAGTTTTCAACTCTTCAGGGAGTTCAAGTGCTCGATAGAAACTCATACCACTGCATTCACGACGGAGCCAATTCTTCCCTTTTTCTTCTTTATCATCCTTACAATCTGCTTTGATTTCAACTGTGTTTGCGGTAACTTGGATGTCAACATTGTCTTTAGGTATTCCAGGCATTTCCAATTTCATTTCATAATGGTCGCCTATATCTGCAACATCCATTGGTGGCATCCTTCTTTGTGAATAATTTGTTAATCCACTTGTTCTAGTAAATGGCCATAAAATATCATCAAAATCAGTTCTAAAAGTATCAAAGAGATTATCCATATCTCTCCAAATATCATAAGGTCTCCTGGCGACTATTTCTCCTTTATCTGTTGGAATTATTGTCATTTTATTTTTCTTATCTTTTATTATTGCCATGTTTTTTTCCACCTCAATTTTTATATCCAAATATAATTGCTTTAAGCAATCTAAATCATAATGTAACTACATATATAAAAACATTATGTTTTGGTTTATTGTAATCCAATAATAAATAATTAAGATGATAAATATTAAATAAGGTAAACATATTTCTAATAATCAATGGCAAGAACAGTGCAAGTTAAAAAGGTTAGATCTCCCCCACCAGGTAATTTAGAAGATGACATTGATTACATATGCAAATCATTTGGATATTTCACATTAAGGGATAAGCAGGATTCAGCAGGTAGACTATTTAGATTGCTTGTTAGAGAAGGATGTGGCGATAATGATGGTTTAAGTAGCGATTTCATGGCAGAAAATTTAGGGCTTTCGCGCGGTGCAATAATGCATCATCTTAATAGTTTTATTAAATCTGGTTTGATTATAAAAGAAAACAATCAATATAGATTAAGATCACAAAGTTTACAAAAAAGTATTGAAGAAATTAAAATAGATGTTGATAGAATTTTTACTCAAATGATTAAAATCGCTATTGAAATTGATAGTAAACTTGGACATTATTATAGATAAATAATGAAATTGAACCATTACGAGTAGCGTTTCTTGGTGATAACATTATCACCCCCTCAGAGTTTATGGAGAAAGATGGTTGTATCATTAGAGAGTATTGCATTATAATCACCAAGTAATAATGATACATTAAGAAAAAATGCTCCCGTCTGGAGGGGAACACGAATTTAATAGTAAAAATATGCAGGGGAAGGGATTCGAACCCTCGGACCTCTGCAGGAACAGATCTTGAGTCTGTCGCCGTTGACCTGGCTTGGCTACCCCTGCATTATTTTATTTTTTTCGAACCTACCCTTACATCAAGAGGGTTGTAATAAATATTTAGGTTTTGATTCCTTTACTTTTATTCTCTTTTTGTTTATTCTTATTAATAATATAGAGGGCTTTGATTAACTCTCTGTTTTTTTTTCTTTCCTTGAAACACATCTAGAATAAGATGTTGATTGATAAAAACTTTTAAAAAATGAATAATAGGCCAATCTTTTAAATAGAAATATTTTATAATAATGTTTCTTGATTTGAATAATAAATATCTACAAATGATTGAGGGGTCGTAATTTCAAAAAAAAATCACTGGCAATCACGAACCATGTTTATCATGGCCGCAATAGGGTCTGCAATTGGCTTAGGGAATGTATGGCGTTTCCCATATATATGCTATGAAAACGGCGGTGGAGCTTTTCTCATTCCATTCTTTGTTGCACTTTTTACAGCAGGAATCCCTTTGATGATCCTTGAATTTACCATTGGTCATTGGTCTCAACATTCTGCACCAAAAGCAATGAAAAAAATCAATCCTAAATTTGAATGGATAGGCTGGTGGACAACACTTATCCCATTTATCATAGCCACATACTACGTCGTTGTCATGTCCTGGTGTTTCAGCTATATGATCTATGCAATTGATCTTAGATGGGGGAGTAATGCTGAAAGTTTTTTTCTTAACTCGTTTCTTAAAATAACTGAAAATCCAACGATTTTTGGATCAATTAGTATCCCGGTTGTCCTTGGACTTATCGCAATCTGGACTTCTGTATTTATCATTTTATACAAGGGAGTTCATCGAATTGGAAAAGTCGTACTTCTAACCGTGCCCCTTCCAATAATTCTTATGTTGATTCTAACCATCCGAGGGCTCACCCTCCCAGGAGCAATGGATGGTATTAGCTATTACCTCACACCAGATTTTTCAAAAATTCTTAATGTAAACGTTTGGCTTTCAGCATATGCACAAGTCTTCTTTTCATTGGGTCTAGCACAAGGAATAATGATAACCTATGCAAGTTACCTAAATAAAAACTCAGATATTAACAATAATGCATGTATCACCGCGTTTGCAGATGCAGGGGTTTCGTTTTTTGCAGGTTTTACAGTTTTTTCAGTTGTCGGATATCTAGCAGCAACACAAGGAGTTAGTATCGATCAACTTGGAATTGGAGGACCATTTCTCATTTTTATAACATATCCAACCGCAATAACCATGTTACCTGTGGCTGCCGCAGTTTTCGGGATTCTATTCTATATTGCCCTCCTCACTTTTGGTATTGATTCAGCATTTTCAATGATTGAACCAATATCTGCAGGGATCAATGAAAAATGGAAGATTTCAAAAACAAAAACCACAGCACTCACCTGTTTCATTGGTTTTCTTCTAAGCCTTTCATTTACACCAGGAAACGGACTATATTGGCTAGAACTAGTCGATCATTTTGTTGCAAACTTTGGACTTGTTGTAATTGGTCTTATTGAATGTATAATACTTGGTTGGATATATCCTCTTGATTCTTTGAGAAAATATGCAAATGAACGATCGGATATTCGTGTTGGCTCATGGTGGAATTTTTTAATTAAATATATAATACCAATCATCTTGATACTTCTTCTAATATTCTCAATTATTGAAAATGTTATCCATCCATATATGGGCTATCCAGTGGAGGTAATACTTTTCGGAGGGGCGTTGCCTCTTATTATTGCACCAATATTGGCTTATTACCTTATGAAAAAAAGGAGTGAACGTCTCATATGAACCTTCCAATATCTGCAATCATCATGTTTATCTTTGGATCAACAGTTCTCTATGGAGGACTCGTATATTTTCTCCATGTTGCATTCAAAAAGAAAAAAAATAATGAAAAAGATTTAAATGAATCAAACCGGTAACATCATTTCCAAGTAAACCTATTTTGAGGATTATATCATGGTTGAAAAAACGATAAAATGCCCGCAATGCGGGCTTAAAAAAATAGTTTCTGGAAAACCCGGTGAAAACATAAAAATTGTATGTTCAGAATGTGGTTCAGAAGGAATGTTTGAATTTCCAGGAAATGTCCAAAAAACTCGATTAAATAATGAAAAATCAGCAATTACGGTGACAAATCTTACGAAAATATATAATGATGTAAAAGCCGTAAATAATGCTTCTTTTACTGTTAAAAAAGGTGAAGTATTTGGTTTTCTTGGACCTAATGGTGCAGGAAAAACAACAACCATCAAATCCATATTAGGTCTAATACAAACCAATACGGGAAACATAAAGATTAACGAGATTGATATTAAAGAGGATGATAAGTCAGCAAAAAAATTTATTGGATATCTCCCTGAAAAAGTTGCTTTTTATGATAACCTTACCGCGCTTCAAAACATGAATTTTTATGCTGAAATGAAAAAGGCCTCATTATCTGAATGTAAACCTTTACTTGTAAGCATGGGCTTGGAAAATGCAGTTAATAAAAAAGTTGGAAAGTTTTCAAAAGGGATGCAACAAAGACTTGGTATGGCACGAGCATTGCTGGGAAATCCGCCTATTCTAGTTTTAGATGAGCCCTCAGGTGGACTTGATCCAAGAGGAGTTGCCCTTATTAGAGAGAAGATTAAAGAAATGAAAGAAAAGGGATCCTCTGTTTTTGTTTCCTCTCATATTCTTGCAGAAGTTCAAGAGGTTTGTGACCGTGTTGGAATTATTAGTAAAGGAGTTATTGTTGCAGAAGACACAGTCAGTCGTTTAAGAGACCGCTTGAAATTAAAACCAAAACTTGTTCTTGAACTTGAAAAATCATCAGATAAAATCGTAAAATCCGTGGAAAGCCTTGATGGTGTGGAACATGCCAAGATAATTGGTGTCATGTTACATGTTGTTTGTGATCCTAAATCAAAATCTAAGATTATAATTGCCGTTGAAAAAGCTGGCGGTAACATTGTAAATATTCAGATAATGGAACCATCTCTTGAAGATGTGTTTATGAGATTCACGGAGGACTAAATAATGACTGAGATCATTGAAAAACTCTTTAAAAATCCAGTATCGGTTATTGCAAAAAAAGAAATTATGGACAATGTTAGAAACTTATGGATTATTATCATGACCATAATTTTTGCCATATTAACTATTGCAATGTCTGCACTTGGCTCATACCTTTCTGAGGGGTGGCAGGCATTAGATGTTACAATTGCCCTTATGATGAGTATTGTTACACTTCTTGTCCCAATTATTGCATTGATGTTAGGATATGCTGCAATTGTAGGTGAAATAGAAAAAGGATCCATGAACATGATGATTTCTCTTCCAGTCAGCAGATTTCAAATTGTTCTAGGTAAACTCTTAGGTCTAGGTGGTGTTCTTTCTTTTACAATTCTTGTAGGTTTTGGTATCGCGGGAATTATCATAGGAATCATGGTTCCAAATGTGAACTATATCGAATATCTGATCTTTATTGTTGCAACTATTCTTATTGGACTGGTATATTTGAATGTGGCATTTTTCTTTTCAACTCTCTTTAAAAAAAGATCAACAGCTCTTGGCGGGGCTATCTTTCTTTGGTTCTTTTTTAATATGATGTTGCCCATTATTCTCCTTGGTGTTGCATGGGGCGGAGCAGCAATAACCGATATAATGTCGGGTTCTGCACCAGATTGGTATTTTATGATTGATCTGGTTAATCCAATGTCTGTTTTTTCAGCGCTTGTATTTTTAAATGTTGGAGGGGGATTATCCTCAATGGAATCAATGTCAGTTCAAATGCAATATCCTGAGTTTTATTCCACTGGCTTAATGCTCCTTATCTTAGCTGCTTGGATTGTTGGTTTTTTTGCATTATCATACTGGCGCTTTTCTAAGAAAGACATCTAATTCTGTTGATGAGGTGTTCTTTCATCTCCTCTTTTTTCTTCTCCCATTTATCGTTTTTTATAAATGAAAAATCATAGAGAACACCATTAAGAATTAGAGGCGCTGAATCTGCAAGTCCAAAATCAACTCTTTCTTCTGGACAGTTTAATGCATTTTTAATATCTTTTTGTGATATTTTACCAATTTCAACCTTTATTATTGCAGATATCATCCTTCGAATTTGATGCCACAGATAGGTCTGAGCGTAAAACTCAAGGATGTAAAAATCACTAGATTCAACGAGTTTAATGTCCTCTATTGTTCTTTCAGGATCTTTAAATGGTTCAATACGAGCGAAATTTGAAAAATTATGCATTCCAATAAATAATTTTACAGTTGAAAGGATTGTTTGCAACTTAAAATTGTGTTTTTTAAGATAATATTGATATACTCTTTGTTTTGCAAATCTTGGATAAAAATCAACATCAACTTCTTTAATTCCAAAAATGATGATGTCGTCTAATTTTTCATTGCATTCTTTTAGGAGGTTTTTAATGTTTTTTTCTGTGTTAAATGCAACAACATTCCCAAATGATGATACACCTTTATCTGTTCGACTTGCAGATCTAAATACAGCATCTTTTGAATTTTCAATATAAGATGTTTTAATTAAACTATCAATGATGTTTCCTTCAACCGTTTTCAGCTTTGGTTGACGAGCATACCCATAAAATGGTTCTCCATCATATGCAAATTTTAATGCCACTCTCATATGATTGTTGAACTATTATTGGTTATAAAAAACTTTCAAATTGTTTCCCACAATATGGACAAATATTTGCATCATCAGGAATATTTTTGCTGCAATTTGGACAAATTCTTTTAGAGATATGAATCTCGTTAGTCTTTATTTTTGCTACAATCTCTCCGTCTTTTATTCTTTTAAATGGAATGTATGCTGTTATTGCCCACAACAAACTACTAACCACCCCTAGAACAGATATTTTACTGGCACTTGATACTAGATTCATCGCAGAAGGGGCTAGATCAGTTGTAATCTCTCCTCCGAACACATCACCAAATAAACCAAGCACATATAATGATGAAATCAACGCTATACCAATTGATACAATATATGCAATATACAACAAGGTTCTACCTTTTGGATCCATTAGTTCATACAATGCAAAAACATAAACAAGACCCCCTAGAACTGAACTTATTAATGCTGGAAGAAACGAAGATGCGTAAATGTTGGGGCTACCGGAAACAGCACTTATAACAGTTGAACCAATCACAATAACCATGGAGCTGACAATACTTAGTACAAGAAAAACAACTGCTTTTGTTATGAATTCTTCATGTCGTTTTGTAAACTCTTTTCTTCCCATAAGCATAAACACGCCACCAACAAGGGTTAAAAGTCCACCAAAACCTGAAAACATACCAATACCAACCATTCCAAAAATACCCGAGGTTCCCTGAGACGTAATTATAAATGAATAAAGAAACATAATAAGCGAGGAGATTCCTCCAACAATAAGACCTAAAAAAATAAATAATAAACCATTTTTTGTATAATTTTCCATTTCTTTAATCCTCACACTTTCTTAGAAGTATTAACTCGATTATAAATTTTTTTTATCCCAATGACAAATTTTTAATATTACTATTGTTTTACACTTTTTTTGTATTACTTCGTATTTTATTAAAAAATTAAAGTAGATAAACCAATTATTCTATGTTGGTTTACATTATATATCACAATAAAAAAGGTAAGGATTATCTATGAATGTTAAATTATATGCCCTTGGTGGCTATGAAGAAGTCGGTCGAAATATGACCTGTCTTGAGATTGGAAATGAAGCAGTTATTCTTGATATGGGAGTATATATGGATCGCTATGTACCTCTTCAAGATCAAATACGACAATGTTCAACAAAAACACTGATTAAAGAAGATGTTATTCCAAATGATGCCCCTATTCATCATCTTAGAAAAAAAGTAAAAGCAATTGTACTTAGTCATGCTCATCTTGATCATATCGGTGCAGTTTTTTGGCTTTCTTCTTATTATGATTGCCCTATTTTTACTACACCATATACAAACAAAATTCTACAACAAAAAGAAAAAAATGATGGAGTGCAAATTAAAAACAAACTCATTAGTATCACTCCAAATTCGACCTATAAATTATCTGATAAAATTGAAATCGAGTTTATTCTTGCAACTCATTCTGTTATTCAGTCTTCAATGATTAACATCATCACTCCCGCAGGAAATATTTTATATTCTCTTGATTACAAATTTGATAATCATCCGGGGATTGGTCAAACAACAAATAAACAAAGATTAAGAGAGCTTGGAAACGAACACACACTAGCACTCATAGTTGATTCAACAAATGCTGAAAAACAGAATAAAACATATTCAGAGTCAGTGGCCCAAGAAATGTTAAGGGACGTGGTTTTAGGTATGGAAACAGAGAAACATGGGATTATTGTTTCAACGTTTTCCTCTCATATTGCTCGTTTAAAAACAATTTTTGATGTTTCAAAGGAGTTGGGTAGAGAAATTGTTTTTTTGGGTAGATCACTTCATGAATATATTAGTGCAGCTGAACAATTTGATTTTGTTAATTTTTCTGAAACCGCTGAAATTATTAAAAGCCCATATCGTTCAAAAAAACGGTTAGATGATATCAACAAACATAGAGATGAATATCTAGTTGTTGCAACCGGGAGTCAGGGTGAGCCAAATGCAACATTATCTAAAATGGTAAACGAAGAGATTCCTCTATCAATTCAACCTAATGATTTTGTAATATTTGCATGCGGCGTCATTCCCACTCCAACAATTCAGGCAAATAGGCAAATTTTAGAGCATAAAATTCATCATAATAAAGGGCGAATGTTCAAAGACATTCATGTCTCAGGGCATGCATCTCGTGAGGATATTAGAGACCTGATTAAAATTGTTTCACCTGAAAATATTATTCCTGCCCATGGAGACATGAGGAAACTAGCATCAGTTGCAACACTTTCATCAGAAATGGGATATACTCTTAGTAAAAATATTCATCTTTTACAAAATGGACAGAATGTAAATTTGTAATG
>Ga0164310_10000031_pt1 | contig 69641 bp, 69 predicted proteins | sample GuaBasSedimGuay1_FD_121795 | JGI IMG/M metagenome (GOLD analysis project Ga0164310, IMG submission 121795) | Subseafloor sediment microbial communities from Guaymas Basin, Gulf of California, Mexico - Guay1, Core 4569-9, 0-3 cm | ecosystem: Environmental > Aquatic > Marine > Hydrothermal vents... | reverse complement strand
ATTCTGTATGGATATCTATTGAAAAACTCTTGAGGGGGTTAATAGCTTCTCATAAAGATAAGGGCGTTTCTTTAAATTTGTGGAGCGCTGGTTGCGCTAAAGGAGAAGAAGCTTACTCTTTAGCAATAATTATGAAAGAAATAAATAAAGAAGGAATACCTTTTAGGATTTATGCTACCGATATAGATTTGGATTGTTTAAAAGAAGCAGAGGAAGGTGTTTATGATTATATACGAACTAAGAATGTAAAAAGAGAGTTTCTGGAGAAGTATTTTGTAATAAAAGGAGATAAATATTACATAAAACCAATAATAAAAGATGTGGTAGAGTTTCGCTATCTAGATTTGATAAGTTCTCCCTATCTTGAAAATATGGATATGATAACGTGTAGGAATGTTTTTATCTATTTTACCAAAGCATTACAGGAACGGATTGTAGATAAATTTTACCATTCTCTTAAAGAAGGAGGGTATCTTGTAATTGGCAAATCGGAGACTTTGGTTTTTGAGGCAAGAGTAGTTTTTAAAGAAATAGATATGCATAACCGTATTTACCAGAAGATTGCTATCAAATAGAGGATTGACATTATTCTATCCTTTGGTATAGTGTTATGGTTTTAAAGAGTATTGTTTTTTTGCTTTTATTTTCCTTATTAGGAGGAGAGGGATTTGTTTTTTCACAACAGACAATTAAAGGATTTTATCTTTCTAATTTTCAAAGTAATGGCACAAAAGATTGGGAGTTAAAAGGGAGAGAAGCAAAAGTGTATCAAAACTTAGTAGAGATTTTTGATATGGAAGCAAAATACTTTCGTAAGGATAGAATGATTGATATAAAGGCTGATAAGGGAAAATTAAATAGAGAAAGGATGCGTACTTACCTTGAGGATAATGTCAAAATAAGAAGCAGTGATGGACTTTCTCTTTTTACTAACAGCTTGATTTGGTTAAAAAACGCAAATCTTATAAATACCCAAGATAAAGTAGTCTTAACTAAGGGGACAATGACGATAGAGGCCCAGGGAATGCAGGCTAACACATCTTTAGAGAAAGTAGATTTTAAAAAAGACGTGAAGATTAAATTTTCTAAAGAAGATGCGCCTCAGATGATCACTATAGATTGTAAAGGGCCATTGGAGATTGACTACAAAAAAGGGGAAGCGATATTTAAGAGTCAAGTAATAGTGGAATCCGAGGAAGGTAAGATGATTGCTGACCGAGCAATAGTGTACTTTACTAAAGATAGTAAAAGTATAGAGAGAATTGTTGCTGAGGGGAATGTGAAAATATATAGAGGCGCTAATGTCACTTTTGCCCAAAAAGCTACTTACTTAAATGAAGAGAAAAAGATAATTCTTGAGGGAAGACCCCGACTGATTCTTTTTCCTCAAAAGGTTTCTAGCAAAGACTAATTTCTTCTATGAAGATTTTAGAAGTTCAGAATTTAACTAAATCTTATAATGGAAGAAAGGTAGTAAACGGAATATCTCTAAATGTTAGGAGGGCCGAAGTAGTAGGTCTTCTTGGGCCGAACGGTGCTGGTAAGACTACCTCTTTTTATATGATTGTAGGCGTAACTTTTCCTGACGAAGGAAAAATTCTTTTTGATAATCGGGATATTACTTACTTGCCTATTCATAAGAGAGCAAAGTTTGGAATAGGTTATTTATCTCAAGAGCCTTCGGTATTTAGAGGGCTTACTGTAGAAGAAAACATTATGGCAGTTTTAGAGACTTTACCTCTCTCTCGTAAGGAAAGAGAGGCTAGATTAGAGGCCCTCCTGAGAGAGTTAAAGATAGAAAAACTGAGAAAAAGCAAAGCTTACACTTTAAGTGGTGGAGAGATGCGCCGGTTAGAAATTACACGTAGTTTAGTTACTAATCCTTCCTTTCTTCTTTTGGATGAGCCATTTTCCGGTATTGATCCTATCGTAGTAAATGAAGCTAAGGAGATTGTTAAAGAGCTTAAAAACAAGGGAATTGGTATTCTTCTTACAGATCATAATGTAAGGGAGACACTTTCTATTGTAGATAGGGCTTATCTTATCTATGAAGGGAGAATTTTAATTTCAGGATCATCAAAAGTTCTTATAGATGACCCTAGGGCTAGAGAGATATATTTAGGAAAAGATTTTCAAATGTAATGAAAGTAGAAGTTAAGAAGTTAGATAATCTAAAAAGAGTTATAAGGGTTCAAGTAGAGGGAGAGGATTTTAAGAAAGATAAATCCCAACTCTACCGAAGCCTTGCTAAGGATTTAAAGGTTCCTGGATTTAGAGCAGGTATTGCTCCTTTAGAAATTTTAGAAAAATATCATGGCAAGCTTTTACGAGAAGAATTTATAAAATGGGCTATCCCTAACTATTATGAAAAAGCAGTTAAAGAGGCAAATATTTCTCCAGTGGTTTTACCGAGGATTTACGATGTAGAGTTAACTGATAAAAAATTTGCCTTTTCTGCAGAATTAGAAGTAAAGCCTCAAGTCTCTTTAGAAGAGAGTATCTATAAGGGAATAAAAGTAAAAGATAAACCAGTAGATGTTAAAGAACAGGAGTGGAAAAAACTTGTGGAAAATTTAAAAGAGCAAGTAAAAAGGTTTACCAAAAAAGATTTCTCAGATTCAGAAATTGCTAAGTGGAGTGGCTATCCTAACTACGAGGTTTTCCAGGAAGCTCTTATCTGTGAAATTAAAGGAGTTAAATTAAGGCAGCGACGTTTGGATATAGAATCTCAAATAGTAAACACTCTTCTTAAAAGAGTAAAAATTACAGTTCCTAAGCGGGCAGTAGAAGAACATCGGAATAAACTCCTGGAGGAAGAGATTTATAAGTTGAAGGTAAAGGGGATTTCTGAAGAAGATATTAGGAAGTATAAAAAAGATTTAGAGGAGAAGCTAACTTATCAAGCCCAAGAGCAGATGAAACTTTACTATATCTTAGAAGCTATTGCTATTAAAGAGAATTTAGATGTAACTCCCAATAATCTTTATGAAGTAGTTATGGGTTATATTTTAAGCCTTACTGAGTTTATCTAAAGAGGGGGGAAGAATGAAAAATCAAATGTACATTCCTATGGTAGTTGAGCAAACTGGGAGATTTGAACGTGCTTACGATATATACTCTCGTTTGCTTAAAGATAGGATAATTTTCATTGGTACTCCTATTGACGATAACGTAGCTAACATTGTAATTGCTCAGATGTTGTTTTTACAGATGGAGGATGTCACTAAAGATATCAATATCTATATTAACACACCGGGAGGAGCAATTACTGCTGGTTTAGCTATTTATGATACTATTCAGTTTGTAAGATGTGATGTTGCTACTTATTGTGTAGGACAGGCGGCAAGTTTAGGTGCTTTACTTTTAGCTAGTGGGACTAAAGGTAAACGTTTTGCCCTCCCTAACTCACGGATAATGATTCATCAGCCGTGGGGAGGAGTACAGGGTTCTGCAGAAGATATTTCTCGTCAGACAAAAGAAATTTTGAGACTAAGAGAAAAAGTAAATGAGCTTTTAAGTAAACATACTTCCAGACCAATAGAGAAAGTAAGAGAAGATACCGACAGAGATTTTTTCATGAGTGCTCAAGAGGCAAAAGAATACGGGATTGTAGATGAGGTAATTGTCTCTCAGAAAGAGAAGAGTTAGAAAAGGAGGCATAAGGTGAAGTCAAAATTACTTCTTACTCCCGGCCCCTCTCCTGTACCTGAGTTTATAAGAGAGGTAATGTCTCGACAGATCATTCACCATCGCACTGATGAATTTAGGGAAGTGTTAGCACGAGTAACCCAATCTTTAAAGGAGATATTTTTAACTGAAAATCCTGTGTTAATTCTTGCTTCTTCAGGAACAGGTGCTATGGAAGCAGCAGTATCTAATTTTTTCTCCTCTCAGGATAAAGTGATAGTAGTAGAAGGCGGTAAATTTGGCCAGAGGTGGAAAGAAATTGCTACCCGTTATGGTTTAGATGTGATTAGTTATTCTATTGATTGGGGGAATGCCCCTGAGCCTAATTATCTGAGGCAGTTATTAGAATCTGACTCCAGTATAAAGGGAATTCTAACCACTCTGTGTGAAACCTCCACAGGTACAGTCTATGATATAAAAAGTATTGGCAACCTTACCAGAGACAGGGAAGTAATTTTGGTTGTAGATGCTATAAGTGGGTTAGGGCAGGATAAGTTACTTACCGATGAATGGGGAGTAGACGTAGTAGTTGCAGGTTCTCAAAAAGGATTAATGCTTCCTCCTGGCCTTTCTTTTATAAGTATAAGTAAAAAAGCAGAAGAATTTCTTCAGAGGAGCAATCTCCCCAAATACTATTTTGATCTAAAACTAGCATTAAAGAGTTACCAAAAAAATGATACACCTTTTACCCCTGCAGTTTCTCTCATTTTAGGGTTAGAGGCCTCTTTAGATTTCATAAGAAAGGAAGGTATTTATAACCGATGGGAGAAGTTTTCTAAATTAGCGAAAGCCACCCGAGAGGCATTAAAGGCTATGGGATTAAAACTTTTTTCTTTTAGACCTTCTAACTCTGTTACCGCTGTTTGGGCGCCTCCTTCTATTAAATCATCTCAATTAGTTAGTAAGTTAAGAAAAGAGTATGGGATAAGTATTGCTGGGGGACAAGCAGAATTTAAAGATAAAATTTTTAGAATTGCTCACATGGGAGCTATTGAGGAGGGCGATTTAGTTATTGGTTTTTACTTTTTAGAAAGAGCGCTGAAAGAATTGGGTTATAATTTAAAGCTTGGTTCCCCAATTGTTAAATTGGAGGAGGTTCTCTATGCCTAAGATTCTAATTTCTGATAAGTTGGCTGAGGAAGGAATAAGAATTTTAAAAGATGCAGGTTTTGTTGTGGATTGTAAATATAAGTTGGACAAAGAGGAACTTAAAAAGGTAATTAAAGAATATGATGCCATTATAGTAAGAAGTCAGACTAAGTTAACCAAAGATGTTATAGAGGAGGCAGACAATTTAAAATTCATTGGACGAGCAGGTGTAGGAATAGATAATGTAGATTTAGAGATGGCAACAAAAAAGGGAATAATTGTGATGAACGCTCCTGGGGGTAATACTGTCTCTACATGTGAACATACGTTTGCATTAATTCTTTCTTTGGCAAGGAGAATTCCTTATGCTCATAGCTCTTTAAAGAAAAAAGAGTGGGATCGTTCCCGCTTTAGGGGAGTGGAGCTTCAATCCAAGATATTAGGAATAATTGGCTTAGGAAGAATTGGCAAAGAGGTGGCAAAAAGAGGTATTGCCTTTGGTATGGAGGTTTTAGCTTATGATCCTTTCATTTCTTCCGAGGTAGCTGATTCTTTGGGTGTAAAACTCATAGATCTAAAGGAACTACTGCAGAAGGCAGACTTTATTACCATTCACACTCCTCTTACTGAGGAGACAAAAAATCTTATCTCTTTCGATGAGTTCAATCTTACGAAACCCACCGCATATCTTGTAAACTGTGCTCGAGGAGGTATTGTTGATGAAGAAGCTTTATATGATGCATTATCTAAGGGAAAAATAGCTGGTGCTGCTTTAGATGTATTCGCTAAAGAGCCACCTTTAGATTCAAAACTTTTACAATTGGAGAATATAGTAGTTACTCCTCACTTAGGGGCATCTACAGAGGAAGCTCAGGTCAATGTAGCTATAGAGATAGCTAACTGTCTTAAAGATGCTTTCTTAGGAAAAGCTATAAAGAATGCGGTGAATTATATTCAACTAGATACCGAAACTTATCGAAAAATAAAGCCCTATATGGAACTAACAGAATTAATGGGGAAATTTATTTCTCAACTTCTTCAGGGAAGACCCAAATCTTTAATATTGAGTTATATTGGAGATATAGCTTCTTTTAAGGTTGACCCCTTGAGTATGAGTTTTACCAAGGGATTTCTTTCTCATGTTCTAGAGGAGGAAGTTAATTTAGTTAATGCTTTAGAAGTAGCTAGAGAAAGAGGGATAAAAGTAGAACAAACTAAAATTCCTCAAGAGGAGGAGTACGTTAATTTAGTAAGAGCAAAGATCGTTACCGATGAAGGAGATAAAGTTTTGGAAGGTACACTATTTTCCAACAGAGAACCTCGTTTTGTGAAGATGGATGAGTTTTATATAGAAATTACACCTTCTTCTTATATGATGGTGGTATTTAATTGGGATAAACCTGGCGTAGTAGGTACTCTAGGTACCGTTTTAGGCAAACATAACATAAATATTGCAGGGATGAGTTTGGGTAGACGTGCTCCGCAGGATATAGCAGTTACAGTATTGAATATTGATAGTTTACCTTCTTCTAGAGTAGTAGAGGAAATCACTTCTAATCCTAACATTGTGAGTTTGAAAATTATCAAGTTATAGAAATATGCGAGCGCTTTTGATTTTTTTGTTTTCTATTCTTTGTCCTTTCTTTCTTTATGCAGAGAAGATAACTGTTCTCTATACAGGAAATACTTATGCTACTATTTATCCTCCTGGAGACTCTCCTGCTAGCGTGGGAGGTGGTATAACTCGCCGTGCTTTTTTGATAAAGAAGTTGCGTCAGCTGGAAAAAAATATTCTTCTTTTAGATGCAGGAAACTTTAGTGCAGGTTCGCCATTGGATGAGCATAGTATGACTCCTGCTTTAGATAAGAGAAGAACTCAAGTTTACCTCAAAGCAATGGAAAAGATAAATTACGATGCGGTTCTTTTAGGTGAGGGAGAGTTTGCCTTTGGGCCTGAAAATCTAAAAAATATCTTAGCTACCTACCGTATAAACTTCATTTCTTCTAATCTAAAATTTCCTAAAGTAAGACCCTACTTACTTAAGAAAGTTGGAAAGATAAAGGTTGCAATTTTAGGATTAACTTATTTTTCTGATGCCCCAAGTGTCAGACTCTTGCCCTATCAAAAAGTTTTAAGGAAACTTATCTCTCGCCTCAAAAGAAAGGTAGATTTGTTCCTGCTTCTTTCTAATATGCCGGAAGACATAAACAAAGAGATAGTTAATCGCTTTCCTCAGATAAAGGTTATTATCTCAACAGGGTATACTATCTCCACCACCCCCTATCAACGCCAGAAAGATACTATTATTTTAAGACCTTCGTATCAAGGTAAGGATTTAAGAATAGCCGAGCTAACCTTAAAAGAGGGTAACATAGAAAATTTTAATTTTCGTATAGAAAGATTACCTTTGGATTTAAAGGAAGATGCTGAGATAAAAGATATTATTCCTCAATGCTTTGCTTCTTTTGACTGCGGTTACAAAGAGGGTGTCCAATTTCAATGTGTCAATCCCGGGACTCTCAAAGCTTACTGTAAAGAAGTTAAGAGACAAAGCATAGAAGTAGTCTTGGTTACTGATTTTAATTGTCCTTTATGTGCTTATGATTTTACCGAAGCATTTTTAAATAAAAATTTAGGAACAATTCGCTTAGAGAAGATTAACTATCAAGACCAGAGGGGGAAAATACTAGTGAAAAAGTATAACATTTCCACTCTACCTGCTTTTATTTTCCCTAAAGAGATTGAGAAACACAATAGATTTTCTCAATTCTCCAAATTTTTAGATAAAAAAGGCGACGCTTATCTTTTAAAGACGCCCTTTTCCGGTATTTTTCTCTTCTTAGGAAGAAAACCAATCCTTAAACGAATTGATCTATTTGCTAATTTATATGATGAGGGTTTAGGAAAAATTGTAGAAGAACTTAGAACACTGGCGGAGAAAAGAAATTTTTCTTTAAATTTCCATCCTATAGTTTTTAAGGAGAAGAACAATTTTATAGCTAAAGGAGGTTTAGCTGAATTGGAAGAAATAGAAAGACTAATAGCACTAAAGATTCTCTATCCTGAGAAGTTCTGGTTTTATCTTACTAAGCGGTTAAAAAATATTGAAAGCAGTTGGTGGCCATCTATTTTGGACAAGTTAGGTATAGATTATAAAAAGATCAAAGATTTTATAAAGACTGAGGAGGAAACTTCATTTTTAGAGAGAGAATTTGAATTCCAAAAAGACCTAGGGGTAAACAGAGGTATAACTATTTTGGTAGATAATAAATATATCTTTGGAATTCACCAAGTGAATAAAGAGGATTTAGATAAACTTATAAATTATGTAGAGGAGAGTATTTGTTTTCAGTAACAAGGAGGGGCTATGGGTAAAATTTACATAATAGATGTGACAAATCGTGATGGCGTGCAAACTTCCCGTATCTGTTTATCTAAATTACAAAAGACTATGCTTAATCTCTACCTTGACCAGATGGGAATATTTCAAAGTGAATTTGGTTTTCCTACTACTAATCATGAAAAAAATTACCTTAACGCTAACTTAAAGCTTCAAAAATTAAAAGCTATAAAACGACTAAGACTTTCAGGATGGGTACGTGCAATAAAAGAGGATGTAGAGTTAGCGTTTAAAAATGTTTCTAAATTACAGCACTTAAACGTTTCTATATCCACTTCTGATCAAATGATTAAGCATAAGTTTCGAGGAAAATTAGACTACGAGGGAGTAATAAAAAGTATGGTTGAGGCGGTAAAGACAGCCAAGAAGTTAGGAGCTATAACAGTAGGAGTAAATGCTGAAGATGCATCCCGTTCTCGGTTGGATTATTTAATGGAGTTTCTTTTAGCCGCTAAGGAAGCAGGGGCAGATCGTTTTCGCTACTGTGATACCTTAGGTTTTGATACTCCCTTCACTATTTATGAGAGGATAACTAAAATCCTTGATGAGGTAAAAATACCTATTGAACTCCATTGCCATAATGATTTAGGGTTAGCTGTAGCTAGTTCTATTGCTGGGGCAAAGGCAGCTCTGGATAGTGGAGTAGATGCTTATATTAACACCTGTGTTAATGGAGTAGGAGAAAGAGCGGGAAATGCAGACCTGGTAAGTGTGATTTTGGCAATAAAGTATGGAAGTGGTATGGCAGAGTATACACTCGATGAACATATTAATCTTAAACTTGCTTGGCGGATATGTAAATACGCCTCTTATGCCTTCGGCATTCCTATTCCTATTAACCATCCAGGAGTAGGAGCTAATGCCTTTGCTCATGAGTCAGGTATTCATGCTGATGGAGCTTTAAAGGATCGGAGGAATTATGAACTTTACGACTACGAGGAGTTAGGGAGAGGAGAGCCAGAGATAATTGAGACTGGTAGGAATATTACTGTAGGAGAGTACTCTGGAATAAGAGGTTTTAGAAATGTATATGAGAAATTAGAGATAAGATTTAGTGATGAAAAAGAAGCAAGAAAAATACTGGAGTTAGTACGCTATGGTAATGTTCATAATCAAAAGCCTTTAGTTGAAGATGAGCTAAAGTTTATTGCTCATTATCCGGAAATCGCTAAGACCATTTTCACTATGGAGCCGCCGGTTTAATTGTGGGAGAGATGAATTTAGTGGTAGTAGGACTTCAATGGGGAGATGAAGGTAAGGGCAAGATTATTGACTATTTCGCCCGTAATGCCGATATTATCGTGAGATTTCAAGGAGGGAATAACGCTGGTCATACGGTGGTAATAAATAGTAAGAAAGTTATTTTTCATCTTATTCCTTCAGGAATTTTAAGAAAAGGCAAAATTTGTGCTATAGGAAATGGAGTGGTAATTGACCCTAAGGTTTTAGTAGAGGAGATAGAAGTTTTGAAAAAAGAAGGTATAGGGGTAACCTCTGATAACCTAAAAATTTCTTTCCTTTCGCACATAATTATGCCTTATCATAGAATAATCGATTCTCTAAGAGAGAAGAGAAGAATTCAGAAGATAGGAACTACCAAAAGAGGCATTGGTCCATGTTATTCTGACAAAATTGCCCGTTGTGGCATAAGGGTGATAGACTTAATCGATCCTGGAAAATTTTCTTTAAAGCTTAGAGACAATCTTCGAGAAAAGAACGCTCTATTTAGGAAAGTTTACAACTTTAAAGGATTTTCTTTTAAAAAGATATATCAAGAGTACTCTTACTATGGCGAAGTATTAAAGAATTTTGCTTGCGATTTAGTAGAATTCTTTTACCGAATGAGAAAGAAAAGATTTCTCTTTGAAGGAGCCCAGGGAACTTTTTTAGATGTAGACTTTGGTACCTATCCTTTTGTAACCTCTTCTTCTACTCTCTGGGCAAATTCTTTGGTAGGAAGTGGGGCTTCGTTCCTAAAAATCCATAAGGTTTTGGGAGTAGCTAAAGCTTATACTACTCGAGTAGGTGAAGGGCCTTTTCCTACTGAAGTTAAAGGAAAGATGGAAAATTATTTTCGAAAATGGGGAAAGGAGTTTGGGGCTACCACTAATCGACCACGTCGTTGTGGATGGTTAGATTTAGTTCTCCTTAAAAGGGCAGTTAAATTGAATAACGTAACGGAGATAGTTATCACCAAATTAGATGTTTTAGATAAAGTAAAGGAAATAAAAGTTTGCGTAGGGTACAGAAAAGGTAAAAGAAAATTAGATGCTTTCCCTTCTGACTTAGAGGAAATTTCTCCCATATACGCAAAAGTTAAAGGATGGCAGAAATCTATAACTTCCCTAAGAGATTATCGCCTTCTTCCATTGTCTGCCAAGAAGTACCTTGAGATGATAGAAAATTATGTGAAGAGAAAGATTACCTTTGTCTCTGTAGGAGAAGCTAGAGAGGCGGTGATTAAAAAAAGGCAGTCGTAGATTTCTAAATTTTTATTTTTGGAATATTTGAATGCTCTAGCGAGGAGTATTTAATACCTTGACAAATTTAGCGGTTATGATATTCTTAAACTAAAAATATAAAATAGGAGGACTATATGGATAAATTTAAATTAATAATGATTTTACTATTGGCCACATTCTTTTTTAGCGGATGTGCAGTAGTCCTTCAGAAAGGAAGGCGTTCAGATATTGAGCGGATTCGTGCCTTAGAAGAGGAGTTAACCCACCTAAAAAGGACTAAAGATATTCTTGAGGAGAGATTAGCTCAGGAGATAAAAGATAAACAGGTACGTTTGAAAATGGAGAAGAAAGGGCTAGTAGTTACTTTCGTTGCTGAAGTTCTCTTTGATCCAGGAAAAGCAGAGTTAAAAAAAGAGAGTTTTCCCATATTAGATAAAGTAGCCCGGGTATTGAAAGAAGAAGTTCCTCAGCATCACATAAGTATAGAAGGTCATACCGATAATCAACCTATCAGGTATTCTCCTTGGAAGTCTAATTGGGAACTTTCCGCCCACCGTGCTTTAAGTGTACTTCATTATTTGAAGAAAGAAGGAGTGTCTCCTCAAAGGATGTCTGTTTCTGGGTTTGGAGAGTATAAACCGGTAGCTTCTAATGCTACTGCTGAAGGAAGAGCTCTAAATAGAAGGGTGGAAATTGTAATTGTACCTATTAAGATAGAGAAGATTAAAAAACCTTTATCAACCTCTATTTCTAAAGAAGAACTTCCTCAAATAGAGGGAGAAGTACCTCTAGAGGAGGAGCTTAAATGAGGAATCAATCCCTTTTCCTCAGTATACTTTTGGGGATAATTGTTATTCTAGTAATTGCAGGTATCTCTCTATCGGTAAGACTTAATACCCTCTCTAAAAGTTATCAAAGTGCTATTTCTCAAAATATGGAGGTAGAGAAGAAGAATGAAAGTTTGAAAGAGGAGAAGAAGACTCTTTTAGAAGAGATAGAAAAATTGAAGAAAGACTTAACTATATTTCAAGATAAGGTAGAGAAATTAGAGATAGCTAATAAGAACTTAAAGGAAGAACTAGAAAAGACAAAAAAACTAAAAGATAAGTTAGAAGAAAGTTTAGAAGAAGAGCTCATGAGAAAAGAGCCTAAAAAGTAAAAGGAGGAAAGTTAAATTTTTTTCAAAGAAAAAAGGGGCTAAAAGCCCCTTTAATTTTTAATTTCCTATGAAGATTCCTACGCATATTGCAGTGATAATGGATGGTAATGGTCGATGGGCAAAAAGAAGGAATTTGTCCCGTACTTTCGGTCATAAGAAAGGAATAGAAAGGGTAGAGGATCTAGTAAAGAATGCTAAAGAGATAGGAATAAAGATTGTTACTCTATTTGCTTTCTCTACAGAAAATTGGTCGCGTCCTAAGCAAGAGATAGATATGTTGTTTTCTTATCTTAAGGAATTCCTTGTTACTAAGAAAGAGAAACTTAATCAGGAGGGTATAAAAGTAAATTTCATTGGAAGAAGAGATCGCTTAGATAGTAAACTTTTAGAGGAGATAAGAAAAGTAGAAGAGTTAACTCAAAACAATCAAGATTTAATTTTAAATATTGCTTTAGACTATGGAGGCAGATGGGATATTTTAGATGGAGCTAAAAGATTAGCTCAAGCTTTTTCTAAAAAGGAAGTTTCTCTGCAAAATATAGGAGAGGAGGAATTTTCTAACTACCTGGCTCTAAAAGGGATACCTGAGCCAGATCTTCTTATAAGAACTTCCGGGGAGATGCGTATAAGTAATTTTCTTCTCTGGCAACTCGCCTATACCGAACTATACTTTACTTCCTGCTTCTGGCCAGATTTTGATAAAGAAGAGCTTATAAAAGCAGTGGAAGATTACTCTCGAAGAGAGAGACGGTTTGGAGGTATTTCTTCTAAAGGAGATTAATTTTTGTATTATATGGAAAGAAGGATTATTACTTCTCTGGTTCTTATAGGGATAACTGTTGCTGCGGTACTCTTCTATCCTATATGCGGAGTAGTTGTGAGCGCTTTTATCGCTATAGGATTATTAGAGTTTTTTAATATGGTAGAGACTAAGGGAGTTAAACTTTTTAAATTTTTTGGCCTCTTGGTAGGAGTATTTATTCCTGTATCTATCTACTTTAGGTTTTCTATTGGTGAAGGATGGCAGTTTCTATTTGTAGTTGCGGGGTTATTTTTGCTTTTCCTCTTAGAACTTACTAAGAAGGAGAATTACCAACCTATATTTTCTATTTCTGCTACTGTCTTTGGTATTCTCTATATCTCCTGGTGTTTTAGTTTTCTTATTAGGGTAAGACAACTTCCTGGGGGGATAGCTTTAGCAGGTTTTTTGCTAGCAGTCACTAAATCTTCGGATATTGGAGCATATCTTTTTGGTAGACGCTGGGGAAAAACTCCTCTTATTAAGAGAATTAGCCCTCAGAAATCTCTGGAAGGAGCTTTAGGGGGATTTGTATTCTCTTTAGGTGTAGGAGCATTTTTTTCCTTCTTTGTAAAAGATACTCTCTTCTTTTCAGAAAAGATATTTATTACTGCAGTATTAGCTATTATTGCTCAGTTGGGAGATTTATTTGAGTCTCTCCTGAAAAGAGATTGTGGGGTAAAGGACTCAGGAAATATTTTCCCGGGAATGGGAGGAGTTTTAGATGTTATTGATAGTATAATTTTTACTGCCCCCACTTTCTATCTTTATCTTACTATGGTCAGATGAAAAAAGTGATAATTTTCGGTTCTACAGGTTCAATTGGTAGAAGTGCTTTAGATGTAATAAGAAGGAGTGGTAGTAATTTTCGAGTAAAAGGACTTTGTACCTACAGAAACATTAAACTTCTTAAAAAGCAGATTCAAGAGTTTAAGCCAAGTTATGTATGTGTAGTAGATGAAAAGTCCGCAAAAGAGTTGAAAGGAATAGTTAAGCCTTACACAAAGGTTTTTTTTGGGGAAAGTGGATTAAAGGATTTTTCTTCTCTTACTTCAGACATTGCAGTTATGGGAATTTCAGGGGTTGCTTCTCTTCTCCCTCTTTTTACACACATTAAGTATACCAAGAGAATAGCTTTAGCTAGTAAGGAACCCATGGTAGTAGGAGCAAAATTGATTAAGAGAGAAGCCAAAGCCAATCATACTGAGATTCTTCCTGTAGATAGTGAGATTAATTCTCTATATCAAATTTTAAAATTTGTGAGGAGAAAAGATATAAGGAGAGTTTATCTTACTGCTTCTGGGGGCCCCCTTTTCAACGTAAAAAAGACCTCTTGTCTTAAGAAGTTGAAAGCTAAAGATGTACTTCGTCATCCTACCTGGCAGATGGGTAGACGTATTACTATAGATAGTGCTACTTTAGTAAATAAAGGCTTTGAGGTTATAGAGACTCATGAATTTTTTAGTATCCCTTACGACTTGATAGATATAGTTATCCAAAGAGAATCTAAAATTCATAGCTTTATAGAGTTAAAAGATGGGTTTAGTTTCTTATGTTTCTACTTCCCTGATATGCGTCTTCCTATTGGTTACGTTCTCTATTATCCTGAACGCGTTCCTCTTTTAAAAAATATTCCCTACTTTAAAATTGAAGATAAGATGATTTTGACTTTCTATAAACTTGATTATGCTAGGTTTCCCCTTCTAAAGTTAGTTTTAGAAGCAGCAATTAGAAATGATAATTCTCTGATAGTGATAAATGCTGCTGACGAAGTAGGGATAGATTATTTTTTAAAAGGGAAAGTAAACTTTTTGTCCCTATATAAAGTAATAGAATATATGTTTTCTAACTATCCTTCTAGAAAAGTTTCTTCTCTGGAAGATATTATTTTTTGGGATAATTGGGCAAGAAGAAAGGCGTCTGAATACCTAGAGAAAAGATGCTGTTAAATATTTTAATATTTCTTTTTACTTTAAGTTTACTCGTAGTTTCTCATGAATTTGGCCATTTTCTTGGCGCACGACTTAGTGGAGTAAAAGTGGAAAAGTTCGCTTTAGGTTTTGGCCCTCCTTTAGTTAAATTCAATTTAAAAGAGACAACTCTTCTAGTATGTCTTATACCTTTAGGGGGATACGTTAAGTTAGCAGGAGACCAAAGGGGTGCTTCCCATTATGAGGATTATGAGTTTTTTTCTAAACCTGTGGGAGTAAGAGCTAAGATAGTTTTTTTTGGTCCCTTATTCAACTTTATTCTTACTCTTCTCATTTTTTGGGGTATCTTTACTACGGGTTTTCCTTCCTCCCAACCTATTATAGGAAAGATTATAAAATACGCTCCTATTCCTAAGAGTGAATTTACTTTTAAAGAGTTAGAAAAACTTAAAGAGAACCATCTTGTTTATGAGGAAGATAGAGAAAAGTATTTTGCCTGGACTATTCCTAAAATAAACTTAGAGAGATTAAAATCTTTGGGTTTTACTCAATACCAAATTCAAGCAGTAGTTTCTGCTTATGGGGATTCTTTAAGAGCTGTAGCTAAAAAAAATTTTTCTTCTGAAGAAGTGGCTACTCTTGTCCAAAAAGGTCTTGCTTCTCATAAGCTTATTTACTGGAGTTATCCTCGAAAAAACCTAGAGGAGAAACTCTCTCAGCTTAAGGGGGTAGATACTTCTCATTTATTCAAAATTCTGGAGAAGTATTCCTACCCTGGCTACCGAGCAGGGCTTAAAGAGGGAGATAGAATTTTAGAAGTAAATGGTAAAAAAGTTAGAAGTTGGCAAGAGCTAAGCCAATTAATAAGAGAAAGTAATTCTTTGCTCACCTTTAAGATTTTAAGAGAAGATAAAGAATTATTAGTTAAGGTAAATCCTTACAGATTCACATTTAAAAATCCATGGGGAGAAGAAGAACAGATTGCTATAGTAGGAATAGGGAGTAAAGTAGTGGAGGGAAATTTTGTTGTTTCATTTTTCAAAGCATGGGGAAGAATGGGAGAACTTTGTTTTATCATTGGTAAAAGCTTACTTTTGCTCATCCTTAAAAAGTTGCCTCTTAAAGAAGCAGTTGCTGGCCCTATAGGAGTAGGGTTTCTTACTGTCCAAGTAGCCAAGGCGGGCCTAGTTCCTTTTTTTAACTTGGTAGGAGTTTTGAGCTTAAGTTTAGGGATAATAAATCTCTTCCCCTTTCCTGTATTAGATGGAGGGCATCTTTTTCTTATGCTTTTAGAGAAGTTGAAAAAAAGGCCTCTTTCAGAAAAGTGTGAGGAGGTAGTTAATCGTATAGGTTTAAGTATTCTTGTTGCTCTTATGGTAATTGTTTCCTACAATGATATTATACGTTTAAGAGAGAGAGCACCAAAAATTAGCTACTCTTTAGCCAAAAAACTTTCTCAGGTAGGGATAGTTAAAGAGATAGAGAATGATGGTGACTATATCTTTTGGGAAGTGAGTGAGAAAGAGCTGAAAGAGAAACTCAAAGATATTTCTTCTCTAGATACACAAAAAGTGTTAAGTTCTTGGCGGAATTCTCTAAAAGTCATAAGAGTAAGGTTAGATAATGAGTAGGAAAGTTAATATAGGGAAAGTTTCCTTAGGAGGTAAAAATCCTGTAAGGATAGTAGGGATGGTTAAGACTCCTTCTAAGGAAATTAAAAAGTTAGTAAAAGAAGCGCAAGTTCTAGAGAGAGAGGGAGCTGAGATTATACGAATAGCATTTAAGGAGAAAAAAGATGCCCAAATAGCTAAAATTTTAAAGAAAGAGATAAACGTTCCTTTAGTGGCTGATATTCATTTTAACTGGGAACTGGCTTTTTTAGCAATGGAGGCAGGTTTAGAGGGAATAAGACTAAATCCTTTAAATATCTATAAAAAAAACAAGGTGAGGGAGATTATTGCTGAGGCAAAAAAGAGGAAAGTAGCAGTAAGGGTAGGAGTAAACAGTGGAGGATTCAAAAAAGAGTTTAGTTCCCCTTTAAAATTAGCTAAAGAGATGGCCAAAGTTGCTAGTGATTATGTAAAGATTTTGGAGGAGGAAGGTTTTTTTGATATAATAGTTTCTTTAAAAACTTCGGAGGTTAAATCAACTGTTCTTGCAAATAGAATTTTTTCTCAACGGTTTAACTATCCTCTTCAGTTGGGAGTCACAGCTACTGGACCATACTTAGAAGGCGTGGTTAAATCATCAATGGGGGCAGGAATTTTACTTTTTCAAGGCTTGGGAGATGCCTTAAGAGTTTCTCTTACTGGTTCTTCTAAAGAAGAAGTTAGAATAGCTAAGACTATTTTACAGTTTCTAGGGATAAGAAATTTCTTTGCTGAGATAATTTCCTGTCCTACTTGTGGCAGGTGCAAAGTAGATTTAATAAAGATAGTGGAGAAGTTTAAGAAAGAGATAGAGAAAATGGATGAGGTTAGTTTACCGATAAAGATAGCTATTATGGGTTGTGTAGTAAATGGTCCTGGTGAAGCTTACCAGGCAGATATAGGGTTAGCTTTTGGAGAAAAAAGGGGAACTATTTTTAAAAAGAACAGAATTATAAAGATTACTAAGGAAGACCGGGCAATTAAAGATTTATTAGAAGAAGTAAGAAATGCTTTACAGTAAGTTTTTTATTCCTACTTTAAGAGAAAATCCTCAAGGTGCAGAGTGCGTAAGTCATCGATTCCTCTTAAGAGGGGGCTATCTTTATATGATGTTGAGTGGAATTTATGCTTATCTTCCCTTAGGGCTAAAGGTATTAAAGAAGGTGAGTGATATCGTAAGAAGACATATGAACGATAAAGGGGCAATAGAATTAGTCACCAGTTATCTTCAGCCTTTAGAAATTTGGGAAAAAACAGGAAGAGATTCTGAGCTTGGGGAGGTAATGATTAAGTTTAAAGATAGAAAGGGAAGAGATTTATGTTTAGGTCCTACCAATGAGGAACAAATTACGGAAGTTGTGAGTCACTATGTTACTAGTTACAAGCAGCTACCTCTAATTCTTTATCAGATTCAGACAAAATTTAGAGATGAAACTCGCCCCCGCTATGGTCTTATGAGAAGTTGCGAATTTGTAATGAAGGATGCTTATAGTTTTGATGAAAACGAAGATGGTTTAGAGGAAAGCTATCGTAAAATGCTCGATGCTTATAGTAAAATTTTTAAAGAATGCGGATTAGATTTTATAGTGGTAGAGGCGGATCCAGGAGTGATGGGAGGAAGTATTTCTCATGAGTTTATGGCTCCTGCAGAGATTGGAGAAGACATTCTATTTTACTGCTCTAATTGCAATCTTTATTTCCGTGATATCTCTCGGTGTAAAAAGTGTGGGATGTCTCTTAAAGAAAAGAGAACTATCGAGATAGGGCATGTATTTAAGTTGGGAGATAAGTATTCTAAGAGTTTGGAGGCTACCTTCTTAGATAGATCTAACCAAAGGAAGTATTTTATTATGGGTTGCTATGGTATAGGAGTAAGTAGAATAATTAGTGCAGTTATAGAGCAGAATCATGATAATAAAGGCATCATCTGGCCTTCTTCTCTAGCCCCTTTTGAAGTTGATCTAATCATAGTGGACATTGATAATCAAAACCTTTTTGCTCAAGGGTTGGAATTAGAGGGTATCCTTCAGGATTTGGGATTAACTGTGTTAGTGGATGACAGACCAGAGCAGGTAGGAGTTAAATTTAATGATGCTTATTTAATTGGTTCTCCTTATATTCTAATTTTAGGGAAAAAGTATCTCCAGGATAAAAAGTATGAATTGGAAGTAAGAGCAACAAAAGAAAAGTTTAACTTTAATAAAGAAGAACTTATAAACTTTTTCAAAAATGTTAATTGAAGAGAGTAAAAAGAGTAAAATTAGAGAGAAGATAGAGGGGTTTTTAAAATCCGAAGGGTTAAGTTTAGTAGAGTTTAAATTGTTCTTGAAGGGAAATAGTTTTGCTGTAAGAGTGATAACTGATTACCCTGAAGGTGGAATTACTATCAATGATTGTGCCAGACTCAATAAGTTGATATTTTCTTACTTAGATGAAGAGAAGATTTTAGGGGATGATTTTGTAGTCGAGGTTCTTTCCCCAGGGATAGATAGAAAGTTGACTACAAAAGAGGATTTTTTAAGAGTGAAGAATAAGTTCGTAGCTTTATGGCTTAACACTCCTATTGAAGGTAAAGAGTATTGGGAGGGACGACTTATGGATATAGAGGAGAAAGATTTATTTATCAAGGGTAAAAAACAGTTACTTAAGATTCCTTTAGATAATGTTAAGTTTGCTAAACAAAAGTTAGAGATATGAATAAAGAATTTTTAAGTATCTTGGAACAGTTAGAAAGAGAAAAAGGGCTAAATAGAGAAGTTCTCATTGAGGCAGTAAAACAAGCTTTAATTGTAGCAGCAAAAAAAATTGCTAAGATAACTTCTCCTGGTGCAGAGGTAAAGGTAGAGATAGATAAAGAGAAAGGCAATATTCATGTTTGGATAGGCGGTAAGGAAATTTCTTCCCCTCAATTTGGAAGGATTGCTGCTCAAACTGCTCGGCAGGTGATAATTCAAAAGATTAGAGAAGCAGAGAAAGAGAATGTTTATAACGAATTTAAAGATAAAGTGGGGAAAATAGTAGGGGGGGTAGTGTACCGTATTGAGAAAAAAGGTGTAATTTTAGATCTTTTAGGGAAGGCAGAAGCAATAATTCCTAAAGGTTTTCTCTCTCCTTTAGATAAGTTCCGTATGGGAGAAAGAGTAAGAGCTTTGGTAGTAGAGGTAAAAAAAGAGAAAGGGCCTCAGATTATTCTCTCTAGAAAAAGTGAAGGATTAGTTAAGAAGCTATTCGAACTAGAGGTTCCCGAGGTTTACGAAGGGATAGTGGAGATTAAAGCTATAGCTAGAGAGGCAGGAGAAAGGACTAAAATAGCGGTTTATTCTAAAGATGAAAAAGTAGATTGTGTAGGAGCATGCGTGGGGATAAGAGGTTCTCGGGTTAAAAATATTATCGAAGAGTTACGAGGAGAGAAGATTGATATTGTACGCTGGCACGAAGATATGAAAGAATTTATTAAGGCAGCTTTATCTCCTGCGGTAGTTTCTCGTATCGAACTAGATAGAGATAACAAACGTGCGAAAGTTCTGGTAACTTCCGAACAGCTCTCTTTAGCTATTGGCAAGAGAGGGCAGAATGTAAGGTTAGCTTCTAAGTTGGTAGGTTGGGAGATAGATGTACGGACCAAAGAAGGGATTCAGCAGAGTTTAAAGGAGTTAAGTAAGTTAAAGAATGTAGGTAAACGTATGGCTACTCTTTTGGTGAATGCTGGCTATTCCGACATAAAATCGTTAGCTTCTGCTTCCATTGAAGATTTAGGTAAGATAAAAGGGATAGGGAAGAAGAAAGCGGAGAAAATAATCGAGGAAGCAAGAAATTGTTTGAAGGAGTAAAATGAGAATTTATGAGTTAGCAAAGCAATTAGGGATGGATTCCAAACAACTTATTGAGAAACTTAAGACTTTGAATTTCTTTGTAAAAAGTCATATGTCCGTAGTAGATGAAGAAACTGCAGAGATTATAAAGCATGAGATAGAGGATTTAAAAAAGAAAGAAATAGAGGAAAACGTAGTAGAAGTTGATTTTCCTATTACTTTAAAAGAATTAGCAGTAAAGTTGGATAAGAAACCTTCGGAGATTCTCAAGTTTCTTGTAAGTCAAGGTAAATTCTACAATATAAATCAGAGTCTTGATGAAGCTATAGCTAAGGAGATTGCTTATCACTATAAGGTTAATCTTAAGAAAAAACCTCCTAAAGAAGAAGAGATTTTAAAAGTAGAACCCAAAGAAGTTAAAAAAAGAGCTCCAGTAGTAACTCTTATGGGGCACATTGACCATGGTAAAACATCTATCTTAGATTACATAAGAAAGAGTAAAATTGCCGAAAGAGAAACAGGAGGGATTACTCAACATATTGGGGCTTATCGGGTAACTCTTGAGAAGGGAGAAATTACCTTCTTAGATACTCCTGGACATCAGACTTTTACTGCTATGCGTGCTCGAGGAGCAAATATAACTGATATTATCGTTTTAGTTGTTGCTGCTGATGAGGGGGTAAAACCCCAGACTATAGAAGCCTATGACCATGGCCGAGACGCAGGGGTTCCTATCATTGTAGCTATTAACAAAATTGATAAGCCTAATGCTGATACAGAGATGACTAAACAACAACTTTCTAAGATAGGGTTAGTTCCAGAGGATTGGGGAGGTAATACTGTTACCGTAGGGGTTTCTGCTAAAACTGGGGAAGGAATAGATGAGCTTTTAGAATTGATCCTTTTACAGGCAGAACTTATGGAACTGAAAGCCGATTATGCTCGCCCTGCTTTAGGAGTAGTTATAGAAGCTAAGCTCTCTAAAGGAAAAGGGCCGTTGGCTACTGTACTTATTCAAGAGGGGAAGTTAAAAAAAGGTGATCTTTGTGTATGTGGATTGTATTGGGGAAGGGTAAGGGCAATGTATGACGACAGAGGTCGTCAGTTAGACCAAGCCTTTCCCTCTTATCCTGTAGAGATTTTAGGGTTAGGAGGAGTTCCCAACCCAGGAGATAGATTTTTTGTTGTTTCTGATGAAAGTACTGCTAAAGAGATTGTAAATAGAAGAAGAGAGGAGGAGGAAAGAAAAAGAATTTCTCCTCCCGTACATATGAGGTTAGAGGATCTTTACGAAAGAGTAAAAGACAAAAGTATAAAACAACTTAAGATTATCTTGAAGGCAGATGTAGGAGGAACTTTAGAGGCGGTAGAAAATGCCCTAAAAGATTTGGGTACTCAGGAAGTAGAGGTTAATATAGTCCATAAAGGAGTAGGTTCGATTAACTCTTCCGATGTACTTTTAGCTGAAGTAAGTGATGCAGTTGTTATAGGGTTTAAGGTAAGTGTGGATACTAATGCTAGAGATTTAGCTAAAGCTAAGGGAATTCAGATAAGGCTTTATCAAATAGTTTATGAATTAGTTGACGATTTAAAGTTAGCTTTAGAAGGTATGCTTACTCCTCAAATTAGAAAGGTATTTTTGGGGAGAGCGGTAGTTAAGAAAGTATTTAAATTATCTCGGGGAGTGATAGCAGGAGTTATTGTAGAAAAAGGTAAACTCCAGAGACAAGCTCTCTGTGAAGTTTTAAGGGAAAATGAGGTGGTTTTTAAAGGAAAGATACTTTCCTTGAAACGATTTAAAGATGATGTAAAAGAAGTTAGCGAAGGATTGGAGTGTGGAGTAAATATTGGCTACAGCGAAGTTAAAGAAGGAGATATTATCGAAGCTTTTAGTGAAGAGGTAGTAGAAAGAAGGTTGTAATTAAGATGAAGAGAATTCTTAGTGGGATGCGTCCTACCGGTAAACTTCATTTAGGTCATTGGGTAGGAGCTTTATCTAACTGGGTTAGTCTTCAAGATAACTATCAGTGTTTTTTTATGGTAGCTGACTGGCATGCTTTGATGAGTGAATATAAAAATACTGGCCAGATGCAACAACTTCTCTTAGATAACGTAGCGGATTGGCTTGCATGGGGAATTGATCCTGAAAAGTCAGTGGTATTCATTCAATCTCAAGTTCCTGCACACTTAGAGTTGTTTATAATTCTCTCTTTGATAACTCCTTTGGGATGGGTCTGGCGTTGTCCTACTTTTAAAGAGCAGATAAGGCAGCTTAAAGACAAGGAAGTGAATACTTATGCTTTCTTAGGTTACCCTGTACTTCAAGCAGCAGATATCCTTCTCTATAGAGCAGATTTTGTACCTGTAGGAGAGGATCAACTTCCTCATTTAGAGATTACTCGGGAATTAGTAAGACGTTTTCACTTTCTTTATAAAAGAGAGGTTTTTATAGAACCCCAGCCTCTTCTTACTAAAATCCCTAAACTTTTAGGTTTAGATGGCAGAAAAATGAGTAAAAGCTATAATAACTATATTAGTTTAGATGAGGAAAAAGAATCTTTGAGAAAAAAAGTTCTTTCTATGTTTACTGATCCAGAAAGGAAGTATAAACATCAGCCTGGCCGCCCTCACGTATGCAATGTATTCAGCTACTATAATGTATTTTCTCCTAAGATGAGTTCTCAAGTAGAGAATTGGTGTAGACAGGCAGAGAAAGGCTGTAAAGAATGCAAAGCTATTTTAGCAGATATAATTGAAGAATTCATTTTACCCCACAGAGAGAAGAAGAAAAAAATTTTAAAAGAAAAAAAAATGCTTTATAATATATTAGAGGAAGGGAGAAAAAAAGCTTCTTCTTTTGCAGAAGCTACTCTAAAGGAAGCAAAGAAAGTAATGGGTTTATAAGATGAGAGTAAAGCTGGATATATTTGAAGGACCTTTAGATTTACTTCTTTATCTTATTAAGAAGAATCACATAGATATCAGTCAGGTATGCGTTTCTAATGTGGTTGAGCAATATTTAGAGTTTATAAATCTTATGCAAGTTTTAGATATCAATATTGCTTCCGAATATATGGTGATGGCTGCTACATTAATAAATATAAAATCAAAGCTTCTCTTACCTCAAGAGACTACCGAAGAACCTGAAGAGGTTTCTTCTCAAGAAGAGTTGATAAAAAAACTCTTAGAGTACCAAAAATTTAAAGAAGCAGCTGCTTATCTTAAGCAGAGAGAAAGGGAAAGATTAAGGTATATCAGCCGTTCCACTCCTGATAAAGAAAGAGAAGTTTATATTGAGGCTTCCATATTTGACCTTATAAGTGCTTTCAAATCCGCCTTAAAAGAGGTTCCTAAAGATATATTTTTTGAAGTAGTAAGAGATGAATTTACGGTGGAAGAGAAAATGCACGATCTTCTTCACCTTCTATTAGAGAGAGAAAAGATTTCTTTGGAGGAATTTTTTTCTTCTGCACAGAATAAATTAGAGATAATTGTGACTTTCTTAGCAATCTTAGAATTGATTCGTTTAAGAGAGATTGTAGCTATCCAGAAGGATCTTTTCTCAGAGATCCTTATTGTGAGAAGAGATAAGATTTACTCCTCTATATGAAAAAAGAAAGATTCGTGGATTACTTTAAAGAGAACGATGAGGAAAAGATAGTTAACCTTTCTTTAAGGCCTACCAACTTAAGTGAGTTTATTGGTCAGAAAAACGTCATCTCTTCTCTAAAGATAGCTATTGAGGCAGCGAAGAAAAGGAAAGAATCTTTAGAACACATTTTACTATCTGGACCACCAGGTTTAGGTAAAACTTCTCTTGCTTGGTGTATTGCTAAAGAGATGGGAACGAAATTTGTTTCCACCAGTGGTCCTGCTATTGAAAGAGCAGGGGATTTAGTGGGAATTCTTACTAATTTAGAACGAGGTGATATTCTTTTCATTGATGAGATTCATCGCCTTTCTCGAGTAATAGAAGAGTTTCTATATCCTGCTATGGAAAGTTTTCAGATAGATTTTATTATAGATAAAGGTCCCTATGCTAAAACCATAAAGTTTAATTTAAAACCATTTACTCTCATTGGAGCTACAACTAGAAAGGGTCTTTTAAGTGCTCCCTTGAGGGGAAGGTTTGGCTTTTTCTTTGATTTTGATTTTTACACTCCTCAAGAACTAACGTTAGTAGTAAAACGGAGTGCTAAGCTCTTAGGAATAAAGATAGATGATGAAAGTAGCTTTCAGATTGCTTCTCGTTCTCGAGGTTCTCCACGGTTAGCCAATCGTCTCCTGAGACGGGTAAGAGACTATGCCCAAGTTTTAGGAGAGGGGATAATTACTTCTCAGATAACCAAAGATGCTTGTCATAAAGCAAGAATTGACGAGGAAGGTTTAGATGAGTTAGACAGAAAATACTTAAGAGCAATAATTGAGATTCACGGTGGTGGGCCAGTAGGAATAGAGGCTATTGCTGCCTCCTTAGGTGAAGAGAAAGATACATTAGAAGAGGTTGTTGAACCATACCTTTTAAAGAAAGGGTTTATTAGACGAACGCCGAGAGGGAGAGAAGTTACTCTAGCTACCTATAAACATTTAAATATTGCCTTCCCTAGACAAGCCCAGGAAAAGTTGTTCTGAAGATGATTAACACCTTAGGGAAGTTTCTAATTGTATTAGGGTTATTTCTAATCATTTTAGGTGTAGGGGTAATTGTATTTTCTAAGTTTAAGATTCCTTTTCTAGGAAGGCTACCTGGTGATATCTTGATTAAGAAAGACAATTTCATCTTTTATTTTCCTCTCGCCACCTCAATCCTTGTAAGTATTGTTTTAAGTTTAATTCTCTATCTTATTTTCAGAAAGTGAAAAATGTTCGATGTACTCAAGGAGGATTCTGCCACCAAAGCTAGATTAGGATTACTTAAGACCCCTCATGGAAAAGTGACGACTCCTGCTTTTTTTCCTGTAGCAACCCAAGGCACTATCAAAGGACTTTCCTCTAAAGAGATAGAAGAGATTGGCATAGAAGGTATTTTAGTTAACGCTTATCATCTCTTCTTAAGACCGGGTACAAAAATTATAAAAGAAGCAGGAGGAATTCACAAATTTATGGATTTTCATAAAAGTATCGCCAGCGATAGTGGAGGGTATCAAATATTTACTCTAGAAGGATTAAGAAAGGTGAGAGAGGAAGGGGTAGAATTTCAATCTCACCTTGATGGAAGAAAATTTTTCCTTACCCCTCAGGAAGTTGTTAAGATTCAATTAGAGATAGGTTCGGACATAATTCTCCCTTTAGATGAGTGTGTAAAATTTCCTACTCCTTTTGATTATGCCCGCTTAGCTTCCTACCGCACTGTCCAGTGGGCTAGAAAGTCTAAGTGTTTTTGGGAAAATTCTGGAAAGAAAAATTCTTTATTCTTTGGAATAGTTCAGGGAGCTACTTACCCTTCTTTGCGAGAGTACTCTCTTAAAGAAATTCTAAATATAGGTGTGGATGGGGTAGCTATTGGAGGTTTAAGTGTTGGCGAGCCACAGAATTTAAGATATAATATCCTTTCTTTTATTACGAAGATTTTGATGAAGGAGAAAAAGAATTACTTAGTTTACTTTATGGGTTATGGAAAACCCCAAGATATCCTTGATGCTATAAGTTTAGGAGCGGACTTATTTGATTGTGTTGTTCCTACGAGATTTGCTCGCACTGGTACAGCTTTTACTAATCAAGGTAAGATTGTAGTAAGAAATGCTGTTTATTCTGAGGATTATTCTCCTTTGGACAGAGAATGTGATTGTTTCGTATGTAAGAGATTTACACGCGCTTACCTTAGGCATCTTTTTAACGCTAAGGAGATGAGTGCAGCTTATCTGCTTACGTATCATAACCTGTGGTGGTATAATAAATTTATGGAAAAGATAAGAGAGTCTATAAAGGAAGGAAGTTTTCTTGCCTTTAAAGAAGAGTTCCTAAAAGAATTTGAAGAAAGTTAATTAGTTATACCATGATAATCGATGTTATTACTATTTTCCCTCAAATGTTTAAGCCAATTCTAGAGGAATCTATAATCAAAAGAGCTCAGCAGAAGGGGTTAGTAAGGATTAATCTCATCAACTTAAGGGATTATTCTGGTGATCCCCATCGTAAAGTGGACGGGTCTCCCTACGGTGGTGGCCCAGGAATGGTATTTAAATGCCAACCCCTTTTTTCTGCAGTAGAGGATGTTTTAAAATACAAGGTATATCCTAAAAAAAGAAGAGATACCACCAAAAGAATTATTCTTTTTACTCCTAAAGGAAGGCTTCTTAATCAGGAGTTGGTAAAAAAATTCTTAAAATATCAGCGTTTAATTCTTTTAGCTCCTCGGTATGAAGGTGTGGATGAAAGAGTTAGAAAGTATCTAGCAGAGGATGAGATTTCTATTGGAGATTATGTACTTAGTGGGGGAGAGCTTCCTTGTATGGTTTTTATTGATTGTTTAGTAAGACTTCTTCCCGGTGTAGTATCTAATTTTTCTTCCGTAAAAAAGGAAAGTTTCCAAGATTATCTTTTAGATTATCCCGTATATACTCGACCTCAAAATTTTAGGGGTTTAATGGTTCCCAAAATATTACTCTCTGGAGACCATGATAAGATAGAGAAATGGCGAATAAAAAAAGCAGAAGAGTTGACCAAGAAGTTGAGACCTGACTTATGGAAGAAAAGAGTATATTCTAGAAAAATTTAGTAAAAAGGAGGCAGATATGTCAAGACTCTTAGATGTGGAAAAGAAAATCCTTCAAGAGATGAAAAAAGATTACCCTTCCTTTAAACAAGGAGATATTATAAGAGTTTGGTACAAGATTAAAGAGAAAGATAAAGAAAGAATTCATCCTATCGAAGGAGTAGTGATAAAAATTCAGGGTCAACTTCACCGTAAGTCTTTTACAGTGAGAAGAATTTCTTATGGAGAAGCCTATGAAGTTAGTTTTCCTTACTATTCTCCTTTTATTGAAAAGATTGAGATTGTTACTCCTTCACGCCGACGACCACGAAGAAAGAGGCTTTACTATTTAAGGAAGAGAATAGGGCGCAAAGCTATGATTGCTTAAACTATGAAGATGTTTAAAGATTTAGTTGTAGGGATAGATGAAGCTGGTCGAGGTCCTTTATGTGGACCTCTCGTAGCATGTGCTTTCTGTTTTAAGAAAAAGATTAGTAAGAATTTAGAGATAAAAGATTCAAAAAAGATTAATTTTCTTAAGAGAGAAGAGATGTTTGATATTCTGGTAAAGAGGGGTATTTTTTCTCTAGTTGTAGTTAATCCTTCTCAAATAGATAGACTTAACATTTTGGAAGCTACTATGCTGGCATTTAATCGAGCAATAAAGGGAATAATTAAGCGTGCTCCTTTTTTAAAAGAAGCACTCTTTGTTATTGATGGCAACATTTTTAAAACTAATTTAAAAGTAAATTATATATGCATAAAAAAAGCTGATGAGAAAATAAGAGAAGTTGCTTCAGCTTCTATCATTGCTAAGGTCTTTAGAGATTACCTTATGGGAGTTTTAGATTTTCTTTATCCTCATTGGGGATTAGCTAAACATAAAGGATATCCTACCAGACTTCATAAGGAGTTACTAAAAGAAAAGGGACTTACTCCTTTTCATAGGAGAAGTTTTTTAAATGGTTAGAGAAAACTTCTATGAGGATAGAGCAGAAGAGTTTCTGAGGTTAAAGGGCTACAGAATTTTAGAGAGGAATTTTAATACCCGCTGGGGGGAAATTGATATTGTGGCTAAAGATAAACATTGTTTTGCTTTAGTAGAAGTGAAAGCTCGAGGGAAAAATTTCTGGGTTTCTCCCCAAGAAGCAGTGGATGAATTAAAAAGAAAAAAGTTAGTTTTGGCAGGTAAACTATACAGCAAAAAGTATCCTCAGGGTAGCTATCGTTTTGATGTAGTTGCTATTGAGGAAGGAAAAGATTGGCGTAGTTATCATCTTATAAAGAATGCTTTTTTAGAGAATGAAAAGATACAGCGATAAGTTTAAAATATATTTAGAAGATTTATCTCAACCTACTCCTCAGCCAGGAGGAGGGAGTGTTGCTAGTTTATGTTTTTGTGTAGGAACCTCCTTAATAGAGATGGTTCTAAAGTTTAGTAAAGGAAATTTTAAAGATTTTTTTTCAATTTTAAAGAAAGAAAGAAAGAAAATACTACCTCTTATAGATTTAGATGGCAAATTGTTTTCTCAGATAATTAAGGAGAGGAGTTTGCAAAAGAAAAAATATCTCATAAGTAAGTCACAAAAGAATCTCATAAAGATAGGAGAAAAAAGTTTAGAAATACTTTCTATGATAAAAAAGGTAAAGAATAGGGTTAAATTATCTCTTAAGGGCGATTTAGAGATTGGTTTAAGACTGGTGGAGTTAGCTTTATTTGCCTGTATAAAAAATTTGCAGGCAAATCAGATAATGTTTAAAGTGGATAATAGAGAAACAATCAATAATTTAAGTAAAAAGTTTAAGAAAGTTAGTATATGGGAAAAGTTTTAAATTCTCAACCATTTTTAGAAAAAATGCTCAATCGACTAAAGAGAAAAAGAAAGTCTTTTGGTAAAATTTCGCTGGCTTCTTTCAAAATTAGCGAGAACAATTCCGCTGATGTTTACATTCGTTCCCAAGAGAAGATTGCTCAAAAACTCAACATCGATTATAAAGTATTTGAATTTAAAAGAAGTCAGTTTTCTTTAGCTTTAGAAGTGTTAGATAAGTTAAACAGAGATAGATTTACCAAAGGAATAATTATCCATAAGCCCCTCCCTAAGAATTGGGATGAGTTTAAATTATTTTCTAGTATTTTGCCGTCCAAAGATGTGGAAGGACTCAACCCTTATAATCTAGGAAGAATTTTTCTAAAGAAAGAGAAAATTCTTCCTCCTACAGTACGGAGTATTCTAGAGGTAATAAAGATTTCAAGCATTTCTCTCTATGGTAAGAATGTAACTCTGGTGGGATTTTCTCCCCATATCGGCAAGCCTTTAAGTATAATTTTAGCGGATAAATTTGCTACTGTAATTATCACCCATATTGGCACTTATCAAGCTAAGAAGTTGTCCTTCTACATACGAAGTGCTGATCTTCTTATCTCTTGTGTAGGTAAACCTCGCTTTATAAAAGGTGCTTGGATTAAAAAAGGGGCAGTAGTTATTGATGTAGGAATATCCTATTGGAAAGGGAAATTGTGTGGAGATATAGAGTTTGAGGAAGCAAAAAAGAAGGCTTCATTTATTACTCCTGTACCTCGAGGAGTAGGTAGTTTTACCCCCTTATTTCTTTTTGATAATCTTCTAAAGTTAGCAGAGAGATGAAGTTTCGGGAGAAGTTAGAAAAGAATAAATTTGTTTTTACTTTAGAAGTAGAGCCTCCTAAAGGAGTAGACATCGAAACTACATTAAAAGAGGTTTTACCTCTTAAAAAATATATAGATGCTTTCAATGTAACTGATATGCAGTCGGCAAATATGCGCCTAAGTAGTTGGGCGTTAGCAGCCAAACTCAAACTTAATAATTTAGAACCTATCTTACAACTTACTACTCGAGACAGAAACTGTTTAGCTTTGCAAGGAGATCTTTTAGGAAGTTATGCCTTAGGAGTAGAGAACCTTCTTCTTCTTACAGGAGATAGACCTATTTGTGGAGATCATCCTAAAGCTAAAGAAGTTTTTGAAGTGGATTCTTTAGGTCTTATAAAGATTGCTTCTCAATTGAATTCTGGTTATGATTTATCCGGAAATCTTTTGAAAGGGAAACCTAACTTTTACATTGGAGCTGCTCTCAACCCTATGGCTAAGGATGTAGATAGGGAGCTAAAGCGTGCAGAGAAAAAGATAAAATTGGGAGCATCTTTTTTTCAGACCCAGCCTATATTTGATGTAAAGAAGTTCTATGTTTTTATGAAAAAGATAAGGAGATTAAGAACTAAAGTTATAGCAGGAGTTATTTTTTTAAAATCCCATAAAATGGCTAAGTACCTTAATGAAAATGTAGAGGGGATAGAGGTTCCTCATTTATACCTAGATAGGTTAGAGAAAGCAAAAAACAAAAAGGAGGAAGCAATAAGAATTGCTAAAGAAATAATAGCAGAGTTAAAAGATATTTGTCAGGGAGTTCATATTATGTCTTTAGGATGGTATTCCACTGCAAGAGAACTTTTTCTATGAAGAGTATCTGTATTTTAGGAGCAGGACGGGGAGGTATAACTTTAGCAGAGTTGCTAAAAAAAGAAGAGGGAAGTTTAGATATTACAGTAATAGATAAAAAGAGTTATTTCTTCGATAAGAATTACTTCTTTCCTCTTCTTTTTAATAAAGAGAAAGAGAAAGTTATAAACTTAAATGAGTTTTTTTCTAATGTAGGAATAAATTTTATTAATAAAGAAGTAGAAAGAGTAAGCTTTTCTAAGAAGAATTTATATTTTAAAGATAAAAGTACCATGGGGTTTAAAAACTTAATCGTTTGCACTGGTTTAATTTCTCAAGAGTTGTCCATAAAAGGAGAACATCGCGAAGGTTTCTTTTATATGTCAGAAATAGACCCTCTTTCTTTTCGAAATTACATAAAGATAGCTTCAGATTTTGTTATCTTTGCTTCTACTATCTTAGGGGTAAGATTAGCATTTTGCCTTTCCTTTTTTAATAAGGAAATAAAACTAATAAGTAATTCATTAGATTTTTTAGGAAGAAAGAAAGAAGAGGTAATCTCTATCCTAAAGAGAAGAAATATAGATATCTATGAAAATGCGGAGATTACTGAAGTTATTGGTAACTCAATAGTTAAAGCAACAAAGATTTCTCTTCCCAAAGTCTTTTCTTCAAATGTGGTAGTTGTTGATACGCATCTTTTACCCAATCTAAAGATATTGGAGACTTCCCTTAAAGAAGGAGAGCTACCTCCCCAAGTAATGCTTTTAGGAGATGTAGCAAGGAAGAATATAGAGAAAGAGTATTTTTTTATTTTTAATAGCATAAATGTCTACCGGGAAGCAAAAGCTTTAGCAGAGAAGATTACAGAAAGAGGAGAAGGCTATTTTTTCCCTAAAGTTTATACTCTTCAGGATATTGAGAGTTTTTTAGATGAGGAGTTTAACGAGAAAAAGGTTTTATCTTGGATAAGTTAATAAGCAAATTTGAGTAAAAGGGGGAGAGTATGGCAGAGTGGATTGGTATAGGAAGAAGAGCAAGACGATGTTATGGTTTTGATGAAATTGCTTTAGTGCCAGGTAAAGTTACCATTAATCCGGAGGAAGTAGATACATCTTGGGAATTTGCTCAAAGAAGGTTTTCTGTTCCTATATTGGCAGCAGCTATGGATGGGGTAGTGGATGTTAATTTTGCGGTAGAGATGTCACGTTTGGGAGGAATTGCTGTGCTTAATCTGGATGGGATACAGACCCGTTATAAGGATCCTGAGGAAGTTTTATCTCAAATTGCTAATGCCACACAGAAAGAGGCAACTAATTTAATTCAGAAGGTGTATACTACACCTGTTAAAGAAGAGCTTATTTCTGAACGTATTCACCAAATAAAATCTAAAGGAGGTTATGCTGCGGTAAGCTGTATTCCTCAAAATGCCCAAAAGTTTGCTCCCATTGCTGAGGAAGCAGGAGCGGATTGCTTTGTAGTGCAGTCTACCGTCACTACTACTAAACATATCTCTACCAAGTATAAGCCTCTGGATTTGTTTAAATTCTGTAAAGAAAGAAAAATTCCTGTAATTGTAGGAAACTGTGTCACTTACGAAGTTACTTTAGAACTCCTAGAGACAGGAGTTTCTGCAATTCTGGTAGGAGTAGGTCCAGGAGCTGCTTGTACTACGAGAGGGGTATTAGGGATAGGAGTTCCTCAAGTTACCGCTACCATTGATTGTGCTGCTGCTAGGGACTTTTACTTTCAAAAAACAGGAAAGTATATTCCTATCATTACCGATGGAGGAATGCGTACAGGAGGCGATGTTTGTAAAGCTTTTGCTTGCGGAGCAGATGCAGTGATGATCGGTTCTGCTTTTGCTAGAGCAAAAGAAGCTCCTGGTAGAGGGTTCCACTGGGGAATGGCTACCAGTCACACCAACCTTCCTCGAGGAACAAGGATTGAAGTAGGAATTTCTGGAAGTTTAGAACAGATTCTTTTTGGTCCAGCGGTGGTAGACGATGGTTCGCAAAACTTAGTAGGAGCCTTAGCTACTTCTATGGGAGCCTTGGGAGCAAGAAATATAAAAGAGATGCATTTCGTAGAGATTATTATTGCCCCTTCTATTCAAACTGAAGGGAAAATTTTTCAGGTAGTTCAGAGAGTAGGAATGGGTAAGTAAGTATGCCTAAAGATATAATTCTTATTTTAGATTTTGGTTCTCAGTATACTCAGCTCATTGCACGCCGAATTAGGGAGCTTAAAGTTTTTAGTTTAATTGAACCTCCTAATATTACTATAGAAAAGATAAAAAAGATAGCCCCTAAAGGGATTATTCTTTCTGGTGGGCCTCACAGTGTATATGAAGAGAAAGCTCCCTCTTTAAACCCTCGGATATTGAATTTAGGTATTCCTATTTTAGGAATATGCTATGGTATGCAGCTCATTATAAAGACATTAGGAGGAGAAATCAAAGAGGCTCCTAAGAGGGAGTATGGAAGGGCATTAATGTATATAGACGATCATCAAGATCTATTTTTTTCTCTTCCCGCTAAAATTACCTCTTGGATGAGTCACGGAGATTTTGCAGTTAAATTACCTCATAAATTTGAGTGCCTAAGTCATACAGCAAATACTCCTTACGCCTCTGTAGCTTTAAGAGAGAAAAAAATTTATGGAGTCCAGTTCCATCCTGAAGTCGTTCATACTCAGTATGGACTTCAGATAATTTCCAATTTTCTCTTTCGTATATGTGATTGTTTTGCTAGCTGGCAGATGGAAGATTTCATAGATAGGAAGATAAAACAGATAAGGAAGGTTGTTAAGGATAAAAAAGTCATTTGTGGTTTAAGTGGAGGAGTGGATTCTTCTACTTTAGCAGTGCTTGTTCATAAAGCTATTGGGAAGAAACTTAAATGTATTTTTGTAGATAATGGTCTATTAAGATATGGAGAAGCTAGAAGGGTTATAAAAATATTTAGAGAAAATTTCAAAATAGATCTTCGTTTCATCAATGCTTCCTCTAGATTCTTAACAAAACTTAAAGGGGTAACTGATCCTGAGGAAAAAAGGAAGATTATCGGTCATGAATTTATAAAGGTTTTTGAAGAAGAAGCAAAAAAAATAAAAGGTGTAGAATTTCTAGCTCAAGGAACTCTTTATCCTGATGTTATTGAGTCGATCTCTTTTTTTGGAGGACCTACTTCAAGGATAAAAACTCATCATAATGTAGGAGGCTTGCCCCTGAGGATGAAGTTGAAGTTGATTGAGCCATTTAGAGAATTATTCAAAGATGAGGTTAGAGAAATTGCTAGGATGCTAAATTTACCGGAAGAGATAGTTTTTCGCCATCCTTTCCCAGGGCCAGGGTTGGGCGTAAGGATTGTGGGAGAGATAACTAGAAGGCGGTTAAAGATTTTAAGAGACGCTGACCGCCTCTTGGAAGGAATTATAAAAAAAAGAGGTTTGTATAAAGATCTGTGGCAGGCTTTCTGTGTCCTTTTACCTCTAAAGACAGTAGGAGTTATGGGAGATAAGCGGACTTATGAATACGTAGTAGCAATAAGAGCGGTAACTAGTTTGGATGGAATGACTGCTGATTGGGCTAAACTTCCTTATCCAGTTTTAGAGGAGATTTCCAGCACTTTAATTAATAAAGTAAAAGGGATAAATAGGGTAGTATTCGATATCAGTTCTAAACCTCCCGCAACTATTGAGTGGGAATAGTCAGTAAAATGGGAAGTTCTGATTTTGTTCACCTTCATGTTCACACTCAGTATAGCCTCTTAGACGGAGCATGTCATTTAGAAAGGTTAATAGATAAAGCTAAAGAGTATAATTTACCTGCGTTAGCTATTACTGATCATGGAAATCTTTTTGGTGCTATAAAGTTTTATCAGCTCTGTCTGGATAAAGGAATAAAGCCCATTATTGGGTGTGAGGTATACATAGCAAAACCTTCACGGTTTACAAAAAATTACAAAAATTCTGAAGAAAGTGCTTTCCATCTGCTTCTTTTAGCCAAAGATAAGCGGGGCTATCAAAATCTTATTAAATTGGTAAGTTTAGCCAACTTAGAGGGATTCTACTATAAGCCTAGAGTGGACATGGAATTATTAGAAAAATACCACGATGGTTTAATTGCTTTGAGTGCCTGCCTTAAAGGAGAGATTCCCTACTTTGTGTTGAAGGGTGAGGTAAATACAGCTTATAAACTAGCAGACACCTATCAGGAAGTATTTGGTAGAGGTAACTTCTATTTGGAGATAATGGATAATGATTTAAAAGAGCAACATAAGGTAAATAAATACCTTCTAAAGATTTCTCAAGATTTAGGTATCCCTTTAGTAGCTACTAACGATGTCCATTACCTTACTAGAGAAGAATCATTTGCTCACCAAGTCCTTCTTTGTTTACAGACTCAGAGCACTCTTCTTGATAAGGATCATTTTAGGTTCGGAAGCGATAAATTTTATTTTAGGTCTCCTGAGGAGATGAAGCAACTTTTTAGAGATTTACCCCAGGCAGTTAAAGCTACATTAGAGATTGCTGAAAAGTGTAACTTGACTTTAGATTTCTCGGAAGTACATATTCCTAAATTTCCTCTTCCTCCTGATAAAACTAACGAGTATGAATATTTAAGAGAGTTATGTTATACTAACCTAAAGAAACGCTATCCTCAACCTACAAAAGAAGTTATTACTCGTTTAGAGAATGAATTAGAAGTTATTAAGAGAACGGGTTTTTCCTCTTATTTTTTAATCATATGGGACTTGATAAAATTTGCTAAGGAAAAAGGTATTCCTGTAGGACCAGGAAGAGGAAGCGCAGCAGGAAGTATTGTAAGTTATCTTTTAGAGATTACTGATATTGATCCTTTAAAGTATGGGCTTATTTTTGAAAGATTTTTAAATCCTCAAAGGGTTTCTATGCCTGACATAGATATAGATTTTTGTTATGAGAGTCGTCAAAAAGTTCTAGATTATGTAAGTGCTAAGTACGGAAAGGATTGTGTAGCACAAATAATAACCTTTGGGACTCTCTTAGCTAGAGCGGTAGTAAGAGATGTAGGAAGAGTATTAGGATTTAGTTATTCTGAAGTAGACCGAATCGCTAAGATGATTCCTTATTCTGTAGGTCACCATATTAGTTTAAAAGAGGCTTTAAAGATTAATCCTGATTTGAAGAATATTTATCAGAGTGATTCAAAAGTAAAGAAACTTATTGATACTGCCGTTCAGTTAGAGGGTCTTTCTCGTCATGCTTCTACCCATGCTGCCGGAGTAGTTATTTCTGATAGACCCCTTATGGAGAGGATACCTTTAGTTCGGGGTCCTGAAGGAGAAATAATCACAGGGTTTGATATGGACTCTTTGGAAAGGATTGGGATGCTTAAGATGGACTTTTTAGGGCTAAAGACCCTCACCGTTATAGAGGAGACTCTTAAGATAATAAAGAGAACGAAGAAAAAAGTAGATATAGATATAAGAACCATTCCTTTAGATGATAAAAAGACTTTTAGAATGCTTTCTCGCGGAGAGAGTATTGGGGTTTTCCAGTTAGAAAGTGCAGGAATGCGTCGTATCTTAAAAGAGCTAAAACCTAATGATTTCAAGGACCTTATCGCAGTGCTTGCTTTATATAGACCAGGACCACTAGGGAGTGGTCTAGTCTCCGATTTTATTGAACGTAAACGAGGTAAAAAGCCTATTGGATACTTACATCCTAAACTTGAGTCTATCCTGAAAGAAACCTACGGGATTATCCTTTATCAGGAGCAGACTATGGAGATAGCTTCTCAGTTAGCTGGATTTAGCTTAGCCCAGGCTGATCTTTTAAGAAAAGCTATTGGGAAAAAGATTCCTGAAATTATGGAGGAGCAACGTTCTCTCTTTATAGAAGGATGCAGAAGAAACGGTATCGCTCAAGAAGTAGCTTACAAGATTTTTAATTTAATTGATTACTTTTCTGGTTATGGTTTTAATAAGAGTCACTCCACTGCTTACGCATTAATTTCTTATCGTACTGCATATCTAAAAGCAAACTTCCCGGTAGAATTTATGGCCGCTCTTCTTACTAGTGAGCGTACCAATACCGATAAGGTAGTGGAGTATATTAACGAAGCAAAAAGGATGGGCATAGAGGTTCTTCCTCCTGATATAAATACTAGCTTTGCCAACTTTACCGTTACCGAAGAAGGTAATATTCGTTTTGGGCTTTTGGCTATAAAAAATGTTGGTGAAGCAGCCTTAGAGAATATAATTAGAGTACGTAAGGAGAAAAAGTACGAAGACTTTTTTGATTTTATTTCTAGAGTGGATTCCCGTACAGTGAATAAAAAAGTTATAGAAAGCTTAATAAAATCTGGAGCTATGGATAGTTTGGGGCTTAAGCGATCTCAAATGATGAGTATTTTAGATAAAACTTTGGAGAGAAGTGGAAGAAAAATAAAGAGGGATACCTCTCAACTTTTCTTTTTTTCCTCCCCTCTCAAGGAAGAAGTACCTCAAATAGAGGAGTGGCCTCAAGAGCAAATTCTTCATTTTGAAAAAGCTCTGTTAGGTATGTATGTTTCTAGCCATCCTCTGAAAAAGTATGAAAATCTCATTGCTACTCTTAAGACGCCAAAAATCACTACTCTCTATGAGAAAGAGGAATCTGGAGATACTTTTGTGATAGGTTTGGTAGATAAAGTGAAGTTGGTGACTACCCGTAAAGAGAGAGAAAGGATGGCTATTTTAAAAATTGAGGATGAGACTGGTTCCATTGAAGTATTTATTTTTCCTAAAATTTTTGAACAGAGTGCAAAATATCTTCAGCAATCTCAAATAGTAGCAGTAAAGGGGAGGGTGGAGTTTAAGGAAAAGATTCCTAAGATAATCGCTACTAAGGTGCTGGGTATTCAAGAGTTATGGAAAGATGTAAAGGCATTAAATATCGTTGTTAAAAACGGAGGGCTTAACTTAAAAAAGCTTAAAGAGATTTTTACCCGTAATAGAGGCGAAGTAAAAGTTAGCTTTATTCTTCACAATAAAAGATTTAATGGTTTAAAAGTAAAGACAGCTAAAGAGTTTCACCTCAATTTAAATGAGGAAGTATTAGAGGAAATTGCCTCCTGCGTGGGCAGAGAAAACTTATCCTTGACACTTTAAGGAGGGGGTGATAAATTTATAAATCATGACTAAAAGAGATATTGTTCTAAAAATTAGTGAAGCTTGTGGAGTAAAGCAAACAGTAGTTAAAAGAATAGTTCAGGGTACTTTTGATGCTATCTTAGAAAGCTTACAGAGAGGGGAGAGGGTGGAGATACGCAACTTTGGAGTATTTTTTCTTAAGAAGAGGAAGAGGAAAATCGGCAGGAATCCCAAAACTGGCGAAGTAGTTCCCATTCCTGAAAGGATGGTAGTTGTTTTTAAGCCAGGCTTAAAAATGAAACCCAGCTCCCAGGTTCCCCTCTAACTTATGTGATGAAGAAGAGTTATCAGCGTCTAAGAGGTACCCTTGACTTTTATCCTCCAGAATCCGACCTTATCCAAGAGATTGTAGGTAAAGCTAGAAATTTATTTAATACATTTGGCTACCAAGAAGTTATTCTTCCTATTTTAGAGCGAGAAGAGATTTTTACTAAGAGCGTAGGGAAAACTTCTGATATTGTGGGAGAGAAGCAAATGTTTAGAGTAGAGGGTAAAGATATTGTATTAAGACCCGAAGGTACTGCAGGTATGGTAAGGTCATTCATAGAGAATGCCCTCTATACCAAGAAAGATTTTTACAAGTTTTTCTATATTGGACCAATGTTTAGGGGAGAGAGACCTCAAAAAGGACGCTTACGTCAGTTCCACCATATAGGTTGTGAAGCATTTGGTTCTAACAGCCCTTACTTAGATGTAGAGGTAATCAAACTTGCTTTATCTATTCTTCAGGAATGTGGGATAAAAGGTATTAAACTAAAAGTAAATAGCTTAGGATGCCAGCAAGATAAAGCCAATCTTACTAATTTTTTAAAGAAAGAGCTAATTTCCTATAGAACTAAGCTATGTCCTTTATGTCAAAGAAGGCTGACAACTAATCCTTTAAGGGTTCTTGATTGTAAAGAGGAAAGTTGTAGAAAGGTAGTAAGTCATTTGGATATTTCGGATAGATTTTTGTGTAAGGAATGTCTTTGCCATTTTAATGAAGTTCTTTCTCTTTTAAAGGAGCTAGAAATTGATTTTTTATACCAACCTACTTTAGTAAGAGGGTTAGATTACTACACTAATACTGTATTTGAGCTGGTTCATAAACAGTTAGGTAGTCAAGATGCTTGTGGAGCAGGAGGGCGATATAATGATCTGGTAAAAAATCTAGGAGGACCTTCCATTCCAGCAATAGGTTTTGCTTTAGGTTTGGAGAGAATGTTACTGCTTTTAAAGAAGCCAGATCTTACCTCTAAAGTTTTAGTTTTTGTTGCTTATACTTCACTCAATGTTTACCCCCAAGCTTACAAGTTGTTGAATACCCTTCGAAAAAATAAAGTCTCTTCAGATATCAGTTATAAAGAAAAGTCTCTTAAAAGTCAATTACGTAGCGCTGAAAAAGCAGGCGCAAATTTTGTTATTATCGTAGGCGATGAGGAAATAAAACGAGGTCATTTAATAGTAAGGGATATGAAAAAATCCTGTCAAAGAACCGTGGAGTGTTCTCGTATACTTGATTTCTTTCTTTCTTAAGAGCTATGTTGAGGACTCATACCTGTGGAGAATTAACGCAAAAAGATATAGAGAAAGAGGTTACCCTCTGCGGGTGGGTTCATAGTCGCCGTGACCATGGGAAGATAATTTTCATTGACTTAAGAGATAGATATGGCTTAACTCAGTTAGTATTTACCCCTAAACCCTATAGTGATACTTATAAAAAAGCAAAAAGGCTAAACAACGAAGACGTAGTGAAAGTAAAGGGAGTGGTTAATAGGCGTCCTCAGGGTACAGAAAATCCTAAAATTACTACTGGAGAGATTGAGGTTTTAGTAAAGGAGTTAGACATTCTTGCTCCTTCTAAGGAGTTACCTTTCTCCATAGAAGAAAATGTTGAGGTTTCTGAAGAGATAAGACTTTACCATCGTTATCTTGACCTTCGTCGCCCTTCTGTATTAGAGAAATTTATCTTAAGGAGTAAGTTTAACTATAAATTTAAGGAGTTCTTATATAAAAAAGGATTTATAGAGATAGAAACTCCTTATCTTTCTAAATCTACTCCTGAGGGAGCTAGAGATTTTTTAGTTCCTTCACGGCTAAATCCTAATAAATTTTATGCTCTTCCTCAATCTCCTCAGTTATTTAAACAGATTCTGATGGTTTCAGGGGTTGACAGGTATTATCAGATAGTGAGGTGTTTTCGTGATGAAGATTTAAGAAAAGATAGACAACCAGAGTTTACACAACTGGATATTGAGGCTTCTTTTATAGAGGAGGAAGATATATTTTCTTTAGTAGAGGAAATGCTTGTTTACACCTTTAAAGATGTTTTGGGTGTGGAAGTTAAAACTCCCTTTCCTCGTATGAGTTACCAGGAAGCTATCAATAGATATTCCTGTGATAAACCGGATATCGGTGAGGGAAAATTCCGTTTCTTATGGATTTACGATTTTCCTCTTTTTGAGTATAGCCAAGAAGAGAAAAGATGGAAGTCAAACCATCATCCTTTTACTGCTCCTAAAGATGAGGATATAGAATTTTTAGATAGAGAGATAGGTAAAGTGAGAGCTCAAGCTTATGATTTGATTTTAAATGGAGTAGAAATAGCTAGTGGTTCGATAAGAATAAATTCTTTATCACTTCAAAAAAAGATTTTTTCTCTATTAGGGATAACTTCTCAAGAAGTGGAGGAGAATTTTGGTTTTTTCCTTCGTGCTTTAGAATTTGGTGCTCCTCCTCACGGAGGTATTGCTTTTGGGTTGGATAGACTCTATGCTTTGATCACTAATTCCGAGAGTATTCGTGATGTGATTGCTTTTCCTAAGACACAAAAGGGGATTTGTCTTCTTACTCAGGCTCCTTCCTCTGTGGATGAAACTCAATTGAAGGAGTTATATATTGATTTATTGGAAGAAGGAGGTGAACAATGAAAAGGATATTGGCACTTTTATTAGTGATAGGGGTATTTAGTGGATGCTTGATAAGAACTTATACAATCCAGAAGCCGAGGAGAGATTTGGATATTAAAGGTAATCAAGGATATCTGATGGGCACACCAAAGGAGAGCCCCACTCCTTCTAAGACTACTAGAACATTCACTGTATTTGAGATAGAATTAGGTCCTCATCAACCTAAAGAGACCTCTATACCTTCTATTTCTAAGGAGGAAGAACCAGCCTCTGCCCCTGAAAGTACTTCTTTCGAAGAAACCATCTTAGAAGAGGAAGTTATTGAACAAAGACCTCAAGAAAACGAGCAGGAGTCTAAATTAGCTATACCCCAACAAAAGGTTATTCCTAGGTACATTACTTATAAAGTTAAAGAAAATGACACTCTCCAAAAGATATCTAAAAAATTCTATGGGACGACGAAGAAATGGCCAGTAATTTATGAGGAAAATAAGGATATAATTAAGAATCCCGATAAAATTTACCCAGGGTTAGTTATAAAGATTCCTTTGAAAGATTAATCCCAGAGGTAGAGAATGGAAAAACTTATAGAGATTAAGGATAACGAGTTTATAAAGTCACTCTTTGGTGTAGGAGATAAAAACGTTAAAGAGCTCGAAAAAAAATTTAAGGTTCAGATTATTCTAAGGAGTGAAGGTATTTCAGTAAAGGGGGGAGAGAAACAGGTAGAAAAAGTAGCTAATTTACTTGGTAAGATGTATGAGCTTTTTAAGAGAGGTATCGTTTTTACTCCAAAGGAGTTAGAGTTAAACTTTTCTTCAGCTACAGATTTAGATGATTATCTACAGTCATTTAGAATAAAGGTTCCTTCCCCTAAGAAAAGATTTGTTTTTCCCAAAACTGAAGGACAGAAAAAGTATCTCCTAGCAATGAAGGATTACGATATAACTTTTGTTATTGGGCCTGCGGGTACAGGAAAAACTTACCTAGCTATGGCCTACGCAGTAAATTACCTTACCAACCAAAAGGTAAGTAGGATAATTTTAACCCGTCCAGCAATTGAAGCGGGGGAATCTTTAGGTTTTCTACCTGGTGATATGTACCAGAAGCTAGGTCCTTACTTAAGACCTCTTTACGATGCTTTGTACGATATGATGGAGCCGGATACCATTGAGGAGTATTTAGAGACAGGAGTTATTGAAATTGCTCCTTTAGCCTACATGCGGGGAAGGACTTTAAATAATGCTTTCATCATTCTGGATGAGGCACAAAACTGTACTTCTGAGCAGCTTAAGATGTTTCTTACTCGTTTAGGGTTTGATTCCAAAACAGTAATCACAGGAGATATTACTCAAAGTGACCTACCAGGAGGAAAACCTATTGGGTTAATGGAAGCAGTAAAAATTTTAAAACCTATAAAAGGGATAAAATTTGTTTACCTTACTAAAAAAGATGTGGTTAGGCATCCTTTAATTCAGAAAATAATTCAAGCTTATGAAGATTTTTACGAAAAAGAATAAATTCCATCTAGGAACTATATCTCTTTCTGCCAGCTTTTTCTTAATAAGTGGCTTTGTTTTCTATCTCTATAGTATAGATTTCTCTCCTCTTATCCTTGCTTTACTTCTTTTTATCTATGCTAAATTTTTTAGAAAGATAGAAGATTTGCCTTCTTATATAGATTTGCTTCTTTTAACAAGCATTGGAGTAATAATTGCTTTTTTTACTACAGTGACTTTTAGACAATCAGGCTATGCTATTCCTGCTATTGGTTTCATAATGTTAGTTACTTTTTTGTTTGATAATTTAGAGTTAGCGCTCTTATTTTCCATATTTATCTCTTATCTTTCTGCAAGTATGCAGGGAGGCAGTTTCGATGTAGGCATTTCTTTATTTTGTGCATCTTTATCTACGGCTCTTTTAAGCTACCGGTTAAGGAGAAGATTACAGATTATAAGAGCAGGAGTAGTTGCTGGTTTTATCCAATTCTTCATCGCTTTTACAGTAGAGAACTCTCAAACCGGGTTTAGTATTTCCTCTCTCAACTTAGATCTTCTTAGAATTTGTCTTATCAATGGAGTTGCATCTTCTATTGTAGTTATTGGTATTCTTCCTATATTTGAATTCATTTTTAAGGTAGTGACTAATATCTCCTTACTAGAGCTTTCTGATTTTAATCATCCTCTCTTGAGGAGAATGATCTTAGAAGCTCCAGGAACTTATCAGCACTCGTTGGTAGTAGCTAATCTAGCGGAAGCAGCTGCTGAAGCGATTGGAGCAAATTCTCTTCTAGCCAGAGTAGGAGCATACTATCATGATATAGGTAAGGTTATCAAACCGCACTACTTCGTAGAGAATCAAATCCCCTATCAAGATGTTCATAAAAGACTTAAACCCTCCATAAGTAAGTTAATTATTATAAATCATGTAAAAGAAGGTGTAGAGTTAGCAAAAAAATACCATCTTAATCCTCGGATAATAGATTTCATTCACCAGCACCATGGCAGAAGTTTAGTCTACTACTTCTATCAAAGAGCCAAGGAACTGGAGCCTGACAAAGAACACAAAGAAGAATACCGTTATCCTGGACCACGTCCCCAGTCAAAAGAGGTAGCGATTGTAGCTTTAGCAGATACTGTTGAGGCTCTTTCCCGCACGTTAGAGGAACCCACACCTTCTCGAGTGGAGGAGATGGTAAGAGAGGTGATAAGGAAAAAATTTATGGAAGGAGAGTTAGATGAGAGTAGTCTTACTCTTAGAGATTTGGAGCGCATAACTCAGAGTTTTGTCCGTATTTTAAATGCTATATTCCATACTCGGATAAATTACCCTAAGGATGAAAGTCCGAATAAAAAATCTCCAAACCAGAAAGAAAGTTAATCTAAGAGAGATTAGGAGAAAAGTTGAGAAGATTTTACGTTTCTTAAGGGTTCAAAAAGAAGTTAACTTAACTTTTTGTAGTAATGATTTAATAAAGAAGCTAAACGCAAAGTATTTTAAAAAAAATACCTCTACTGACGTCATTGCATTCCCTTTAGCAGATAACTACCCAGATGGTCTCTTAGGGGAGGTGATTATTTCTACAGAAGAAGTGGCCAACAACGCTAAATTATATCGTACCTCTTTTAGAAGAGAGCTTCTTCTTTGTATTATCCATGGATTACTTCACCTTTTAGGGTATAGAGATAAAAATTTAGCGGAAAAAAGAAAAATGCAGAAAAAAGAAAAAGAGGTTTTACTTTTTTTGGAGAATGATTGCTAAAGATTTTGGGTTTGTACTCAAAAGGATGAATTTTAGAGAAACAAGTTTGATTGTTACTGTATTCACTAAAAGGTTTGGTAAAATTAATGGTATTTTAAAAGGCTTCTATACTCTTAAAAAAGAATTTTCCTCTTCTATGGATATTTTCACTTACAACGAGTTTGTATTTTACCCTAAAAGGTCTACTCTGTGGCTTATATCATTCGCTGATTTAATTAAAGATTTTCCATTTTTAAGAAAGAATTTAGGGAAGAACTCTGTTGCTTGTAAATTTATAGAGATTGTTGACAAAACTCTTCCTCTTTGGGACAAAAATCCTTTGGTGTTTTCCCTTCTTAAAAATTCTCTCTCATCTCTTGCCCATTATCGACTTACGAAACTGTTGTGTATTTTTTTTACCAAGTTTTTAACTTTTTGTGGATTCAAGCCAGAGTTTACTAAGTGTATTAAGTGTCATAAGAAGTTATCTTTAGGTTTTTCTTTTAGTATCTCTTGCGGAGGACTTCTCTGCGAGACATGTCGAGCTTTTTATCCCGATGTCTTTCCTATCAGTTCTTCGGTAGTTGCTATTATTTCTTATATTCAGAATACAGATTTTCCCCTGGTACTCAGGATAGAAATTAGTTTTAACGATGAAGAGGAAATTTTAAATATTTTAAATGGATTTCTTACGCACCATTTAAATTTTAATCTATTTAGTAATCTTTATCTACAATGATTTATTCAGATAGGAAGGAATCAGAAATAGAAAAAAAAGCAAAGAAAACACAAGGCCAAACGTTTCTTCCTCAAGATATAGATACATCAATTCTTAAGACTATTGATTATCTTTATTCTCAACGTAAAACTATAGTAGAACTTACTACTGATGAATTTACTTGTCTTTGTCCTTTTTCAGGACTTCCTGATTTCGCTAGACTTACTATAAAGTATGTTCCTAAAAAGAAGTTGATAGAGCTTAAGTCTCTAAAGTACTATCTCTACGCTTACCGCAACGTTAAAATTTATAATGAGCACGCAGTAAATAAAATTTTAATAGATTTAAAAAAAACCATAGAGCCCTATGAAATTTTGGTTATAGGAGAGTTTACCGCACGAGGAGGAATTAAGAACAAAGTGTCTACTTCATATCCTTTAAACCTTAAGTTTATTAAAGGATGAAAAATAAGCTTGTAGCTGATATTTTTAGAGAGATTGCTAAGCTCTTAGAGCTCAAAGGAGAAAATCCTTTTCGAATTAGAGCTTACGAGAAAGCGAGTCAGAATATAGAAAGCCTTACTCAAGATGTAGAAGTCTTTGCTAAAGAGAATAAACTTACCTCTCTTCCCGGTATAGGTCAAGATTTAGCTAATAAGATAAAGGAGATAATCAAGACAGGGACGTTAACTCAGTATGAGAAGTTAAAAAAGGAGGTGCCTAAGGGTTTATTAGAGATGATGGAAATACCTGGTTTAGGTCCTAAGACAGTAAAGCTTATTTATGAAAAACTTAAGATAGATTCTATAGGAAAGTTAGAAGAGGCTGCTAAAAGTGGTAAGTTAAGGAAGTTAGATGGTATAAGAGAAAAGACTGAGGAGAATATTTTAAAAGGCATTAGTCTCCTAAAGAAGGGAAGAGAAAGAACACCCCTTTATCTTGCTTTAAAAATAGCAGAAGGTTTTTTAGAACCTTTAAGGCAAATGAAGGAAGTAGAAAAAATTGAAGTAGCTGGTTCTGTAAGGAGGAGAAAAGAAACGATAAGAGATATAGATATCCTTATAGTTTCTAAAAATCCTTCTGAAGTTATGGATAAGTTTGTGAACTTAAGTTATGTTAGAGAAGTTCTTGCTAAAGGAGAGACCAAGTCTTCAGTGAGAGCAGGTGAGAATGAAATTCAAGTTGATTTAAGAGTAGTAGAGAAAGAAAGCTTTGGTTCAGCTCTTATGTACTTTACCGGTTCTAAAGCATTTAATATAAAGTTAAGACAACTGGCAAGTAAAGATGGCTACAAGATAAATGAGTATGGGGTATTTGCTTTAACTAAGGGTAAAGAAAAAAAGGTAGCAGGTAGAACTGAGGAGGAAATCTTTGAACTTTTTAAGATGCCTTTTGTTGCTCCCGAGTTAAGAGAGGATAGAGGAGAAGTAGAGTTAGCCTTAAAGAATAAACTACCTAAAATTATAGATAGGAAGGATATTAAAGGTGATTTACATGTTCACTCTAAGTATAGTGATGGAACATCTACTATAAAGGATATAGCTCTTTATGCAGAGAAGATGGGTTACCAATATGTAGGAATTTGTGATCACTCTCAAGGACTTAAAGTGGCAGGAGGGGTTTCTGTAAAAGACGTTTATGCTAAGATTGAAGAAGTAAGAAAGATTAATCGCCAACTTAAAAAAGTAAAGGTTTTATGCGGTACAGAAGTGGATATTTTAAACGACGGAAGCCTTGATTATCCTGATAGTGTTTTAAAGGAGTTCGATTTAGTTATTGCTGCTATTCATTCAGGATTTAAACAGCCCCAACACCAACTCACTAAGAGAATAGTAAGTGCTTGTAAAAATAAGTACGTGCATGTTATTGCTCATCCCACAGGGAGACTTTTCGGAGTAAGAGATTCTTACGAAATTGATTTTGATGAAATCCTCAAAGTGGCTAGTGATTATCAAGTTGCCTTAGAACTTAACTGTTTTCCGCAGAGGTTGGATTTAAATGATATAAACTGTATGCGCGCACGAGCAAAAAAAGTAAAAATTGCTTTAGGAACCGATGCCCATATTCTTGATCAGATGCTTAATATGGATTTGGGAGTAAGTGTAGCAAGAAGAGGATGGTTGGAGAAAGAAGATGTTTTGAATTGTTGGTCTTTGGATAAGCTTCTGAAGTGGTTAAAAAAATAGAATACTTCTATGAAGAAAATACTTTTTATTTTTCTCCTGCTTCTTTTATTAGATTGTGCTCAGCCCCCCCTCTATAAAGACAAGTTTGTTATTAGTTCTACATTTTTAGAGGTAATTTCTCCATACCCTGATGCGGCTAAAATAGTTTATAGGGAATTTAAGAGATTAGATAAGATTTTTAACCTTTATGCCCCTTATTCTGAACTATCTTCTTTAAACAGAAGTTATAATAAACCTGTCAAAGTGTCAAAGGAACTCATAGAAGTTATAAATTTGGCTAGTCAGGTTTATCAGTTAACTGGCGGCTATTTTGATGTGAGCAGAGGCGCGCTTTATAAGTTTTGGAAGGATTTAATAAATAATAAGAAAAAAGAGTTTTTTCCTTCTTCTCAAGTGATAGAGGAGATAAAGAAAATAGGAGGTATGGAGTATATCCTTTTAGATAAGGAAAAAGGCACAATAACTATCAAAAAGAAAGGATTAATTATTGATTTAGGAGGAATTGCTAAAGGGTATATGATAGATAAAGCAGTGAAAAAGTTAAAAGATGCCAATATAGATAGTGCTTTAATTAATGCAGGAGGAGATATTTATTGTTTGGGTAAGAAAGAGGGAGGGTTTTGGCAGGTAGGGATAGGTGATCCTCTAAGAAAAGGTGAGTTGGTTTACTCTCTCAAACTTTATAACCAAGCGATAGCTACCTCAGGTAACTACGAGCAGTTTTTCACTTACAAAGGTCAGACTTACTCCCATCTTATTAACCCTTTTTCTGGTTTTCCTCAAAGAGGTAATATTTTAAGTGTGAGTGTGGTAGCAAAGAATGCTACTACAGCCGATAGTTTAGCCACAGCATTTTTTATTATGGGGATAGATAAGTTAAAAGAGTTTCTTTCTAAAAACCTATCTACATTAAAAATTTTTGTAATTACTAAAGATGAAAAAGGAGAGCATCTCCACATTTTCTAATTCGGAAAAGATAGATAAGCTGCTTAAAAAGAAAGGCAAGGAAAAAATCGTCATGGTTACTTGCTACGATTACTCTTTTGCTTCTATTTTAGACCAGGTGGGACTAGATATAATTTTAGTAGGAGACTCTCTTGCCAACGTAGTTTTGGGAAAAGAGTTTACCAAAGAAGTAAGTTTTCGTGAAATGTTTGAGCATACCAAAGCAGTAAAGAAAGCTGTCCAACATAGCTTGGTAGTAGCAGATATGCCTTATGTATGTTATCAGAAAGCTCCTAAGAAAGCAGTTTACTATGCTAAAAAGTTTATTTACGAAGCAGGAGCAGAGGCGGTGAAGATAGAGTGGTTCTCTAACTGCCTCCAAGTAACTAGCCAACTTATAGCTAATCGAATTCCTGTTATGGGGCATATTGGTCTTACTCCTCAAACAGTACAGAAATTAGGAGGGTTTCGGGTACAGGGAAAAAAATTCCATCGAGCTTTGAGTTTGCTGAAACAAGCAAGAGAGCTTCAAAGGATAGGGGTATTTAGCTTAGTTTTAGAGTGCCTGCCCCTGCAGTTAGCAGAGTTAATTACTCAATCACTTAAGATTCCCACCATTGGTATAGGGGCGGGTCCTCACTGTGATGGACAGGTTCTTGTCCTCTATGATTTGTTAGGATTGTATAAGAAGATGAAAGCAAAATTTGTAAGAGTTTACTGCGATTTATACCCCTTAATAGTTAAAGCATTGAAAGATTTTATCTGTGATGTTAAAGGCAGGAACTTTCCTCTAGCTGAAGAAAGTTTCTCAATGAGTGAAGAAGAATTTAGGAAGCTAAAGGATTACTTGGCTAAGAGAAGATAAAATTGCAATTTATTTTTTTTTTAGATATAATAAAAATCTATGCCTGAAGAGAAATTGTCTAAAATTGTATCTCTTTGTCGACGTCGAGGATTTATCTTTGGAGGTTCAGAAATCTATGGAGGGCTCTCTAGCATTTGGGATTATGGGCCTTTGGGAGCAATAGTAAAAAAGAGGATAAAAGATATTTGGTGGAATGAGTACGTAGAGAAAAGAGAGGATATTGTAGGTTTAGATAGCGCAATCATAATGCATCAGGATGTATTTGTAGCCAGTGGGCATCTTGAAGGATTTGTTGATTTCCTTCTTGATTGTCCTCAGTGCAAAAAGAGAGAACGTTTAGATAAGCTGGAAAAGATAGACAAAGTCACTTACCGTTGTTCTAATTGTGGTTTTTGTATTGATACCTCTAAATACAGGCCTAGAAAGTTTAATTTAATGCTAAAGACAAATATAAGTGCCACTGAGGATCAACCACAGATTGCTTATCTTCGCCCAGAAACTGCTCAAGGTATTTTTACTAACTTTATAAATGTTATAAATACTACTCATAAGAAACTTCCTTTCGGTATTGCTCAAATTGGGAAAGCTTTTCGGAATGAAGTTACTGGAGGGAACTTTATTTTTCGAATGAAAGAGTTTGAGCAAATGGAAATTGAGTATTTTACTAAACCTGAAGAAGCAGAAAAATTTTACCATTGGTGGGTAGAGGGCAGATATAACTTTTACATCGATAAGGTAGGAATAAAGAAAGAAAATTTACGGTTACGTCAGCATTCAAAAGATGAACTTGCTCATTATGCCCGTGCCTGCACTGATGTAGAGTATAATTTTCCCTTTGGTTGGTCAGAGCTTGAGGGAATAGCTGATAGAGGAGACTATGATTTAACCCGGCATTCTCAAGTAAGTAAAAAAGATTTCTATTACTACGATGATCAAACAGGTAAAAAATTTATTCCTTATGTAATTGAGCCTTCAGCAGGAGTAGATAGGACTTTCTTTGCAGTAATTTGCGATGCCTATACTGAAGAAATAGTAAAAGGAAGAGTGCGAGTGGTTTTAAAAATTCATCCTCGTTTGGCTCCTTATAAGGTAGCAATTTTCCCTCTTCTTAAGAACAAACCTCAGTTAGTAGAACTTGCTAAGAAAATTTTTTATGATATAAAAGATAAGATGGCTGCTGTCTATGATGATACAGCAGCTATTGGTAAGCTATATCGCCGGCAAGATGAAATAGGAACTCCTTTCTGTGTTACTGTGGATGTAGAGAGTTTAAGTGATAGAAAAGTTACCGTAAGAGATAGAGATAGTATGGTTCAGCAAAGAGTAGAGATAGATAGAGTTTATGAATACTTAAGGGAAAGATTGGAGTTAACTTAAAGAGAGGAGGGATAGGCAATGGCAAAAAAATATATTTACTTCTTTGGTAAAGGAAAGGCAGAGGGGAATGCTAAGATGAAAGATATTTTAGGAGGGAAGGGAGCAAATCTTGCTGAGATGACCAATTTAGGCATCCCTGTGCCTGCAGGATTCACAATTTCTACACAAATGTGCACTTATTACTATAAGAATAACAAAAAGTTACCCTTAGAGTTTTTTGAGGAAGTTAAAAAGTATATGAGGAAGATTGAAGAGGCGATGGGTAAAAAATTCGGCTCGAAAGACAACCCTCTTTTAGTTTCTGTAAGGAGTGGCGCAGCGATTTCTATGCCGGGGATGATGGATACAATTCTTAACTTAGGCCTGAACGATACTACTATTAAAGGATTAATTGCTCAGACTAATGATGAACGGTTTGTCTTTGATGCTTATCGCCGATTTATTCAGATGTTTTCAGATGTAGTTTTAAAGATAGAGAAAGATAAGTTTGAGAAGATAATTGAAGAAAAAAAGAAAGAAAAAGGCGTAAGGTTAGATGTAGAGTTAGGTGCCGATGACTGGAGGGATATTACACAGAAGTTTAAGCAGCTTTTTAAAGAAACAATGGGTTATAATTTTCCTCAAGATGTATGGAAGCAACTTAAGATGGCTATTCTGGCAGTTTTTGAATCTTGGAACAATCCTCGAGCAATAACTTACAGGAATTTAAATAAAATTCCTCATACTTTAGGAACAGCGGTAAATGTGCAAGCTATGGTGTTTGGGAATATGGGTCCTGATTCTGGCACAGGTGTAGCATTTACCAGAAATCCTTCTACAGGGGAGAAAAAATTCTATGGAGAGTTTTTAATGAATGCTCAAGGTGAAGATGTAGTAGCAGGAATTAGGACTCCTCAGAGCATAGAGGAACTTAAAAAAACTATGCCTAAAATATATAATCAGCTTTATCGTATTCAGAAAAAATTAGAGAAGCATTTTAAAGATATGCAAGATTTAGAGTTCACTATCGAGAAAGGTACACTTTATCTTCTTCAAACAAGGACGGGCAAAAGAACTGCTCAAGCTAGTGTAAAAATTGCTGTAGATATGGTTAAAGAAGGCCTAATCACTAAAGAAGAGGCAGTAAAAAGAGTTAGTCCTCAATCTTTAGACCAACTTCTTCACCCTACAATAGACCCTTCTTCTAAACCTATACCTGTAGCTAAAGGATTAGCTGCTTCTCCTGGAGCGGCTGTAGGAGAGGTTGTTTTTACTGCTGAGGAGGCAATTGAAGAAGCAGAAAAGGGGAAAGAGGTAATCTTGGTAAGAAAGGAAACCTCTCCTGAAGATGTAGGAGGCATGGCAACTTCTTGTGGTATTCTTACTTCCACAGGAGGGTTAACCAGTCATGCTGCAGTGGTAGGAAGAGGAATGGGTAAGCCTTGTGTGGTGGGATGTTCTGAGGTTATCGTTAATGAAGAAGAAGGTTATTTTAAGGTGAAAGATAATCTAATAAAGAAAGGTCAAATTATAAGTATCGATGGCTCTACAGGAGAGGTGTTCTTAGAGAAGGTAAAATTAGTTGAGCCTAAATTATCTGGAGAGTTTGCACAGTTAATGAAATGGGCTGATCAAATAAGGAAGTTAGGGGTAAGAACTAACGCCGATACTCCTTACGATGCCAAAATTGCTCGTGATTTTGGTGCTGAAGGCATAGGTTTATGCCGAACCGAACATATGTTCTTTGGTAAGGACAGACTTCCTAAAATGCAGAGGATGATTCTTTCTGAAAGTGAAGAAGAAAAAGAAAAGGCTTTAAAAGAACTCCTTCCTCTTCAAAGAGAAGATTTTAAAGGGATATTTAAAGTAATGAAAGGATTCCCGGTAACTATAAGGTTACTTGATCCACCTCTTCATGAATTTCTTCCTAAAACTGATGAAGAAATAGAACAACTTTCTCAAAAGATTGGTATCTCTCCTCAGAAGATAAAAGATACAGTGAGTAGCCTACACGAATTTAATCCTATGTTAGGATTTAGAGGTTGCCGGTTAGGAATAGTTTATCCTGAAATTATAAAAATGCAGGCTCAGGCAATATTTGAGGCGGCAGCTTACTTTATAAAAGAGGAAAAGATTAAAATAAAACCAGAGGTTATGGTTCCTCTGGTAGGTCATGTTAACGAGATTATAATTACTAAAAATTATATTGATGAGGTAGCTAGAGAAGTAAGTAAGAAGTATAAGGTAAAGTTAAACTATAGTGTAGGAACGATGGTAGAGGTTCCTCGTGCTGCTTTAACTGCCGATGAGATTGCTGCTTATGCAGAATTTTTCTCTTTTGGTACTAATGACCTTACTCAGATGACGTTTGGTTTTTCCCGTGATGATGCAGGAAGATTCTTAAAAGTTTATCTTGAGAATAAACTCTTACCTTACGACCCTTTTGTCTCTGTAGATGAGACAGGGGTAGGAAAACTTATGGAGATGGCAGTAACCTTAGGAAGAAAGACAAGGAAGAATTTAAAAGTAGGGATATGTGGGGAGCAAGGAGGTGATCCCCAGTCAGTAAGATTTTGCCATCGAATTGGCTTAGATTATGTAAGTTGTTCTCCATTTAGAGTTCCTATAGCTAGACTAGCTGCTGCTCAAGCAGCTTTAGAGGATAAAAAGATCAGAAAAGGAAAGAAAAGAAAATAATTATTTATGGATGCAATTAAAGCTTACTTAGAGAGGATAAAAGATATCCCTTTACTCTCTAAGAAAGAGGAAGAGGATCTGATAAGGAAAGCTAAAAAAGGCAATAAACATGCACGGAGGAAATTGATAAATTCCAACTTAAAGTTAGTAGTAAATATTGCCAAACATTATACCCATTTAGGTCTACCACTTATGGATTTAATTGCTGAAGGAAATATTGGGTTAATGAAAGCTATTGATAAATTTAGTTTAAAAAAAGGCTACCGATTTTCCACTTACGCTGCGTGGTGGATAAGACAGGCAATAACCCGTGCTTTAATTGACCAAGGTAAAACTATAAGGATACCCGTATATATGAGTGAGTTAATCTCTAAGTATAAGAAAGAAAAAGAGCGGTTGCGTCAAAAGTTGAAGAGAGAACCTACCTCTTCAGAGTTAGCTAAAAAAATGAAACTTTCTGGAGAAAAGATAGTTCAACTAGAGAGATGGATGACGAAAAAAACTTCTTTGGAAGCTCCTGTAGGAGAAGAGGGGGATTCTCAATTAGGAGATTTTATTAAAGCTACAGGATATGCTGATACAGAGAAAGAAATAGAGAGTTTCTTCTTACATGAAGAGATTGTTCATCTTTTAGATGCTATTAGTGATAGAGAGAAGAGAGTTTTAGATTTAAGGTTCGGGATAAGCGATGGTAAACCGCATACTTTAGCGGAAGTAGCTAAGGAGCTAAGAGTTTCCCGGGAAAGAGTAAGGCAGATTGAGGAGGGAGCGATAAAGAAGTTAAGAAAATATGTTGCTCAAGAACAGAAAAAAAAGATAGAATTTTAAAGGAGGTAAAGTTGGATTTAAAGAATCTTATAAGGACTATTCCTGATTTTCCCAAAAAAGGCATTCTTTTTAGAGATATAACCACTCTTCTTAATAACAAGAGAGCATTTAAAATAACTATTAACCGTTTAGCTAGCCTATTTAAAGATAAGAAGATAGATTATATCGTCTGTGCTGAAGCTAGAGGATTTATCTTAGGAGGGGCTTTGGCTTATAAATTAGGATGTGGGTTTATTCCTGTAAGAAAGCCAGGCAAACTCCCCTATAAAAGCTATAAGGTAAGCTACAAGTTAGAGTATGGAAAAGATAGTTTTTGTATTCATCGTGATGCCTTTCCTAAAGGAGCAAAAGTTTTGATAGTTGACGACCTTTTAGCTACCGGAGGCACATCCCATGCTATCGTGAGATTAGTAAAGAAACTGAAAGGAGAAATAGTAGGTATAGCTTTCCTCATCGAGCTCCTTTCTTTAAAAGGAAGAAAAAAACTTAAATCTTATCCTGTTTATTCATTAATAAAGTTTTAAAGACTATCTTTGCCCCCATAGCTTAAGAGGATAGAGCACAGGCCTCCTAAGCCTGGTGGGCCCGTTCGAATCGGGCTGGGGGCAAGAGAAGTAAAAATATCACAAAAAGGATAAGAAAAATAGTAAAAATTAGGATAAAAACTTAGTTGTTAAATTTGGACACAATATATAGGGTTTTTAAAAATAATGATAACAATTTATGGGAAGAAAAAGGTAAAAAAATCTTGACAACTAAATAATTATTTGCTAAAAAAGAATAGTGAGTTCTTTGAAAACGTTTACAGAAAGGTTATACCATCCACAAACAATCTCAATCCAGGAGGAAAGGAGGTGAAATTTATTAAAGTAACCTAAAAAAATCCTGAGAGATTGTTGGAGAAGTGGATGATATAACATAGATAGGCAAGATATTAACAAGGATTCTTTAAACCTTGTTAGAGATAAATAGAAATTCTTGAGAAAGGAGGTCGAATAATGAGTAAGAAATTAACTGTTTTGGTAGCAATTTTAGCAGTATCTTTTTTAGGTACTGCTTTTGCTGCTGTAGAGAATGTTAAAGTGGGCGGGAAAATTGATATGTACGCTCTTTCCCGCAGTGACTTTCACCTTGGGGGAGGAACCGACTATGATGCCAGTGCTCTGGCATCTATTCTTAAACTCTCTATCAGTGCTGATTTAACTGAAGATGTATCAGCAAATACTGTGCTTTTCCATGAGAGAATATGGGGTGGAGGAACTAGTGCCTCAGGAACTTCTACCGCAAGTGGTAATATGTTATTAGGAGGGTTATGGATCACATTAAAAAACTTCCTTGACTATCCTCTTACCTTAAAGATTGGTAAGCAGGGAGTAAAGATAGGAAGTGGCTTGATTGTTGCTGACCCTAACACCAACTACAAAGGAGCTTCTAATTTTGCAGGAACCGCTTTTTCTGATCTCTGTGGAGCAAAGACATTTGAAGGGATAATGGCAACTTTAGATTATTCTCCTTTAGTTCTTAATTTAGGATTAATTAAGAATTCAGAAGGTGATGAGTACGACAGCGATGATAGAGATATTTACATTTTAGATGCTAACTATGAAGTTGACGAAACTACCAGCGCTGAGCTTTACTACATCCTCGATGACAGGAAAAAGGCAGATATTGGTAACATAGGTGTAAGAGTAGTTTCTTCTCCTGTTGAGAATTTAATCTTAACCGGAGAGATAGCTTATCAGTATCAGAGATACGCTAATGTTGGATTTTCTTCTGCTCCCCGAACCGATAAACATAGCAGTGACTTAGCAATTTTAGCTAGTGCAACTTACAAACTCACTGATACCTGGGTTCCTATGAGCATAGGTTTAGATTACATCAGAATAAGTGATAAGTGGGACCCGATGTATGAGGAAATTACTCCTGCTGATATTGCCAATGCTCTATTTAAGAATTCTAACTATCAAGCAATATGCGTAAATTTAGGTGCTGACCTTACCGATGATGTCTCTTTAAGCTTACGCTATGCTAACTTAAGGTTGGTAGGTAAGGTAAGCACTCTTTCTGGTGATACCAATTCTGTCACTCAACCCTGGGGTGCTTACACTATGGATCAGGAGAAAGATTTAGGTAACGAAATAGATTTACATCTTACTTACAACTACACTGAGGATGTTCAGTTTAGCCTAATGTATGGCTATTTTAATCCTGGTGATGCTTTTAATGACTCCAACGATGATAGTGCTTCCCAGGTTATTGGAAAAATGAAGATAACCTTCTAAGGTCATTAGCTAACTAATTGCCCCCCTGCTTTATTAAAAAGCAGGGGGGCAATTTTTTTTATTGTTATTAACTGTAAATTGTCTATAATATAAATAAGATTTTTAAATTTGGAGGAGGTGAAAGATGAGTAAAAAGGAAGATTTAAGTTTAGAAGAGATTAAAAAAGGGGCAGGGTTAGCCGCACTTTCTTATGTATTCTTTTTATGGATTTTAGCTTTTCTTATAAAGAAAGATAACCGTTTTACCCACTACCATGCTAGACATGGTTTAGTAATCTTTATAGGAGAGGTTATTTTCGCTGTACTTTCTCTTATTCCTCTGATTGGAGGGATATTCTATGTTTTAGGAATAATTATCTTTTCGGTTCTTTCTCTCTACGGTATTTACTCTGCCCTAACTGGCAGATTATGCAGAATTCCTATAGTAACTGATATCGCGGAGAAATTAGTGATTTAAAAAAATGAATAATAAAAAAATTGATTTTACCAATAGTTTTATTAAACAGGATACTTGGCGCATATTCCGCATAATGAGTGAATTTGTAGAGGGTTTTGAGGGACTTTCTCGCATAAAAAAAGCGGTATCTTTCTTTGGCTCTAAAAGAGTGACCTCTAGCCATCCCTACTATAAACTTGCTTACCGATGTGCAAAGTTTTTAGTCAAAAATGGCTACAGTATAATTACCGGTGCAGGCCCAGGAATTATGGAAGCAGCTAATAAAGGAGCCTACCATGCAAAAGGAAAATCCATTGGTTTAAATATCCTTATTCCTGAACAACAGGTTCCTAATCCCTACGTAAACTATCTCTTAGAGTTTAAATACTTTTTTGTGAGAAAGGTGTTGTTTGCAAAATACTCATGTGCCTTTGTAGTCTTTCCTGGGGGGTACGGAACTTTAGATGAACTTTTTGAAGCTTTGGCATTAATTCAAACTCACCGCATAAAGCCCTTTCCTATAATTTTGGTAGTTAGTAACTACTGGAAAGGTATGTTAGCTTGGTTTAAAAACACCTTATTAAGTGAGGGAACAATTGTAAAAAAAGATTTATCTCTCTTCGAAGTTGTTGATGCTCCTCAAGAGGTTTTAAAAGCAATAAGGAAATTCTATAGAAAAAAATGAAAGGTTTCTTAAGAGTGTGGGAGTTTTTAGATTTGGATGATATAGAAAAACACCTCTTTGTATTAGGTGAACTATCAGGGGAATGTTTTTCTTGTCACAAGATAGGGCTAAAGCTCCCTTTAAAGGAATGCCCTAATTGCCATACTCAATTTAAGTATATAGGATTTAGAAGAAAGGCACATCCTTCTTTGATAGATAAACTTAAAAAGGAAAATCCCCAGTTCCAACTTATAGATTTTGATGATTTTAAAAGAGCTTTGTCTCGAAAAGAAGCGAAAAAATTCTTAGATATTTAAGAAGAGTTAAGAGTAACCATATTATACAAGGAGGTGGGAAAATGAAAGTGGTAAAAGGGGAAGAAGTTTTTCTTACTGTTCCTAACAAGGTAGGTTTGCTAGAGGAGATCTGTAAATTGATTTCGGAAAGTGGAGTAAATATCCGTGCTATCTGTGCTTATGTGGTAGATGATAAAGCTCTTTTTAGGATTGTTACTTCAGATAATACAAAGACTAAAGAGATTCTTGAGGCAAACAACTATAGTTTAGAGAAAAAAGAAGTAGTGATTGTTGAGCTTCCTGATAAGGTAGGTGAACTCTATAATTTTGCTTCTAAGATAAAAAATGCAGGAGTTGATTTAAACTATATTTATGGAACAACTGCTGCTCCTCAGGAGAATGCTATACTTGTTTTTTCCTCAGATAACAACGAGAAAGTATTAGATCTTCTTTCGGCATAGAATTAGATGATATTTAATTTCCTTGCTTCCTTTTTGGGCATTAGGTAATTTTTGCTCGCCAAATAGAAAGGAATTTATAGAAAGAGAAGAGTTGTTGCTAATTCCTGTTTAGATAAGCTTATTAAATTAGATGAGGAGGAATAGTTTATTTTATGACTAACACGGAGTTTTTTCCTCCAAAAGAGTCATCTTCTTCATGAACGTTGAAAGGGTCTTTTAACCAGGTTTGGTCAGCGAAGAACTTATAGCAGTATTTTCCTTTTTTTAGTGGAACACTTATTGACCAGGTTTCCCAATCTATTTTTTTCATTCGGAATTTCTCCTCTTTCTGCCATTTGGTAAAGTCGCCTACTACGTAGACTTCCTTAAAGTTATTTCCTTTGAAAAAGAAATTTGCCCATTCAACTTCTTGTGTTAGGTTTATTATTTCTTGAGCAAGATTTTGATAGTCACATGCTCCTCGCGAGCGGGGTTTATGTTCGAAAATGCTTTTCCCTAAGGACGATGCTTCTTTCAAAGCTACGTTAGTGCGAATTATAGTTTTAAGAAGCCTATCTTTTAAAGAATTTCTTGCTCTTTCTAAGAATTGATTAGAATGATGGAAGCGCTTGTTATACTGGGTTAAAAGATAAAAAATATCCTGATGAATAGGAAGATTCTTTTTCATCATCTCTATAATTTGGTTTAATATAGTAATTCCCTGCAAAGATAGATCGCACACTGTAAAAGGAATAATAAGAAAATTTCCTCCTATTAAGGCATTTAGAGAGAGAAGTCCTAAGTTGGGAGGGCAGTCAACTATGCAGTATTGATAAGCAAGAGTAGAGGAATTAAGTATTTTATAGAGGATAAATAACTTATCTTCTCTTTCGGCTAATTTGTGTTCCATAGAAGTTAAACCAATACTAGCAGGAAGAACAAATAAATTTTCCTCTCTTTTTACGATACATTCTTGCCAAGGAATACTTTTTTGAGCAAGAAAATTTTCCATAACTTCACATATTCCTTTGTTAGAAGATATTCCTAAACAAAAAGTAGTGTGAGCTTGAGGGTCAAAATCTATTACTAAGGTGGGATAATTATTTTTAGCTAAAGCATAGGATAGGTTTACTGCAGTAGTAGTTTTGCTACATCCTCCTTTTTGATTTAAGATGGAAATTACCTTCATCTTACCTCCTTTTCTACTAAAACTATGTCTTTTATTAGAAGAGATATAGGTTCTTCTCTATAATTATAAAAAGAGAATCTAATTTGATTTATTTGAGAGAGATTAAGAAGAGGAAATCCAATTTTTTTAAAATCAATGGCAACTTTTAAAAAAGAAGGATGAGAGAAAGAGTTATTGTGTCCTAATACCACTTTTAAAGGAGCTAAAGCATTAGAGAAATATTTTTTATCTCTTACCACTATTGAGAGGGCTAAATCACTTTTCTTTATATTTTTATTTATGAAGCTTATTATCATTTCTAAATTGTATTTATTGAGGTCTATAAAAGTTTTTGTATTAAGGATAAATCCTTCCTCTTTATTAGGAAAAAGAGGTAAATAAATTATTCCCTGTGAAAACTTAATTTTTTTCTCCTTACTCAGAAGATTTATAGAATTTAATAATTGATTACTTAAAAGACTCTTACTTGAATGTTTAATTTTAGGAATAACAACAAAAGTATAACGGGAATACAAAATATAGCCTCCTCCTAGAAGGCTTACAATAATTAGATATTTAAGGAGAGTGAATAGAGGCTTCCGCTTCTTGTTCTTTTTAGGCTCATCAAAGAAGGTGTTTTCTAATCTTTTTATATCTAATGGAGAAAACAGAGGAAATCTTTTGTTATTTGAAGGATTTTCTCGCATCCCATTTTATATATTAACATTGAATTATAGTAAAATCAATTATATAATTTAGAGTAATGAAAATACTCTTATTTATTATCCTTCTTCTTTTAGGCCCAGCTTGTACGAGTATCCCCCTTCTTTTAGGCTCAGAGGGTATTACTCATTTAGAAAAAGGGGGAGTTATTGTTAATGAAATAGATGTAGATAGCAATTCTTTGTGGTATGTTTCTTTAATTACCTTGAAGGAATTGGGAGCAGAAATAACAAAAAAAGGGAAGGAAGAAGGAAGAATAGAAGCTTTTATGCCGAACAAAAAGATTAAAATATTAATTACCCCTTTAGGAGAAACTCGTAGTGTGATAAAAGTGAAAGTGGTAAATACTCAAAATAAAAAATCAGAAGTTATTTTTGCTTCACAGATAAGTAAAAAGATATATAGAAAAGCAAAAAAGATTTGGGAATGGTAAAAGAAGCTTCATTTTACAGTAAGGGGAAAGATAATCTAGTAGAGTGTTTTCTTTGTAATCATCACTGTAAGATAAAAGATGGCGGTTACGGTTTGTGTGGGGTACGCAAAAATAAAGGAGGTATTCTTTATACATTAAATTATGGCAACTTGGTAGCTCAAAATATAGATCCTATTGAGAAAAAACCTCTTTATCATTTTTTCCCTGGTTCTTATGCTTACTCTGTTGCTGGAGTAGGGTGTAACTTTAAATGTGAGTTTTGTCAGAATTGGGAGATTTCTCAAAAAGAAGAAGCAGACAACCTACGGATAAAAGGAGTAGAAGCCACCCCTCAAGAGATTGTAAGGAAAGCTCTTCAGACAAATTGTAAAAGCATCTCTTACACTTATACTGAACCTACAGTTTTCTTTGAATTTGCTTACGACTGTGCAAAATTAGCAAAACAAGAAGGGCTTTACAACAATTTCGTGACCAATGGATTTATGAGTAAAGAAGCTTTAGAATATATCGCCCCTTACTTAGATGCAGCGAATGTAGATTTAAAATCATTTAGCGATTCTTTTTATAGAAAAGTGTGTAAAGGGAAGCTTTTGCCTGTGTTAGAAAATATCAAGTTAATGAAGAAGTTAGGAATATGGGTAGAGGTGACTACATTAATAATCCCTAAGTTAAATGACTCTCCTCAAGAGCTTTCCGATATTGCTTCTTTTATTGCTTCGGTAGCCAAGGAGATTCCTTGGCATATTTCTCGTTTCCATCCTGACTATAAATTCACTGATAGCTATCCTACTTCTCTGCAAACACTGAAAGAGGCTTATAACATTGGTAAATCCAAGGGGTTACACTACGTTTATATTGGTAACATTTATACTGGTTATGGAGAAAATACTTACTGTTATGCGTGTGGAAAGCTTTTAATAAAGAGAGTGGGATTCTTTATAGAAGAGTATAACTTAGTAGAAGGCAGATGCAAATTTTGTAAAGCAAAGATAGAGGGAATAGGGCTGTAGAAGATGAGAAAGTGGGATGTAATTGTAGTAGGAGCAGGACATGCAGGGATTGAAGCTAGTTGGTTTGCTTCTAAATTAGGAGTTTCTGTGCTCGTTCTAACTTTAAGTCTAGATAGTATTGGTAAACTTTCCTGTAATCCTGCTGTAGGAGGGGTTTCTAAAGGAACCTTAGTGAAGGAGGTAGATGCTTTAGGAGGGCTTATTGCTAAAATAGCAGATAAATGCGCTGTAGGATATAGACGTTTAAATAAAAGCAAAGGTAAGGCAGTATGGGCAACAAGAGCTCAAGTAGACAGATTCTTGTATCCTAAAATAGCACGCTCATTTCTGGAGTCTCAAAGGAACATAAAAATTTTAGAAGCAAAAGTAGATAAAATTCTTGTTAATAATAGAAAAATAAAGGGTGTAGTTACCAACTTTAGTGAAGCTTTTTATGGTAATACTGTAATAATTTGTGCAGGAACCTTTCTAAATAGTAAACTCCATATCGGTTTAAGTAGTTTTTCCGGTGGGCGCTTAGGAGAACTTTCCAGTGATGAGCTTTTCAAAGAGATAAAGAAGCTGGGGTTTGAGGTGAAACATTTTAAAACAGGTACCTGTGCTCGGTTAGATAAAAGAACTATTGATTTTTCTAAGATGATGGAACAAGCTCCCCACTACGATGTTGAGCCTTTCTCATTTGATAACGAATCTACGCCAAAGAATCAACTCAGCTGTTTTATCACCTATACTAACGAAAAAACCCATAAAGTAATTCTAAAAAACCTAGATCGTTCCCCTCTTTATACAGGAAAAATTAAAGCAAAAGGAGTCAGATACTGCCCTTCTTTGGAGGATAAGATCGTCAAATTCCCCCAAAAAGATAAACATCAGATTTTTATTGAACCCGAAGGATGGGAATCTCTAGAAGTCTATCCCAATGGAATTTCTACATCTTTGCCTTTCGACGTTCAAATAGATTTTATTCATACTATTCCTGGTTTAGAAAAGGCAGAGATATTAAGACCTGGATACGGTATTGAGCATGGATTAATTTCTCCTACACAGCTTTATGCTACTTTAGAGTCTAAACTAATTAGAGGGTTATTTTTTGCTGGTCAAGTAAACGGTACCACTGGGTATGAAGAGGCAGCAGCTCAAGGAGCAATTGCTGGAATAAACGCTGCGTTGAGAGTAAAGAAAGAAAAACCTTTCATATTGAGGAGAGAGCAGGCTATGGTAGGGGTACTGATTGATGATTTAACCACAAAGGGAGTAGATGAGCCCTATCGAATGTTTACTTCTCGGGCAGAATTTCGATTAACTCTTCGAGAAGGTAATGCTGATATAAGGTTAACTCCTTTAGCTTACCAATTAGGGATAGTAGATAAAGCAGTTTATGCGAAAGTTAAGGAAAAAAGCGAAAAAATAGAAAAGTATATAAAAAAGTTAAAAAGTATAAAAGTTGTTTTTGATAAACAGAAGAAATTTTCTCTTTTTGAAATCCTTAAGAGACCAAATATTGAATTTTCTCACCTTAAATCTTATCTGGATGATAGAGTGCCCCAAGGAGTTTTAGGAAGAGAAGTTGAGATAAATGTAAAGTATGAGGGGTTTATAAAAAGAGAATTGGCTCAGATTAAAAATCTTACTAATATAGATAAGATAAAAGTTCCTCCTTCTTTAGATTTCTCTAAAGTTCCTTCTCTCTCTCGTGAAGTAGTAGAAAAGCTTAATCTTTTTAAGCCTTCTACCTTAGGAGAGGCTCTAAAAATAAGTGGGATAACCCCTGCTGCTATAGTTAATATCTACAATTATTTATCTAGTAAACGTAAAAGAAGAAAGAGGAGGATATATGAGTCTTAAAACTTTCTTTGTTACTTTTACAGTTATTTTTTTAGCAGAGATTTTTGATAAGACCGAACTTGCAGTAATTTCTTTAGCTATTAAAGAGAAGAGTAAACTTTCTGTATTCGGGGGGGCGGTTTTGGCTCTTTCTCTTGCTACTCTTTTGGCTGTGTTAGCAGGCAACCTACTTACCAAGTTAATTAATCCTAAGATTATTCGCTATGTTAGCGGTTCAGTATTTATAGCAGTGGGGATTCTTATCTTTTTTCGGCACTTATAAGTTTAGGTAAGTAGCAATGAATTTAGCAGTATTTTCTAAGGCTCCATAAGGAGCAAGTCTTTTTTTAACTTCCTCCAAATCTCTCTTAATCTTTTGATAGCTTCCTTCATTGGTGAGTACAGAGATAGTATAGCTGGCTATTCTATGGGGCAAAGCTTTAGCTTGCACGAATTCTTCTATAATTTTTTTACCAGCTATAATATTAGGCATACCAATGAATTTAATTTTCACCAATTTTCTTAGGATTAGCCAACTTAAGAAGTTAACTTTATACATTATAAGAGAAGGGATTCCTAAAGTAGCTATCTCTAAAGTTGCTGTGCCTGAACTAGTTATAGCAAATTTTGCTTTAGATAGAGCTTGGTAAGAGTGGTCAATAATTTCAATCTTCTCAGAAATAAGAGTTTTATAAAAACTCTTAGAAACGTTGGGAGGACGCACTATCGCAAACTGCCAATTCTTTAACTTTTTTTCAATAATTGTTTTTGCTTCTATCATAATTGGAAGATGTCTTTTTATTTCATTTTTCCTTGAACCCGGCAAAAGTAAAATCAATTTTTCTTTACTTACGTTTCTGTTCTCTATAATATCTAAAAGAGGATGTCCGAAATATAAAACATCTGCTCCCCTTTCCCTGTAAAGCTTCTCTTCGAATTCAAATAATACAATAATTTTATCGGTGTATTTTTTAATAAATTCTATTCTTTTTTCTCGCCACGCCCATACTTGGGGACTTATATAGTAGAGAATATTAAATTGCGACCTTATTTTTTTTGCTAATCTCAAATTAAATTCAGGGAAATCTACAAGGATTACTAAGTGAGGGGCAATATTTTTTATTTCCTTAATAGTTTTTTTAAAAGTGGAATATATTCTTTTTAGTCCTCCTACTACTTCAAAAATTCCTGAGACGGCGTAATCAGTAAGATTGATTACTTGATGGGAATATTTTTTTAGATTAGGCCCTCCAAAGGAATAAATTGATACTCTATCTTGGTATAGCTCTTTTAATTTTTTGCTTAAAGCCCCAGCATAGAAATCTCCGGAAATATCTCCAGCAACAAAGACCAGTTTCTTCATATATTTTTCTCTATAACTTTTTGTATTTTTAACGCTAATTCTAATGCATTTTTAGCTTTGGTGGCAAAAATTAAAGGATTTCTTTTCTTTTTTACTAGAGTCACAAATTCTCTAAGCTCTCGTTCTAAAGGCTGCTGTTTCTTAACTTTTAATATTTTTTTTTGGATAGTTTTATCTTTCTTTTGGTAAATTTCTGCTATTTGATTAGCATAATCCAAAGATATGTAAGTGTTATGGGAGAAAACCCTAAATTTCCTTATTCGTTCTTTAGAGATGCGAGATGCAGTAATATTAGCTACACAACCTTTTTCAAAAGTTAAGCGCACATTAGCTATATCTATAGAAGGTGAAAGTACATCCACTCCTATAGCTTCAATTTTTTTAACCTTGTCCTTAGTAATATCTAAAATAATATCTAAATCATGAATCATTAGATCTAGAACTACACTTATATCTAAAGAACGATAGGGATAACTACTCAGACGATGGCATTCTATAAATCGAGGGCTCTTTATCAGTTTCCTTATAGAGATGTAGGCGGCATTATATCTTTCTACATGACCTACAAAGAGAAGAGTTCGTCTTTCTTTAGCAAGTCTAACAAGAGATCTCGCTTCCTTTAAAGTGGGAGTTAGTGGCTTTTCTACCAGGACGGGCATTCTGCTTTTTAAGAAAAAACTTGCTATGGGAAAGTGTGTAGAAGTAGGGGTAGCAATAATTACTCCATCTACCAGGTCTTTTAACTTTCTATAATCGCTGAAAGTAGGGTAAGGATAATTTAGGAGTTTACTTTTATCAATATCTACAAGGTAGAGTTTTTTTATTCCTTTTATTTGCCTACAAACCTTTAAATGGAGAGAGCCGATTTTACCGAGCCCTATTATTCCTATCCTCATTATTGATAAAGAAGATTCTACTTTCTTTCTAGGGTATCTTATCAAAGACCTTGAGAAAAGTCAATCTATCTGATATAATCCCTGGTGTTTATGAAAGAATATATTAAATTGTTAAAATTTGCCAAACCCTATACAGGTCTACTTATTCTTGCCTTTCTGTGTATGGGGGTTTCTACTATCTTCGACGGCATATCTTTAGGAATGATTGTGCCCTTATCGGATAGGGTCCTTACTAATAAAGAGATAATTATTCCTACCAAGGTACCTGAGTTTGTTGCTTCTTTTATCCAGAAGTTAAACACTTTATCACCTCTGGTAATACTAAAAGGGATGGTTGTAGCTATAATTGTGCTTTTTATTCTTAAAGGATTTTTTTATTTTTTGCAGAATTATCTTATGAATAAAGTAGGTCAATCAGTAGTTAGGGAAGTGAGAAATAAAATTTACAAAAAGTTTCAAGAGCTATCTTTAGATTTCTATACTCGGAAAAGAACTGGGGAGCTTATCTCTCGTATTACCAATGATGTAGGATTTTTAACTAACGCTATTTCTTATGGACTCACTGACCTTATCTATCAATCTATGCAGTTGGCTCTCTTTACTTTTTTGGTTTTTTACATTTATTGGAAATTAGCTTTAATATCTTTTATTATTTTCCCCTTAATTTTATTCCCTGTGCTAACAATAGGTAAAAAGATTAAGAAGTACTCTCTTGAAGTTCAGAAGAAAATGGCAGATTTAAATTCTCTCTTAGCAGAAACTATTCAAGGAGTTTATATTGTGAAGGTTTTTTCTAGAGAAGATTATGAATATCAACGTTTCAAGAAAATAAATTTTGATTACTATAAGTATATTTTGAAAATGGCAAAAAGAACTATTCTTCTTTCTCCTCTTACCGAGATTATTGGTGCTTTAGGTGCTGTAGCAATTCTTCTTATAGCAGGAAGAGAAGTAATAGAAGGAAGATTATCTTTCGGTGTATTTGGGCTCTTTCTAGGTTCTCTTATGTCTATGATTCGTCCTCTCAAGAAACTTTCTGGGGTTTATTCTCTTAATCAGAAAGCTCTTTCTGCTTCCAAAAGGATATATGAAGTTTTAGAGGAGAAACCTCTAATAAAAGAGAAAGAAGGGGCGATTTTCATTAAGGATTTTAAGGAAGAAATCATCTTTGATGACGTATGGTTTAAGTATACTCCTTATGATGAGTATGTTTTGAAAGGGATAAATTTAACAGTTAAGAAGAAGGATATTGTAGCGTTAGTGGGACACTCTGGAGCAGGTAAGTCAACTTTAGTAAGTCTTTTGCCTCGTTTATATGACCCTCAGAAAGGAAGGATAATTATCGATGGTAAGGATTTAAGAGATTTAAAGATAGAGTCATTAAGGAGATTATTTTCTGTGGTGTCTCAAGAGATGGTTCTTTTTAACGATACAGTAAAAGAAAATATTGCATACGGCAGGAGAGATGCTTCATTTCAAGAGATAGTGGAAGCGGCAAAGAAAGCTCACGCTTATGAGTTTATAATGGAATTACCGCAGAAATTCGATACTGTAGTAGGTGATAGAGGATTTAAATTATCAGGAGGACAGAAACAGAGGATAGCTATCGCTAGAGCGATTTTAAAAGATGCTCCTATATTGATTTTAGATGAAGCTACAAGTTTTCTTGATTCTCAATCGGAGAAACTGATTCAGGAGGCTTTAGCTTACCTTATGAAGGAAAAAACAGTTTTTGTTATAGCTCATCGACTTTCTACAGTGCAAACCGCTACTAAAATAGTAGTATTGGAAAAAGGGAAGATTGTAGAGCAAGGTAGGCATAGCTATTTACTTAAGGAAGGTAGAGTATATAAACGTCTCTATGAGTTGCAGTTTAATGTATAAGGAGGTAACAAAACTATTGCAACTAGACGATATTATGGTATACTTTACTCTTAAAAAAGGAGGTATATGGCACTACCAGAGATTATCCGGCAGTTACTAGAAAATGGTGTCCATTTCGGGCATCTAAGTAAGCACTGGAATCCTAAGATGAAAAAGTTTATTTTTGGTAAGAAGAAGAATATCTACATAATTGATTTGGAAAAAACCGCTCAGAAGTTAGAGGAAGCAAGAGAATTCTTAAAAAGTGTTGCTCAAAACGGAGGTAAGATTCTTTTTGTAAGTACTAAGAGACAGCTTCGTGAAGTTATAAAAGAGTTAGCAGTGATGTGTGATATGCCTTATGTATGTGAAAGATGGGTAGGAGGATTTCTTACTAATTTTGCTACCATAAGAGAGAGGATTAAAAAATATATTACTTTGAAAGAAAAAAGAGAGGCAGGAGAATTTGAAAAAATGCCTCATAAAGAGGTAGTAAGGTTAAATAAAGAGTTAGAGAGGATGGAAAGAATGTATTCAGGAACAGTCTCCTTAGAAGAGTTACCTCAGTGTGTCTATATAGTAGATCCTAAAAGAGAGATTGCTTGTGTAAGAGAAGCAAATAAACTATCTATACCTATAGTTGCTTTGATAGATACCGATGCCGATCCTGAAGTAATCGATTATCCCATTCCTGGTAACGATGATGCTATAAAATCAGTAAAGTTTATCACTCAGTATTTAGTAAAAGGGATTTTAGAGGGGTTGGAGAAGTTAGATCGCCCAACTCCAAAGAGTGAAGAGAAACAAGATACACATTTGTCTTCAGAGGAGGGAAAATGAGTATAGAAAAGATTAAAAAATTAAGGGAATTGACTTCTTTAGGGATAGGGGAATGCAAAAAGGCTTTATATGACGCAGGAGGAGATGTAGAAAAAGCTTTAGAAATTTTAAAAAAACGAGGGATAGAGCTTCGAGAGAAGAAGAAAGAAAGAGCTACTTCACAAGGGTTAGTTGAAGCTTACATCCATTTTGGAGGAAATTTAGGTTCTCTTGTAGAAGTTAATTGCGAGACAGACTTTGTAGCTCATACGGATGTTTTTAAAAAGTTTGTTAAGGATATTGCTATGCATATAGCAGCAGCTGATCCTAAATATTTAGATAAAGAAGATATTCCTAAAGAAGAACTGAAAGTAGTAAATAATATTGAGGAATATGCCAAAAGCCACTGTTTACTCCAGCAACCCTTCATAAAGGATAACTCCCTCACTGTAGGAGACTATTTAAATCAAGTCATCTCTCAGACAGGAGAAAATATTGTAATAAGAAGATTTGTTCGTTTTTCCTTAGGAGAAGAGGGATGAAAACCAAATATAAGAGGATTCTTCTAAAACTAAGTGGAGAAGCTTTTTCTGGCGAGAAAAAACATGGAATCGATGCTAAAATTTGTCTTCACTTAGCTGAGCAGATAGAGAATGTAAGAAAGTTAGGGATAGAGGTAGCTTTAGTAGTAGGAGGAGGTAATATTTTTCGAGGTGCAGAAGCTACTGGTCGATTTCAAATAGAGCGTACCGTCGCTGATTATATGGGCATGTTAGCCACAGTACTTAATGGTTTAGCTCTTCAAAATGCTTTAGAGCATCGAGGTGTTCCTACTCGAGTAATGACCGCTATTGAAATGAACAAAATAGCGGAACCTTACATAAGAAGAAGAGCTATCAGGCACTTAGAAAAAAAGAGAGTAGTAATATTTGTTGCAGGAACAGGTAATCCCTATTTTACTACCGATACTACTGCTGCTTTAAGAAGTATTGAAGTAGAAGCAGAAGTTTTACTCAAAGGGACAAAGGTTAAGGGAGTTTATTCGGCAGATCCCTTAAAAGATACCAAAGCTAAATTTTTTAGTAAACTTAAATACATCGATGTAATAAATAAGCGTCTCAAAATAATGGATTCCACAGCAATTACTTTATGTATGGAAAATAAAATTCCTATAATAGTTTTTGATTTTACCAAGAAAGATAATCTGAAGAAGATAATATTAGGTAAAAAAGTGGGTACGGTTATAAAGTAATAAAATAGGGGGGAATATGGCTCAAAAACAATTTTTCAAAACTATAGAGGAAGAGATGAAGAAAGCAATAGAGGCCACTAAAAGAGAATTTTTAGAGATTCGTTCGGGAAGAGCTAACCCAAAATTTGTGGAGGGAATAAGAGTTAATTATTACGGTAGCCCCACTCTTCTTAAGGAGATTGCTACCATAAATGTGCCTGAAGCAAGATTATTGGTAATTAACCCTTGGGATCCTAATTCTATAAAAGATATAGAAAAAGCAATTCTAGAAAGTAATTTAGGTCTTACTCCTATTGTAGATGGGAAAATTATAAAATTGGTGGTTCCTCCCCTTTCTGAAGAGAGAAGAGAAGAACTGATTAAGTTGGTAAAAAAAATTGCTGAAGAGGGAAAAATATCTTTACGCACCATTAGAAGAGAAAGTAAGGAAAAAATTAGAAAGATGGAGAAGGAGAAAAAAATATCCGAAGATGATAGATTTAAAATGGAAGAAGAACTCCAAAAGCTTACTGATAAGTATATAGAAGAAATAGATAAGCTCTTAGAAGAAAAAGAGAAAGAACTTAGAGAATTCTAATTAACGAGTTTTCCTTGAGCCGCTAGCTCAGCAGGTAGAGCACCGGCCTTTTAAGCCGGGAGTGCCGAGTTCGAGTCTCGGGCGGCTCATAAAATAAATGTTAAACTGCTAAATTGTCAAATTGTTAATAAGAAAACCCAGAGACGAGAACTCGCAAAGGGAGTTTGAGGGAAAAGTATTTTCCCTCAAATTATTTACTCTTCTTTGTAAGGGAAGGGAGTGACAGTCCCGCTCTTTCTTACTGTGAAGATTATCATTAGAAATAAAAAGGGCGGGACCTCATAAAGGGAAACCGTAGGTTTCCCTTTATGAGGAGCGAAGCGACGAGTTCGAGTCTCGGGCGGCTCACTATTATATCTAAAAAGAAGGAAGAGATTTTTTATCTTTTTCTTATATTATTACTTGTTAAACTAAATCGCTTTTTGATAAGTTAATAGTGAGAGTGGAAGCTAGTGCGGACGTGGCGGTAATGACTCTTGCTCATTAAGAGCAAGTCTAAATTAGTCATTCCCGCATTCGTTTTTGCATTACTT